>FWWL01000626.1_pt1 | contig 94831 bp, 86 predicted proteins | sample 2228331 | NCBI WGS metagenome assembly FWWL01 (sample SAMEA103939775, study PRJEB20133) | metagenome | reverse complement strand
ACCTTTTTGAATTTTTCGCTTCGTTATTGGCGCCTTGCGTTTAATTTTGGCAAAAGTTATATTATTAAAAATCAAATTTCACTCGCCAACCCACATTTTAGAGGAAGATGTTGGTGTGTTCAATTATCCCGTTCAAATATATAGGTAGCACGTGGTATGATTCGGATGATCAACTTGGATGGAATGTTGTTAACTTTTATGACTCTTATAGAAAGGGTAATCCTTACCAAACAGGAAACATTAAGTGGTATGAGAAGTGGATAAATCTAAATCAAAAGGAAAACGTAATAATGGTTCTATGGTGCCAAATCAAAAAATAATGTTGATCTTTCTTTAATGTGGATATATGAATAGTTTCAATAATTAAAAATTATACTAAAAATGTTCAGATTTTTTATTGTCTTAACTCTTTGCTTTCTCCCTTTGATGTTAAGTTCTCAGGTTATCATTGAAGGATATGTTTTCGATATCAAAACTCGTGAGCCTATAAGCAATGCTTTTGTTGGAACAGATCTCGGCATTTCCACAGTGTCTGGAGATGATGGATTTTATCACATTTTTATTGATAAAAATGTAGTAAAGAAGTTGAAATTTGTACTAGTAGTTGAATCGCCCGGATATAAAGATTTCAAAAAGTCGGTTTACTTATCCAATTTGGATACGCTTATAAAATTAAATATACTTTTACATCCTCTTGAATATTGGTTAGATACCGTAGAAGTCGGAGCTATCCGAAACATCGTTTCATCCTCTACCGGTTTTGGATTAGATTTAAAAGATATAGATAATGTTCCTATTTTAATTGAAAAAGATGTACTTCAAAGTTTAAGATTTATACCCGGGATAATAAGAAAAGCTGATTTAATGGCTGATTTTTCAATACGCGGTGCTGATCCTAAAAACAACCTGATTTTGATAGATGATATACCGATATTAAATCCATTTCATCTGGGAGGTATAACTGGGATTGTAAATTCTGATATAATAGATGATGTTATGATATTTCCTGGTGCTTATCCGCCTGTTTATTCTGGGACGACATCTGGAATTATGTACATAAGAACTAGACCTTCAAGCACGAGGTTCAAATTTAAAGGTTCGATCGGTCTGCTATCATCTGACTTTTACATCGATGTTCCTATCCGCGGGGGTGGTTTTATATTAAGCGCGAGAAGAACATACTATGATTTTATAGTTGACTTGCCCTATTACTTTTATGATATCTTCGGAAAATTTAATTATCTTATCGGTCGTTCGCATTATATATCATCATTTATTTATCTTACAGGCGATGTTTTTGATGTTATGGCTGAAGCTAAAAAACAGGGATCCATTAAAATAAAGCATGAACCTCTTATATGGGGTAATTTAATTTACGGTTTGAGATGGCTCTGGATGCCTTTTGAAAAAACAATGGTTGAATTAATTGGATTTTCTACCTCATTTGTGACCAAATCGAACAATCAAGTTGGAATAAAAGATAATAGTGGAGATACAACTATAACTGATTTAGTTTATATTGATAACCTAAATTGGCAAAGAGGTATAAAAATAAGATTTGGCTTTGGGGAAAGGAATGGATTCAGTTTTGGGTTCGATTTGGTTAGGTCAGATTTTAATTACCGGTGGAATATAAATTCAATGACGCTTGCTGATCTTGTTGGAGCTCCGCAGGAAGTCTTTTTCGACTTTGCTCCACCCGATTATAAAAATACATTTTCGGGGTATTTAATCGGTGGTTTTTTAAATTTAAAATTTACTTTGTTAAGGAATATAAATTTAACGCCCGGTATTAGGATAGACAAATTGGGAGGACAAAGCAGACTGATTTATAACCCATTTTTGGAGATAAATTATTCACATAAAGATTTGTTTAATATTTATGGCATTTATGGTAAATATTATCAATCAGAAGTGAAGTTTGGCGAGAGTCATCAAGGTGAGGTATATAGTGCTTTTCAAATTGGATTTTTGCCAGATGATGGTAAATTCCCTGTTTCTGATGCTTTTGTTCTTGGTTTTGATATTTCGGGCTTTAAATATATATCGTCAAAGTTTGAAATTTACAGGATAATTCGCAGAAAGATTCCTACCATATCAGGTGAGATTTACAGCGAGGTTTCTGATGGTGCTGATATTATGTTCAGATATTATGATAAAGATGTTACATTTATGCTTACTTATTCTTTTGGTAGGGTTATCTGGGAGCGATATGGCATAAGGTTTCCGGGTAATCATGACAGAAGACATGGAATTAAATTGTTTGGTTCTTTAAATATATCGTCGCGCTTAAAGATACTTTTAAGTTGGATTTATGACAGCGGTTTTCCATACACAAAACCATATATGGTTGTTGTGTCTGATTTGTATCTTTTACACACTGAACCTGTTTATTTTTACTTTAATAGTTTTCGTTCGCCGGAATATCATCGTCTTGATGCTACTTTGATATATACATTTTCACGCGGTAAGTTTAAAATCAGTCCTTATTTGACGGTAATAAATTTATATAACAGAAAAAATAAAATTTTTCTTCGCATAGATGAAAGATTTGAACCAGTATATGCGGATAGCTTCCCGTTTATTCCGGTTATTGGTGTTTATTTTGAGCTTTAGTATATTTTTAATAGTCACAAGTTGTGATGTTCCTGTTGAGCCTCTCTTTAAATACGACTATAGTGTTTTATCCGTTCTTTCTGTTGATTCTTCTGTTCAGAGAGTTGGAATTTATCCAATCTTGCCGTGGGGAGAAAAGGTGAGTTCTGAAGGTTCAGCTGTTGTTACGATAAATGGGAAAAGGTTAGTAAGGATAAGTGAGCTTTACAGAGAGGGTTGGATTTATAAATATGCACTTTATGAACCAGGATTTGTAAAGCCGGGTGAAATATACGAGTTAAGAATTGAAGTTAAAGGCTTAGTGATAACAGGGACGACGAAGGTTCCGGGAATATTTAGGATAACAAGTCACCCTCGTGAATCCACAATTTATCTTTCGGATACGACGTATATCAGATTAAGATGGGAAAAAAGTTTAGATGCTTACGGATATATAGTCAGGCTGATTTCTCCTCCTATTGAGGTTTCACCGGGTATCTTTGTTCGTTGGAAAATTTTTATAACATACACTGATTCAAATGAGGCTATAATTGAGCCCGGTAAATTCAATATACTCAATCGATATATTCCCGGTCGATATGTTATCAATGTGACAGCAATTGATAAGAACCTAAGTTTATATTACGAAGGCAATATGTCTTCTGGTCTCAATGGTGCCCTTGGAGTTTTCGGATCGACGGTATCCGATTCAGTTATCGTTTATGTTCAGTGGAGATAAATTTACTAAGGTTCAAAAACAAAAATAAAAATTTAATTTTAAGATGCGTTATATTATCTTGATTTTTATCATATTTTTCTCAACTGTGAAAATTAAAGCGCAAAATGAAATCTCATTGTTAGATTCAATTAAAATTTCAGTTAAAGCACAGTTAATTCGTGAAATTTCAAGCAGTTACTTTTCCTTTCTTGATGAAATAAGGTATTATGATTGGCTTTATACAAAGAAAATTTCCCGGGTAAAATCTACTTTAAGAACATCGGGCACAATCCCTCATAATTATATGCTTGGCTTAGAGTATAAAAATTTTGGCGTATTTTTTGATGTGTCAACCTCCGAAATCTCCCCCTTTAATATTGAAGGGGATTACAGAGATGAAAATGATGATTTGATAGGGGAGTTAAAGCGAAACGTTAGTAATTACTTAATAAGTTTTAGGTACAAGTGGAAAATTTTAAGTTTACGATTTGGTTATGAATCCAATGAGATATTTTTTGACGCAGTAGGAACGGTAAGTCCGAATGATAGAAGTGCGCTTTTAGATGGACAATGTAAACTCACATCAATTATCGCTGGTAGCGGTGTACAATTTAAGTTTAGAAGGCTTGAAATGATGCATAATTTATTTATATCAATTCAAGGGAAACTGAATTACAATTTCTTAGTTGCGGATACAACTCTATTAAGTCAAGGTATTGTTTATCTTTATAAAATGAAATCCTTTGATGGTAAGGTTAGAACTTTATCGTACATAGCTGAGTTAAAATACGAATTCGGCAAGGTTGCGGTCATACTTCTATATAGATACAACTTTTTGAAAAGCAAAGATATCTTTAAAGAGACATCTCATAGGTTAGGTGTTGGATTTATGTTAACTTTTTAATTTTTATAAAAAATAGTTTGCTGATATGTTTAGATTAATTTTATTGCTTATCATCCTTGGCTTTGACCTTGTCCTATCTCAGCGCTTGATATTTACACTTAAAGGTACGGTGATTGATAAATCAACTAAACTTCCAATTGAAAATGTGAATATAGAAGTGGTAAATACAGGTAAGGGGACAATTAGCGATAGAGATGGTTACTTCGAGCTGAAACTTGCTTTGGGGGAGTACAAAATCAAGTTTACCCATGTAAATTATAATCCGATTGAAAAAACAATCCATAAAGTCAGTCCAGGTGAGATTACTGTAAGAATAGAACTCGAACCAAGGTATATAGAACTTAAACCTGTTGAGGTTCAAGCTGAGATCAAAAGTGTTGAATATGAAAACTATAGTAAATTTGAAACAAATTATAATTTTATCAAGGCTTCTCCATCAGTTGTTGAAGGGGACATTTTCAGAACAATAGCTATATTTCCGGGAGTTGTAACATTAAACGATTTCACAACTCAACTTTATATTTGGGGTGGCAATTTTGATCAAACAGGGATATTTTTAGATGGGATTCCGATATATAATCCACACCATTTTGGAGGTATTTTTTCGATGTTTAATCAATACATAATAAGTTCTGCAACTTTATATCCGGGAGGTCAACCTATCATATATGACGATTATTCGTCCGGAATTCTTGATATTAAATCGAAAACACCGGGATATGAGACATATGACTTGAAAACCGAGATATCGCTTATGAGTTCAAAACTTTATACGGAAATCAACTTATCAAATGCGGGCAAATTAGCAATTGGTGTAAGAAGAATATATTTAGATTTTATACTTCAGCTTTTAACTGAACTTAAAAAGTCGCCTTATTATTTTTATGATATCTTTGTGAAATATTTTTTACTTTCGGGAGAAAAGGATATGTTTTCAGTTACGGGATTTGTTTCCAAAGATGTATTTGATTATTTCGGGGTTGAAGAAGACCCTCGAGAAATGCTATTTTCAAGAAAACCGGCATGGGGGAATGTGGGATTGAGTTTAAATTGGATGCATGTTTTTAAAGATGCAAATCTTTTCGAGATAAAAGGCTATATTTCAAATTCGTATTTTAAAACGAAAGCGGATTTTACTGATTGGAGATTTGTAGATGTTAACAATGATTTAACTGATTGGGGCGTAAATGGTTTTATTCAATTGTCTCCATTCGAAAATTTGAAATTAAAAGTTGGGGGCTTATTTAAAAATGCAAATTTTAACTATTTTTGGAAAAACGCTGGGGTTGATCTATGGGATATATTAACAGTTGGACTTTTGGCTGAAGAACAAATAGACGCTGAATTTCAAGAAGTATTTTTCGATAATGCTCCAAATCCATTTAACTTTAAAAGAAAAATATCGAAAACAGACTTATATTTTGACGCTTATTTGAAGTTAAAGAAGTTTCAGATCAACGCAGGTGTAAAACTTATACATTTAAGTTCAAACAAACGGGTAAAATTTTCAACGAATGTTAATCTAAATTATAATCTCTCATCGCATGTTGATATTTCGCTTATTTACGGAAGGTATTATCAATATATTCAGACGATAAAAGATGAAGTTGTCGCAACCTTAACCGCTCCGTTTTCGGTATTTTTGCCACTTGAAACCCCATCCAGAGCAAATCATTTTATCGTGAGGGCAAGAGTGAAAGATATTTTGGGAGGGGATAAATTTGATATAAGTTTTTATTACAAATCGTTTAACGATATAATATCATCAGTTGATGATATGAGATTATATACTCACAGCTCGGGTATATCTTACGGGTTAAACTTAAGTTTTAACCATGAATTTAAATGGCTCAATTGGGGTGCATCTTATTCCTTTGGACGCGCATTTAAAGAAGTTGATAATTATTGGTATCCAGCTAATTACGACCAGCGTCATAGTATAAAAATATTTGTTAATACGAGATTTTCAAGAAAGTGGGATTTAAGTTTATTCTGGGTTTATGGAAGCGGACTCCCATATACTCCTATTTACGCAAAATATCTTGGATATAAATACTATCCTGAGCGTAGCTTTATAGGCAGTTTGTTTTTTTGGGACTTTATTAAAGGAGGAAGGAACTCAAAATATCTACCTGATTATCATCGACTTGACATAAAATTCGAGGGTAACTATGTTTGGAAAAAATTTCAAATCAAACCATTTATCCAAGTTTTTAATGTTTACAATAATGTTAGGGTATTTAGATATACCTTATATTATCAATCTTCCACAGTAAACAAATCACCGGGTTCATTTATAATACCTTCGGTTGGATTGGAAATAAACTTGAATTTTTGAAATGAGGTTTAAAATTATAATTTTCACAATTGCGTTTGTTTTTGTTTCATGTGTTAATTTATCAATGGAACCTGAGCGACAAATGTATAATGTCATATGTGTGTTGTCAAATCTTGATAAACATCAGCGCCTTTATATATTTAAAACTGCTCCCCTTGAAGAGGGAACTTTACTTGATGAGAAAAACCAGCTTATAAAAAGATACTTTATAGAAAGATATGTTGTCAAAGATGCTGGGGCGGAGTTAATAAATTTGGGAAATAGGTTTATATTCAAGTATGGAATATATGATAGTTTATACTACTCGGAAACAAGCGAACTTAAAATTTTACCAAACCAAGAATATAAACTTTTGATAAATATCCCAGATGGAACTCAAATTACAGGTGTTACAAAAACACCGGGTAAAATTGAAATTGTTCAACCCTCAAACGGCGAAATATTTAGGCTAAATCCGGGTGATATAATAATAAAGTATGTGGATGTGGTGTTTTCCTGGAGGAGCAGTAATGGTGCGTATGGTTATATGGTAACTACATCACCGCCTGAGATCAATATAGTAGGGAGATATCATTTTGTTCAAGATACAATAGTAAAATTGAGATTTGAGTTTTGGGAAGGGGATATCAATAACATTGACACATTAAAATTAGCAGTTAAAATTTATGCCATTGACGCAAATTTTTATTATCATGCTATAAAAGGTATAGACAGGGCTGGTTTCTCAAACGCATATGGAGTTTTCGGTAGTATGATTGGCGATTCCGTAACGCTTAAGTTTATAAAATAATTTACTTTGATCTTGAGAGTAAGAAATGTTTTTCTGGATATTATCTCGTTTTGTTCGAATGGAGAAAATTTCAAGATGATGTTTATGGTTAATTAAAAAACCACCTTCATTATCCTTGCCATCTTGCATTTAATTTGCGTAAGAGTTATATTATTAGAAAAATCAAATTCCCCTTGCCTTATGAGCACTGATATAAGCTTTCTTAGGAATGTTTCCATTTTTGAGGAACTTCCCGAGCGAGATCTTGAGAAGATAGCAAGTCTTGGGACGAGAAAAGTTTTTTCGAAAGGGAGCATCATTCTTATGGAGGATGAGGTTGGAAGTGCGCTTTTTATTATTATCGATGGAAAGGTTAAAGTGTCGCGACTTGATGAGACGGGTAGGGAAGTTATACTTTCGATACTCGGACCGGGTGAAGTTTTTGGTGAAATGTCTTTGCTTGATGGTTTGAAACGATCCGCAACTGTTTCAGCTATTGATAATACGGAGGTTTTGATCATTTACAGAGATGATTTTTTGAATTTGCTTAACAATCATCCGCAAATCGCGATTTCTTTGCTAAGAGAGTTGGCATTGAGATTGAGAAAGGCAGATATGCAGATAAAAAGTTTGTCTTTGAAAGATGCGGAAGGTCGCATCGGTTGTGTTTTAATTATGCTTGCAGATGAGCTTGGCAAGATGTATAAGGGGCAAGTTATTGTCGAAGGGATTCCGACACAGCAAGACCTTGCAAATATGGCAGGGACTTCAAGGGAGACGGTGTCAAGAGTTTTAACAAGATTTCAAAAGAGAGGGCTGATAAAAGTTGAAGGGAGAACGCTTATCATACTCGAATATGAAAAAATGAAACAGATGTTTAAGTGAGAGTTGATTTGCATTTACATACATATTACTCGGATGGAGTTTATTCGCCTGCTCAAGTTGTGATGAAAGCAAAGGAAAACGGGCTTGATATAATAAGCATAGTCGACCACGATACAACGGATGGGCTTGATGAAGCAATTGAGGTGGGGAAAGAGATTGGGGTTGAGGTTATCCCGGGGATTGAATTGAGTTCGAGCATAAATGGGACTGACATTCATATACTTGGTTATTTTATCGATTGGAGAGATGAAAATTTTCAAACTCATTTGAGAGTTTTTCGTGAGTTGAGGATTCAGCGTGCGAAAAGAATGGTTGAAAAGTTGAATGCTCTCAATATACCACTTGAATTTGAAAGTGTAATTGAAATGTCGAAGACCTCCGCTGTCGGGAGGGTTCATATAGCCAATGCACTTGTAAGATATGGTTTTGTAGGCGATCTTTATGAGGCTTTCAATAAATATCTTGGCGTTGGATGCCCAGCCTATGAAAAGAATATCGAACTTTCACCAAGAAAAGCTATAAAATTGATATCAGATGTTGGGGGATTATCTTTCATAGCACACCCTGGGAAATATCTAAGTGAAGTTGACCTTGCAAGTTTAATCGAACTTGGAATCGACGGCATTGAAGTTATACATCCATCGCATAATGATGAACTTGTCAAGTATTATCGTTCGATCGCTGATGAATATTTTTTGCTTGAAAGTGGCGGTTCGGATTTTCATGGGGGGTTAAGAAATGATGAGTATTGCGTTGGGCTTTATACGGTTCCATATAAGTTTGTTGAAGCGATGAAACAAAGATTAAATTTAAAATAAAGCGAACTTGTTAAATGAAAACATTCGAAGGAAAGCTCATAGCACAGGGGTTAAAATTTGGCATAGTTGTAAGTAGGTTTAATGAATTGGTGACCTCTAAATTACTTGATGGCGCGCTTGATTGTTTAAAAAGGCACGATGCAGGTGAGGATGATATAGAGGTTTTCTATTGTCCCGGCTCATTTGAAATCCCACTCGTTGCTAAAAAACTTGCCCAAACAGGGAAATACGATGCGATCATCTGCCTTGGCGCTGTAATCAGAGGTGAAACTCCGCACTTTGATTATGTTGCCTCTGAAGTTTCGAAGGGAATTTCTTTAGTTCAACTTGAGACCGGCGTCCCCGTAGCATTTGGAGTTATAACCGCAGACGATGTTGAACAAGCACTTAATAGAGCAGGGATCAAAAGCGGAAACAAAGGTTGGGATGCAGCTTTATCCGCAATTGAAATGGCTAACCTTCTAAAGCAGATAAAAAGATAACCCTTATAAAGTTATGTCCCTTGCCTTTTTCTCCTCTGGATTGAAAAGGTTTTTTATTTTATGTGCAACTGTTTTACCTGTTTTTTCAATTTCGTTTGCTCAGGTTGGGATTTGGAAAAATTATACCGATATGAAAAATGTGAGGAAAATCTATGTCCAAGGTGATACGATCTACGCTGGAACAGAGGGTGGGATTTTTATATTTTATCCTGAACTAAAAAAGTTTGAAAAAATTCTAAAAATTGATGGACTTATCGATGTCGATGTTAAAGCTTTAACATTATCGAGCGATGGAAAGATATTTTCGGGGTTTTCAAATGGAGCGATTGACATTTTGGAACTTTCTAAATCAAGTTATGGGGTGATTCACATCTTTGATATAATGAATTCAATTGAGACGGACAAAACGATAAACTTTTTAAAAACATATGGGGATACGCTTTTTATCGGGACGAATTTCGGGCTTCTTAGTTTTAGAATTTCAAAACTTGAATTTATAGACACATATAGAAGGGTTTATCCTGATGTTGAGAGAGTTAAGGTATTTGATGTCGATGTTGCAAATGATACAATTTACATTGCTACTTCAGAAGGCGTAGCACTTGGTTATAGGTTTAGTCCAATTCTTGTATCTCCCGCTGGGTGGAAAACTTACAAAGTTCCGGGCGGATTTAACAGTGTTAAATTTTGGAATGGGAAAGTTTACGCTGGAAATCAAAATGGTTTATTTACGCTTGATGGAAATAATTTCGTCAGGATTTCAAGTATACCTGTGAATTTGATCTTCAACGCGGGCGATTCAATTTTAATTTCTACTGGGAGAGAAATTTTCTCTTACAAAAATAATCAACTTCAACGTCTTTTAACTTTGAATTATTTAATAACCGATGTCTCTATTTGGCGTGGTAGAATTATCGCGGGAGTTCTTTCAAAGGGTATCGGCATTTTTGAAAACGATGAGTGGGGTTTTTATTATCCTGATGGACCCAATGGAAATCAGTTTTCAAATATGGTTGTTGATGAAAAAGGAAATTTATGGGTTGCGTCTTCAAAGTATTTGGGAAAGGGATTTTATAGGTATACGCCCGGGGATTTTAGAGAAGAAGGGAGATGGAAGAATTTTTCAAAGGCACAATTTCCGAGGATGTCAGACGATTGCTATAAAGTAAAAGTAGGGAGAAAATACACCTGGATTGGGACATGGGGCGGTGGATTGATAAGAGTTGATGAAAATGATTCTTTGAAGATTTTCTCGGCAGAAGAAGGAATAAAAGGAGTCATTGAAGACACAAATTTTGTCGTTGTAACCGACATCGCCGAACAAGGGGATTTGATCTGGATTTTGAATTATAAGCCGAGGAATGCGAATATAATTTATCTTTTGAAAGGCGATTCGATAATTTATTCTTTCGCCAATGGCTATAATTCAGCTCATATTCTCAACATCCAACTTGAAATTGACGATAAAGGTCGAAAATGGATTGTCTCAGAACATGGGTTTATTTTCGTTTTCGATGATAATGGAACGATATACGATAAAAGCGATGACAAATGGATTGCGATTTCAAAATCAGATGGTTTAAATGGTCGTCCAACGGTCATAAGATTTGATAACCGCGGTGATATATGGGTTGGGACTGATTATGGGCTTAACATAATAACGAATCCAGACGAACCTTTGAGAAGCGGAAGTATTAGAAGCGTTTTCCTACTTCGTGACTTTTATATAAATGACATCGCTGTTGATGGGGCTAATAACAAATGGATAGCAACAAAAAACGGTGTATGGGTGCTTTCTCCAGACGGAACAACTGTTTTAGCTCAATACGATTCTAAAAACTCGCCTATTTTAAGCGACGATGTCAAATCAATAGCGGTTGACCTTAATTCGGGCATTGTTTATTTTGGCACGGATAAAGGTTTGACAAGTTTAAAAACAACTTTTGCAAAGCCAGTTGAAAATTTTTCAAGTTTAAAGATTTATCCAAATCCATTCCGTCCCAAAACTGATTTTAAAGTAGAAATTGATGGTCTCGTTGCGAATTCAACGATAAAAATTTTTACAGTAGCCGGGGATCTTGTTAGAACGATTTCGACTCCCGGCGGAAGAATCGCACTTTGGGACGGAAAAGATGAAAAAGGGCAATATGTCAGCACTGGGATTTATTTGATTGTCGCTTACAGCGAAGACGGAACAAAGGTCGGGGTTGGGAAATTAGCCGTCTTAAGAGATTAAGTGCTCATTGATCTAAGGAATTCCTTGTTGTTTTTCGTTCCCTTCATATTTTCAAGTAAGAATTCCATTGCCTCAACTGGTGACATCTCGCTTAATATCTTTCTCAAAATCCAAACGCGGTTTAATTCCTCTGGCTCGAGAAGTAGTTCTTCTTTTCTTGTCCCCGTCTTATTTATATCGATGGCTGGGAAGATTCGCCTATCCGCAAGTTCTCTGGTTAGCACTACTTCCATATTTCCTGTTCCTTTGAACTCTTCAAATATGACTTCATCCATTCTGCTTCCCGTGTCAATCAATGCGGTTGCCACGATAGTTAAGCTCCCTGCCTCTTCTGTGTCTCTTGCTGCGCCGAAGAATTTTTTAGGCTTTATCAAGGCGCTTGCATCAATACCACCAGATAAAATTCTTCCGCTATGTGGCGTCACAAGGTTACTTGCTCTTGCAAGACGTGTCAAGCTATCCAAAAGAATTACCACATCTTTCCCTGATTCGACAAGACGTTTTGCCTTTTCAAGAACCATATCCGCAACTTGCATATGTCTTTCTGGTGGCTCGTCAAATGTCGAACTTATAACTTCAACATCCGGTCCAACAGAACGCTCCATATCTGTAACTTCTTCCGGACGCTCATCGATTAAGAGTATAATTAGTTTTATCTCTGGATGATTTCGCATAATACTATTTGCCATCTTCTGGAGCAGAACCGTTTTACCGGCTTTTGGTGGCGAAACGATCAAACCTCGTTGTCCCTTTCCGATTGGAGCGAAAAGATCAAGAATTCTCATTGAATATTCACCTGGGACGGTTTCAAGGCGTATCCTTTTTGTCGGATAAAGAGGCGTAAGATTTTCAAAGAGGATCCTCTCCCGAGCTTTTTCCGGTGCTAACCCGTTGACGGTTTCAATTCTCAATAGAGCATAAAATCTTTCGCCTTCTTTCGGTGGTCTAACCTGTCCCGCAATTGTATCGCCAGTTTTTAGATTGAACTTTTTGATCTGAGACGGGGACACATAAATATCGTCCGGGGATGGGAGATAATTATAGTTTGCGGATCTTAAAAAGCCGTATCCATCGGGCAAGATTTCAAGCACTCCCTTGCTAAAGATTATCCCATTTTGTTCCTCGCCTTCTTCAGCTTCCCCGGTTGTAGCTCTTTGCTCTTGCATTTTCTCAAGAATCTTCATTATCAATTCCTGCTTTTTTAAGTCACTATAACCTGAAAGACCGAGCTCCTTGGCAATTTTTTGAAGCTCGGCTACTTTTTTGGACTGAAGTTCTGCAATGTCCATCACCATTTTTACTTCACCCTCTTTATTTTGTTTTTAAATTAAACACTCGATTTTTCTGTTTTCAACGTAAGAAATTATTTCGCCAGCCAAATAGTGTGAGCCGATGATCAAAATAAGATCTTCTTTCGTCGCTTTGCTTAAGATAAAATCAAACGCTTTATCCGAGTCTTGGATATAAGTTGCCTCAATATTGTTTTTCTTGAAAATATCTGAAATTGTCTTTGCATCGAGAGCGCGCCCTATCTTGGGTTGCGTCCCAACTGCGAAATGTGCAACTTCCGAAAGTTTCTTTATCATTTTTTCGTACTCTTTATCTTTCATCACTGCAAATAGAACGAAAAGATTTTTATATTTGAAATTCTCAAGTTCAGATACAACTTGGCAAATGGCTGGGTAATTATGTGCGACATCGATAATGATTTTCGGTTTCTCGGTGTAGTTAGATAAGTTTTGGGTATTTAAAATCTCAAGGCGACCCCTCAACCCTGAAAGTTCCCTCACTTTTAAAAGACCTTCATAAACGCTTTCTTTTTTGTATTCTGTAAAACCAAGTTCAGAAAGTTTTTCATAAGATAAAACTGAAAGTTGAGCATTCTTTGTTTGAAATTTCCCGGTTACCCCGGCGATTAAATCGGGGTAAAAACTTTTCGGGGTCTTCAAATCAAATTTAATGTTTTCTTCGTTCACTTCTTTGAGTTTAACTTCCGAGATCTCATCTGCAATCAAGAGTTCTGCGCCTTTTTCTTTCGCGACATTTTTAATAACATTTAGAGCTTTTTCATCCTCGCATCCAGTGATGCAAGGAGTTTGCTCTTTTATTATTCCCGCTTTTTCAAGAGCAATTTGTTCAAGTGTTTCCCCAAGGACGTCCATATGGTCATACGAAATACCAGTGATAACCGATACAGCCGGCTTGATGACATTTGTTGAATCAAGCCTTCCACCAAGTCCAACTTCAACGACCGCGAAATCGACTTTTTCATCGGCAAAATACTTAAATGCAATAGCTGTTGTCGCTTCAAAGAACGTGGCTTTCAATGCGTCGATTTCATTATGTAAAATTTTCACATATTCAACAACTCTTTCTCTCGGGATTTGAATCCCGTTAATTTTGATCCTTTCTGTGAAATCAACAAGGTGCGGTGATGTATAAAGTCCAACTTTGTAACCACTCGCAGATAAAATTGACGCTATAAAAGATGATGTTGAACCCTTGCCGTTTGTCCCGGCAACGTGAATTGAGATGAACTTTCTTTCAGGGTTCTGAAATAATTTAAGCAATCTTTTTATATTATGCAAGCCTAATTTAATACCAAAGCGTTGAAGTGAGTAAAGATAATTTATGATTTCAATGTATTCTCTTTGCATTGTTTTTAAGGGTTGTTTTTTAAAGTTATTTGGGCATCTCTTGAGGGGAGGTTTCAATGAGTATCGAGCCGACAAGTTCGTTTACATCTTCGATTTTATTTTCTTCGCAATACCTGATTATCCCAGAGATAACCTGCAAAGGCGTTGTCGGGTCGACAAAATTCGCTGTCCCAATTTGAATGGCTCTTGCTCCTGCTATCATAAATTCGACCGCATCTTCCCATGTCGTAATTCCTCCAATTCCGATTATAGGTATATCGACATTTTGAAAGACTTCGAAAACTTTTGCAAGCGCAATAGGCTTTATAGCAGGACCGGAAAGACCTCCGGTGATAGTTGAAAGTTTTGGTTTTCGCGTTCTTATGTCAATTGCCATCCCGACGATCGTGTTGATTAGGGAGACAGCATCTGCACCTTCATTTTTACAAACCTTTGCAAACTCAGATATTTTTGAAACATTTGGAGTAAGTTTAATTATCAATGTTTTGTCAGTTGTTTTTCTCGTTTCATTTACAATTTTTGCAGTCATAGATAAATTCGTTCCAAATTCAAGCCCACCTTCTTTTACGTTTGGACAAGATATGTTGATTTCATAAGCATGAACGCCTGTGGAATCTTCAAGTCGTCTTATTATTTCGCAGTAATCCTCAACTCTTTTTGCGGCGATGTTGACTATTATCGCGGTGTTGAATTTTTTCAAAATTGGCAATTTCTCATTGATGAATCTATCTACACCTATATTTGCAAGACCAATCGAGTTTAGCATACCACATGGGGTTTCTGCAATTCGAGGTGGGGGATTGCCTTCTTTTGGTTTCAGAGTTAGTGATTTCGTGACAATTCCACCAAGTTGATTGATGTCGATTAGATCGAGGAGCTCATCTCCATAGCCAAATGTACCCGATGCGACGAGGACAGGGTTTTTAAGTTTTAATTTTCCAATTGTGACTTCGGTTTTTATCATAAAATAATTTCTTTTGTGTTGAAAACTGGACCATCTTTGCAAGCAAGTTTATACTTTAATTCCCTTGTTTTAACAGCGCATCCTTGACATATTCCAGTTCCACAAGCCATTGGTGTTTCAACTGAGACCTCGCAATTGAGATTTAGCTCATCGCAAAGTTTAATAAGTGCTTTTAACATTGGGGTGGGACCACAAGCGAAAATTTTATGAGACGAATTAAGTTTTGGTAAATTCGATTTCAATAAATCAACCACAGTTCCTTTAAATCCATATGAGCCATCGTCGGTTGCTACGTTGACATTTTCAAGTCCATCAAGTATAAGTTGGGATTTTGTTCTTGCTCCTATGAATGAAATTACATCTTTTCCTTTTTCTTTCAAAATTTTGGTCAAAAAAGGAAATGGTGCGACTCCAAGCCCGCCTGCTAAGATGATAGCCGAGTTGAATTCGTCATCTACATTGAAGCTTTTTCCAAGTGGACCCAAAATATCAATTTTATCTCCCGGCTTCAAACTTGAAAGTAGTTTCGTTCCTTTGCCCACTGTGTTGAAAATTATTTGTATGTTGTCATCAATGATGTTGCAAATGCTAAATGGTCTCCTCAAAAATGGTTCAAGTGAATCCGAGACCCTAATGTTTATAAATTGTCCAGGTTTAGCTTGGTTTGATATTTCCGGTGCGAAAATCGTCAGGCGGTAGATCTCGTCTGATAAAGGTTCGTTTGAGACGATGGTCGATATTTTTTTAATTATCATCTATCCTTCGTTTTTTTCTTTCCCTCAAGCGTAGGTCGTCTTCAAGTTCATCGCCAACCCCTTTTGGTGGAGTTGGCTTTATCTCGTCGGGTGCTTTTTTGGTTGCATCGGGCGTTGGAAGCAAATCTTTTGGTTTGGTCTGTATCTCTTGTTTTTCTGGGTTGAGTTTTGTTTGTGCAATCTTGGCAAATTCTGTGTTTGAAAAATTGTTTAAAACTGTTGTGTAATATTCCACCGCCTTTGCAAAATTTTTAAGTTTATATTCATTTATCCAAGCGATGGCGAATAGTGCCTTTGCTTTTAAATTCGTATTTGAGTTTGAATTATTATTGCAAATTGTAAACAAGATATCTATCGCCTTCGTCGGATCCGAATCGATAAGGGAAATTGCCATTTTGTAAAGTTCTTCCAATGTATCTTTTTTGATCTCGTTTTGAAGACCAAGAAATTTCATCGCCTGTGCGGAAAATTCGCTCTCGGGAAATCTGTTGATAAGTTCAAGATAAATTTCGCTTGCTTTAGCTGTATCGATGGACTCGTAAATTGTCCCAAGCAAATAGTAAGAGCGCGGAATTATAGGCGATGTCGGATGATTTGAGATTATATCGTTTAGATAAGATATAGCTGAATCGAGCCTGTTTAATGACATATAAAAAATCCGTGCAAGTGAGTATTTGGTTTGAGCGATTTGATTTTTGATTGAGTCGGGATTGATTTTTATGGTTGAATCGGGATTTGATGCGATGGATTTTAAAATGCTATCGTTTTTTGATAAGATCAAACGATGCTGGAAATATTCGTTAAAAGTTTCAACTTTTTTCTGTGCTTGTTTTGTCACTGCGCTTTGTGGAAATTCAGTGCGTGCTTTTTCGTAAAAGACTTTCGCGGAGTCGTAGTTTCCGAGCCTTGTTTCATAAATCTGACCAAGTTCAAAATAACCGTATGCGGATTCTTCTGTTCTTTTGTATGTTGTGTCGAGGTATGTGTATGTTTGAATTGCTCGTTCGAGGTTATTTGACAAATCATAAGTTCGCGCAAGTTCAAGATAGGCTTTTCTTTCGTAATCTTTGTCAATGTTTGAATTGATTAAATCGTTCAAAACTCTTTGGGCAAGTTCAAAATTAGCGAGGTTGCGTTGTTGGGTTGCGTATTTTATCAGGGAATAAGTTTTTAAGTTCGTTCTCTTTGTTGCCTTTGATGCTGAAAGATAAAAGTTTGCGCTTTCGGATGGGTTTATTTTTTCGTTGAGTTCAGCGAGGTAAAATAATATCTGCGCTTTGTCTTCGCCCCTTGCCCTTTTTGAGGCAAGATTTAGATAGAAAATTGCGCTATCTATTTCACCAAGCCTAAATTTTGCAAATGCATAAATTGTATGAAGCTTCCACAAGTTTTTGGAGTTTTCTCTCGCTTTGGTTTGAAACGAGAGTATGACATCGTTATATTTTCTCTCCTTTGCAAGTGTCAGCATTAGGTAATAAAGTGCTTCGTCGTAAAGTTTGCTTTTCGGGAAGGTTGAGATAAGTTCTGCGAATTTTCTTTCCGCGCCCAAGTAGTTGTCCTGATACAGGTAGGATTTTCCGATCATCAAAAGCGCATCATCCGCTATCGATGTTTTGAGGTAGTATTGCAGAATTTTTGAACATTTTTTTATTACATCGTCGAGTTTGCTTCTATCGTTGGGGTTAAGTTGAGTTTCTTTATCGAGTTTTTCGAAACTTGGGAATTTATCAGAAAGGGTTGTTCTTTTTAAATTTTCTTCGATTTGTTCAAATGTAATTTTTGCGTTGTAATATGTATTGAAGTAAGCGTTGAACTCGTTGAATATACCTTTCCACACAGAGCAACCGAGAAGAGCAAATGATAAAAGGATCAGGGGAATTTTTTTTAGTGCGCAGTTCAAGTTGTCGTCGGTTTTGAGTTTTGTCTGCGATTAATTTAAAAGAATTGAATGCAATTTGCAAATTTGATAATTTTTTTGATAAGGTGTAAATTTTTAGCAAAAACTTTTGAAGTTTATGTTAAAGAATGCTATAGCTAAACTCGTCCAAGGTCAAGATTTAACTTTTGAAGAAGCCTATTATTCGATGAGACAGATAATGTCGGGGGAAGCTGAGCCGGGTCAAATTGGTGGGTTTCTTGTTGGGTTAAGAATGAAAGGCGAAACCGTTCATGAAATAGCGGGAAGCGCAAAGGCGATGATTGAGAAAGCAACAAAGATTGATTTTTACGATGAAAATCTCGTAGATACATGTGGTACGGGTGGAGATGGGGTTGGAACTTTCAATGTTTCAACTGTTTCCGCAATTGTCGCAAGTTCTGCCGGGGCAAAGGTTGCAAAGCATGGAAATAGAGCTGTTTCAAGTAAATGTGGTAGCGCTGATGTTTTGAAAGAACTTGGGGTTAATATCGAGTTAACGCCGGAACAGGCTAAAATTTGCTTGGAGGAAATAGGAATCGTTTTTATTTTTGCACCACTTTATCACACCGCTATGAAATACGCAGGTCCGGTGAGGCAATCGCTTGGGGTGAGAACGATTTTCAATGTGCTTGGACCTTTGACAAATCCAGCAAATGTGAAAAGACAAATTCTTGGGGTCTTCTCAGAAAATTTAACTGAAAAAATTGCCTCTGTTTTAAAGGAACTTGGCTCGAAACATGCTTTGGTTGTGCATGGTGCTGGCGGAATCGATGAAATTTCGGTTTCTGGGCATACGAAAGTAAGTGAATTAAAAAATGGTGAGATAAAGACTTATGAAATACATCCTGAAGATTTCGGGCTAAAAAAGTGGGATATAAACTTCGTTCTCGGAGGCGATGCAAAATTCAATGCTGAGATTGTAAAGCGAGTTCTCGACGGTGAAAAAGGTCCGCAAAGAGATATCGTCCTTTTAAACTCTGGCTCAGCGATATATGTCTCTGGGCTTGCAAATTCTATTCACGAAGGGATTGAAATGGCTAAAGAGGCGATAGATTCCGGTAGGGCAAAAAAGAAACTCGAAGAATTGATAAGTTTAACAAATAAGTTTGCAAAAACTTGAATTTATGACATTAATAATCTCATCGATTTTAATTTTACTTGGCATATCTGTGTCTGCGATTGAGGTTGCAGTTATGTTTGTCGAAGATATAGAAAAGTTGAGAAGTTCAATCGCTTCGAAAGTTGAACAATTTAAAAAGAATCCGAGATATTTCTCGTTTGCTGTGGTCTCTTTTAAGTTCTTTCTGTTTGCTTTGGCTTTTATTTTTCTTGGGATTTGGACGAAGGGTGAGTTGATTCCGGTTTTGTTTGTTTTATTCATCGGGGTTGTTTCGTTTTATATTATCCATGAAGTGAGAAAGTTTGCGGGGAGGAGCCCGGAAATTGTATTGTTGGTTTTGAAGCCATTGCTTTTGCTCCTTTTTTTGTTTTTTAAAGTTACGCTTTTATTGCCGGAAAATTTTGTTTCAATGGTTTCGCCAGTAGATGTCAATTTCATAAGACATGAATTTGAGTTTTTAATCCGAAGCGCAAAACAAGACGAGCCTTACGATGAAAACCAACTTTTACGCAATGTTTTTGAATTCACTGATAAAACCGTGCGTGAGATAATGGTGCCAAGGACGAAAGTTGTCGCGCTTGATATTAACGCACCTCGAGAAAAAGTAGTCAAAGTTGTTTTAAACGAAGGTTATTCTCGACTCCCTGTTTATAAGGATACGATCGACAATATAATTGGCATAGTTTACGCCAAGGATTTGATAAACTACATCGAGGAGCCGAATTTGTTCGTCCTTCATGATTTGTTAAGACCGGCTTATTTTGTTCCGAAGACGAAAAAGATAAGCGAACTTTTAAGAGAATTGCAAAAGAACAAAATTCACATGGCGATCGTTGTTGATGAATTTGGTGGGTTTGAGGGAATTGTGACGCTTGAGGATATACTTGAAGAAATCGTCGGAGAAATACACGATGAATACGATAAGGTTGTAAAAGAATACGAGGTTTTAAGCGACGGTTCAATCGTTGTTGATGCTGGGATGCTTGTAAGCGATTTTAACAGGAGATTTAACGAGGATATCCCAGAAGATGTAGATTATGAAAGTTTGGGTGGTTTCGTCTCCAAACTTGCCGGAAGAATCCCTGAGGAAGGTGAAAGGATTAAATTTAGAAGCCTTGTCTTCGAGGTCTTGAAAAAATCAAAACGAAAAATAATCGAATTAAAAATTTCAAGGAGAACATAAAATGAACATACTTGATGAGATTGTCAAACAAAAAATTGAGGAAGTTTCACTGTCAAAAGAAATTTTCCCGATGAAAGACTTGAAAAAGTTGGTTGAATCTTTGGATTATAAACATCGTGAATTTACAAAATCTTTACGAAGAGATGGAGAAATTAGAATCATTGCTGAGGTCAAAAAGTTTGCTCCATCGTCGGGGAATTTAAGCATCGATGGATTTGATCCGATTAAGATCGCTCGCGATTATGAAAGCGCTGGGGTCAGTGCTATATCGGTTTTGACAGATTTTAAATATTTTGGCGGGAGGAAACAACATTTGGCTCAAATAAGAAACAATGTGAAAATTCCAGTATTGAGAAAAGATTTTATAATCGACGAATATCAAATTTACGAAACGAAATATCTTGGTGCTGATGCACTGCTTTTAATAGTTAAGGTAATTGACGATGTGCAACTTGAAGATTACATTTCGATTGCGAATGAACTCGGGCTTGAGGTTTTGGTTGAAGTTTACGATGAACATGACATAGCTCGTGCTTTGAAACTCTCGCCTTATCCGAAGTTGATCGGGATAAATAATCGAAATCTTGAGACATTTGAAGTCGATGTAGATAGAAGCGTCAAACTATGTGGATTTCTTCCTGACGATGTCGTTAAAGTAAGCGAGAGTGGGATCGAAAGCAGAGATGATGTTTTAAAAATTGCTGATGCAGGGTTCGATGCAGTTCTTATTGGCACATCGCTTATGAAGGCTAAGGATAAAGTTAGTAAAATTTTTGAACTTCTTGGTAAAAACTAAATCGATTTTTTATGAGTGTAATCGTTAAAATTTGCGGGATCACAAATCTTGAAGATGCGATAAATTCTGTTGAAGCGGGTGCTGATATGCTTGGATTTGTTTTTTACAAGGGAAGTAAAAGGTATATCGATCCGGAGAAATCCGCGTCAATAATCCGTGAGGTTAGTTCGTTTGCTCTTTGCGTTGGCGTTTTTGTAAATGAGGATGTCGATAATGTAAAAAGGATAATCGACCAAACTATGGTTGATTTGGTTCAGTTAAGCGGAGAAGAGAGCCCGGAGGTTTGCGCGAAGTTGAGAGAGTTTCTTCCTGTGATTAAATCGTTTAAAGTTGGTGAAAATTTTAATGAGGAGATTTTGAAGATGTACGATGTCGATTTTGTTCATTTGGATTCTTTTTCTGTTGGCGAATATGGCGGGACAGGGAAGACATTTAATTGGGATAAGGTGGCTGGGTTGAGCGATAAGTGGAAAATTATCTTGTCTGGCGGATTAAATCCTGAAAATGTTCAAAGTGCTATTTTAAAGGTCAAACCTTACGGAGTTGATGTCTCAAGTGGAGTTGAGGAGTATCCGGGCAAGAAAAATTTTGAAAAAATTAAATCGTTTATTGAAAACGCAAAAGGTGTGAAATTATGAGATTGAATCTTCCAGATTCAAGAGGGTATTTTGGAATTTATGGTGGGAGGTTTATCCCAGAAACATTGGTCCCTGCGGTTGAGGAGCTTGAAGAATGGTATTTGAAATTAAAAGAAGATAAAAGTTTTAAGGAGGAGTTTGATTATTACCTCAAGCATTATGTTGGGCGTCCGACCCCGCTTTATTATGCGAGAAGATTAAGTGAATATCTCGGGGGAGCGAAAATTTATTTAAAAAGGGAAGATTTATGTCATACGGGCGCACACAAGATAAATAACACGATTGGGCAAGCGCTTCTAGCTAAAAGAATGGGGAAAAGAAGAATAGTCGCAGAGACAGGCGCAGGTCAACATGGTGTTGCTGTTGCGACGGTTTGTGCGCTTTTTAATTTCGAATGCGTAATTTACATGGGCGAGGAAGACATAAGAAGACAGGAAATGAATGTTTATAGAATGAAACTTCTCGGTGCACAAGTGAAACCAGTTTCATCTGGAAGCAAAACTTTAAAAGAGGCGATAAATGAAGCAATTAGAGATTGGGTTACAAATGTGAGGACGACTTTTTATATGCTTGGCTCAGTTGTAGGGATGCATCCTTACCCGATGATGGTCAGGGATTTTCAAAGTGTTATAGGCAAAGAAACGAAACAACAAATTCTTGAAATTGAAGGAAGGCTTCCAGATGTGATAATTGCTTGCGTTGGCGGGGGAAGCAATTCAATCGGTATGTTTTATCCATTTATCGAAGATGTTCCAAAGGTGAAATTAATTGGTGTTGAAGGCGGTGGGAAAGGACTTGAGACAGGGTTACATTCCGCATCTTTGACAGCGGGAAGACCCGGCGTTTTGCACGGCGCGATGCAGTATCTTCTGCAAGATGAAGACGGGCAGATACTTAACACTCATTCTATATCCGCGGGTCTTGATTATCCGGGCGTTGGACCTGAGCATTCGTATTTAAAAGATTCCGGGCTCGTTGAATACACAATAGCGACGGATGATGAGGCTCTTTCTGCTTTTCAAATCCTTTCAAATCTTGAGGGAATAATCCCGGCACTTGAGAGCGCTCATGCGGTTGCACATGCTTTAAAAATTGCTCCAAAGATGAAAAAAGACGATATTATAATCGTGAATTTATCCGGTCGCGGTGATAAAGATTTGTCTTCAGTAATGCGATATCTCACAATTTAAAAATAAATTAAAAATTCATATGCTCACGGGAATTCTTTATAAAGAAGATCAAAAATTACCTTTCTGGGTTTACCTTCTGGTTTTGAGTTGGATTCCGATTTTATTTATTTTGCCATTTTTTGAACCTAAGATTCTTGAAAGAAAAGAAATTTTGCTCGTGTTTTTAGCGATTCTCATCGCTGATTTTGCTATAATCGGTTTTATAGGGAAACTATCCGTCATCGTCAAATGGAATGAGATGATAATTAAAATTGGTTTCTTTGGGTTAACTGCAACAAAACTTAAAAAAGTTGAGATTAAAAATGTTCAAATCGTGGAAGGAAATCTGTGGAAAACTTATGGTGGTTGGGGAGTTAAAACAACTTTTGGAACCGTGGCTTATGTCTATTCTGGAAAGGGCGGTGTTGAGATTGAGGTTGGGGATTTGTATAACCAAAGAAAAAAGTTATGGAAGGTTAGGAAAATAGTTATCTCAAGTGAAAATCCCGCACGACTTATGGATGCTATAATGTCCATGACTTAAAAATAAAATGGTTTGTGCCATGCTCCAAATCGAGAAGGCTTTGATAATTCTCCCAAACAAATTGGATGATTTAGAAGTCGGCGAAGATTTTTCTTACGATGAAAAAATCGAACTTTATAAGGCAATGCTCCATGATACCGCTGATTATTATGTTCAAAAGAGTAGAAACACAAATGTTTATGTTTATTTTCCAGATTATGAAACTTATGATCTTTTGATTCAGGTTTTTCCTTTGCGCGTTAAGGTTTCGGTATTTGAAGGTAATGGCAACATTTATCTTGAGAGCATTTCAAAATCTTTTAAAGATGAGCGTAAATTCGTGGTCTTGCTTGATGTAAAAAGTTTAATCTATCCTATCCCTTGGATAAATAACGCTTATGAGGTTATGACACACAAATACGATGTTGTGGTCACCTCGATTTATAGAGATAACCCAAACAAACTTATCGGGCTGAAGAAATTTCATGATAAATTTTTATCTAAGTTGGAAGAGGAAGCGGATGAACTTAACATTTTAAAGTATGTAAGTGAACTTGATGTTCTCTATGTCCCATTAAAGAGGATCGAATATGCAAAGGATGTTGAATCTTTAAAGCAAGTTTATTCATCCATTCTAAGCGCTGGGAAAACGGATGAGTTTAAAAGGACAAGATCCGCTATTTTAAATTTATTGAAGAAAAGAAAAATAACCGTTTTCGATTGATGAAAGTTGGAATTTTGGGCGGAACTTTTAATCCACCGCACATCGGGCATTTGATAGTAGCTGAGTTTGTGAGGGAAGAGGTGGGACTTGATAAAATTATCTTTGTTCCATGTGCAAGCCCACCACATAAGCAGAACTTAGATTATCTATCACAACTTGCAGAGTCAGAACATAGGTTTGAGATGGTTAAAATTGCGATAAAAGGAAATCCTTTTTTTGAGGCTTCTGACATTGAGATAAAACGCGGTGGGATATCTTACACGATTGACACGGTAAATCAAATGTTGGAGAGATTTCCAAATTACGATTTTTATCTTTTGATCGGCGCGGATCAATTTAAAGACTTTCACACATGGAGGGAGCCCGAGGAGATAGTAAAAAAAGTTCAACTTATAGTTTTCAATCGCCCCGGTTTCGTCATACCTGAGTCGAAATTTTCACCTTTTGCGAGATTTATCACAATCCCAAACATTGAGGTCTCCGCATCAGAGATAAGATCAAGGGTAAAGAGTGGAAAATCGATAAAATATCTTGTCCCACCCGAGGTTGAAGAATATATCTATGCGAATGGATTGTATAGGTAAAGTTCGAGTTTCAATTTTTTCACAGTCTTTGAAGCACAAGAACAATTTGTTCGCCGAAATATTTGAAAGGGAAACGGTGATAAATCATTGATTCGACCTTCCCGAGCCAGTCGAAAATTTTTTCCGGTAATCTTTCGGTTGGTTTTAAATATGGTGGTGGAAGAAGGAATGGGAGAGCAAAGCATTTTTTGATTGAGAAAAAATCCTTCGAAAATTTTTTTATATCTTTTATCGAATAATATCTTGCTATCGCATCGTATTCCTTGCCATCGAGCGTGATGTAGCCCCAGCCTTTCAATCTTTTTCTGAGGTAATTTGTTATCCCAAGCGTAAAGAAAAGAAAATCTCCCCAATACCAGCGGTTTATTACCGATGTGATGAAGTAAGAGTTAGGCTTGAGAACGTTATGAAGTTTTTGAAAAAAGGAATTTATATCGCTTGCGCAGTTTAAAACCCCGAATGAGGCATAGGCTCCGTCGAATTTAATCTTAAATGAATCGATATATTCTGCGGGTAAATTTATAAATCTTGGCTTTCTATCAGAAGGTAAATTCCCCAACTTTGAAATTTTATCAGAAGCAATTTTGAGCATTTCGAAAGAGATATCGGTTAAGGTAAGATGGCATCCATGTTTTATCATCTCAATTGACTCAGTCCCAGTTCCACATCCAATTTCAAGTAAATTTTGACCTGGGGAAAAGAATGATTTGAGAATTTTCAAGTTTATGGCACGTAAAAAATCAGCGCTTTTCTTTCTTTCATCGTAAGTGGGGGCATAGAAGTCCCAGAAATTTTTAATCTTGTTGAATTCTTGCATCGCTTATATCAAATTTTTTAAGTCATCTTCCCTCTGCGGGTTGGAATTGAACTAAATTTGATGTTGAAAAATGTGCAAGGGTATCGATGATTGCTCTTGAGATTTGAAGTTCTATTTTATTTCGAATTTTTTCAAAGATGCTCGCATTCCTACCTGCTTTATACCATGCGTCTTTCCATTCTCTGTGAAACCATCTTATAACCCAGCGGTAAAAAGTCGTGTTGTATTTCTCTCGTTTAAATAAAAGTTTGTTCTCAGCTGTATAATCCCAATCGAGCATCCAATCCTGGGATTCAAACATTAATCTATCTCGAACCTGTTCATAAAATTTCGTCCCCGGAAGTGGATATGCTATTGTCGTGCTGAATTCATCTGGGAGCGTCTCCCTGAGAAGTTTTACGGAAAGTTTTAAATCTTCTATATCTTCACTGGGATACCCAACCATCATAAAGAAATATGTTTTAATTCCGAGTTTTTTGCAAAGTTCAGACGCTTTGTAAATTTGTTCAACGGTTATGCCTTTTTCCATTGCATCAAGGACCTTTTGAGATCCGGATTCAGCACCGAAATAAATTTTCTTACATCCCATATCTTTAAGCGCTTTAAGCATTTCCTCTGATGCAAGGTTTACCCTCGTTAGGCATTCAAATGGTATTTGCGCGTTTCTTTTTACGACTTCGTCACGCCATTTTAAAACCCAATTTCTTTGGACGCCTGTTATATCGTCAACGACCCTGATAAAATCAGGGGAATAAACATCTTTTAAAAGTTTCATCTCTTCAGCGGAGTTTTCAGGCGATCTTATTCTGTATTTTCTTCCAAAGACAGCTTTTTGACACCATGAACAATGGTAGGGGCAACCTCTGCTGTTTATAATTGTAAGCGACCAATATCCGTGTGCTTTTTTCCATGCTTTTCTGTAATCGTCCATATCCACGAGGTCACGCGCTGGGAAGGGAATTGAATCGAGATTTTGAATCAATTCTCTATGTCCCGTTGAAATTATTTTTCCATCTTTACTTCTTAATCTCAACCCTTTTATTTCCATTATGTCGTTTGGCTCATTTTTGAGGTAAAAGTTCGCAAGTTCAAGCATTGTAATTTCACCTTCATCGAACACAACAACATCGACAGGGAATTCATCGTTTGTACCTTTATAAAGTAAATATCTTTCTGGTAGCGCAGTTGGATCAGGTCCACCAAGTATTACTTTAGCGCCGTATCTATGTGCGATATCTGCAAGTATAAGGGCGTTTCTGCGAATTGTGATTAAAGATGTGATTCCAACGAGTTTTGGCTTTCGGGTTTTTATGTAGTTTTCAAATTCATCGAAATCCTTTCTAAAAGTACAGTCAAATAGTTCCACTTCATAACCATTTTTTCTCAAAACAGAGGCAAGATACATTAGCCCAAGCGGGAAATATGGCGTCATAATTTTTTTCTCAACTGGATCCTTCTCAATGAATAATGGATGGACAAGAGCAATATCTATTGGCATAAATTATTTCCGAGTTAAATTTTAAAAATTATCCAAAGAAATCTTCAGCTAATTTCTATTTTGCAGAAAGTTAACTTTACTTGAAACTATTAATCTCTTTTCCAAAAGTTCTTCGATACGGTTATAGCGATAGTCAAAAATACGTTTGAGTTGGTGCTTTACCCAAAGAGTGTGAACTATTTCCCCAACAGGTCCAAATGGCAGGAGGTAAAGAACTTCATCCGTCATTAATGTAGTGTTGCTGTCAAGAGCTGAGAAACGGTGCGTATGGTGCCAAAAACTGTAAGGTCCTTTTAGTTGTACATCTACAAATCTATGCGGTGGCTCATAAATAGCGATATAAGTTGTCCATCTTATTGGGATGCCGAATAATTTTATTTGATAATCGATAATCGCTCCTTGGTGCATTGGAATGGGTGAAGGCGTTAAAAATCTAAAACCTAATTCGGGTGGAGTGATTAAATCTAAATTTTCCGGTCTTTCAAAAAAAGCGAATACTTCTTCTAAGGGTCTATGGATAACTTGCTCGCGATATAGCCGATGCAATCGCATAGCGATAAATTTTAGTTTAAAAATCATCCGAAGAAAACTTCCGCGATTTCAAAAAGTTCCGGATTTACTGTTTTCAATCCTCCGACAACTTCAGAAAGATCAACTTCTACTACATCGTTTCCTTGTAGAGCGGTCATCACTCCAAATTTTCTTTCATTTATCAACTCAACTGCTTTAATTCCAAATCTTGTCGCAAGAATTCTATCGAAAGCGGTTGGTGAACCACCTCGTTGGATATGCCCAAGGATCGTTGCCCTTGCTTCCATGCCGGTTCTTTTTTCGATTTGATCAGCGACGAGATTTCCGATCCCACCAAGCCGGACATGCCCAAATTCATCAACTCTTAAATCTTGTATGATGAGAGTTCCATCTTTATCGACATGTTCTTCGACTTTATACTTTGCTCCCTCCGCGACGACAATAATGCTGAAGTTTTTCCCTCTTGAATGTCTTTTTTCGATGATTTTACAAACTTGATCGATATCAAAAGGTTTTTCAGGTATTAAAATTACATCTGCACCACCTGCAATTCCCGAATAAAGTGCTATCCAGCCGGTATGGCGTCCCATCACTTCAACGACCGCTACTCGGTTATGGCTTTCTGCTGTTGTGTGAACTCTGTCGATTGCTTCAGTTGCGATGTTTACCGCTGTGTCAAAGCCAATTGAATAATCAGTTCCGCGGACATCGTTATCGATTGTCTTTGGGATCCCGACGATATTTACACCTGCTTTGTGGAGTTTGTAGGCTACGCTTAAGGTATCTTCGCCACCGATTGCAACAAGTGCGTCGATATTTGCTTTTTCAAGGTTTTCGAGCATCACTTTTTCTCCATCTGGATATTTATACGGGTTCGTCCTTGATGTGCCAAGTATCGTCCCACCGCGAGGGAGGATTCCAGATATATTGTTGAGGTCAAGTGTGAAGGTATCAAGTGTCATTAAACCTTTCCATCCATACTTTATGCCGATTGTCTCATGCCCAGTGGCAAGGGCTTTTCGAACGACCGCTCTTATCGCAGCGTTTAAACCCGGACAATCGCCTCCGCCTGTTAAGATGCCAATTCTCATAGTCTCACCCCCTAAATTATATCTTTAAGTTTTGATTCAAGCCTCAGGAGCTCCTTTGGCTCAGTTATTTTAAGAACGAGGTTCCCTTCCTTATCAAATAAAATGAGCGTCGGAATGTTTAAAACAAGATAATTTTCTGCGACTCCATAATCTTTCATCACATTGAAACTCAAAACTTTAACGCTTCCTTTAAAATCTTCTTTTATTTTCTCAACAAATGAACTCATCGTTTTGCATCTTTTATTGTCAGCCCAGAAAAAGATAAGCGTTGGTTTTCCGTTTATAAATTCAGGCATTAATTTTTTTCTCTTTTGAACAAGGTTTATTGCAATCATTGTAACGCTTAAAAAAAACAATGCAAGTGCAATTATAGCAAGCGCTTCAAGCAAATTTGTAGATAAATTTTGTTTCTAAAATTTAAAACATTGCCAAGAGCGATTTCAGTTCAAATCAAAATTAAAAAATACCCCTTTCTCAGTCAAGTTAAAAGCCGGTAAAATTCCCTGTGAATTAAAAATCTTGTTTGAGTGTGCAAAATTTATTAATTTTTCGAAAAGAGCCCGAACGAAATCAATGTGCGTGGAAAATTGAGAGCAATTTTAATAGATATTCCGGGATTTTCCGATTATGTAGAAGTTTGGGAATTCCAACGCCAACTTCATAATCTGCGATTTAAGGGGGAAATAGAAGATATTTTGATATTTACCGAGCATAATCATGTTTATACGATAGGGAAGGCGGGGGATGAAAGCGATTTAAAAGTAAGCGAAATTTTTTTGGAGAAAATGGGTGCAAAAGTTTATAAAATTGATCGAGGAGGGAAGATAACTTATCACGGACCCGGACAAATCGTTGGTTACCCTATTTTTAAACTTGATGAACTTGGGCTTGATATACATTCTTATTTGAGGGCGCTTGAAGAAGTGATAATTTTATCGCTCAAAGATTATGGCATAAATGGGGGAAGAAAAAACGGTTTGACAGGTGTATGGGTTGGAGATGAGAAAATCGCTTCAATTGGAATAAAGGTGAGCCGATGGGTGACGATGCATGGTTTCGCTTTTAATGTTAACACCGATTTGAGATTTTTTGATTTTATTTTCCCATGTGGGTTCAAGGATGTGAATATGACATCAATGAAGAAAATTCTTGGTGTTGAGATTGATATCGACGAAGTCAAACGAAGTTTGAAAAGTAAATTTGAGTTTGTATTTGGTTTCAGGTTTGTTGAAAATGATTATGATTTTTATAAAATTTTAAACGATAAAAATAAAATTAAAAGTAGCCATGCGGAAAAATTTGACTAAACAGACAAATCTCGGGAGTGAAATCGAAGTTGGGATAGAAACACTGGCTGGGTTGAAAGCTGAGACATTGATTCAGGCTTTGAAGTCAATGTATGTTGCAAGGCGGATAGATGATAAAGCTATGACATTGCTGAAGCAGGGAAAGGTTTTCTTTCACATAGGCGTTTCAGGGCATGAAGCGATTCAAGTTGCAAGTGCTATGAATTTACGTCCCGGTTATGATTGGGCTTATCCGTATTATAGGGATTGGGCTTTTGTTTATCAACTTGGAGTTACGCTTGAAGAACTTTTTTATAGCGTCTTTGGAAGAGCAGATTGTCCAGCTACAGGTGGAAGACAGATGCCTGCTCATTTTGGGAAAAAGGAATTGAGAATAATAACTCAATCAAGCCCAACTGGGACACAATATCTTCAGGCGGTTGGAACAGCGATGGGATGTGTTAGAGATAAAACAGATGAAGTTGTTTATGTTTCAGGCGGTGATGGTTCCACAAGTGAAGGGGAATTTCATGAGGCGCTGAATTGGGCAAGCAAAGATAAGTTGCCGGTTATATTTGTTATTCAAAATAATAGATTTGCAATTTCCGTTCCAATTTATGAACAAACAGCAGGTGCATCTGTTGCAAAAATAGGACAGGGATTTTTTGGACTTGAGGTTTATGAGATAGATGGAACCGATTTTATTCAAAGTTATCAAACTATGAAAAAAGCAGTTGAAAGAGCGCGCTCTGGGCTTGGTCCAACGATGATCGTAGCAGATGTTGTTAGATTGATTCCTCACTCCTCATCCGACGATCATAGAAAATATAGAACTCCTGAAGAACTTGAACAGGATAGAATGAATGACCCGATTTTGAAGATGGAGAATCTTTTGCTCAGTGAGAAAATTTTAACGAGGGAGGAAATTGATGAAATTTATAATGAGTTGAACGAAGAAATCGAGCGCGCAGTCGAAATCGCGGAAAGCAAACCTTATGCATCTGCTGACACTGTTATGCTTCATGTTTACGCGCCTGAAGAGACGAGAAAATTAAATTACGAGGCAACTGTTCCATCTGGAAAACCGATTGTAATGGTAGACGCGATAAATCATGCGCTCCACGAAGAAATGGAGATAAATCCAAAGATGGTCGTTTACGGCGAAGATATTGCTGACCCCAAGGGTGGTGTATTCACTGCAACAAAAGGTTTGACTATGAAATTTGGAAAAGAGAGAGCATTTAATTCTCCGCTTGCTGAAGCAAGCATTGTTGGGACTGCAATTGGGCTTGCTGTAAAAGGTTATAAGCCAGTTGTGGAAATTCAATTTGGCGACTATATCTGGCCTGCGATGATGCAAATTAGAGACGAACTCGCAACTTTCAGATATAGATCAAATGGTAATTGGTCCGCTCCAGTTGTTATTAGAGTTCCAGTTGGCGGATACATTCACGGCGGACATTACCACAGTCAAAATATCGAAGGATTTTTCGCTCATTTACCCGGAATTTTCATCGCTTACCCATCAAACGCAGGGGATGCGAAAGGGCTTTTGAAAACTGCATGTAGAATTGAAGACCCAGTTCTATTCCTTGAGCATAAAGCTTTATACCGTGCACCTCAGGCTATGTCTCCAGAGCCGGATAAAGATTATCTATTGCCATTTGGAAAAGCACAGATTAAGAAACCCGGGAAAGATGCGACAATTGTGACATGGGGATTGATGGTTTATAAATCTCTTGAAGCAGTCAAAATAATCGAACAAAAATACGGTGTTGAAATTGAGGTAATTGACATACGAACGATAAACCCATTGGATAAAGAAACGATTTTAAATTCGGTTAAAAAGACGAGCAGAGTTTTGGTTGTTCATGAAGATACTTTAACTGCTGGGTTTGGTGCGGAGATTTCAGCTATAATTGCGGATGAAGCGTTTGAATATCTTGACGCACCGGTGAAAAGAGTTGCCGGGCTTGATATCCCGGGAATTCCTTATGCACCGACGCTTGAGGATGCGGCGCTTCCTCAAACAGACTGGGTAGTAAAGGCTCTTGAAGAGTTAATAAGATATTGAGCAAAATTTAAGTCAAAAACAAAAAATTATAGTGCTAATATGAAAGTTGAAGTTATAATGCCCAAGATGGGCGAAAGTTTGCAGGAGGGAACAATTTTAAAATGGCACAAAAAGCCGGGAGATAGAGTCCAAAAGGATGAAATTTTACTTGAAATCAGCACTGATAAAGTTGACACAGAAATTCCATCGCCTGCAAGTGGAATTTTGACGAAAATTTTATATAAAGAAAATGAAACTGTTTCTGTTGGAACTGTGATAGCATATATCGAGACGGAGGTTCCATCTCAAACTTCGGCTGAAGTTGAAACAGTAAAAGAAGAAAAGGAGGAAGTCGGAATTGTTGAAAAGTTAAGCGAAAAAGGTAAAGAGATTGTTTCTGAGGTTATCCCAACGAGAGCAAAAAGATTTTATTCTCCAATCGTTAGGGAAATCGCAAGGCGCGAGGGGATATCACTTGAAGAACTTGAGCGAATCCCCGGCACTGGGCACGGAGGTAGATTGACGAAAAATGATCTTTTAAACTACATTGAGACAAAGCGAAAGAAGGTTGAAAAAGTTGAAGAGGTTGAATTTAAGCCCGCCGTAGTCGAAGTATCAGAAGAGTTCAAGGTGCCGGAGGGGAAGGTTGAAATAATTGAAATGAGCCATGTGGTTAAAATGATGGCTGAACATATGGTTCGAAGCGTTAGGACATCTCCGCATGTTTCAACTGTTTCTGAGTGCGATATGACAGAGATAATGAACTTCATTGATAAAAACGCTGATGAATTCCAAAAACGAGAAGGGTTTAGATTGACATTAACTCCGTTTATCGCGGATGCTGTTGTAAAAGCATTGAAAGAGTTTCCGCTTATAAATAGCAGTGTTGAAGGGGATAAAATCATTTTGAAAAAATTTATAAACCTTGGCATAGCTGTTGCAACTGACTATGGTTTGATAGTTCCGGTTGTAAAAAACGCTGATGAGAAAAATTTCATCGGGCTTGCAAGAGCAATTAATGATATCGTCACAAGAGCGAGGAATAAAAAATTGACCCCAGACGATGTTCAAGGTGGAACATTTAGCATAACAAACTACGGCGTCTTTGGAAACATAATTGGAACGCCAATCATAAATCAACCTCAAGTTGCAATCCTCGGTGTTGGAGCTGTAAAGAAAAGGCCAGTTGTCATCTCAAAAGAAGGAGAAGATTTCATCGCTATACGAGCCATTTCATTTTTGACATTGACCTTTGACCATAGGATAATCGATGGAGCACTTGGCGGAAGATTTTTGGAAAGAGTTGTTTACTATCTTGAGAATTTCGATTTCAAAGGGATAATCTAAAACTAACTTTATAAGAGGTGAGCCTATGCGGAAGGTTTTAATTGCAACTCTTATTCTTTTTTCCTTCGCATGCGGGCAAAGGGAAAATCCAAAAATTGAATCGATCGACCATTTAAAAATTCACTATGACGCGATAGTTGCTGATACGCATAACGATGTTCTTTTAAGAGTGATGGAAGGCGAAGATATAACCGTTGAAACGGATAGAGGACATACAGATCTTGTGAGGTTGAAAAAAGGTGGGGTTGATGTCCAAGTTTTCGCTGTATGGGTCGACCCTATTGCCTTTGCAAAAAATTCGTTCAAAAGAGCCAATCAAATGATCGACACGCTTTATTCAATTGTGAAAAGAAATCCCGATAAAATTGCTATCGTCACAAATTCAAGTGAACTTGAAAAGGCGTTAAGCGAGGGGAAAATATGCGCAGTTATTGGAGTTGAAGGCGGACATGCGATTGAAAATAGCATTGAAAAACTTGAGCAACTTTATAAACGCGGTGTAAGGTATCTCGGTTTGACTTGGAATAACAGCACGGATTGGGCAAGTTCTGCTTTCGATGAGACGACAAATCCGGAGAAGTTAAAAGTTAGGGGATTGAGTGAGTTTGGGAAAAAGGTTATCCGAAAGATGGACGAACTTGGGATGCTCATAGATGTGTCTCATCTTGGTGAGCAAGCATTTTGGGATGTTATAAAAACGACGACGAAACCAGTTATAGCATCTCACTCGAGCGTTTACAGCTTATGCCCGCATTATAGAAATTTGAAAGACGAGCAAATAAAGGCGATAGCTGAAACTGGAGGCGTCGTCTTCGTCAATTTCTTCCCTGAATATATCGATTCAACCTTTGCTCAAAAAAGAAAACAGCTCGGAGAAAAATATAAAGCACAGTTAGATTCGCTTAGGGTTCTTTATGAACACGATCAACGAGCTTATCGTCAAGCGAGACGTCAATTAATGAAAAAAGCCTCTGAAGAACTTCGCCCACCGCTTGATGTTTTGATCGACCATATCGATTATATCGCAAAACTTGTTGGGGTTGATCATGTAGGGCTTGGTTCGGATTTCGATGGGATAAGTATAACACCTCTTGAAATGGACGATGTCTCGTTTCTTCCAAATATAACGAGAGAACTTTTAAAACGAGGATATTCAATCGAAGATGTTAAGAAAATACTCGGCGGAAACTTTTTGAGAGTTTTTAAACAGGTTTGCGGTTGAAAACAAAATAAGAGATCGAAAATGAGAAAAATTAAAATTTTATCGCTTTTTATTTTAATCTCACTTTCAATGTTTGCGCAGGAGGAAAGTCTTCTACCCACATCTTTTTTTAAGTCGAACAGAGAAGAATTTATGAAGGCAATTGGTAATGATGCAGTTGCGATTTTTTATTCAAATTCTTTAAAGACACGCTCAAACGATGTTGAATACAGATTTAAGCAAGATAATAATTTCTTTTATCTAACCGGGCTTGAAGAGCCAGATGCAGTTTTAGTCCTTGTTCCACAGGGATTTGCGCCAGCGGTTTTAAAAGTTGCAGGGAGAGCAACCGGAAAATATTACGATGTAACTCTTGATACGATTAAATCTGATTTCAAAATTCGCGAAGTTTTGTTTTTGAAAGAAAGAGATTCACTTCGTGAAGTATGGACTGGTAGAACTTTGGGGACGAAAGGAGCAATGGAGAAACTTGGGATTCAACTTGCATTGCCTATCGAGGAGTTTAAAAATGTGATAAGAGCGATAATTTTCGCATCGAGAGCTAAAACAATCTACTTCCCATTTCCAACGGGATGTTATGAAGGAAGTTTAAAAGATGTAATTGAAACAGTTGAATCAATAGTAAGTTCACAACGTAGCAGATTTCAATTTTCGGAGCCTTCGCCAATCCTTGCGAGAATGCGGATGGTTAAGAAGCCAGAGGAAATTGAAATGATTAAAAAAGCTGTTGATATCACTGTAAAAGCCCATCGACAGATTATGATGTCCTGTGAGCCGGGAATGTATGAGTATGAAATTCAAGCGATCGCTGAATATGTTTTCACAAGGTTTGGTGCGCAATATCCGGCTTTTTCATCTATCATTGGTTCAGGGGAAAACTCCGTCATTCTTCATTACAGTTCGAACAGAAAAAGAATTAAAGATGGTGATTTGATCGTCATCGACATTGGGGCTGAATATGGGAACTATTGCGCTGATGTGACAAGGACAATTCCAGCAAACGGTAAATTTTCGCCAGAGCAAAGGGAAATTTATGACATAGTTTTGAGGGCGCAGGAAGAGACGATAAAATTAATTAAACCGGGTGTAAGTTTTGCGGAACTTCAACTTAAAGCGACTGAGGTCATCGCAGATGGGTTACTTAAACTTGGGGTCATAAAAGATAAAAACGATGTAAGGAAATACTTTATGCATGGGGTTACGCATTATCTTGGGCTTGATGTTCACGATGTTGGGGTTCCGGGAAGACTTGAACCGGGAATGGTTATAACTGTTGAACCGGGAATTTACATCCCCGCAGGCTCAGATTGCGATCCAAAATATTGGAACATTGGAGTTAGAATCGAAGATGATATTCTCGTTACTGAAAATGGGTATGTTGTTCTGTCCGCGGATGCGCCGAAAGCAATTGAAGAGATTGAACGTTTAATGAAAAGACGTGGCATTGGAAATGAACCGATCGATTGAAAATCAATTATTTTGTGCTTGCTTTTTTGTTATTTAAGATTTAAATTTGTTGTGCTTTTTAAGAAGAAATGTGCCTTGAGACTATGAAGCCGCTTTATTTGATAATGCCGGATGGAACGGTGAAGCAGATTAATCCTTTTACTGAGAGCGAAGTTTGGTCTGTGCCCGGAAGAAATAATAAGCCTATAACAAACGAAGTCCCTGAATCGGCAAAACCACTTGAACCACGAGAACCTGAAGATTATTGTTCATTCTGCCAAAAAAGATATTATGAAGTCCCACCTGAAAAATCGAGATTGATTAAACTATCGGACGGAAGTTATAAGCGAATTGATTATCTATCTCCAGATAAATACTTTGAAAGCGTTGCGGAATTTAGAAGGGTGGGTAATTTGTTTGAAATTGTCACGCTTAATTACTGGCGAAAAAATTACGAGTATAGATTTACAAAGGAAAAAGAAGAATGGAAAAGGTTTTATCTTGAAAATCCAGCCGGGATGAAGCATATCCTTGAACTTATTCATTATAAATTACGAATGATGGGGAAAACGCCCGAGGAAATAAATTCGATGCCAACGGAAGAGAAACTTGAAATGGCTGATAGTTTTTTCGGTGGTTCTCATGAACTTATAATTGCAAGAAGACATTATATCGATGGTGCGAAATGGACAAGTGATCTATGTTCGTCCGGGGAATTGACTCAAGAGGAGCATTATCAGTATTTCAAGTTCACGATTGATGCGATGGTTGATATAATGAATTCCAATCGCTATGTTCGATACATTGCTATCTTTCAAAATTGGCTAAGACCTGCGGGAGCATCGTTTGATCATCTGCATAAACAACTCGTTGGACTTGATGATTGGGGTGCAACGATAGAGAGACATATTGCGATGGTGAGAGAAAATCCAAACATTTATAACGAATATGCTGTTAATTTTGCGGGGTATCATAACCTTGTTTTTGCTGAAAACGAAAGCGCAGTTGCGTTGGCTGGATTTGGCTATCGTTTCCCAACCGTTGCAATTTATTCCAAATCGAAAGCAGGGAGACCGTTTGAAGTTAGCGAGAAAGAACTTCGCGATATGAGCGACCTTGTTCATGCAATTCACGCGGCGATGGGAAATCAAATCCCATGCAATGAAGAGTGGTATTACACGCCGTTCGATTCCGTTTATAAAATGCCTTGGCATATCCTGATCAAATGGAGGATAAATGTTCCAGCTGGATTTGAAGGTGGAACGAACATCTATATAAATCCAATCACACCGATTGAACTTAGAGATAAACTTGTCCCACGTTTATTTGAGTTAAGAGACAAAGGAAAAATTTCAAATCTTTTAATAGCCGAAGAATGCAAAGTTGAGCCAAATCCGTTAAAATATTATTTGCACTAAAAATAGACCAAAGATCTTCCTATGCTCAAGCGGTTCATCTTTTCTTTGATTGCTATAACAGCATCTCTTCTTTCTCAGAACTTTGAATATGATTATCTCATCAAAGGGGCAAGGGTAATCGATGGTTCGGGTGCACCGTGGTTTAAAGGGGATGTCGCGATTAAAGGTGATAAAATTGTTGCGGTTGATTTTAAACTCGATGAAAAGAAAGCATCGAAAATTATAAACGCGGAAGGATTATATCTTGCCCCGGGATTTATCGATATTCATTCACACGCAAGAGGTGGGTTAAGTTTAGACCCAGTGATGGAAAATGTTATAAGACAAGGGGTAACGACTGTAATTGAAGGTAACGATGGATCATCACCTTTGCCTTTGAGCGCATATTTTGCTGAACTTGAGAAATTACCGCTTGGTGCGAATATAAGTTTTTTCGTCGGTCATGGAAGCGTTAGAGATTCTGTTATGGGATGGGAAAATAGAAAAGCAACGCCAGAGGAAATTGAAAAGATGAAAAAAATTGTTGAAGATGCGATGAAAGAAGGAGCGTTTGGGCTTTCAACTGGACTTATTTATCCGCCCGGTTCTTTTGGGGATACGGATGAAATAATTGAACTTGCGAAAGTTGCAAGTAAATACGGCGGAATTTATACCACCCATATGCGAAACGAATCAAACAAAATTATGGAAGCGATCGAAGAAGCGATAAGAATTGGTAAAGAAGCAAAAATACCTGTTCAAATAACTCATCACAAAATTGTCGGTCGCGCTAATTGGGGGATGAGTTTAAAAACTTTGCTTAGAATCGAAAGAGCAAGGGAGGAAGAAGGAGTTGATGTTACGCTTGACCAATATCCTTATACCGCCACTCATACAGGAATAACTGTGTTAATTCCTAACTGGGCAATGGAAGGTGGAAATGATAGTTTGTTGAAAAGATTGAAGGACCCGAAGTTAAGGGAACAGATAAAGAAAGGAATAATTGAAAATATGAAAAGCGATCGAGGAAGTGGAGACCCTGCAAATATCCAGATTGGAAGTTGTAAATGGAAACCGGAATATCAAGGTAAAACGCTTGCTCAAATTTTGAGAGAAAGAGGCGTTGAACCAAACTTTGAAAATTCAGCTGAACTTGTGATTGAGATAGTTGAGAATGGCGGAGCAATGGCGATTTATCATTCGTTAAATGAAGATGACCTTCAAAGAATTATGAGATTTCCATGGACTATGCACGCAAGCGATGGGGGAGTTGCAAAACCCGGAGTAGGATTTCCTCATCCAAGAACCTATGGAACTTTTCCAAGGGTAATTGCAAGATATGTGCGAAATTTCGGGCTTTTAACGCTTGAAGAAGCGATAAGAAAAATGACTTCTTTGCCTGCCTGGAGATTGAAAATTTTTAATAGAGGAATGATAAGACCCGGCTATTATGCTGATATAGTCGTTTTTGATTATGAAAAATTTGAAGATAAAGCAACATTTGAAAACCCGCATCAATATGCTGAGGGAGTTGTTTATCTTTGGGTCAACGGTGTCCTGACGATTGAGAACGGTAAACTTACTGGTAAAACTGGTGGAAGAGTTATAAGGCGTGAAAGTTTTGAGTTTCCTCAAAATTAATCTATTTGAAAAAATAGCGCGGGTGTTAGGGCGAATGATTATTCGCCTGAGCATAGAAGCCCCAACGGGGCGAAATGTTAATAGTGATTTATTTTTAGGATTGAGGTGAATTACCATTCGTATAGGTTAATAGCCAGCAAAAATCTTTAAAAATTAGCCTCAGGTAGCACGAATTGTAGAGTTTTGAATTTTAAATTGTTTTTCTTAAATTTGTTTAACCTCGAAAACAAAAATAATTGAACGACTTAAATGTACGGTGTACTTGTTGCGATTGAGATAATTGTTGGGATTTTGCTAATAATTGCTGTTTTGCTTCAAGCTGGTAGAGGCGGTGGACTTGCTGGAGCATTTGGTGGCGCAGGTTTTGGGACTGTGTTCGGCGTAAGAAGAACTGCTGATTTTTTGAGCAAGGCAACTATAACGCTTGGCGCGATTTTTCTTTTACTTGCAATTATAATCAATCTCTTCTTTCTTCCGGGGAAAACGCCAGAAAGCGTGCGGGAAAGCATAATACAGCAAAGAGCAAAATCTGTTCCACCAGTTTCTGTCCCTGCTCCTCAACCCGCACAGTCACAACCAGCTGCGGTTCCGCAGGAGCAGAAGTGATGTAAATGTTATATTGTGCCTGGTATTGTAAAAATAAATCTGATTTGGTGAGGTTTTAAATGGAGATGCATTTATTTAGTATCGTAAGTGAAGCGTTGGAGTTTTTATACGTTCTTTTACCTGTGGTTTCTCTAGCAGTTCTTGCTTATAAACTGGCCTCCGAAACTGGGAAAAGAACTGGTTCATCGCTTTTGTTCTTTTCCGCTGTTATCTATTTCATCGGTGTTTATGAATCTTTCTATATATCCTCAGAATTTGGACTCATTACAAATACCGAGTTGATTTTGCTTCAACCCATCTATCTTATCGGTGGTTTTCTTTTATTCTTTGGTTCGTTTTCGCTTTATAACTTCTTCATCAGAATTACAGAGATAGGCAATTCTAAAAAAGCCCTGAGAACGACTTTATTTATCATTTTGATTTATTTGCTTTTGTTTGTTCCATACTTTTTAACTCAGTCGTATGATAAACCTCTTTATGTCTTTAACGATGTGTTTTATGTTTTAATTCAAGCCCAATTTTTCGCCTCTTATTTTATATTTGGCTATACGATGTATACGAATAAAATCGTTTGTGAAAAGGCACCCAAAAGAAGTAAACAGATAAAATTTGTTTCATTTTACTACTTAGCAGAATCTATTTTATGGATTTGGCTTTTGAACTCTAAAGTTTCCGAAGCGACGCTTGATAGGGTGTCTTTAATAACCGAAATAATTGGCGCTGTAGTTGCTGGGTTTTTGACATTTAATATCCTCCATATGCTGGTTTCTCATACGCCATTAGTGCTTGACAGATACAAAGCCAGATATTTTGCAATCGCTAAATCTGCTTTTGTGAGGCAACTTACGATTATGGCTATATTTGTTGGGGTTACACTTATTTTAGCGGGAACGCTTGCAACGGAAATTTTCTTCAAACTGCAAAAGGAAAATTTTAATGCAAAGATCAAAGATGAATTAAACATAATTAGCGCATTTGCTAAAGAAGGCGAACGTGAAATCGAAAGTTTGACGATGAGAGTTAAACTTTTGACGAAGGAGAATTTAAAAATCGAAAAACTTAGAGACACGATCAGAAGTTTAAGGGAAAGATATAGTGAGTATGTATCGAATGTTTTCATATTCGATAAAGATGGAAAAATTTATTATTCCTATCCAGAGGTTGTCAGAGTCAAAATACCTTTCGAAAGTTTTTCCCCTCATCATACCAGCGTATCTTTACTTGCAAGAGATGAAAAAGGTCATTTTCGTTTATATATTTTCTTCCCTCGCTTTGATGAGGAAGTAAAAATTTTTTCTGGAGGCGTTGGGATTGAACTTAACTTTGATAATTTAAGAGAAAAGTTGAAAAAAGCGCTTACACCGAAATCTAATGTTTTCTTGATCGACACATCGAATTTGATTATTTCTTCAGATGACGAGAAAAAACTTGGTCAAAATTTTCTGATGTATCTAAACTCTATAGTTGACCAACCCGAATCAATTTCTTCTATCCTAAGCGAGTTTAAAGATATAAATAAAGCGCAAACTTTCACAACTAGATTGTATAAAAATTCAAGACGAACTTTTTTTGCTATCACTGTAGCTCCTGTTAATTTTAATGGGAATAAAGTTGTAGTTTGTGATTATCATTTTCTTGAGGATTTCGCATCTTTTGAGATGATTTCGAGAAGTGAATTTCTTTGGTTGATTGTAAGCGCGTTGGGAATAATCATAAGCGTGGTTGCGGTGTTGTATCTTAATTTCAGGTTTTCTGAGCACCTTGAGAATGAGGTTGAGAATAGGACGATAGAACTTTTAAAGTCTGAGGAAAAATATAGAACAATTGTTGAGAACCCATTCTTTGGGGCTTATTTGATGGATGAATCTGGATTCAAGTATGTAAACGACAAGTTTTGTGAGATCTTTGGCTACACGAAAGAAGAGATTTTGAATTTAAAGGATTATTCGATTTTGGTTCATCCGGATGATAGAGAAAGGTTAAATCAACAATTGAGGCGTAGGTTAAGGGGCAAAATTGATATTAATAAATGGAGCGCGAGAGGTTTGAGAAAAGATGGGCAGGAAATTTTTATTGAGGGATATTCAAATAGAGTTGAATATGAGGGAAAGCCAGCTGTGCAAGGGATGATTATTGATGTGACAGAGGAAAAGAAAAGGCAGGAGGCTCTTCAACGGTCTCAGAAACTCGAAGCGCTTGGGACGCTTGCAAGCGGTATTGCACATGATTTTAATAACATCTTGCAGATAATAATCGGTGCTGGACAACTTCTTGAGATGAAGTTGAAAAATTTAGGGCCTGAATATGCAAAATGGCTCAAAACAATTAATTCAACCGCTCTGCGTGGTGCTGAACTTGCAAAACGACTTCTTCTATTCTCGAGAAAGAAACCCACAGGGGAATTAAAACCGATCGACATCCATCAACTTATAGATGAATCTGTTCGAGTTTTCAAAGAAACATTTCCAAGAAACATTGAGATAATTGCAGATTTTGAAGCGCAAAATTATACTATTCTTGGTGAGGATGCGCAAGTTCAGCAAATAATTTTTAATCTTGCTGTCAATGCAAAGGATGCGATGCCAAACGGTGGCAAGTTGATTTTTAAAACGCAAAATATCTTTTACGATGAAGTTGAATATTTAGTTTTGAATGTTATAGACACTGGAATTGGAATGACGGAAGAAGTTAAGAGGAGATTATTTGAACCTTTCTTTACAACGAAACCTGCTGGAAAAGGAACAGGGCTTGGGCTTTCAACGGTTTACGGAATTGTCAATTCTTACGGTGGTTTTATTAAGGTATATAGCGAAGTTGGAAAAGGGACGAAATTTTCAGTTTATTTGCCAGCACATAAACAAACCGCAGAAGAAAAAGACAAATCGAAAGTACGCATTAAAAAGACCGGAACATTGCTTTTGATAGATGATGAAGAAGAGATAAGGGTTACCACAAAAGAACTTCTTGAAGCTGAGGGATTTAAAGTCTATATCGCCGGTGATGGAATGGAAGGAGTAAACATTTATAAAGATCACAAGGACGAGATAGATCTCGTAATACTTGATCTCAATATGCCAAAGATGAGCGGGAAAGAAACGCTTGCACAACTTTTATTGATAAATCCTAATGTAAAAGTAATAATTGCCACCGGCTTTATCGCCGAATCAGAAAAAGAAGAGGTAGAGGGAGTTACAGGATTTGTCGAAAAGCCGTTCAATATAGACAAACTTATACAGATGATATCAGCTATAATTTAATTGATGTGATCTGTATCACAATTGTCCGTTGATTTTCATTAGAAGTTACTAATGAAGGCTTGAATTTTCAGGGAAAAACTTGACAAAACCCTTAACATTTTTTATATTTGAGTGTAGAGATGAATTTCTCAAACAAAAATAATCTCGGAGGAAGTCATGAAAAAGGCGATTTTTTTACTATCGTTTTTTTGGGTCATCACTTCCAGTGTTTTTGCACAAGCACAGCTCACGATTGGATGGTCGGTTTCAGATGTAGATGTTGAAACAGGGTCAACTGGTAATCAAGCATTTGTAAGGTTAGAATGGAATGATGGGAACAGCGGACAAACACATGGTGTATGGAGCTGGCGTTTCGATATTACTTCATCAAGTATAACGATTAACACTTCATCCGTTGCGTTGCATTCATCGATTGCATCAAATTTCAATATTAGTAAAGTAAATATTACAAATGGTGTTAGGGTCTTGATCTATGGTAAAAACAATAACAAAATGTTGAAAGATAATGGGAATAGTTCTGCACAATATCTTGTTTTAACTTTGACTTTTACAGCTCCTGGAACCGATGGTAATTATACGATAACTTTGACAAATTCACCAACTGCTATAATAAGAACTACTAGTCCACCTTATAATCTATCTACTCAAACTGTTACAAATGGTATAACGACTTTAAATGTTCATGCATCAACAACCCCCACCGATCAAGTACCGACATTTACTCCAACTGGCTATACGCAATCGCGCAAATATGGCGATATCAACTGGGATGGAAATATAGATGTTTCCGATGTAACTGGGCTTGCGGATGTAGTTATTGAAAATTACTCAGCTGTAACGGTGCAGGATCCACAAACTGGAGATAGAGATTTTTACGAAGGGAATGGTTTCCAGAGTGGAGACCCTCAAGATGAAGCCGATAGAACAGCAGCGGATGTGCATACTGGTGATGGTACGCTTGATCTTATGGATCTTGCAACATTACAAGATGCGGTGACAAATGGGGCATGGCCAAGCTATGCGATTACTGCGATAGCCAATAAACCTGCTTATAGAATTTCTGGAGGCGATAATTTTATCCCCGGAATTCTTGCGAAGGTAAGTGGGGGTTCAAAGTTTGATAAAGTTGCAACGGATGTGTTTGTCAATTTCGAAGTTTTTAATTCGGGTCAAAAAAGCAGTAAAGTGAGAGTAACCATTGAAAATAATAATCCTGACTTGAGGGGTATCCAAATCGAATTTAACTCATCTGTTTTGCCGGGAAAACTTGATGTTTGGAAACTTCCCGATGCATCTGAGTTTAAACTTGCATGGGCGAGGAATGATTATAACAAGATAGTTGTGCTCTTATATGCCGATGGTGGCAAGACTATAAGAACTGGAACGAGATCGTATATAACGATAGTTATCCCGAATGTCAGCGTTGAAAATCTATCCGGTGCAGAGCCGAAGGTTATCGCAAGCATAAGCAATCTTTCGTACGATGTTAACTTCGACATTAAACAAGCAGGTGGTATTTTGCCTTTGACTTATGCTTTGTATCAAAACTATCCAAATCCATTTAACCCGGGAACCACGGTTGAATTTGAAGTCCCTGAATATTCAACTGTTAAGTTAATCGTTTGGAATGCTCTCGGTCAAAAGGTTAAAGAACTTTACAATGGTGTGTCTGATCCCGGTAGATATCCAGTCTATTGGGATGGAAAAGATGAAAGCGGGAATGTCCTCGCATCCGGTGTGTATTTCATTACGATGTATGCAAGGTCACTTGAGGAGAACGGGAAAGAGTTCACGATGACGAGAAAAGCTCTGTTGATGAAGTAAGGTTGTAGAGATTAAAGGGGCGTTTGAAACGCCCCTTTTTTATTTTGATTTGATTAAAACGGGGTCCTTCCTCTGAATTGGAATGGCTGTTGTTGAGGCGTTGCAGGGTTCGATGTCGCAGTTGTCAGGACATAGCCAGTTATAATTTCATCACCTTCTTTGATGTTTCCACCGATGACTTCGGTATAGTTTCCATCTGTTATGCCCAACCTTACAAATGCTGGTTTTGGGTTTTTATTTTCATCGAGAACCCAGATAATGGCGCGATTTCCGCCCAGGTTTGTTCCTCCCGGTCTCTGTCCACCGGGACCTTGGAAGAAGCCAAATCCACCTTCACGATTGCCACTGTTTTCTTGTGCTCTTCTCCTCGCAAATTCTTCCCGTCTTTTTTGCATCTCTTGCATCGCTTTTGCAAATCGTTTATCCTCGGGGTCAGGTTTAAACCTCAAGGCTTGATTTGGAATCCTTAAGACATTTTCTCTTTTGTCGATCAAAATTCTAACATTTGCTGTCATCCCGGGTCTTAATTTCAAATCTTTATTCTCTACATCGATTATCACGGTATAGTTTATCACATTTTGGATATTTATCGGCTGGAGGCGAACTTGAACGACTTTCCCAATAAATGTTTCCTCCGGATATGCATCAACGGTGAAGAAAACTGTTTGTCCGGGTTTTACCTTGCCTATGTCTGATTCGTCAACATTTGCTTCAACCCTCATCTTTCTTAAATCGTTTGCGATCGTAAATAGCGTTGGTGCTTGCAAACTTGCTGCGACGGTTTGACCAACATCGACATTTCTTGAGATCACGATTCCATCGATAGGGGAATATATCGTTGAGTATTTCAAATTAACCCGTGCCCTTTCAAGTTGTGCTTCTGCAGATTTAAGTTGAGCGAGAGCGACTTCGTAATTTGTCAAAGCCTGATCGTAGTCCGCTTGGGAGACGAGATTTTTAGCGTAGAGTTCTTTTATTCTATCTAAATCGCGTTTTGTTTGATTTACCTGCGCTTTTGCGCGTTCAACCTGTGCTTCCGCATCCCTGACTTGTGCGGAAAGAAAGGTTGAATCAATTTGGGCTAATACCTGTCCCTTTTTAACTACATCGTTAAAGTCAACATAAATTTTTGCAATCGTTCCAGATACTTGAGTTCCAACTTGGACGAGCGTTACTGGATTTAGTGTCCCGGTTGTCGTCACATAGACTTCTATATCTCCGACTTCTGCCTTTGCAGTTTTAAGTTGGAGAATTTTTGCTCCTTTATTGTTGAGATAAAACGCGACTACTAATCCAGCTATCACTAAAATTGTCGCGATTATTATAATTCGAATTGTTTTCCTTTTCATCTTACCTTCGTTTTGTTTTTTCTTTTATCATTTTTTCAAACTCAGAGCGTTGCTCAGGCGTAAGGATTGTCCTTATCGAGTCATAAAGCGCGCTTTTCAATGAATCAAACTTCGGACGAAATTCTCTGCTTAAACTTTTAAATTCATTTTGAGACCAACTCAGAATTGAATCAAGCCGAGCCTGTTGTTCTTTGTTAAGGTTTAATCTCTTCACAAGTTCTTGTTTGTAATTTCTCTCTTTTTTAGGATTGTATAATTTCAAAAAGACGAACCTGTCAAACGCGACTCCAAGAACGAAGCCAATTAGAATACAGGTGATGATGAAAACTATGGCTTTTGTTTTATTTCCCATTTTTACCTCCATTTGATAGAGTTAGTTCAAGAATTTCATCTTTTGATAGGTTCTCGTTTGAGGAGATTATCTTGTGAACCGTTGGGGTTTCGCTTAAAATCGCTTCTTCAACTCTAAAAGAGCCTTTGCTCGATATCAATTCAAGTCCAAGCAATATAAAAAGAAGTAGAATCAAAGCAAACGCAAGTTCTTTGGAGAAGTTTATGGCGTAATCCCAGAAGGTTTGTTGAGTTTTTCTTTCTCTTAATTGCGCTTGTATTCGCGAAAATAGGTACGGCGAAACTTCAACGGGGTTTTCTTTTAGTGTCACCTTGACGAGTTCATGAACTTTTACGAGTTGTAAACATTCTTCACATGTTTTTATGTGATTTTCTATAAAATCAGTATTATTTTTCAACTCGCCGTCGATGTATTGTGAGACGAGTTTTTTAATTTTGCTGTGCCTCATTTTAGAAACTCCTTATATTCTTTTAGATATTCTGCGAGAAGTTTTCTGGCTCTAAAAATTCTCGATTTCACAGTTCCAACTCTTATTTTCAAAATTTTCGCTATCTCCTCATAGGACAAGTCCTCAAACTCGCGCAATACTATGACAGTTTTATATTCGGTTGGTAGTTTCGATATTGCGTTTTCGATTATTTCTCGCATTTCCCTTCGTTCAAAAGTTCTTTCAACCGGTGAATAAGATGGCTCTGATTTCGGGTTTTGGCTTAAGATATTGTCAAGGGAATAGGCTCTCGAGCGTTGTCTTTTTCTTATTTCGTCGATGCAAATGTTAACCGTTATCCTGTATATCCAGGTGTAAATTGCGGAGCCAAATTTGTAATCTTTTAAGGATTCCATAACTCTTAAAAAGACCTCTTGAGTTAGATCTTCAACTATATCTTGGTCTCCGATGATTTTGAAAATTAAGTTTGCAACTCTGTTTTGATACTTTTTAACGATATATTCAAAAGCCTTCTCATCGCCATCTCTTGCTCTTTTGATAATTTCATTCTCATCGAGCATGTCAAACTTATCTTTTGTCACTTCCTTAATTGAGACGATTTAATTTCAATTGAGTTCCTTGAGAACTAAAATTCATCGGTTTGTTCTCTCCAAATTTGGGCGCCAAGGCGTTGGAGTTTGACCTCGATTTTTTCGTATCCCCTGTCGATGTGGTAAATTCTCAAAACCTCTGTTTTCCCTTCGGCGATAAGTCCCGCAAGAATTAAAGATGCACTCGCTCTTAAATCTGTGGACATAACTTTGGCTCCTTTAAGTTTTTTCACGCCTCGGACGATGGCAACATTTTCATTAACCTCAATATCAGCACCAAGTCGAATAAGTTCTGGGACATGTTTAAATCTATCATAGAAAATCGTTTCAGTTATTACTGATGTTCCGTTTGCAATAGACATTAAAGCAATCCATTGCGCTTGCATATCCGTTGGGAAACCTGGATAAACCGCTGTTGTCACATCAACTGGCTTAATTTCATCGGGAGCTTCGATTTCGACAAAGTCTTTGCCAATATTTAGATTACAACCTGCGTCTTCAAGTTTAAGAAGAACTGCCTCGAAATGCATTGGATTACATTTTTCAACCCTTATTTTTCCGCCAGTTATGGCTCCTGCAATAAGAAACGTTCCTGCTTCGATTCTATCGGGAATCGTAGCGACATCCGCTGGATGTAGTTCGTCAACCCCTTCGATTTCGATTTTATCAGTTCCGAGACCTTCAATTTTTGCTCCCATCGAGATTAAAAACTCACCAAGTTGGACGATCTCCGGTTCTTTTGCTGCATTTTCGATTATCGTTGTTCCCTTTGCAAGGACAGAAGCCATCATTATATTTCCAGTTGCTCCAACGCTTGGCTTATCGAGGTGGATTTTCGCTCCGTGCAATTTTTTCGCCCTTGCTATGATGTAACCAGCATCAAGTTCAACTTCAGCTCCGAGTTTTCTTATTCCTTCGATGTGTAAATCAACAGGTCTTGGTCCCCAAGCACAGCCCCCTGGCAATGAAACCTTTGCATAGCCAAATCTTCCAACGAGAGGACCAAGGACATAAATCGATGCCCTCATCTTTTTGACAAGTTCGTAGGGTGCTTCATATTTTGAGATGTTTTCAGTGTTGATAGTTAGAGTGTTATTTTCAAATTTTACATCAATTCCCATTTCTCTTAAAACTTGGCTCATCGTTTTAACATCTCTAAGATCGGGGGTGTTGTAAATTTTGTAGGTTCCACTTGCAAGTATCGTTGCCGGTATTAAAGCGAGGACGGAGTTTTTAGCTCCACTTATTTCGACCGCTCCGGATAGTTTTTGACCTCCGATTATGACGAATTTTTCCATTTGAATTCACCTTTCGTTTATTGTTTTGTCAAAATTCTCAAATTAAAACTAAAAAAACAAAAATTAGGTTTTGGATTTGCCCTGCCTTCCCAAGGGGATTTTTGCAATACTTCCATTTTTTTAGTAATTTTAACCTGTGTAAATAAGGGAATTTAAATTAAAAGACATTGACAAATGGACTCTGGCGATAGATTTATAGAAAAAATCAAGTTGGATTTGGAAGAAAAAATTTTGCCGTTTGTAGATAAGCCCGGTAGGTATATTGGGAATGAATTTAATGTGGTCATAAAACCTGACGCGAGGCTTAGAATTGCGCTCTGTTTTCCGGATGTTTATGAAATTGGGATGTCGTATATAGGTTTTAAAATTTTATACAACATCGTTAATAAGTTGGAATGGGCAAGTGCTGAAAGGGTTTATGCTCCGTGGGTAGATGCTGAGGAGATAATGCGCAGGGGAAATATCCCGCTTTTTTCGCTTGAAACGAAAAGACCGCTCAAGTTTTTTGATGTTGTTGGCTTTACACTTCAATATGAGCTTCATTACACAAACATTTTAAATATGCTTGACCTTGGTTGGATACCTGTTTTTTCCAAAGATAGGACGGATTCTGATCCAATTGTAATAGCTGGTGGACCTGTGGCTTGCAATCCAGAGCCTATGTCCGCATTTATCGATGCTTTTTTGCTTGGGGATGGAGAAACTTTGCTACCGGAATTTCTCAAACTTGTTTATGAAATGAAAAAGGATGGTGCGGGAAGAGATGAAATTTTGTTGACCGCTGGGAAAAAATTGCAAGGTGTTTATGTCCCAAAATTTTATGAGCCGATCTATGAAGATGGCAAGTATAAAGGAATAAAAAAACTTTACGATGAGTTGCCACTTCCAATAAAAAGAAATGTCGTTCCTGAATTAAAACCTGAATATTATCCTGACAAACCTATTGTTCCATTGATAGAAATAGTTCACGATAGATTTCAACTTGAGATAATGCGTGGTTGTACCCAAGGTTGCAGGTTCTGCAACGCGGGAATGATCTATAGACCTGTTCGCGAAAGGTCTGTTGATGATTTGATAAATGAGACAAAACGAGTGATTGAAAATACGGGCTACGAAGAGATGTCTTTCGTTTCGCTTTCAACTTCTGATTATTCCCTTTTGCCCGAGCTTATGAGCAAAAATTACGATTTGGTCAGAGAAAAACGAGTTATACCAAGTTTTCCATCTTTAAGACCTCAAACATATACCGAAGGAATTGCGAAGTTTATTCGTGAAGGCGGGACAAGTGGTTTGACATTTGCACCCGAGGCAGGGACGGAAAGGCTAAGAAGAGTTATAAATAAACAAAGTTCGGAGGAGGATTTTTATCGTGCGGTTGAGATAGCGATCGATTATGGATGGAGGCTTGTGAAGCTTTATTTTATGATGGGGCTTCCGACGGAGACATACGAGGACCTTGATGGAATTTTAAGGATCGCCGAGAATGTAATAAATATCGCACGGAGGAAGAAGGTTTATAATATGGAAGTTCACGTTTCTGTTTCTCCATTTTCTCCAAAGGCACATACACCATTTCAATGGGAGAGACAAAATTCGATCGAAGAGCTTCTTGAAAAGACGAGATATTTGAGATCAAAAAACAAATGTAAGAATATTAAACTCGATATCCGTGACCCAAGGGTTACAACGCTTGAAACAATACTTGGGCGTGGCGATAGAAGAATTTCAAATGTGATCTACTCTGCTTGGAAAAAGGGAGCGAAGTTCGATGCATGGACAGATAAAATGAATTTTGATATTTGGATGAGGGCTATGGAGGAGAATTCTTTGAAGGTTGAGGATTATACGCGCGAATTTGGTAAAGATGAAGTTTTTCCATGGGATCACATATTTATGGGTGTTTTGAAAAAATTTTTATGGAGGGATAGACAAAAAGCGTATCAAGAGGCGATGATAGCTGATTGTAGACCTGAGGATATTTGCTATGCTTGTGGAGCCTGTGATTTTAAAAATATTAAAATGCTTATAAGAAGCCAAATCGATAGACCTGCAGAAGTTAAGCCAATTAATGGAGAAATTTTAAACATCGGTGAGGAATCGATATGGATCGGTAAATCCGAAGATGTAAAGGAGAACAAACAGGTTAAGACTTACGCATACAGGATGAAATACACAAAAGAGGGATATTTGAGGTTTATTTCTCATCTTGATGTTGTGCGCTTATTCAATCGAATTTTCAGAAAATCGGGTTTAAAAGTTGCTTATACACAAGGATTTCATCCGCTTCCGAAGTTTTCTTTTTCACCACCTCTTCCGCTTGGTTATTCAAGCAAGTGTGAATATCTTGATTTTGAACTAATTGAAGAAGTTAAACCAGAAGATATTAAAAATCATCTCTTGCCCAATCTTCCTGATGGGATGAAAATCGTCGATATTAAACCGCTTGAAAAACAAGATGAGTCACTTGACAAGCAAATAAATCTTTTTGAGTATAAAATTTATTTCATCTCTGAGAATTTAGAAACTCAAATTGCTTCGTTCATTGCGAAAGACGAAGTTTGGGTGACAAAGATAAACTCGAAAGGTAAGTTTAAAAGGATAAATCTGCGCAGATATGTTGATGATATCGTAATCGATGAAGATGGTTTCAGGTTGAAAATAAAGCGAGACGACGATGGAACTATGCCAAGGGTTGACTTGATCCTTGAAGAAATTTTGGGTTTAAGCAAGGACGAAATTAGGAAAATTAAAATTGAAAGAATTGGACAGTTTATTTCAAAAGATGGATTAATAATTGATCCAATCATTGGTTCAAATGACGTGAAAAACAAAGTAAGGGTTTTACATGGTGAAGGAAATTTATATCAGTACGAAGGGCAAAGAAACACGTATAGCAGTTCTTGAAGATGGTCAACTTGCAGAGTTGTTCTTTGAGAATCCCGAGCAGGAGAGAATGGTTGGGGATATTTACCTTGGTAAGGTTGCGCGGGTTTTGCCCGGGATTAAGGCGGCGTTTATAAATATTGGACATAAGCAAGATGCTTTTCTTCATTTTGCGGATATTGATCAAACATCAATCGATGAATATGCAGATTTGCTTGGGGATGATACAAGCATTGATGAAGCAACTGAAACAAGCGTTGAGGAGGATAAAGAATTAAAAACTTTAGAACCGATTGAGTCAACTCAAAGGGTGAAAACCGCTGAAGCTTATGCTCCGCGCAAATCTCACCTTTTAAAGAAGGGACAACCTATACTTGTTCAAGTCATCAAGGAGCCACTTGGTAGAAAGGGCGCTCGCGTGACGACAAGAATAACTTTGCCCGGGAGATTCCTTGTTTTGATGCCATTTATGGAAAACAAGATCGGCGTTTCTCGCAAGATTCAAAATCCGAAGGAAAGAAGAAGATTAAGAAACATAATAAAGGCTTTACTTCCAAATGGTTATGGCGTAATAGTTAGAACTGCTGCTGAGGGTAAAGATACTAAGACTTTGCGCGGTGAACTTGAACAATTGATCGCGACTTGGGAGAAAATCGAAAAGGCAATACCAAATGAGAAACCGCCGGCTTTGCTTTACAAAGACCTTGGTGTCACCTCAAGCGTGATGCGAGATTTGTTGACAAAAGATGTGGAGAAGGTTATCGTTGACTCGAAAAACCTTTTCAGAGAAATCGTCGCATACGCAAGATGGGCTGCGCCTGATATCGTTGATAAAATCGAACTTGATGAAACGAAAGATATCTTTGAAAAATATGGCATAAATAAAGAGATTGAAAATTCACTTGGAAGAAAAATTTACCTTCGCGGTGGTGCTTATATCTTGATCGAGCAAACTGAAGCGATGACCGTTATAGATGTCAATACAGGCAGGTACGCCCCAAGGCAAAATCAGGAGCAAGTATCTTTGAGAATCAATCTTGATGCGGCGAAAGAAATTGTAAGACAGCTTAGGTTAAGAGATATCGGTGGTTTGATTGTGGTTGATTTCATCGATATGGAAGATGAAAGAAGTAAAAAACGACTTTTTGATGAACTTCGCAAGGAATTTAGAAAGGACAGAGCCAAGGTTACAGTTTTGCCGATGACGGAATTTGGTTTAATTCAGATAACAAGGCAGAGGGTTAGACCAAGCGTTTTTGAAAAGGTTAGCGAACCTTGTCCAACATGCGCTGGAACCGGGACGATTTTCCTTAGGAATTTGATTTACCGAAGAATTGAAAGATGGTTTTCAAAGTTTAAAGCAATTTCACCCGAAAGAAACTTAACTTTGAAATTACATCCAACAGTTGCAAATTATATGAAATCGAGTTTAACAGGAAAATTGAAGATTTTAAAACTTATGCTAAAGCATTTGATAAAAATTAAAGTCGAACCAGATCCGACGCTTTCAGTTGAAGAATTCAAGGTGATTTCAAATAAGACAGGGAGAGAGTTAACCGAAACAAATGTTCAAAATAAAGAGGGACAATGATATGAAAATTTTCCTTGACACAGCAAATATCGCCGAGATAAAAGAAGCGGTAAGTTGGGGAATAATTGATGGGGTCACAACAAACCCAAGTCTTATTGCAAAGGAGAAAAGAGATTTTAGGGAACTTCTACAAGAAATTTGCTCAATCGTTGATGGTGATGTAAGCGCCGAGGTCATCTCCACGGATTTTGAAGGGATGGTTAAGGAAGCAAGGGAATTGGTTAAAATTGCTGATAATATAGTTGTCAAGATACCGTTGATTAAAGATGGTTTGAAAGCAGTTAAATTTTTAAAAGGTGAAGGAATTAGAGCGAATGTCACGCTATGTTTTTCTCCTTCTCAGGCGCTTTTAGCGGCAAAAGCAGGGGCGTATTACATTAGTCCGTTCATTGGACGTCTCGATGATATATCAAGTGATGGAATGAACCTTGTTAGGCAAATCGTTCAGATATATAGGAATTATAATTTTGAGACGAAAGTCCTTGTGGCAAGCGTAAGGCATCCGATGCACGTGGTTGAATCCGCTTTGATAGGTGCGGATGTTGTAACTGTGCCGTTTAAAGTTCTTGAGCAATTAATAAAACACCCGCTTACTGATATAGGGCTTGAGAGATTTCTAAGCGATTGGGAGAAGGCTCGTGCGGAACTTGAAAAAAGTTTTGTAAAAGTTTAACTTTTGAATAGAGTCGCGGGTTTTATAAATTTAAGCAAGGGAAAATTTAGTTTCTTAAGCAATGTTTAAATTCGAAGAAATAAAAGAGAAGTTGAAAACTGCATTTGATGAGAAACAGGCTGAATTGCTTGCTGAGTTGATTTATAAGTCTTATGAGAATTTGATCAAGGTGAGTGATTTTAATGAGTTGAAGGAAATAGTTCGGGAACTTGCAGAGGCTCAGAAAAGAACGGAGGAAAGGTTGGAAGCGTTTGAAAGGGCAACTGAGGAAAATTTCAATAAGGTCTGGGGTGCGATAAATCAACTTGCGGAGGCGCAGAGGAGGACAGAGGAGAGGTTGGAAGCATTTGAGAGGATAACCGAGGAGAATTTCAATAAGGTCTGGGGTGCGATAAATAAGCTAACCGAAAGGGTTGATCAACTAACTCAAAGACTTGACCAGCTTACCCAGAGAGTTGATCAACTTGCGGAGGCACAGAGAAGAACAGAAGATGCATTGAATCAACTTGCTCGAAGGGTTGATCAACTTGCTCGCTCACAAAAAGCGCTCAGTGAACAAGTTGGTGGATTGGCTCATACTATTGGTTATCGACTTGAAGACGAAGCGATGAAATCACTCCCAAATCTTCTTGCTAGAGACTTTGGCGTTGAAGTTATAGGGAAATTGAGAAGGGATTTCATTGAAATATCCCCAGGTCAATATATTGAGGTGAACATAACGGGTTCTGCTAAAAAGGATGGGCAAGAGTATATAATCATAGGCGAGGCGAAATCGCAACTTAAGAAAAAAGATGTTGATGATTTTATAAAGAAGGTAGAGAGGATAAAAAGATACATTTCAAAGGAACTGATACAAATTCTCATTACTTTTCAAACTTCACCGCAAGTTAAAAATTACGCAATTGAAAAAGGAATCAAACTCTACTTCTCCTACGAAATTTAAAAACAAAATCTATCTTTATGATGAAACGCACACCTTTTTATGAAATTCATCTCGAACTTGGTGCAAAAATAGCACCTTTTGCAGGTTTTGAGATGCCGATACATTACGAGGGCATAATTACGGAGCATAAACGCGTTCGGGAATCGGTCGGGATTTTCGATGTGTCTCATATGGGAGAGTTTAAGGTAAGCGGGAAGGATGCTTTAAAATTTTTGCAAAAGGTCACGGTAAATGATGTTTCGAAACTTGCTCCCGGCAGAGCTCAATACTCTGCTATGTGTTATGAAAATGGCGGAATTGTTGATGACCTTTTAGTTTACAATCTTGGAGATTATTATATGGTCGTTGTGAATGCTTCTAACATTGAGAAAGACTTCGAATGGATGCAAAGACATATTGAGGGCGATGTCAAACTTGAAAATATAAGCGATGAAGTTGCTTTACTTGCTGTACAAGGTCCGAATTCGCTTTTAACTTTGCAGAAATTGACCGATGTAGATTTAAAACAAATAAAGTATTATCATTTTGTGAGGGGAAAACTTGCTGATGTTGAAATGATAATTTCACGTACAGGATATACTGGTGAACTTGGTTTTGAACTTTATTTTGATGCGAAGCCCGAACTTTGTAGAAGGGTGTGGAGTGCTATTATGGAAGCAGGGAAAGAATTTAACATCGGTCCAGTCGGTTTAGGTGCAAGGGATACTTTAAGAACGGAGATGGGATATATGCTTTATGGAAATGATATCGATGGGGACACAAATCCACTTGAGGCTGGACTTGATTGGATCGTCAAGTTTGATAAAGGTGATTTTATTGGCAAGGAAAGTTTGCTTAAGGTTAAAAGTGAGGGTCTTAAAAGAAAACTGGTTGGATTTGTGATCGATGGGAGGGTTCCACCGAGGCATGGTCAAGAGATTTTTAAGGACGGGGAAAAAATTGGATTTGTCACGAGTGGGACTTTTTCTCCAATCCTTGAAAGGGGGATAGGGTTAGGTTATGTTGATATTAAATTCGCAAAACCTGGGGAAAGGATAACGATATCAAGCCATGGGAGAAATCTTGAAGGCACAACTGTAAACCTTCCATTTGTCGAAAATAGAGCTAAGTGAAAACAAAATTAAGTCAGTTTATGAATATTGATGTTTTCTTTACGCCCTTGCAGGTTAACGATGAATTAAGTTTACAGGGCAAAACTGTCATAGTTGTTGATGTTTTAAGGGCTTCTACGACGATCGCAACAGCGTTAAAAAATGGGGCAAGGGTTATAATTCCAACTGCTTCTGTTGAAAATGCTATGAAATATGCATCAACTCTTGAGCCTGATTCTTTTCTTTTATGTGGTGAGAGAGGCGGTAAAATTATTGAGGGATTTGACCTTGGTAACTCACCTTTTGAATACACCGAGGAGAAGGTCAAAGGTAAAACTTTGATCTATGCGAGCACGAACGGTTCGGTTGCGATTACAAAAACAAAATATGCTCAATATTCTGTAATAGCTGGATTTGTGAATGTCTCTGAAGTCGTTAAGTTTGTGAGCGAAAATAGCGATAATGTATTAATTTTGTGCTCCGGTAAATTGAACCGTTTCTGCATTGAAGATACAGTTTGCGCTGGGATGATTATATTTCTTTTGATGAAAGGGAAATCAAAGAAGAAGTTTGAGTTGAGCGATTCCGCAAGCGCATCTTTAAAACTTTATAAATCTTACAAGAAAAATCTTCTTAAAATGCTTCGTGAAAGCGAGCATGGAAAATTTCTCATTGAATTAGGGTTTGAAGAGGATTTAAAAGTTGCCGCAGATGTTGATTCGATCCCAATCATTCCTATTTATTCCGATGGAGTAGTTAAGGCGATGCAAAAATAAAAGATAAAAATTAAAAGGAATTTAACGATGAAATTTGTCGCTGCGGTTGCTCAAATTGATTGCGTTCTTGGCGATTTGAAAAGAAATATTGAGAAGCACGCAAGTTATATTCAAAGCGCGATAAAGGAGAAGGCGAATCTAATTTTATTTCCCGAGTTGAGCTTGACTGGTTATACATTGCGTGACATCAACATCGATATTGCAGTTAATCCGTTTAAATCGAAATTGTTTGACGATTTTAAGAAATTGAGCAAAGAGATAATCATCATAGTTGGCGGAGTTGAGGAAGGGGATAATTTTGCGATCTATAATTCAGCGTTTGTGTTTGAAGATGGGGAGATAAAACATATTCACAGAAAAATTTATCCCCCGACTTATGGTATGTTTGAGGAGATGAGGTATTTTTCGAGTGGGAAAAGCGTTCGCGCTTTTGATACGAAGTTGGGTCGAATCGGGGTTTTAATTTGTGAGGATTTATGGCATATATCACTTCCTTATCTTTTGGCGATTGATGGTGCCAGTGTGATAGCTGGACTTGCAGCAAGCCCGACGAGAATTTCAGGGGAATCAGATGAGTTGACAAATTATAAGATAAATTCAGAACATCACAAAACTTATGCTAGGCTTTTGAGCGTTTATTTTCTTTTCAGCAATCGCGTTGGTTATGAAGATGGAGTTAATTTTTGGGGTGGGTCGGAAGTTGTAAATTCCGATGGCGAAGTTGTTGCTGTTGCGAAATTATTCGAAGAGGATTTAATTTTTGCTGAGATAGATTTTAAAACGATAAAAAGATCGAGACAATTTTCAAGGCATTTCATCGATGAAGACCCATATTTTGTCGAGCGTGAATTGAAGAGAATTTTATATCGTTAATTTGACATTGATAAATTAATTTGTTATATTGTGATTAACTTTTTGCGCTCAGGAACAGTAAAATAGCGAGAGCAACTGCCCAAATCTAAGTAAAGTTCCTGGGTGCGTAAAGGGTGGTTGCTTGAGCAGTAAAATTTATTTAGGAGGTAGTAGTAAGATGTCTCGCGGTAAAGTTAAGTGGTTCAACAACAAGAAGGGCTACGGATTTATCGAGGCAGAGGATGGGCGTGAGGTTTTCGTCCATTACTCTGAGATTAAGTCCGATAAGCGCTTCAAAACCCTCGAGGAAGGGTCAACCGTAGAATTCGAGATCGTTGATGGACCCAAAGGGCCGAAGGCAGTTAATGTCGTTGTGTTGTAAGAAATGACATAACTGGGATGAGGTGAGCATATTGAAACCCCAATTGTTTTGTCCAAAGTACCCCACACGGGGTTGGCTTTGAGCAAGCAATTGGGGTTTTTAATTTTAATATCAACAAATGAAGTTTTAAGATGAGATTTACGAAAGAAGATGCGAAAAAAATCGGAAAGATTTTAAATTCGAAGCCGAAATTGATTAAAAACTTTTATCGCTTTACACTTGGTAAAACTACGCTTGAGATACATCCAAATAAAAAAATTGGCAAAAGAAAAGGAACGCTTATCTCTGTCTATACACCGTATTCGCATCTGCAATTGCATTTTTGTACAGCATATGTTTTAAGTGAACTTCTTGGTGAAGTTACTTTTCTAAGCGAATACGATGAGAAGGTTTCAGGTTTGATCGTTGAGACAAACGGCGCGTGTTCCTTGTACGCAAATCTTGATAAAGAGATTTTGCGACAGGATTTTACAAAACTTGAACCAGAAGTTATGATACCCGGGATCGCCCTCTCACTTGGGGAGTTGTTACTTGAGGAAAAAGCAAAAAAGAAATAAACCCGCAAGAATCAATATCGTCAACGCTTATAAAAAAGGCTTTAAACTTCCTATCAAAAGACTTAAAAAACTTGTTAAGCTAATTCTAAACGGTGAAGAACTCAACTTTGCTGAAATAAACATCGTTCTTGTTGATGACAATGTTATCCACGATATAAATAGGCGTTTTTTAAACCATGACTATCCAACAGATGTGATCTCTTTTGACCTTTCAGACGAATCAAGCAAAGTTGCTGAAATTTATATCAGCGTCGATAGAGCAATTCAACAAGCAAAAGTTTATAAAGTTGAATTTCAAAATGAACTTGCGCGTCTAATTGCACATGGACTATTGCATCTTGCTGGCTTTGAGGACGAAACGAGGGGTCAAAAACTTAAGATGAGAAAAAGGGAAAACCTTTACATCAAAGCAGTAGGTTTTTGAGTTTATTTCTTTCTAATCCTATCGTTGACAATCCATGCGTATTTAAATCCATTATCGATCAAAAATTTTCTCATCAAACTTGCATCTTGAAGACGTTCAAAATCCCCAACTCTTACTTTATAATTTGGGGGCTCGTAAACGATGTAGACTCTTTGGGATTGAAAACTCGATGAGTTCAAAAGCGTTTGAAGAAGATTTTTTACAAGATTTGCGCTGTCAAGTTTGGTCGTGGTGAGGACTTGAACCCTAAAACCAGAGGTTGTTTCATCGGGTTCGTCAAAAAAAGGTTGACTGGGAAAAACTAAATCTTTGATGTCATATATAGATGGATCGAACTGTCTTTCATAATAATTAAGCGAATCCTTCTGCTGTGCAAGCGAAGTGCCAACAACCACCAAAAGTGCAATGATGTATTTAGACATTTTCTTGAATTTTATTTAGTTACAAAAGCATCGGGAAATTCCAACTTTATCGCATTTAGCGCGTTTTCGTCACCCTTGTTCATATAGACGATAACTTTGTAAAGTTTACCAGATTTAATGATCTCAGATTTAATGTTAAACTTTGATTCAACATAATCTTTAATTTCCATCGCTCGTGAAAACTCTGAATAAACCCCAATTTGGATCTTAACTATGTCGCTCAATTCTATAAATTGCGGTTTAACTTCTTGCTTTGGTTTGGAGATATTCGAGACTATAAAAGCGTCGGGAAAATTTTCCCTTATGGATAAGAGTATTTCTTCAAGTTCAACTGTATCTTTTATGTTGTTTACTCTGACCTTGTAAAACCCGGAAATAGAGTCAAAGAGAATAAATGCATTTTTAGATGGAAAGAATTTTTTGAAGTTTTTGAGATGTTCGTTTGCGGAGTTTTCGGTGATAAACGCACCGATCTGGATGGAATATTCAACGATTTCCACGGGTTTGCTAATCTTCGGGACCTCAATAGGTTTATATTCTTTTTCGACAACCTTTGGGGTTTCGATAGGCTTATATTCTTTTTCTACCTGTTCGATTTTGGGAGGTTGTGTTTCGACAACGGATTTAGGTTTTTCTTCGGTGGTGAGTTTATCTAATTTTTGTTCAGGCATTTGTAATATGGGAGTTGTTGTCACTGGCAAAATTATTGGAGCAAGGATAATTTGTTGCTGTTTTTCCGACTTTTTTCTTTTTGGAATTACGACCGTATCGGTGGTCATTTCTTGGGGTTGCTCAGAAAAAAGTTTTTTAGGTGTCGGTAAAATAGTGTCTTTACGTATGACTTCAGTTTGGCTTTGTTCTGGTTTGATTTGAACTTTGCTTCCTGAACAGGATGAAAGCAGAACCGAAAGTAATGTAAGCGAAAGTAGGATGAGTTTTTTCATTTTCAATAACCGTGTATTGTAGTTTCTGGTTTGATTCCGCTTACAATTTTTACACTTGCGCTTGCTCCGATTCTGTCTGCACCGCTTTTTATCATTTGCAATGCTTCCTCATAGCTTCTAATTCCGCCACTTGCTTTTACGCCCATTGCACTTCCGACAACTCTTCTCATAAGCGCTACATCTCCGGCAGTAGCTCCTCCCTTGCTGAAACCTGTGGAGGTTTTGACAAAGTCTGCATTTGCGCGCTTTGCAAGAAGACATGCTTTTACTTTTTCTTCATCAGTTAAAAGCGCCGTCTCAAGGATGACTTTTACAAGGACATTTCTTTTATGCGCGACATTTACGACAGCCCTTATATCATTTTCAACATAATCATAATAGCCACCTTTCAACATCCCTATATTCATAACCATATCAACTTCCTGTGCTCCATCGTCAATTGCTTTCTCGGTTTCAAAAACTTTTGTATCGGTTCTGTTTGCTCCAAGTGGAAAACCGATCACAGTGCAAACTTTTACTTTTCTTCCTTTTAAAATTTCAGATGCAAGTTTGACATAGCACGGGTTTACGCAGACGCTCGCAAATTGATATTGTATCGCTTCTTCACAAAGTTTTTCTATATCCTTTGGAGTTGCCTCTGGTTTTAGAAGTGTATGATCTATCATCTTTGCTATGTCTATGTCTAATTCACCTTGTTGGGTTACGCCGAGAGTTGCACTTATTCTTTCCGCACCGTTTGAGATGATGCTTTTTACAGCATCTTTTTTATGCACAACACAATAACCACAGCCAGCGCAAGGTTCTCTCGGGTCGCATACACCTCCGGGGATTTCCGGGGCTGTGTAGGTTTTTTTGACCTCGAGCAAAAGTTCTTCGATTATTCTTTCAAGATATTCTCTGTCCATGGGAAATTCGTTTTGTTTTTATCATTCTACAAGGTAAGCGTAATTTTGGCGAAGTTTCTCAAGTGTCAATTTGAAATTTTCATATTTCTGTCGTTCTTTCTCGACGATTTCTTTCGGGGCTCTTGAGATAAAATTTTCGTCGCTAAGTTTTCTCTCTGTTTCAGCGAGCATTTCTTCAAATCTTTGTATCTCCTTTTCAAGTCGTTTCTTTTCAACATTTATATCTATCAATCCTTCAAGTGGAACAAATATCTCGTCGCCGTAGACAACCGCGCTCGCTGAAAATTTTGGTCTTTCGATGCTTGAACCGACCACAACATCTTTAACTTTAGCTAATCTTTTTATATATTGCGCATATTCATTTATCAAGGTTTGCTTATTCATATCCGAAACCGAAATTAAAACGTCGCATTGTTTCGTATGTGGAACATTCATCTCCGCGCGTATCGCTCTTACTGCGACGATAATATCTTGAATAAATTTCATATTCTTAGAAGCGTTTTCGTCAATCCATTTCTCTTCTGCAACAGGGTAGGATTGGATCATAATGCTATCTCCTTCCTTTCTCGGGCGCAATTTTTGCCATATTTCCTCAGTTATAAATGGCATAAACGGGTGAAGCAACTTTAAGGATTCTTCAAATATATAAGTTGCCCTGCTCAAAAGCGCTACTTTTTCATCAATGGATTTTAGAGAGTAAATTCTGTCTTTTATGATTTCAATATACCAGTCACAGAAATCATGCCAGAGGAAGTCGTAGATTGCCCTTGTTGCGTCGTTTATTCTATATGTTTCAAGCGCCCGGTTCAATTCAATTATAGTTTTGTTAAATTCGCTCAATATCCATCTATCAGCAAGGTCAAGATATTCAAATTTCATCTCATCTTTTAATTCGATGTCTTGAATGTTCATAAGTAAAAATCTCCCTGCGTTCCATATTTTATTTGCGAAATTTCTTCCTATCTCGCACTTCTTCGTTGAAAACAGAATATCCTGACCGAGTGGCGCAAGATAAACGATTGTAAATCTTAATGCATCTGCACCATATTCTCGAATCACATCCAATGGATCAGGGGAATTACCAAGCGATTTTGACATTTTCCTTCCAAACTCATCTCGAATTATGCTTGTGAAATAGACTTCTTTAAATGGGATTTCACCCATAAACTCAAGCCCAGCCATTATCATTCTTGCAACCCAGAAAAATATTATATCCGGACCCGTGACAAGCAAATCCGTTGGATAAAAATATCTTAAATCTTCATTATCTTTGGGCCAGCCTAAGGTTGAAAACGGCCAAAGCCACGAACTAAACCATGTGTCAAGGACATCTTCGTCTTGTCTTATTTTTGAACTTCCACACTTTTTGCATGATTTTGGGGCTTCGCGTTCGACCATAATTTCTCCACAATCATCACAATAATAAACAGGAATTCTATGGCCCCACCATATTTGTCTTGAGATGCACCAATCGCGAACGTTTCTCATCCAGTGTTCGTAAACTTTAACCCATTTTTCAGGGTAAAATTTTATCTTTCCATCGAGGACAACTTGAAGTGCTTTCTCCGCAAGCGGTTTCATTTTAACAAACCATTGATCTGAAAGGTAAGGTTCTATCACCGTATCACAACGATAGCATCTGCCTATTGAATGAGTGTAATCTTCAACTTTGAGAAGGTAACCTTGTTCCTCAAGATCTTTTATCACTTCTTTCCTTGCCTCATATCTATCAAGACCGCGATATTTTTCGGGGACATTCTCGTTCATTTTTGCGTGGGTATCCATTGCGAGGACAAATTCAAGGTTATGTTTAAGTGCCATAAGATAGTCGTTTGGATCGTGTGCTGGCGTGACTTTTACAGCTCCTGTTCCAAATTCGATATCAACAATTTCATCCGCTATTATCGGAAGCCTGCGACCAACAAGCGGAAGGATAGCAAATTTACCAATTAAGTGTTTATATCTTTCATCTTTTGGATTGACAGCGACAGCGGTATCTCCGAGCATAGTTTCAGGGCGGGTCGTGGCAACCGTTATAAACTCATTTAAATTTTCCAGTGGATACTTTATATACCAAAGTTTTCCGGTTTGCTCTTTATATTCAACCTCATCGTCTGCAAGTGCGGTGTGACATCTCGGACACCAGTTTACGATGTATTTACCTCTGTAGATCAAACCTTTTTCATATAATCGAATAAAAACCTCTTTAACAGCGTTCGAGAGATCCTCGTCCATTGTGAATTTTTCTCGTTTCCAATCGCAGGAGACACCAAGTTTTTTCAACTGTTTTATTATTGTATTTCCGTATTCTTCTTTCCACTGCCAGACTCTTTCGAGAAATTTTTCTCTTCCAAGGTCCTCTCTTCGCAATCCTTCTTTCGCAAGTACTTTTTCAACGACGTTTTGGGTTGCGATTCCGGCATGGTCAGTTCCGGGAATCCAACATGTTTCATATCCTTGCATCCTTTTCCAACGAATGTAGATATCTTGAATCGTGTTATTCAAAACATGACCTAATGTCAACATTCCGGTTATGTTCGGAGGTGGCATTACGATTGTATAAGGCTTTCTCTCGGGGTTAACCTTTGCATAAAAGTAGCCATTTTTCATCCAGTATTCATACCACTTATCTTCAACCTCCTGCGGATTATATGCCTTCTGCAGGTCGTTTTTCTGCATTCCGGATCCCAGGTTTTTTAGTTTTTATTAAAAATATCGTTAATTTAAGCGAAAATATCAAGAATATTATCTGCCCAAAACCAAACTTAGCGCAGTTGTTAACTTTAATATATCATTGTTAGCCTTTTTAAGACGCATTGCTAGGACTTCTGCGATATTTTTAAATAGCACATATCCTATTTCTTTGTCCTGTTCAGCCAAATTTAAAAAACCATCTTTGTTTATCACCGCGAATTTGCAGGGTTTTACCGTTGTAACGGTTGCTGTTCTTTCCGCTTTTTCGTCAAGTAGAGCCATTTCCCCAAAGAATGGCAAATTTTCGGAGGATAATTTTGTAAGCGATTTTTCCAACTGCCCAATTTCAGAACCAGGCAATTTCATAACCAAAGATTTTGAAACTTCAACTTCACCGTCAAGCAAGATGAATATTTCATCTCCGATTTCGCCTTCCTTTATTACAACCTCATCCGCGTCAAATTCTTTTAACTTGATTATCTCAGATAATTTTTCGAGTTGTTTTTCGTTCAGCCCCTTAAAAATTGGTATTTTTTGCAAAATTTCGTGTGAAATCTTCATTTTTTATTCTTTTATATTTCCGATGACAATTGCATGTTCCTTTGGACCTATGATGTAGTTGAGAGGTGGGTTAAGATTTAATTTCACATATTGTGATTTTAAATTTAAACCAGCCTCTTTAAGTTTTCTTTCGATAAATGCGTCAATTTCTGTATAGTCATGTGACAATATGCTTTCAAGCGTGATGAACTCTTCGTCGGATATAAAACCTATCAGAAGATAATTTTCTTCGGTTTTGAAATAGTTAAAAAGTTCGAGATAGGTTTTGCCGATGAATTTGGGTGGTATTTTTACGCGAAATATCTTTATAGGTGAATCTTCGTTAAAAAGTGTAGATAGAACCTGAATTAAACCCGGAGAGAGAATTTGCCCAGCAAGAAGAGTTGGAATATAATCGTTACTTATTATCACTTCATCTGCGCCTGCTTTTTTCAAATTGCTTGCGTTGTTTCTATCGATGATGTAAGCGTAAACCTTAATTTTAGGGTTAATTGACTTTATATTAAGGGTTGCAATAAGTGTTTTCTCGTCCGATGGTGTTGAAAGTGATGTTTCATCCGGTAGAATTATAACCTCTTTGGCTTCTCTTACATTTGCCCTTTCAAGTACTGATTCTTGGGTGAAATCACCGTAAACAAATTTTATCTCGATGTTTTTGTATGTCTCGATCAGAGTTCTAACTTTTTCAAGTTGTAGGCTGTTTATGAGAACAATTTCCATTTCTTTCTTCTTTGCAAGTTGATTTAGTGCTTTGAGTATCCTTTCTGCATCTTTGTTCCATCCACAAATTATTGTATGCTCAGATGTGTCAACTTTTTCGAACCCTTCCATTTCTTTTATCCTCTTTGTTACAAAAATTGAAGAAACGGTTGCGGTGAAAATCGATATAAGAACTACACCCGAAAACATAAGTAAAAAAGCAACGATTTTTCCCAGTGTTGTTGCGGGAACTTTATCCCCATATCCAACTGTGGTCATCGTAACAACAGCCCACCATAGCCCATCGAGGATCGAATTAAACTGTTCATTTCGAGAACTTTCAAAAATATAAATTAAAAGTGAACTCAGAAAAAGTGCGAAAGTGATTAAAAATGAAACCCTTAAAATTCCATATCCCCAAATTATTTTGAAAGCTCGCTTCACCTAATTTCGCGTTTTTTATTAAAGTTAATGTTTTAAATCTAAAGCATCAAGCAAATCTTATCGCTTCAACCGGCTGAACTCGTGATGCTATCGCCGATGGAATTAATGTTGCAATAAAAGTCAAAATAAGCGTTGCTATCGATACGATGATGAAATTATTTGCTTCAAGCAAGATTGGAACTGAATTCATAAAGTAAATATCCTCGGGAAGAGAAAGAGGTTTGTAATCAAGTTGAATTCTGCATAAAATATAAGCGAGTAAATTTCCAAGTGCTGTTCCAACGATTCCAATAAAGATGCCTTGAAAGATGAAAATTTTCATTATGCTTTTTGAGTTAGCGCCCATCGATTTTAAAATTCCAATTTCCTTCGTTTTTTCAAGGACCATCATCAAAAGTGTTCCCACAATGTTGAAAACTGCAACTATGATGATGAGTCCCAAAACAATCGGAACAGGTTTCTTTTGCAATTCAAGCCATGCGAAAAGATTTCTATACATTTGATACATCGTCCTTGTGTAGTATGGATACCCAAGTTTATCTTGGATTAGAATAGCAGTTTCATCGATAAAATCGACATTCTCCACCATCACATCAAAACCACTAACTCTATTTCCGAGGTCGAGAAGATATTGAGCATGCTGAAGTAACACATAGACGAATATATCGTCATATTCGGCCATTCCAGTTTCGTAAATTCCCGATATCTTGAACTGTTCAATCTTTGGTGCTGAAAAATATAAATTGTCAGGGTCAATCGCCAAAATCACAACCTTATCTCCAAGTTCGACGCCAAGTTTATTTGCAAGTTTTTTCCCAATTATAATCTTGGGAAATCCATCGCTTTCGTCGAAATCATATTTACCTTCAACGATGCTTCTTTTTACGATTGAAAAATCATATTCTGGTAAAATGCCTTTTAGATAAACTCCCTCGATTCCATAACTGGACCTTATCATCGCTTCTCTTCCCGCGAAAGGCGAAACTGCCTTGACATTTGAGACAATTTTTATCTTTTCGAAACTCTCCCAATCGTCTTTCTCCGTATATCTGACATCGAATTTTGAAACTTGTATATGCGACGTGAAACCAATTACTTTTTCTTTTAATTCTTTCTCAAACCCATTTGAAATTGAAAGCGCAATTATCAATGCGGATGTCCCAAGCATTATCCCAACAATTGCAATCAAGGTTATAAATGAGATGAACCCTGTTATTCGAGTTGATTTTATATATCTTTTCGTGATGAAAAATTCAAAGGACATTTTTCAAGGATCGAATTATTTTTAAAGAAATTTAAAATCGTCCCTTTTTAAATGCAAAATTTCGAATTTAATAAAGTAGTGAAACAGGCAAGGGATTGCATATTTATTGCTGTTAAGTTTTAGGTCTGTGGGCTTGTTAAAAAATTAGAAAGTTTTTAAATTTAGTTACTACTTCAGTTCTTTGTAATGTAAATTGAGGAGGGCAAATGGAGCTCACAAATTTTTACATAGTTTTACTCGGGGTTGGGATTGAATTTGCGGTTTTGGGCGTAATCTTTTTTGTTTGACCTTGACGAAAAAATAATTTACATTAACAATAGATTTTACAAGTTGATTTGTTATGAGGAATCGAGATTTCCGCAGACGAACCTTTGCTTGTGCGTGGAATTTATAGCGATTTTTCGCAAATTTTTTCAAATATAATTAAAAACGCAATAGATGCAATGTGTCAAACAGAGAGAAAGATTCTAACTGTTAAAACAGAAAAAGATGACGGTTTTGCGGTTGTGGAAATTGGAGATACGGGAGTTGGGATTCCTGATGATATATTGCCAAAGATATGGGATATATTCTTCACTACAAAGCCAACAATATATGCAAGGAAAGGCGATGAACCGGTTGGAACTGGGATCGGGCTTGCAACTGTAAAAAGACTGCTTGAAAAATATGGTGCTACGGTTGAAGTTAAAACAAAGGTTGGAGAGGGAACAAGTTTTATTCTAAAGTTTCCACTTGCAAATGAAAAAAATTAAAAGGAAGGAGTTAAAATGTTCAAAAGACTATGGCGCGAGTTTATCGATCATTTCGTCCTTAAGCATCCTGCTCTTTTCTCCGCTTTGATAATTTATCTTTATTATCTTTTTACAACCCTTGATTTATTCAAGAGGGTTAAGGAAGGAATCGTATCTATCTCCGATATATTTACACACTTTGATTCTTTGTTATGGATTTGGGGGCTTTCGTATCTGTTTGTGAAACTTGTAAATCTACAGGAACAACGACACAAGGAAGAAAAATTACGCCTTGAGCAAATTAAACAATATGAAACTCAACTTGAAAAGTTGAAGGCTTTAAAGGATTTTACTTTTTCACTGCGGGATTTGATATATAATCCTTTGGCTATAATAATGAGCGCGTCTGCGAGAATAGAGAGGAGATTCCCGTATGATAATGAAACCTTGAAAGATATAAGAGCGATCGAGCAAGGATGCAAAAGGATTGAAAAACTTCTTATGGAAGTTAAAGAGTTCGAAGAAAGATTAATCATTGGAGAAGAGAGCACCGATACAAAAGTAGAACAGTCTGAAATAGCACAAACAAAATAGATTTTTTAAAATGTTAATCCTTGTCGTTGATGATGAAAAAGATTTAAGAGATTCACTCAAAACTATACTTGAAGATGAAGGTTATGATGTCATAACCGCAGAAAATGGTTTAGTTGGGGTTATGTTAGCGCAGGAGCGAAAACCCGATTTAATCCTCTTGGACATAAGTATGCCGGTTATGGATGGATTTACAGCGCTTTTTAAATTAAGGCAAAATCCTACAACGAAAGATATCCCTGTGATAATTCTGACTGGTCAATATGTTGATGATGACAACCTTGAGCGCGGTTTTAATCTTGGTGCGACGGAATATCTTTTGAAACCCATAACACCAACAAGTCTTTTAGCCCGTGTTAGATCAGTTTTGAGGATGAGAGCTTTGGAGATCGAATCTAAGAAAATCGAGTTGATGACAGAGAAATTTTTTGTGGATGAGTTAAAGAAAGTATTTACAGCGATAAAAGGGGTAATTGAGCTTTTGATTGCTAATGAATGCGTAGGTAGCGATTTAAAAGCGGTTCTTTTGGATAATTATCAAAAGATAAATAAATGGTTTAAGCTGGGCGAGTATTTTGTAAAGTTGGGCGATATTTCGGCTGGGGTTGATGAAATGGAAACATCTATTTTTGATATTAATTTGCTTATAAAAAGTGTGATTGCGGAGGTGAAAGAAAAATTTAAAAACATTGATTTTGAAATTAAACTCATCGATGGTGCCTATGTCAAAGGGGATCAGAATTGGCTCAAAATAGGTTTCGAGATTTTATTTGAATCGATGGCTGAAGCGATGGGTTCAACGGGGAAAATTTATATAAATCAATCTCTAAAATCCAGTGGGGATGAGAAATTTGTTTTTATAACGATTCGCGATGAAGTTAAAAAATTGCCTGATGAAATATCAAAACTTCTGTTTAGTCCATATCTTCTTTTAAATTACGAATATAAACCCGATTATGATCTCCTTGCAATGAAAATTTTTCAAAGAACTGTGGAATTAAACGGTGGTTCGATTGTTGTTGAGCCGTCCGAGTTTCAAAAAGGGAATAAATTTTTGATTCGATTTTATTCTGTTTGAAAATATCTAAAACTGGCATTTTGAAAATGTTCACAGGAATAATTGAAGAAGTTGGAAAAGTTAAATCTATCGTTCAAAAGGGAAAGGCGAGGATTTTTGCGATATCTTCAAGAAAATTATTGGACGAAATAAATGTTAGCGATAGCGTCTCAGTTAACGGTGTATGTTTAACTGTTTTTGAAAAAAGCAAAGATTCGTTTAAAGTTGAAGCGGTTGAAGAAACTATAAAAAAGACAAATCTTGGTGAATTAAAAATTGGCGACCCGGTTAATCTTGAACTTGCACTTAAACTTGGAGAACGTCTTGGTGGTCATATCGTCCAAGGTCATGTTGATACAACTGGCATGATCAAAAGCATAAAAAAACTTGAAAATAGTTGGATTTTTGAAATAAAATTTCCCCCTGAATTTAGAAAATATCTAATTCCAGCGGGAGCGATTGCAGTTGACGGAATAAGTTTGACCGTTGCTGGACTTGATAGAGATAAATTTAAAGTTTCGATAATTCCGTATACATTTGATAATACAAATCTTAAATTCAGAAAGGTCGGCGATAAAGTAAACCTTGAGTTTGATTTGTTTGGTAAGTATATCGAAAATTTTTTCAAAATAATTAAAGGAGAAAGTTATGGCAAGGCGGATAAAATATTGGATAGAGGATGATAAGAAAAACTTTTTGACGGATGATGAGTGGGAAGAGATAATGAAACTTCAGCGTTGGTATAATTCTGAGTTTGTTTGGACTGCTGGGAAGATAAATTTTAAAAGGTTTGCTGTTTTTCCGAACTGGGAAAATATCGAACTGATGATATGGGCTGGTGAGAAAGAGCCAGTTAAGAATATAATTTCGAAAAAGTTTAATTCGCTACTTTCTTCGGGAATGAGCGAAATTGAAGCGCTCGAGGAGTTGGAGAAAGATGGATTGATCCTAATAAAACGCGGTGGATATATCGATAATTCGATCGCAAGCGGAATTACAAGAGTGGGTGGAAATGAATTTAACGCCTATCTTTTGTGCGAGTTCCTTCTTAAAGCGTCGATAATTGCTTCGGGAGCTGAGATAACAGTCTACGATGAGGGTGAATTTATAAAAAGTGGGCTTGTTAAAATGAAAGCGGGTGAAGTCTATGTCTACAAAACGGAACGGATTTCGGAAGAGAAATGGGGTGAGATGAGAAGATATAAAAAGGCATTTTCCATAGTTGACCCAGCAAAATATGCTAACTATCCATCTCTCAAAAATGTAATACCAAATTACAATTCTCTCAATAAAAAAGATAAACTTACAATACTACACGATTGGAATTGGCTTGGATATGGTAACCCATACGATTTTGAAGGGGACGATTTTACAGGTTTTGACTTAAATAAAAAAGCAAGGGCGATTGTATTTGTAAAATAAAAATAGATTTAAAAAATGCGAGTGATTTTTTCCTTTATCATTTTTCTTTCAATTAATCTTTCCTTGGCTCATGATTACTGGCTCCAGCCAAGAAAATTTGTTCTTTCTAAAGGCGATACGCTGGTCGTTTATCTTTATGTTGGAGACAGGCTAAAAAAGGAGATAGAACGTGAACTTCAAAAAGATATGACTTTAAAGTTTGAGATTTTTACCGACGTTAAAAGTGTTAATTTGCTTGATGAATCTCCCGATAAAATCCTTCCCGTTATCGAAAAGAAAGTTGATTTCGAAGGTTTGGCGCTTATTGCTATGGAGAGAAATTATGCCTATATAGAATTAAATCGAAAGGAATTTTTGGAATACATAAAGCATGATGTTGGAGATAAAGAACTGAGCGAGATTAAAAAACTGATGAAAAAACTTCCACCAAAAGAAATTGAAAAAGAAAAATACACGAGGTATATCAAGACCTTGATAGTTGCGGGAGGTAATTTTGATGGTGACATTTATAAAAAAGTTCTTGGTCAAAGGCTTGAGATCATTCTTCTGAACAATCCTTATAGATTAAAACCTGGGGATGACATAGAAGCGCAAATTTTATTCGAAGGTAAACCGCTTGCAGATAAGACAGTTATGGGGTATAACATTTATCAAGGTAAATTTTTTGAGTATAAAGCGAAAACTGATAGAGACGGTAAGGTAAAGTTTAGAGTGAAATATCCCGGTTTATGGCTTATTCGACTTACACATCTTTTGCCTTGTTCAAATTGCAGTGATGCGGATTGGGAAAGCCTTTGGGCTTCTTTTAGCTTTGAGATTCCTACTTCACCTTGATTTTCTTCGTTTCACCTTGTTCTGGCTTTTCCTCAAGAAGTTTATCAGCGATCGCGATTCCAGCATCAATTATAGATCTTATTGCGAGTAAGAATTCCTTATTCATCTGGATAAAATGTTTTTTGGATTCATTTAACTCTGGTGGAAGTGACTTAAATATAGCTGAGAAATCTGGAAGCGGTATGTAATATTTCGGCATTTGTTTTTCTTTCTCTTCCGGCATTTTTAACTCCTTTTTATTTTTTCAAATTCAACTGTCAAAATCCCATCGTTTAATCTCGCCTCTTTTACTTTTGAAGATGCGAGTGTATAAGGTAGAAAGATATTTCTTCTGAAATTTGGCAACTCAATTATCAATTCGTCATTTTTAACCCAGATGTTTATATCTTTTTTTGAGAAAGAAGGCATTTTCAACTTAAGGATATACCTTCCGTTTAACTCTTCAATTTGTATTGGTTTGTCTTCATAGTAAATTTTTGTCGGATCATCTTCACCGTAAAGATTAATTGCAAAATTCAAAAGTCGATTTAAACCGGTTACTTCATTTTCATACAGCGGGGTTATCTTTATCGGTATCGGTGAAAATGCCTCTTTTACGGTTTCGATATGTTTTGCTTGTGTTTGTTTCCATTTTTTAAAATGTTTGTCTTCGATTTCATCAGGAAGCACCTTATTAACGATCACAAGATCAACTGGAAAATCGAATAGGCTAAGGTAAGTGTATGCGCGTTGCGATTCTTTTATGACCATTTTTTCTGCATTCACGACTATTCTTACGGATGATGTTTTCGGATTTGTTAAAATTTTCTTTGTATGTTCGATTTTTCTATAAAGTTCTTCAACCTGAGCATAAACATCGTCTGTAGGTAGGGGGAATTTCGCAACTTTTTCCGCGACAGGTCTTATTGTTTTTACAAGTTTTCTTTCGAGAGGGAAGAATCGTTCCATATACCAACTCACGATGTCTGGAAAACTTAGCATTCTAATTGTGCTTGCGGTTGGAGCGCAGTCGATAATTATGACATCATAGTTTTTATTGTCGTAGTATTCACTTATCTTGAGCAGGCTGAACAATTCCTCAAGCCCTGGGAAGATTGCGAATTCCTCGGCGATAAACTTATTGAATCCTTGATAGGATAAAAATTTGACTATAAATCCCTGAATCTTATCCCAATTTAGCCTCAATTCCTCGTTGACATCGAGCTCCTGTGCCCATAGCTTGTTTGTGATTTGAATGGGGTATTTCCCAACCCTTTTTCCGAAAGAATCGCTTAGGCTATGCGCTGGGTCAGTGCTTATGGTGATAGTTTTATATCCAAGTTCTGCGCACAGAAGCCCTGTTGCTGATGAAACCGTCGTTTTCCCAACTCCACCTTTTCCTGTGTAGATTAGGACTCGCATATAAAATTCTATTTTCTTCTCAACTTAAAAAATAATTCATCCGCAACTTAAAGTCAAATTCTAACTTTGTGTGTGAAACTTGATTTTTAAAGAATCTTGTTTAAATTATTTGGTGAAGGAAAGGATTAAAAACAAAAGGCAGAAGCGCAGAAGATAGGTTTGGTAGATTACAAGAAGGAACGGGAGAGAGCGATAATAGTCGGCGTTATATTTCCGCATCAGACGAAAGCACAAGTTGATGAATATCTCGATGAATTAGAGTTACTTGCAGATACAGCGGGTGCTGATGTGGTTTACAGGGTTTATCAGGAAAGAGAAAAACCTGATCCAGCCTTTTTCATAGGGAGGGGGAAGGCAGAGCAAATTGCTAAGATAGTTGAAGAGGAAAAAATCGATGTTGTAATTTTTGATGATGAACTTTCGGGGGTTCAAGTGAGAAATCTTGAAGAAATAACAAATTGCAAGGTTATAGATAGGACGACTCTTATACTTGATATATTTGCATCGCATGCAAAAACCGCAACTGCAAAGATTCAGGTTGAACTTGCCCAACTTGAATATCTTTTGCCGAGGTTGACGGGAAAATGGAGGCATCTTTCCAAACAATATGGTGGAATTGGAACTAAGGGACCGGGTGAAACTAAACTTGAAACTGATAGACGACTTGTAAAGAGAAAAATAGCTATTTTAAGAGAGAAATTAAGTGAGATCGATAATCAAAGAAAAATTCAAAGAAAGGGTAGGCGCGATATTTTTAGAGTCGCCCTCGTTGGATATACAAATGCGGGGAAATCCACGCTTTTAAATGTTATGGCTGATGCAAATGTTTATGTTGAAGATAAACTTTTCGCAACGCTTGATTCTACAACGCGCGTTGTTAAATTGTCGCCGTCTCGAAAAATACTTCTCACGGATACCGTTGGATTTATAAGAAAATTACCACATCATCTTATTGCATCCTTTAAGTCAACCCTTGATGAAATAGTCGAAGCCGATATCTTGATTCACGTTGTTGATATCACTGCGTCGAATTTTAGGGAGCAAATAAAAGTTGTAGAAGAAACTTTAGAAGAGTTGGGTTCAAATGATAAGCCAACGATAATTGCGTTTAACAAGATAGATAAACTTGAAGATAGAAGTTTAATTTATAGACTTGCAAATGAATACAAAGATTCCGTTTTCATTTCCGCATCTCGTGGTGTTAATATACAAACCTTGAAAGATAAACTCTCGCAGTTAATCGATGATTATTATGTTGAGGTCACCGGAAAAGTTGATTTATCGGATCCTAAGGCGATGTCGGTTATCTATAAATTTGGAGAAATTCTTGATGTCAAATATGGAGATGATAATTATTTAACCTTGAGAATTAAAATTGAGAAAAGGCATTGGCCTAAGATATCGTCTTATATTTTAAGTTGAGTTTATCTCCAACTATCATATTCGACTGTACACCACGCTTCATCGTCAAGATAAAGCTCTCGCATAGACTTCAAACGGGGTAATTTTCTTAGATTGATTTTATCGTATGCTTCAATTCTGAAGAAAGATGATCTAAACCAGTTGACGTTTGGGATTCCGATTTTAAGTTTTTTGTTGATCAGGTAATAGTTGTAGTTTTCCACCCATTGATTTTCGTCCTCAGGATAGTAAGAGAAATCACGAATTATATCTGTTATGACCATCCCTGTTGAGAGGATAAACTTTTGGATTTTGTGCCACTTTTCAAGGTTGGCCTCAAGATGTGTTAGCCCGAAGTAACCGCTTGAGTTTTTCTTTTTTAACGCTTGTAAACAGCGATAGATAAATAGAATAAAGCCATTCAATGTTTCAACCGGATCGGTTAGAAATGTATCATATTTATTCATCTCACGCCTCGGAAAGGAGTTAAGCACGTCGTGCGTTATCGTCTTTATATTTAGGTTATATTCTTTGGAGACATCGTTTATAAAATCGGTTAATCTCTTATCGATTTCTAACACGGTTATTTTTCTTGCAACGCCGAGAAGCCCAATAGCGATGCTTACAAGGTCATCATCTCCAAGGATGAAAATTGATTTATCCTCTACATCACCTCTCTCATACATAAAAATTGCCCTTCTTAAGGCGTCTTCAGCGCTTATGAAACCTTGATCATATTCAACCGATGGGAGTGGTCTATTTTTAACGATGTTTTTGTATGTTTCAAAGATTTTGAGGTATTCACCTTTTAACTGGATTCCGCCCCTACATTTTTCGCATCTCGGATCTGGATAAAATTTTCGTGGTGATTGACCGTTAAGGTAGAAATGTTCGTTTTCTCTTTTTATGATGTTTTCTTTTAAAAGTTTGTTTATAGTTTGATATAGTTCTTTTAAAGTTCCATCTTGCCTGTCCACAAGCTCCCAGAAAGTTTTGGGTCCGGAAGAAAGCGAACGCAAAATTTGATTTTTTATCTTTTCATGAATCATAGCACCTCTTGCCACCGTTAATTTTTAGAAAAATTTATAATTAATTTACAATTTCCTTTGTTAATTTTCAAAGTTTGAATTTTGCTCCTTCAGTGTTCAGCGTGTGGCATCTTTGCACATAAACTTGAAGCAGATCATCGTTTTTGTTAGTTTTAACTTGAACTTCGCTTGGCACATTATTTGCATTTTAATAGAAATGAGGATATATTAAAGTTGAAAAAACTAAAACTTTTAGATTTATGATGAAAGGATTTGACTTCGCGGAGAGAATAAAGAAGGTCAGGCGGTATTTCAGGAGGACTTCGAAGGAGGAAGTTATAATTTTGATTAATCAGGCGATAAAAGAACTTGGGGAGGTAGAAAGGAGAACGGATGAGATTTGGGCTCATGTTATGGCGATGAGTGAAAAAAGAAAGAAAAAAATTTATGTCGATTTAATTGGTGAGGAACTTGATAAAATTGCTGAAAGTGTTGAAATTGTGAAGGAAATTTTAAGTAGGGCAAAAGAGAATATCCGTCTTCCTCAAAGGAGAGAACATGAAATTGACCTTTGGATTTAAAAACGAAAAATGGGAATGACGATGCCAATTACACTTCAAAAAGCCTTTATTAAAATTAGCAAAGAGCAATGCAAAGGTTGCACCCTTTGCATCGAAGTTTGTCCAGTTAAGGTTTTAAAGGTCTCTGAAAAGTTCAACTCCAGAGGATATCACTATGCTGAATATGTTGGAGATGGTTGTACGGGTTGTGGTGTTTGTTTCTATGCGTGCCCTGAGCCCGGGGCTATAACTATTTATAAACGAGGCGCAATAGTAGATGAAGAAATTTTAACCGCTTTAAACTAAGCGAGGCTAAAATTGCCTCGCTTTTTATTTTTAATTAAAAAGAAAATAAGGGTTGAAGTATGGCAAAACAGCTGATGAAAGGAAACGAAGCGGTAGTAAGAGGTGCAATTTTGGCGGGTTGTAGAGCTTTTTTCGGTTACCCAATTACTCCTGCAAGTGAAATTGCAGAGGCCGCTGCACTTTTGATGCCTGAGGTAGGCGGAGTTTTTATCCAGGCTGAGAGTGAAATCGCTGCAATCAATATGCTCTTCGGGGCAGCAAGTGGAGGTGTTAGAGCTATGACCGCTTCATCGAGTCCGGGGATAAGTTTGATTCAAGAAGGAGTATCATATGCCGCAGGAGCTGAACTTCCCATGGTTATAGTCGATATTATGCGTGGAGGACCTGGGCTTGGAAATATAGCACCTGAACAAGGTGATTATTATCAGGTTGTAAAAGGCGGTGGACATGGAAATTATAAAGTGATCGTTCTTGCACCAAATTCTGTTCAGGAAATGTGTGACTTAACTTATCTTGCTTTTGACCTTGCTGAGAAATATAGAAATCCTGTCTATGTTCTTGCAGATGGATTTATTGGGCAGATGGTTGAGCCGGTTGAGTTCCCTGAACCTAAAATTCCACAAATTGATAAATCTTGGTGTGTTGATGGAACAGCTGAGACCAGACATAATCTTATAACTTCAATTTACCTTGCCCCAGAAGAACTTGAACAACATAATTTAAAATTGAAAGAAAAATATGAAAGAATTAAAAAAGAAGAAGTAAGATACGAGGCTTACAAAACTGACGATGCGGATGTTATACTTGTTGGTTATGGGATCGTTTCACGAATTTTAAAGAGTGTTGTCGATATAATGAGAGAGGATGGATATAAAATTGGTTTGTTAAGACCAATTACATTGTTTCCATTTCCAGAGGAAAAGATTCGCGAACTCGCTAAGACTGCTCAAATTTTCTTCGTTGTTGAATTGAGCACAGGACAAATGGTCGATGATGTTAAACTTGCGTTGAACGGAATGCGCGATGTTAGATTTTATGGTAGATGTGGCGGTATGGTTCCTTCATCGGAGGAGATAATTGAACAAGTTAAAAATGTATTTGAAGAAATTGAAAAAGAAATTGAACATCAAAAGTGAGGTGAAAAAATGGCGACAACAAATGTACTTAAAAAACCCAGCACATTTTACGAAGTTTTCACAAGAAAACCAGATGCAGATAAAATAAATACCCACTATTGCCCAGGTTGCGGGCATGGAAAACTTCATAAGTTAATTGCTGAAGCGATTGAAGACTTTGGAATTCAAGACAGAGTTATTATAATCAATCCCGTTGGCTGTTCTGTTTTTCTCTACTATTATTTTGATACTGGACATATTCAAGTTGCTCACGGAAGGGCGCCAGCTGTTGCAACTGGAATTAAAAGAGTTCATCCGCATAGCATCGTTATAAGTTATCAAGGTGATGGTGATCTTGCTGCGATTGGTGGGAATGAGATTTTACACGCTGCAAATCGTGGAGAGCATATAACCGTTTTCTTTGTCAACAATGCCATTTACGGCATGACCGGGGGTCAAATGGCACCGACGACTTTGCCCGGGATGAAAACGACGACAACACCGCGTGGTAGAGATGTGCACAACGAAGGCTACCCGCTTAGAATGGCGGAATTAATCGCAACGCTTGAAGCACCTGTTTATGTTGAGCGAGTTGCTCTTACCGATGCAAAGAATATGGCTAAGGCGAGAAAAGCAGTAAGGAAGGCAATTCAAATTCAGGTAGAAGGTAAAGGTTTCGCATTTGTCGAAGCGCTTTCAACCTGCCCAACTGGATGGGGTATGAATCCACCTGATGCGGAAAAATGGGTAAATGAGGTTATGACACAATATTTCCCACTCGGTGTTTTTAAAGATATCTCGGATAAAGTTGAACCTGTAAAGTTTGAAAGGAAAATTTTAACATCGGAGGAAATCAAAAAAGCGATCGGAATTGATTCTGAAACTTTAGCGATCAAAAAATATCCTCGGAACATAGTTGCTGAAAAATATAAAAATCCAAAAATAAAAGTAGCAGGATTTGGAGGGCAGGGAATTCTTTTGCTTGGACTTGTGCTAGCGCAAGCGGGAATGCTTGAGGAATATCATGTGTCTTGGCTTCCATCATATGGACCTGAGATGAGAGGCGGAACCGCAAATTGCCATGTCAATATCTCAGAACATGAAGTTGCTTCACCCCTTGTTTCGATTCCAACTGTGTTAATTGCGATGAACCGACCATCGCTTGAGAAATTTGAAGGGACGGTTAAACAAGGTGGGGTTATATTTTATGATAATTCTTTGATTGACATTGAACCGTCAAGAAAGGATGTTGAAATCGTAGCTGTCCCAGCAACCAAAATTGCTGATGACATTGGCTCTACCAAAGTCGCAAATATGGTTATGCTTGGAGCTTATATCGGTTATACAGGAATCTTGACTAAGGAAAGCGTATTTGACGCTCTTGATATAACCGTCAAAAGAAAAGAACTTAATGAGATAAATAGAAAGGCTATCGAGGCTGGGATGAAATATGTTTTGTGAAGATTTTTGAGAACTCGTTGAAGACCATTTCAACTGTAAGAAGTTTCATACATTTCATATAGTTTTCGCCTGTTTTATCGCAGAAATCCAAATGGCAAGGATGGCACTCTACGTCAACTCTTAGTGCTTTGTGTCCTTCGCTTTCAGGATAAGGAAACCATATATCTTCTTCGCCAGGACCGAAGAGAGCTATTGTTTTTGTTCCGACTGCAACTGAAATATGCATCGGTCCGCAATCATTTGAAATGTAGAAATCGAAGTTTGCGATGACAGAAGCAAGTTGACGAAGGTTAAGCGTGTCTAAAACGACAATGTCTTTTTTCGAGGTTAAGTTAAAGACCTCGAAAGCAAGTTTCGTTTCATTTTCGCTATGTGTTATCGCTATCCCTGCATTAAAATTTGAAACAATTTCATCTGCAAGTTTGGCGAAGTTTTCCTTGAACCACATTTTTGCAGGCCATGTTGCCCCCGGATGCATCCCGACGATTATTTTTTCGTCTGTATCAAGACCTTTGCTTTTTAAATAATTTTTACCCCAATCGAGCTCTTCTTCAAGCAAAAAAATTTCAGTTTTAAAGTCAGCGTTGTCGATCCCAAGCGATTTCAGGTAATCGAGATGAAATTTTATGGCGTTCTTTCTCTCGTTGGTTCGCGGTATCGGATGCGTGTATAAAAATTTTCTCCATCCAAATTCACCGCCAATTCTAATTTTCGCCCCGCTTAAAAAGCTTATAATCGCGCTTCTCGGGTTGCCAAATAAATCTATGACAATATCAAATCTTTTTTCTTTGAGTTTTTTAAAAAACGAGATTTGATTTTTAAAATTCCATTTAAAATCAAACGGTATGAGTTCATCAAGGTATGGGTTATTTTCAAGGAGCGTGATAGCATTTTTATCTGCGAGGTATGCAATATAAGAGTTTGGAAAGTTTTGGCGAACCGCTCTGATAACTGGTGTTGTCAGGACTATATCACCGATAAAGCGAAGTCGCGTGATCAAAATTTTGGGTGGGTTCACTTTTGGAATTTTTTTATTTTTTTGACAAATTTAAAAAGAAAAAATTAAGTTTAAAAAGTTCATTGCAGAGAGAACATTCTGCCGGCGCAGTGATTTACAGAGAAGAAGATGGAGAGTTTAAATTTTTAATTTTAAAGTATGGACTTGGACATTGGGATTTTCCAAAAGGAAATGTTGAAAAAGGCGAAGAAGAACTTGAAACAGTAAAACGGGAAATTTTCGAAGAAACAGGAATAAGCGATATCGAAATTATTGACGGCTTTGTGGAAAAGGTCGGATATTACTATCGAATGAAGGGGCAATTAGTATACAAAACTGTAAATTATTATCTCGCCAGAACAAAGCAAAAAGATGTAAGATTGTCTTATGAACATGAAGATTATGCCTGGGTGACGCTTGAAGAAGCGTTAAAGTATTTAAAGCATCGAAACAGCATAAATGTTTTAAACAGAGCATATGAATTTTTAAAAACAAAATCAGCTGGTTAAGGTGAAAAATTTCTTCAACTTTCTCCTTCTCATAATTCTCCCATTGGCTCTTATCGTCATTTTGTTTGTTTTATTCTCCAAGATTTCAGGCTCTGAACCTGAAACTTCTCTTTTTGATGAGAGAGATTTGTTTATATGAGTTTTCCTTGATTATTTTGGACGCTCTTGGTATATTTTGATAAGTTAAATTATATTGCCTTGGTAATAGAATGAAAAAGTCAACGCTACTTGAGAAGATATCTTCCGATGTAAACATAACATCTGAATTTAGAAGAAGCGTTCTTGATAATGGAATAAGGATTGTTTCTGAAAGAATTCCTCATGTTAAAAGCGTATCTTTGGGGGTGTGGGTTGATGTTGGATCAAGAGATGAAACGGAGGAGGATAATGGGATTACGCACTTTATCGAGCATATGGTTTTCAAGGGAACAAAGAGAAGAAGCGCAAGAAAAATCGCTGAATTTGTTGAGGACATCGGTGGATATTTAAATGCATTTACGACAAAAGAAAATACATGTTTTTATGTTCGTATTTTAAGCGAACACCTTGAAAAAGGGGTGGAAGTTCTTGCGGATCTCGTTCAAAATCCTGTTTTCGATAAAAAAGAGATCGAAAAGGAGAAACAGGTCGTTTATGAAGAGATAAAAGATGTCGAGGACGATTTTGAAGAGTATATTGGGGATCTACTTGAGTATTATATTTTTTATCCTCATCCGCTTGGCTTTCCGATAATTGGGACACGAGAGACGGTTGGTAAATTTACAAGTGAAAAACTCTTTAGGCATCTTAGGAAGTTTTACACACCTGATAGAATCGTTGTCTCTGCTGCAGGAAATTTAAATCACGATGAACTTGTCGAATATGTGTCTAAGTATTTTGACTCCAAATTGAAAAATGGTTTTTACTATCAAAGGGAAAAGCCCACCAAGAAAAAGGCGATCGACCATACCGTTGAGAAGCACTCAAGCCAATCGCATGTTTGCATGGGAGTTGTAACCTATGGAGCGAAGGAGCCGAAACGCGAGCGAATAACTTTGCTTAACACATTGCTTGGTGATGGTATGAGTTCAAGGTTGTTTCAAAAGGTGAGAGAAAAGCATGGGCTTGTTTATTCGATTTATTCGTTTTATTCGATGTTTAGTGACTCTGGAATTTTTGGAGTTTATTTTGCTTCTGATAAGAAAAATGTTGATAAGACTATCGAAATAATTTTTAAAGAGTTTAATTCCATAGTTGAGAAAGGTATAAGTGTTGCGGAGCTAAACAGGGCTAAGGCACAGGTGAAAAGTTCTCTTTTGATTGGGCTTGAAAGCATGTCAAATAGGATGCAGCGCCTTGCGCAGATTGAGTTTATTTATAATGGGAAGTATTCAGATGTTGACGAAGTGATAAGAAAGATTGATAAGATTCGACCTGAGGATGTTCAAGAAGTTGCAAGCGAAATCTTGAAGTATGAGAAGTTCACAAAAGTTATTATTAACCCTGTAAAAAAATAAAAAAGATGGAGAAGCAATTATGATAATAGGCGTTCCAAAAGAGATCAAAAAAATGGAAAACAGAGTAGCACTTTTACCGGGTGGAGTTTCTATCCTTAGAGCCCATGGTCACACCGTCCTTGTTGAGAAAGGGGCTGGTCTTGGAAGCGGTTTTAGCGATGAACTTTACAAGGAAGCCGGAGCGGAAATAGTTGACGATCCAAGGGAGATTTACGCAAAGGCGGATATGATCGTAAAAGTCAAAGAGCCGATCGGATATGAATATGAACTTTTGAGAAAAGATCAAATTGTTTTTACATACTTTCACTTTGCAGCAAGCAAGGAATTAACGGACGCTGTCATCAAATCTGGTTGTATAGCGATTGCTTATGAAACTGTTCAAAAGGATGACGGGAGTTTGCCTTTGCTTGAACCGATGAGTGAGATTGCGGGGAGAATGGCTCCGCAAGAAGGAGCTAAGTACCTTGAGAAAGCTATGGGAGGACGCGGAATTTTGCTTGGCGGTGTCCCGGGCGTTGAACCTGCGGATGTGACAATTATCGGCGCTGGAGTTGTCGGAACAAATGCAGCTAAAATCGCAGCGGGGTTGGGTGCAAGGGTCACAATTCTTGATATCAATTTGCAAAGACTAAGATATCTTGATGATATAATGCCTAAAAATGTCATCACAATGGCTTCAAATGAATACAACATTATGAAAGCAGTTCGAAGGGCAGATGTTTTGATAGGTGCTGTTTTAATTCCGGGTGCAAAAGCTCCAAAACTTGTCACGAAAGAAATGGTTGCACAAATGAAAGAAGGTGCGGTGATAATTGATGTCTCCGTCGATCAAGGAGGATGTATCGAAACGATAAGACCTACGACTCATGACGACCCGGTTTATGTTGAATATGGAGTAATCCACTACGGCGTTGCAAATATGCCGGGCGCAGTCCCGAAAACTTCAACGATCGCTTTAACTAACGCAACACTTCCTTATGTAATTGAACTTGCTGATAAAGGCTTTGAGATGGCAATAAAAACGAACAAAGAATTGAGAAGGGGTGTTAACATAATAGAAGGAAAAGTTACCCACATCGGTGTAGCGGAAGCCTTCGGACTTGAATATACACCGATTGAAGATTTGATAAAACTTGATTGAGAAAAACAAAAAGCACACTGAGAAATGGCAAAGATAACAATAGATGGTAAAACAATAGACGTAAAAGACGGAATAACTATACTTGAAGCGGCAAAACAAGTTGGGATCGATATTCCGCACTTTTGTTATCATCCGGCGCTTTCGATCGCTGGAAATTGTAGAATGTGTTTAGTGGAGGTTGAAAAGATGCCTAAACTTGCGATCGCATGCGCAACAAGGGTTATGGATGGTATGGTTGTTTACACACAAAGTGAAAAAGTAAAGAAAGCAAGACAAGCAGTCCTTGAATTTATACTCATAAATCATCCACTTGATTGTCCCATTTGTGATGAAGCAGGTGAGTGCAAACTTCAAAATTATACTTATTTGTACGGACCTGGGCATAGCAGATTTGAAGAAGAAAAAGTCCACAAGCCTAAGCGAGTTCCACTTGGTCCAAACATTATCTTAGATGTAGAAAGATGCATAATGTGTTCGAGATGTGTAAGATTTTTTGATGAAATCGTTAAAGATCCACAATTGACATTTTCTCAAAGGGGTAACAGAGTGGTTTTGACGACTTTTCCGGGCAAAAGGCTTGATAATCCATATTCAATGAATATAATTGACATTTGTCCTGTTGGCGCACTTACCTCTCGAGATTTCAGATTTAAGGAAAGGACATGGAACATGACCGCAGTGGAGAGCGTATGTCCAGGTTGTGCAAGAGGTTGCAATGTTTATCTTTGGGTAAGGAATAACCAGATATTAAGAATAACTCCTCGTGAGAATTTTGAGGTCAACCGATACTGGATGTGCGATTATGGTCGATTTACTTATAAACCGGTTAATTCTGATGATAGAATTAAAGCTCCGATGATTCGTTCAAGCGGTGAACTTGTCGAGGTAAGTTGGGAGCAAGCGATTTCCTTCGCAAGTTCCTTACTCAAGGATGTTAAACCAGATGAAGTTGCTGTTATCGGTTCAGCTTATGCAACTAATGAAGATAATTATGTCCTTCAAAAATTTGCGAGATCCGTTTTGAAAACCAGATTTATCGACTTTATAAAGCATATTAAAGATGGGGACGAAGATGAATTTTTAATTCGTGCAGATAAGGCACCGAACTCTTATGGTGCATATCTTGTTGGGGTAAGACCAAGCAATGGATTTGGGTTTGATTCGATAATTGAAGGATTGAGAGCGCGAAGATTTAAAGTTATTTATGTCATGGATGATGATATTGTTTTAAATGATGAAATTTACGAATTGCTCGATGGGGTTAAATTAATTGTTCATGCGACGAATAAAAATAGAACTGTTGAAAGGGCAACCGTTGTCTTTGCGAGTGCGTCTTTTGCCGAGAAAGAAGGAACATTTACAAACTTTGAGGGAAGAGTTCAAAAGATAAACATCGCAGTTTTGCCCAAGGATTATGAGCCATGGATGCTTTATAAACCCAGGAAATTCGGTGAGAAAAAACCTAACACTGGTGAAATCAACAAGGCTGAACTTGCTTTAGCGAGGTTGTTTAAATTTGGAACTCAATTTGATCGATGGGCAAGTGGAGAAAGAAGAGATGTTAAACCATCATGGTGGGTGATCGCTCAAATTGCAAATAATCTCGGTGCAAAATTTGCATATACAAATTCTATGGATGTTTTTAAAGAAATAAGCGAGGCTATTCGCGAGTTTAGAGGTTTATCTTACGAGTTAATTGGCGATAAAGGCGCGATGATAAACAAAAATTAAAAATGGTTGAAGCACATGGAAACAATTTTAATTGCAATTTTAAAAGCGATAATTTTTATCATTCTGTTTTTGAGCGCTTCTGCGATTTTAACTTACATTGAAAGGCGAGTTTCAGCATTTATCCAAGACCGACTTGGTCCAAATAGAGTTGGCCCATTTGGTTTGTTCCAACCCATTGCTGATGTGATTAAAATTATTTTTAAAGAGGAAATCATACCCGCAAATGCTGACAGAACATTGCACACAATTGCACCGATAATTTCACTTTTTGTTGCGTATAGCGTATTTGCTGTATTGCCACTGGGCGAAAAAATCGTGATAGACGGAAAGGAAATTAAGCTTATGGTTGCGGATGTAAATATCGGATTTCTTTATATCCTTGCTTTGAGTTCGCTTGGTGTTTATGGTGTTACCTTGAGCGGATGGTCTTCAAACAATAAATACTCGCTTCTTGGTGCTTTGAGGGCTTCAGCACAGATGATAAGTTACGAACTTTCATTAGGACTTTCTTTAATTGGGGTCGTTCTTGTTTCTGGAAGCGTAAGAATTGATGAGATTATAAAAGGGCAAGCGAATGTGTGGAATATCTTTTATCAACCTGTCGGGTTTATAATTTTCTTAGTTTCTGTATTTGCGGAGACAAATAGGTTGCCGTTTGATCTTCCCGAGGCGGAGCCAGAACTTGTCGCTGGTTATCACACAGAATATTCGGGAATGAAGTTTGGGGCTTTTTACCTCGCTGAGTATACAAATATCATAACATCAAGTTTACTTGTCACCGCTTTTTATCTTGGTGGTTGGTATTTCCCAATCGTTGACATTTACAGTGGATTGAGCCCAAATCTTGCTGCAATTTTGCAGGTAATTGTTTTCTTTGGTAAAGCAGGTCTAATAATTTTTCTCTTTATGCTTGTTAGATGGACTTTGCCGAGATTTAGGTATGACCAGCTCATGAGACTTGGATGGCAAGTTTTGTTACCTCTTGCGCTTTTAAATGTCCTTGTCACTGGACTTGTTAAGATCCTCATTTAAAAACTAAGAATTTTAAATTATCATGACACAAACGAAAATAGATGGAAGACCAAGAACGCGTGAGATAAAGCGAAAGTCAAACATGAACCTTCTTGAACGACTTTATTTGCCGGAAATTTTCAAAGGTTTGAGCATAACATTCAGGCAGATATTTAAACCGAAGTTTACATTTGAATATCCTGATGTTAAGTGGCAACCGCCGGCGTCATTTCGCGGTCGCCCAGTGCTTGTGGTTGATGATGAAACTGGAATTGAAAGGTGTGTTGCATGTGGACTTTGTGCAAGGGTTTGTCCTGCCCTCGCGATAGAAGTCGTCGCCGGTGAAACTGAACTTGATAAGGAAAGATACCCGCAAAAATTTGAAATTAACATGCTCCGCTGTATATATTGTGGACTTTGTGAGGAAGTTTGCCCAGAAGAAGCTATTGTTATGAGCAATGAATATGAACTTGTTTTCACAAATAGGGAAGAGGCAATTTTTGGAAAAGATAAACTCCTCACACCTGCTTCAAAGTTAAAAGACCGACTTGAGTTTTTGAGGAAAATGAGATAAAACAAAGGCGATTTATTGAATATGCATAATGACACCGATTCGTCGATGAGAATTTTGATTTTAATTTTGCTGTTTACATCTACCCTATCATTTTCTCAAGAAATTTATTCAATTCATTATCCAAGCGAAGTTGTAAAGGGTGAGAAATTTTCGATAATGTTAAACCTTTACACGAACCCCAGAGATACCCTTTACATAATAACCTCGGTTGAAGGTGATTTTAACCTCACCGAATCTTTTGTGATCGATGACTCGCTTTTTAAAGTTGAACCAATCAAAGCGGAATCACAGTTTTTAGCGGATGGTATTCTAAAAAACTTCCCTGCAGAAAAAACATTCATTTTGCCCGATACATTTGCGCATACCTCTGTCTTAAGAAAGTATATCTTTATTGGTTCTTCAAAAACGCAAGGGGATGTAAAGATTGATTTTATTCCGATCAAGTCCCATTCTGATTCAATGATGTTTAACACTGCTATGATAAAGAGAGGACGAGTTGAAATAGATGTAAAAAGTTCGCTGGAAAAATCAGCTGGGTTATGTGCAAAATTTGGGGAAAATGGATATATAAAGTTTAATCTCAATCAAAAATTCGTTGCAAAAACGGGATTTGTTCTTTCTTTCTGGATCAAAACAACATCAATGAGAGCCAAAGTAATAACTTTGAACTCAAGCAATGATAAAGGTTTTCTTTCCGTTGGGATAAAATTGGGGAACATTGTTTTTTCGATAAGCAATTCTATAGGTAAATATGAGATAAGCCCGGTTAAATTTGTAAGCGATGGGAAATGGCATAACATAATCATCTGTGCAGGTCAAAATGATAACATTTTGAAATTTTTCGTCGATGGCGAGAAAATCGATGAGGTTTATATACCCAATTTTAACCTTTTTGAGTTAAATGCTCCTATGGTAAAAATCGCACATGGTCCAATCGATGAGATCGTGCTTTTTAAAACTTTAAAACCTGAATTGGTAGATCGGCTTTCACGCTACTTTGTGAAGTTTGATACCAATGTCGTTTTCCTTTTAAAATTTGAAAATGAAGCGGTTGATGTCTTTGGAAATGTTTCCGAAGTTGAATCGAACGAAGTTAAATTCATCCCTTCATCCGCTCCGCTCTGTTCGCCGGAAGTAAGAATTTCTGCTGAGTTGAAAGGAGATAATGTCAATGTAAATTGGGAGGTCGATGATCCAGCGTTTGTGGATAAATTTATAGTGGAAAGAAAAATTGGAGATGGATTTTATCAAGCAGTTTATCAAGTGGCTTCATCCAATCAAAAGAGATATTCTTTCACAGATGTAATTTCCGAAAGCAATGTTATTTACTATTACAGAGTAAAGCGAGTTAACAAGAACGGAAGTTTTGAATACTCAGATGAAGTCAAAATCGGGCTCGGGCTGAAAAAAGATTTTGAAATAATCGGCAACTTTCCAAATCCGTTTAACTCCGAAACAAAGATAATTTATGATCTTTTCAACGATACGTATGTTAAATTATCGGTTTATGATATTGTCGGCAGGGAAATAGCAATTTTGGTTGATGGCTTTCAAAGCGCTGGGCGACATGAGGTGACTTTTAACCTTAACAATGTTAAAATTCACGAAATAACAAGCGGAATCTATTTTTACAAACTTCAAACTCAACGTGGTTACGAAGTCAGAAAAATGATAGTCATAAAATAACTATGCGGATATTAATACTTCTTCTACCTCTGCTTTTTTCCTGCTCATCTTTAAAATATACCTCAAGCGTCAAAACAATGCTGGAACTCAAAGGTGAATGGCTCTTCAAAATTGACCCAAACGATGTGGGGCTTTCTCAGTTTTGGTATTCTGCAAATTTTGATAGAAGCGATTGGGATACGGTTGAAGTTCCGAATTTTTGGGACAGATATTCAAATTTTGCAAAATATGATGGGATAGCGTGGTACTATAAGGCGTTTGAAATTGAGAAAATAGACAAGGGAAAGAAATATGCTGTTTTCTTTGGCGGAGTTGACGATGATTGCGGAGTTTGGTTGAATGGCGAATTTATCGGAGAACATCGTGGGTATAGCGATGAATTTTATTTTGATGTCACTAAACATCTAAAGCCCGGGAAAAACGAACTTGTAGTTATGGTGATTGACTTAGGGGGACCTGGTGGAATCTACAAGCCCATCGCAATAGTTGAATATTCCGAAATTGCAGATTTATTGAAAAGTGAATTTTACTACAAAACCGCGCGAAAAAGTGAAGATTGGGTGAAAGATGCGGTTATTTACGAAATTTTCCCACGAGCATATTCTGAAAAAGGAACTTTTAAGGAGATCGAAAAAGATATCCCGCGTCTTAAAGAACTTGGTGTAACAGTGATCTGGTTGATGCCAATTCATCCAATCGGTGAAGTTAAAAGAAAAGGAACTTATGGGAGCCCGTATTCAATAAAGGATTATTACAAAATTAATCCTGATTATGGAACGGAGGAAGATTTACGCTCGCTTGTTAAAACCGCGCATAAAAACGGGATAAAAGTTATAATCGATCTTGTAATCAATCACACAGCATGGGACAACGAACTTATAGTTAAGCATCCAGATTGGTATATTAGAGATGAAAATGGAGAGATTATTTCGCCAAACTCTGATTGGACCGATGTCGCTGATTTGAATTATGATAATCCTGAACTTAGAAAATATATGGTTGAAGTGATGAAGTATTGGGTTAGGGAGTTTGATATCGACGGTTATCGATGTGATGTCGCTGAACTTGTTCCAATTGATTTTTGGAATGAAGCGAGAAGAGAACTTGATAAAATTAAACCTGTGCTTATGCTTGCTGAGGGAAGTTTGCCCGAGCAACATCTTGAGGCTTTTGATTTGACTTATAGTTGGAATGTTTACGATGCTCTTTCGAGAATTGTACGAAAGGGACACTTGCCTTCCGTTCTTGATGGGGTGCTTGAAAGTGAAAGGTATAAATTTCCAAAAGGTTCGTTGAGATTGCGTTTTAATGAAAATCATGATAAACCAAGGGCGACGAGATTTTTTGGTGACGACGGCGCCTTAGTTTCAGCTTTAATTGTTAACACGATTCCCGGAGTTCCGTTGATTTACAATGGTCAAGAATTTGGGGATACGAATAATTTATCTTTGTTCGAAAAAGAGACGATGCTGCGAGATACCAGCAGTGAGAGAAGTCGAAGGTTTTATGCATTTTATAAAAAATTGTTTAACTTTAGAAAAAATTCACTTGCATTGAGACGAGGCGAAATGATAAAAGCTAAAACTTTAAATGATGATAAAGTCTATGCATTTTGGAGAAAGTTTGAAAATGAAACTGTGTTGGTGGTCGCCAACCTCTCAACCTGGGGCGTGACGACAAAACTTCAAGTTGATGATGTTCTGAAAGGGAAGATGAAAAATGGAAAGGTTAAATTTTATGATGTGTTTGAGGATAAAGAATATGAGGTCACGGTCAATGATTTCGTAAACTTTAAACTTGAGCCTTTCGGATTTAAACTTATTTCGGTTTATTAAAACAAAAGAAAGAACCAAAGATGAAATCCTACACGGAGTATTTAGTCTTTAACACGAAGAATAAACGTGAGATAATTAATATTACTGATAAGGTCAACGAAGCTTTGAGAAAAAGCGGGATAAGAGAAGGATTTTGTCTTGTATCCGCAATGCATGTGACAGCCGGGGTTTTTGTGAATGATGACGAGGATGGATTGATTGAAGACCTTGGAGAATGGCTCGAAAAGCTTGCCCCTTTCAACCCAAATTATAAGCATCATAGAACAGGCGAAACAAATGCGGATGCTCATCTTAAAAGTTTGCTGATCCATCATGAAGTTATAATTCCTGTTACCGATGGACGCCTTGATTTCGGACCTTGGCAACAGGTTTTCTACGCTGAGTTTGATGGGCAGAGAAGAAAAAGGGTTATAATCAAAATTATTGGTGAGTAAATCTTTCGATAACTCTCTTAAATGTCTCTCTCGTTCGCCTCATGCGACTTTTAACGGAATCGATGAATTCGTCTGGAAATTTATAACCCATGCAAAGCGATAGATATTCAAGTTTTTCAGGGTCATCTGGGATTATGTTTGATTTGGTCCACAAGGAAACCCTCAAAAATTTTTCCACCTCTCTATAAAATTCGTAGTTAGAGAGCAAAGTTTGATATTCCTCTTCTTTTAACAAGCCGTCTTTGAGCAGAAGAGCCAATGCCTTTGTGGTATTTTTCTCTATCTTTTCAAAATCTTTGAATTTTATCATCTGTAAAATTTGTGCGGTGAATTCAATGTCAGTTAAAGCACCGGCGCTTAACTTGATATCGATTTTGCCATGTTGAACGTTTTTCTCCATCTTTTCTCTCATCTTTAAAACATAATCTGCAAATGCTCTTGTAGGTGTAATCTTTTTGATTCTATCGTGCACAAGTTCGGTGACGATATTAAAAATTCTTTCACTACCAAGGCAAAATCTTGCCCTTGTAAATGCTTGGATTTCCCAATGCTCAGCACGATTTTTAAAGTATGATTTGAGGTAATCAGTCTCAACAAGTATCGGTGCATTTCTACCCTCTGGACGGAGTCGGATGTCAACGTTGTAGAGTTTTTCCAGTTCTATCTCGGTTAATCTTTTTATAAAGTTTTCACACTTTATGAGCAGTTTTTGTTGTTCATTCGGGTTTTTTACATCGGTGACCATAACCATATCGATATCGGAATCAAAATTCATTTCGCTTGAGCCAAATTTGCCAAGTCCGATGATCGCGATTTTATTCGCTTCTTCTGCGGTGAATATCTCGAAAAAAGTTTTGTTCAGTATTAAATCCGCTTGCCTCGTTAACTCTCGTGAAAGGGTGAAAAAGTTTATAAAGCCATCGAGATTTAAAACGAACAACCTTAATTCGTTCAAAAATTTGAAGTCATGAATTTTGAAAATTTCAGAGCGTTTGAAGAATTCAAAAATCTCCTCCGCTTTTTTATCTTTACTTAAATTGTCCTCAGAAAGCAGAGCCTCAAGTAGATAAGTTTTAAGCGATAGAAGATTTGAGAATCTTTGGCTGAATTGGGATATATTTAAAATAATTCTTCTAACATCGTCATTTTGGAGCAATTCGTAGAATGATTTCGAATATCTGAAACCCTCCGCGATCTTTCTGAAGTTTTCGAGAGTTATGTCTGGGATTATGGTCTTGGATATTTCCGTGAATAAATTCGGCGAAATTTTTTGGAAAGAATTTTCTTCAATTGTGCTGAAAATTTCTTCGCCTGTTATGAGTTTGCCCTTTGATAAAAATTCGATGTTTCTTATAGCTTTTTCAATATCTCTGAAGTTTAAATCAATTAAAAATTTACGGAGCTTCTCCCTCCCGACCTCCCCTTCTATAATCTCTGGAATGAACGTTCCCGGTTTTGTCTCGATTCTAAAAATTTTGTCATAAATTTCCCTTACCTCATCAAATCTTTTCTCCAGTTCTCGTTTGAAAATTTTCCAATCTGGAAGCGATGGGTCGGGATATGATAATTTTTCAGATTTTCTTTCGTAGTTTTTCATCGCCTTCGCAAGTGATGTTAAAATCCATGGGTCGTGGGATATTGTGTGCGTTTGGACATCGTGTGAAATTTGTAGAAGATGTTCGATGCGTCTGAAATAGATATAGTTTTCTGTTAAAATTTTTGCCTCTGCGTTTGTAAGCAAACCTGACCCTGCAAGTTTTTTAATCGCTTTTAAAGTATTTCTCTCTTTAAGTTCTTCGTTTTTCCCCGCGTTGAGAAGTTGCAATGTTTGCACTATGAACTCGATGTCCCTGATCCCGCCCTTGCGAAGTTTTATGTTGAGTTCGCTTGTTGATGTCGCTTCAATTTTAGCTTTTATTTTCGCTATCTCAACAATTGGATTTTCGAAAAAGGATTTCGGGTAGATAAACGAATCAAGCATTTGGATAAAATTCCAACCGAAGTTTATATCACCCGCGATAGGTCTTGCTTTGATCAACATCTGTCTTTCCCAAATTTTCCCATAGACTTCGTAATATGTTAGATAACCAAGAAGTGAACGAGCAAGTGAGCCAGCGCTTCCCTCAGGTCTTAGTCTGAAATCAACTCTGTAAAGACTTCCTTCCTCTGTTTTCTCTGAAAGAAAATTTATCAGGGTTGAGACGAGATAATTAAAAATTTCGTAATGCGATACATCTCCATCCGCGGTTTTAATCTTACCCTCTTGATTGTAGACAAAAATTAAATCAATGTCTGAACTATAATTCAATTCTTCTCCACCGAGTTTCCCAAGTCCAATTATTACGAATTCTGTTTCAGGGAAAGATGAGAATTTTTCTTTCGTCGATTCCACCGCAAGTTTAAGGCATATATCAACGATTGCGGATGCAAGTTCAGAAAGAGATATAACAGTTTCTTCGAAGTCAGCTATTCCGAAAATATCTCGAATTCCAACTCTTAAAATTTCCCTTCTTTTAAATCTTCTCAAAGCGTTAAGTTTTTTGTGAATGGATTGAAACCGCGATATTGACGATTCAGCTTCTTTGATGTAATCTTCTTTGGAAAGTTTTATATCGATGGCATTTGTGTGAGTTAACCAACGAAAAAGTTCAGGGTCTCGAACCAATATATCTGCAAAATATTGGGAATATCCAAATGTTATAAGCAAAAGTTTCAACATTTGCGGAAAAAGCACAAGGTCATTGTAAAGTGATGCTTTGTTAAATGTTGCTTCTATAAATCGATGAAGGTTGATTAAACTTTTTTCGGGATCTGGGGAAAGTTTAAGCGAGTTGATAAAATTTTGAACAAAAGGTTCAATTAGATCAAACTTTAAAGTTGATTTTATGAAGTCATCTATGGTATCCTCTAACTTTAGAATTGCCTTATCCCCTGATTTAAAAATTCTTTTCAAACTTTGTTTTGTTTTTGCATCAAAGTTAAACTTTGACATTTATTTTTGCTTCTTTTAAAGTTTTTGCCCTTTGTTTTTTAAATTCCAATGCAGATTTTACAAACTCTCTGAACAGTGGATGCGGTTTTGTAGCCCTAGATTTTAATTCAGGATGAAATTGAACAGCGACAAACCAAGGATGCTCGGGCAATTCAATTATTTCAACAAGTAATCCATCCGGCGAAAGACCGCTAAATATCATTCCGTTTGATTCAAGAATTTCTCTGAATTTGTTGTTTAACTCATACCTATGTCTATGTCTTTCGCTTATTCTGTCTGTCCCATATGCTATGTATGCTTTTGTTCCGGGCTTTAAAATCGCAGGATAAGCTCCAAGTCTCATCGTCCCACCTTTTGTTTGCAGTCCGACTTGTTCTGGCAGAAGGTCTATCACAGGATATGGTGTTCTCGGGTTGAATTCGGTGCTATTTGCATCTTTCAAACCGCAAACATTTCTTGCAAATTCGATCACTGCGCATTGCATTCCAAGGCAAATTCCAAAAAATGGGATTTTGTTTTCTCTTACGAATTGAATTGCTTTGATTTTACCTTCGATTCCTCTTTCGCCAAATCCACCCGGGATTAATAGACCATCTATCCCCTGAAGGAGTTTTTCGGGTCCATATTTTTCTACTTCTTCTGCTTTTACCCATCTTATATTGACTTTACATTCGTTCTCTGCGCCTGCATGGACAAAAGATTCGATTATGCTTTTATATGCATCTCTCAATTCCGTATATTTGCCGCAAATAGCAATTTCAACTGTATCTTTTGGATTTTTTATCTTTTCAACAAATTGTATCCACTCAGTTAAATCAGGTTCATTGGCAGAAAGATTGAGTTTTTTCAGGACGATGGCATCGAGACCTTCTTTGTAAAAAATTAGCGGGACCTCATAAATTGACTCAACATCAATACCTTGTATCACAGCCTCCGGTTCAACATTGGTGAAGAGGGCGATTTTTTCTTTTATTTCCTTTGTCAAAGGCTTTTCCGTCCTGCAGATTAAAATATCTGGTTGAATTCCTATCTCAAGCAATGTTTTAACGCTGTGCTGAGTTGGTTTAGTTTTTAGTTCATCCGCAGACTTTATGTAAGGGACAAGCGTCACATGGATATTGATCGCGTTTTGCTTACCAACTTGAAGCATAAACTGTCTTATCGCTTCAAGGAAAGGTAAACCTTCGATATCGCCGACCGTTCCACCAATTTCTGTGATTATAACATCGTAATCATCTTCTTTTGTGAGCAATGTTATTCGTCTTTTTATTTCATTTGTAATATGCGGGACGACCTGGACAGTTGCGCCAAGATAATCTCCTTTCCTTTCTCTCATTATCACCTCATAGTAAACTTGTCCAGTCGTAGTGTTGTTCCATCTTGACATATTCACATCAAGAAATCTTTCATAATGCCCGAGGTCTAAATCTGTTTCTGCGCCATCTTCTGTGACATAAACTTCACCATGTTGATATGGATTCATAGTTCCAGCGTCAACATTTATATAAGGGTCGAATTTTTGAATTGTTACATTCAGACCCCTTGCTTTTAGCAGTAGTCCAAGCGATGCACAAGCGATTCCTT
>FWWL01000625.1_pt1 | contig 94868 bp, 89 predicted proteins | sample 2228331 | NCBI WGS metagenome assembly FWWL01 (sample SAMEA103939775, study PRJEB20133) | metagenome | reverse complement strand
CGTGCTTTGTGTCCTACCAGGCACAGGTACACATGGCGGGTGGCGTGCCCGTAGAAGTGCCCTGCCGCATGGAAAACAACTTCGAAGTAGACCCCAAAGATGTTGCCGCCGCCATCACACCGCGCACCAAAGCCATCCTGCTGGGCTTCCCCAGCAATCCCACCGGCGCGGTAGCCCGGCGCGAAACCCTGATGGAAATTGCCCGCCTGGCAGAAGAACACGACCTGCTGGTGATGTCCGACGAAATCTACGACCGGCTGGTCTATGACGGAGAACACGTCTGCTTCCCCTCTCTGCCGGGGACGTGGAAGCGCACCATCCTGCTGGGCGGATTCTCCAAAGATTACGCCATGACCGGCTGGCGCATTGGATACGCCGCGGCGCCGCACGCCATCCTGCAGGGACTGCTGCGCCTGCACCAGTACACGGTGATGTGCGCCTCAACCACCGCCCAGATGGCAGCAATCGAAGCCCTGCGCAATGGCGAGGAGTACGTTCAGCAAATGGTTGCTGAGTACGACCGCCGCCGCCGTCTCATCGTCAAGGGCTTGAACGAAATTGGACTGCCCACCTTTGAACCCAAAGGGGCATTCTACGCCTTCCCCAAGGTCAGTGTGACCGGACTGGACGATGACACCTTCGCCAGCCGTCTGCTCACCGAAGAGCGGGTGGCGGTCATCCCCGGCTCTGGCTTTGGCTCAGGCGGAGAAGGGCACGTGCGCTGTTCCTACGCCACCGCATACGAAAAACTGGAAGAAGCCCTGCGCCGCATGGAGCGCTTCGTCAACCGCCTGTAATCGAGCGCTTTCCCATAGAAAAAACACAACATCCCCGGGAGGTTACCTCGGGGATGTTGGATTTCTTCTGGCTTATTCTTCTTCTAACGGGTGTTCGATCTCTCCCGCCATGAAGCGGTCCGGGTCCGACTGGAACGCCCGCAGACAAGCCTGCGTGCAGAAAAACACCCGCTCCCCTCGATACAGGGCGCTGGGATAACGATTGGGGTCGGTGATGAGACCCCCGCAGGCTGTTTGATAAGACTTAGGTTGATTCAATTCCTCCATAAATTCCTCACTCCCAAAATTACCACTCAAAACACGGGCGAATTTCGCCAATCTCCAGTTTGCGCCAGTTGTACAGCGGACGGCGGTCGAACTTTGCCAGCGCGGCTTGTTCTTCGGCGGTCAGCACACCCAGCAGACGCAGTACCTGCACGGCAACCAGCGAAACAGCCCGTCCACCGGTGTCGCCATCCGAAATCTTGATGGCAATGCCCACCCCGGGCACTCCGGGTCCCAGCACGCCGGGACGTACGCCAATTCCCTGATACCCTTCGGCTCCGCCTTTTGCCACCACCTTTCCGCCGGTTGCCTGCATCAGCACGGTATCAAAGCGGTCGGGACCGGCAACCATGTCGGGATTTGTGGTCATGGCGTCAAAAATGCGGCTCAGGGCAGAACGGCGCGGCTCGGGCAGACCGGCAGGATCTGCCAGCAGAGCATAAGCATGCGCCGCGTTCTGCAACGGCGCGGCAAAGGTGGGCGCCGAACAACCGTCAATGCCGATGGGCACATCCTCGGGCGCCAAGTGCACCATCTCGGCAAAGGTCTGCAGGATGCGCTTCTGCCAGGGATGTTCGGTATTCAAATAATCTTCCAGCGCAAAGCGGTTGAACTGGCACCCCGCCAGCATGCCGGTATGCTTGCCCGAGCAGTTGTGGCGGTTGGGGGTGGGGACTTCCCCGCGGGCGCGCAGGGCTTGAGCCGTGGCATCATGCAGAGGATAGTGGGTGCCACACAACAGGTTGTCCTCGCTGACGCCGAGTTTTGCCTGCAGTCCCTTCAGCACAGAGACATGATCATCCGTGCCGGAATGTGAAGCGCAGATGATCGCCAGTTCGCGCGGGGTGATGCCGAAGGCATCCACCACGCCCGATTCGACCAGCGGAAGCGCCTGAAACGGTTTGGCGGAAGAGCGCAGGTTGGCAACATGGTCGGGATTGCCCATTGCGGCAATTAACTTACCGGTGGCATCCACCACCGCCAGCGCGCCGAAATGAATGGACTCAACCAGCGGACCCCGGGTGAGTTCAACGAGCGGTTGATACGGATTCATGCTTACTCCTCGACTTCTTCGCCTTTGGATTGATAATGACGGGCATAATAATGGGCTAATCCGTAGCGCAAACGCTGGCGGTACAGCGGCAGAGGGTTGAACGCCTCCAGCAGTACCGGCACCAGCGCCTCGGTCTCACTGGCAGGGGCGTTCTGCTTTGCCAGCGCATCCAGTTTTTCCTGCACGGTGCGCAGGAAGTGGATCTGCGCGCGCACCTGCTGATGCGCCACCAACCCGCCGCGCCCACTCACCAGCAAATAATCCTGATACTCGCCCTGCAGAAGGCTCTCCAGTTGCTCGATCCACAGCGGCAAATTGGCGCTGGCAAGGAAGGGCGGTTGATGAAGCACAACGGCATCGCCCAGGAAAATGACCCGCGAAGTCGGCAGGACTGCCCAGATGGCGCCTGTCGAACACCCCGGACGGTATTCCAGTCGAATGGGATGATCATCCCAGTGAATGGTGAGTTGATCGCTGAAGGTGATTTCCGGCGGCGACCAGCGCACCGAACCCAAGCCGTTGTACTGCTCCCACTCGGCGCCGGTCTCTGTGCCCTGCGCTTTGAAGGTCATGGGGCGGTTGCGGAAGACCTCTGCCATACGCTCATGAGCCAGCACAGTGCACTCCATGTTGCGCACGCCAATGGTGCGGTCAAAGTGCGCATCCAGATTGATGAGCAGGCGATCCACTCCGCCGCTCAAACTGATGAGCGCCGAACGCCACGAACGCGCATCTTCCGGACGGAAGGGGGCATCGATTAAGATCAATCCGTGAGGGGAATTGATCGCTCCCAGCGTGACGCCGGGATAACCGGTTTCAATATACACTTGAGGGACGATTTCCTGCATATCGTAAGTATATATCCTTTGATCAATTTGGGGTTCGCAACCTGAAGAACATCCCGGGCGAACAGGACAATTGTAACCCGAATATCTTCTTGCCAGAAACCCTATAATGGATTTAAGAACCTTATGGCGCTTCTGGGCGATTTTCCCTTTGTGCAAACATCCGGCGGAGGCGCAGTGACGCCACTCCCGCCTTTGCACGCTGTCCCCCTGCGCCGTGGATGGCGTCTGTGCCTTCCCGCCGGTGATGAGCGCCGGTACCGTCTGGCGCAGATCGAGCAGGGACCTTTCCGCACCCGCACCGAGTTTCCCCTCACCCCGCCGGTGGAATGGACGCTTTGGGCGCGGGTTTCATCCCCCGACCTGCCCGGTACGTGGGGGTTTGGATTCTGGAACGAGCCTTTCAGCGTCGGGCTGGGATTGCGCGGCATGCGCCGGGCTTTACCCGTCCTGCCCAATGCGCTGTGGTGCTTCTATGCATCGCCGCCCTCGTATCTTTCCCTGCGCAGTGACTCCCCCGGCAGGGGATGGATGGGCATGGTGTTTTCTTCCCCTCTCATCCCCTCGCTGGCGCTGCTCCCAGCCCTGCCCCTTCTGGCTGGATTGCTGTTCCCTGCCTCGCGGCGGGCACTGCGTCGCCTCGCCCGCCGCTGGATTCACGACGAAGCCGTGCTCTTGCCCATAGAGGTCACCGGGTGGCACCGCTACACCCTGCGCTGGGAGCGGGACTACGCCTCTTTCAGCATCGATGACGCATGGCACCATACCATCCCTCTGGCACCGCAGGGCAGGATGAAAGCCCTGGCGTGGATAGACAATCAGATGGCGTTCTTCGATCCGCAGGGCAGGTTGGGGAGTGGGGTGCTTGCCAACCCATCCGCATGGCTGGAAATCGGCGAGGAGTGAAAGAAAAGACGCCCGGCGCATCCGGGCGTCTGAGGGCACATGACAACACCTTACTTCAACAGCGTATTGCGCAGGATAGCATCGGCAATCAAGCCCAGCAGGAAGAGCATGCCGTAAGCGCGGTTGTGGTAGAAGTTTGCCGCCACGAACCAGAGGGGCCAGATGTCCTTGCGCTCTTCGGGGGGAGTGGAAGGACGCGGAGAACCGAGCATCTTCCAGGTTTCGGGCAGGTAGCGCAGGGCAAAGAAGACGACGAGCATGGCGGGGGTGAAGTAGCCCACCAGCACCAGCGCGGCAACCAGCGCGTACATCAGCACAATCATCACCCGCACACTGACGCGGGCGGCTTTCTCGCCGATGATGACGGGCAGGGTGCGCACGCCCTTCTGACGGTCGGCATCCAGTTTGTCAATGTGCTTACCGTAAATCACGGTGGTGGGACCCAGCGCGTAGGGCAAGCCCGCCAGCACCGCCATCCAGGACCACTCGCCAGTGATGACGAAGTAACTTCCGCCGATCATCAGCGGTCCCCACACCAGCAGAACCGCCACCTCTCCCAAACCAATGTACTTGAGGGGATAGGTGTAGAAAAGCACAAAAAACGCTCCCAGCGCCAGCAAGATCAGCGCCAGCCAGCCGCGCAACAACACCAGATACAGCCCTGCGGCAAGCGCCAGCGCGCCCGTCACAGCGGCATAGGTGAGCAACTGCTTGCGGGTCATCAGTCCCTGCTGCAGGGGGTGAGGTCCGTACTGGGCGCGGAAGTAGTTGTTCTCGTCAATACCGCGCTCGTAGTCGGTCAGGTCATTGAGCAGGTTGTTGAGGGCATGGGCAAGCACCAGACCCAACACCGTCAACAGCCACAATCCCAGATTGAACATGCCATCCCGCGCCGCCAGCAAACCGCCAATGGTGGCGGAGGTGAAGGTCATGATCAGCACCGCCGCGCGGGTGGAAATCAACCAGCGGGAGATGACATCCAGTTTCTCCCATTCCTCGCGGGTAATGCGTGGAATCACCTGCAGGGCTTTCACCCACATTCCCACATTTACGCTCATATTTCTCTCCTTTAGCGTTTTGGTGTCAATTATACTGCGAATGACGCATTACAAAGGGAGAATAAATGAAGGGTACAGCCTTTGAACCCGTTCGGGAGATTGGACATACAGGCGGGCAAGGGTAGCCGCGGCGTAGGCGTTCAATTCGGCAAGGGAAAGGATTTTATCGTAGGGCAACTGCCCGCGGAGCAGTTTGAAACGGGTGATTTCCTCAAAAAACTCCATGGCATCGGGAACATCGCAATCCATGTCTGCCAGGATCAACTGGCGCTGAATGCGCCCTTCCAGCGTATTCCCAGGCAATGGGGGGTGTCCCAGCCATTTTTCAAAGACGGTTTCGGCATCGGTCTCCAGCCACTGGCGCGGAGCGTCGCTTTCATCCTCGCAAAGGGCATAGCCCAACCGCTGAAGGGTGGCAATCAGCGGAGGAACCTTTTCCTCTGGAGATTCAGGCAACAGCGGTGGGGGTTCTCCAGCCGAATCGACGTGGCGAGGCGCCCGCGCGCGCACGGGTGGGGTCAGCGCCAGCAAAGCACTGCTGGCACCCGCGGCATAAGCCAGCGCATCTGCCAGGGTTCCGCTTCCAATGGCAAGGGAGTGTCCCCGAGCATCCAGCACGGTGAACACGGTGGGACGTTTCCCACTCGAGGCAAGCGCCACCCCCACGTACATCAAGAAGTTTGCCATAAGTCCTCTATCAGTTTAGACGAAAATGGCAATCTTCACAACTTTTTAGTAGGGGAGAATTTCTCAAAGAAAAAAAACTCTTGTAGAGACATTTTCAACGCATCGATACCCGTTGTCCAGTAAAACAGGAGATGCCCCCTAAAAAATTCCCCCTGTTGCTGATTCCTGAAAGGTTAATCGGGGTACGAATGCGTAAAAAAACGTTCCGCCAGCAGATGCCCTGCTGGCGGAGATGAGCGATCTGGTCACAAGGTCAAGGCAGGGATTAATTTTTCTCCCAGCGCATGCGCAGGCTGAGGGCATCGTGTGGGCACACCGAAACGCACAACCCACACGCCGCGCACAGATCGGCATCCACCTGCGCAATCTGCTTCTGCGGGGCACGCAAGGCGTCGTATTGACACACCCGCTCACACACACTGCACCCTTTGCAACGCGCCTCATCCACCACCGCCACCTGCTCCAGCGTGGTTACCACCCGCTGTCCATTGCGGTATCTCTCCAAAAACTTTCCTTTGACCTCTTGCAGACTGGAATAGCCATGGTCCTCCAGCCAGCGGGCGGTTTCTGCGGCAATCTTCCCGTAAATTTCAGGACCGCGCAGAATGGCAGCGGTGCACACCCCCACCATAGAGGCTCCAGCCATGAGAAATTCAATCACATCCTCGCCACGCGTCACCCCACCCACGCCGATGATGGGCTTTTCGGTGACCCGCGCCGCCTCAAACACCGAGCGCACCGCCAGCGGTTTGAGCGGGGCACCCGACATCCAGCCATATCCAAACTTCGACCCCAGATTTGCCTGACCGCCATGTTCAATGTCAATGCTCAGGGTGGGACCGAAACTGTTGATGCAGGCAAATCCGTCCACATACGGATCGAGCAGGCGCACGAATGCCCCCAAGTCGCCCAGATGCGGGCTGAGTTTGGCAATGATGGGCAAAGTGACCACCTCACGCAGTAACTGCGCCGTTTCGATCAGGCGCTCTGCATCCAGATAATGGACCGAAAATTCGATGATGTCCACGCCCTTGTCCTGCAAACGCGGTCCCAGCACAGCAAGGTCTTCGGAACTGTATCCCACGCTGGCAATCAGCGGCAATCCATACTCTCGGGCAACGGCAAGCGCCTCATTGTATTCCTTTTGAAACCACACCTCCGGAGGAAGTTCGCTCCACAGTTCGGTATTGAGCATGCCCATGGTGCCAAAGCGCACCATGTTCGGATGCGGTACCGGAGCCGCGCGGCTGGAAATCGTCTTGGTCAACAAGCCGCCTGCGCCCCCTTCGGCGGCGCGACGCACCATGCGTCCGGAACCAACGTTGGGACCCGCGGCGGGGATGACCGGGTTGCGGAAGGTATGCCCCCAGAGATGGAGTGAGAGATCGACCATCGAATGCCTGTTCCTTTCGAGTGGGATGGATGTGGAAATTGTCTGACATGTCGATTATAGCGGGGAAGAGAACGACTGTAAACGGACATTCTTCCTGATTTTTGGAACCTCTTCCAACATATGCAACCTTTTCGGACCATCATCATCTAACTCAACAGGTGATCAATTTATTCGGAGGATACAGGAGGTTCTTATGTCAAACTGGGTGAACGAATCGGGATTGGATCGCGTTATTCGCGTCATCGTGGGACTGGTATTGCTGGTGCTGGGTTGGGGCGGAATCGTCACCGGCACGCTGGGAGTAGTCTTCAAAATTCTGGGGTTTGTCCCCCTGCTGACCGGCTTGATTGGCTTCTGCCCGGCGTATGCGCTGTTCAAATTCCGCACCAACAAAGCCTGATCTGAACCTCTATGGATCGCGCTGAACTTTTCAAGAAAATCCAGAGACATCCCCGCCCGGTCATTGTGGAATTCTGGGCGCCGTGGTGCACCCCCTGCAAAGTCATGGAACCCGCCCTCAAACAGGTGGCGAAGGAATTTCAGGGCAAGGTGGATCTGTGGCGCTACAACGCCGATGAGCACCCCGAACTGGTGCGCGACCTGCGGGTGATGGGCATTCCGACCCTGCTGGGGTTCAACGCACAGGGAGAAATTTTCCGGCGCACCGGCGCGCAGCCGCTGGCAGGCTTGCGCGAAGCCTTCACCGCCGCATGGGAAGGGAAAAAACCCGAAAAGCACCTTTCGGCACTGGAGCGAGCCTTGCGGGCAGGCACCGGCATCGCCCTGATGATTGCGGGGGTTACCCTGCAAACCAACTGGATCTTCATGGGATTGGGCGGTCTTGTCCTGTTCAGCGCGGTGTACGACCGTTGCCCCATTGTGAAAGCCATCAAGCCCCGCCTGGAAGCATGGTTCAAAAAAGGATGACAATACTCCCGTGGGATTGAAGAAAGCCCTGCCTTGCCTTCAGCAGGGCTTTCCATTTAAAAAAACAAAATGGAGACGGGGTGCACCCGTCTCCATCGTTTTCTTCTGAAATGAAATGATCTCTCATTCGCGGCGGTAGGGTTTGAGCAGAGCCGCCGGAGCGGTGGCACTGCGTCCTGCCAGCACCAGCGCCAGAATGGTGACAAGGTACGGCAGGGCAAGGAACAGTTCATAAGGCAGTTGCGCGCCGGTGGATTGCAGGCGTAACTGAAGCGCCGAAACGCCGCCGAACAGCAACGCCCCCCACAGCACCCGCGAGGGAATCCAGTTGGCAAAGATGATCAGGGCAATACACACCCAACCGCGCCCGGCAATAATGCCGAAGATGAAAGACCCCAACTGCGCCAGCGAGAGGAAAGCCCCGCCTGCCGCCATCAGCCCACCGCCAATTGCCAGAGCAATGTAGCGAATTCGGAACACGTTGATGCCTGCCGCGTCGGCGGCTTCGGGGTTTTCGCCCACCGCCCGCAAGCGCAGTCCAAAACTGGTGCGGTACAGCACCCACCACACCAGCGGCACCAGCGCAATGGCAATGTAGGTGAGCAGGTACTGTTCAAAAATCGGTCCCAGTATGGGTGTATCACCAAAGGGGGAAACTTTGGAGAAGGTGGGGATGGACGGCTGAACGCTGCGCTCGCCAAAAATGACCCGATACAGGAAAAGGGAAATGCCCGTCATCAGCAGGGTGATGCCCAACCCGGAAACGTGCTGGTTCACCCCCAGCGTCACGGTGAACACCCCCATCAGCAGTCCAGCCAGGATGCCAGCAAGGATCGCCGCCAGCAGTCCCAACCACAGCGAGCCGGTGAGGTACGCCACCGCAAAACCGGTGAACGCCCCCAGGAACATGGTCCCTTCGATGCCCAGATTGAGGATACCGGAGCGTTCGCTGAAGAGTTCACCCAGCGTTCCCAGAATGAGAGGGGTAGCCACCCGTAAGGTAGCGGCAATTAATCCGACCAGAAAGGCTTCCATGGCTCACTCCCTCCGAATACGATAATTCTGCAAAACCAGCGCCGCCAGCGTGATGAGCAACAGCGCTGACTGCACGATATTGCCCAGATAAATGGGGATGCCCATCGCCCGGCTGACCGTTTGCGCGCCCGTATCCAGCAGTCCCAGGAACAACGCCGCCAGACTGACCCCCAGCGGGTTCAGCGCGCCCAGCATGGCAACGATGATGCCGGTGTACCCAAAGTTGTTGGAAATGGCTTCGATGAGGTGATAGTGAATGCCAGCCACCTCGCTCACTCCCGCCAGTCCGGCAATCCCACCGGAAATCAACGCCGCGGTAAGCATGGTCTGCTCCACCTTGACACCGGCAAACCGCGCCGCTTCTTTGCCCATGCCCACAGCCCGCATGCGCAACCCCAGCGCTGTGCGCCGGAAGACCAGCCACACCGCGCCAATCGAGATCCACGCCAGCAAGAAGCCCAGATGCAGGCGCGTGCGGGGGATCAAGCGGGGGAAGATGGCGCTGTCGGCAATCTCCGGAGATTGCGGCCAGCCCGAAACGGGCGAGCGCCACACCCCATTGAGCAGGAAACTGATGAAGAACAGGATGACCGTATTCAGCAAGAGGGTGGTCACCACCTCATCCACATCCAGCCGCGTCTTGAGCAGGGCGGGAATGGCGGCGTAAGCCATCCCAGCGGCAAAGCCGCCCACAATCATGATGGGAATTGCCAGCGCCGGCGGCACATTCTGCAATGCCATGCCCAAACCAGCGGCGGCAACCGCGCCCGCCAACAACTGTCCCTCGGCGCCGATGTTGTAATAACCCGCCGAGAACGCAAAGGTGACCGCCGCGCCGGTAAGAAGCAGTGGGGTGGATTTCACCAGCACCTCGATGGCACTGCTCTGCGACGCCAGCGGCGCAATCAGGAAGTAGTAAAACGCCTCAAAGGGATTTTTATTGAGCGCCAGCACCACGATGGAGGTGAGCAGGAAGGTCACCACAATGCTGATCACCGGAATGAGCGGTCTCACCCATAACGGCGCGGGATAGCGTTCAATTCTAAGCCTCGGCATAGTCCACCTCCAGCGCGCCAGACATCATCATCCCCAGCACTTCGGGCGTCGCGCGCCTGCCGGAGACAACCCCCACAATGCGCCCCTCGTACATCACGGCGATGCGGTCGGAGAGCGCCAGAATTTCATCCAGGTCTTCAGAAATCATCAAAATGGCTGTGCCAGCCTCACGTTGTTCGAGAAGTTTGCTGCGCACGTAATCGGTGGCACCAATGTCCAGCCCGCGGGTGGGCTGTGCCACAATCAACACGCGCGGTTTGTGCGCCAGCGCCCGCGCCAGCAGAACCTTCTGCATATTCCCACCCGAAAGGGTGCGGATCGGATCTTGCGGTCGGGCTTTGATTTGAAATTCCTCGATCATCTTCTGGGCAAACTTCTGTACCGCGGCGTAATCCATCATGCCGTTGCGGGAAAATTCCTCCAGATGCTCCAGCACCAGATTTTCGGCAACGCTCAGGTCCCCCACCACGCCGCTGTGACGGTCTTCGGGCACCCGCCCGATGTTGGCGGCGGCAAAGTCATCCGGGCTTGCCCCCGTCATGTCTCTGCCATCCACCCAGACCGTCCCACTCACCGGTTTGAGCATTCCCGAAAGCACCTGTGCCAGTTCGCTCTGTCCATTGCCGGAGATTCCCGCAATGCCCAGAATTTCGCCCGCGCGCACCTCCAGCGAAACGTCCTTAAGAGCGGGTAAGCCCTTTTTGTCCAGAGCGTTGACTTTATTCAGCCTCAAACGCACCTCGCCGCCGCGACGCTCCGCCGGGCGCAACACGCCGAACGTTTCACGCCCCACCATCATCCGTGCCAGTTCGGCTTCGTTGGTCTCGCCCCGCAGAACCGTGCCGATCTTCTTCCCGTCCCGCAAGACGGTAATACGGTCGCACAGTTCCATCACCTCATTGAGTTTGTGGCTGATGAAGACCAGCGCCATACCGCTTTCGCGCAGTTTGTTCAGTGTCTTGAAGAGGACTTCCACTTCCTGCGGGACCAGCACCGCGGTAGGCTCATCCAGAATCAACACGCGGGCATTCCGGTAGAGGGATTTCAGAATTTCCACCCGCTGACGTTCACCCACCGAGAGGTGGCGGACCAGCGCATCCGGCTTGATCTCAATGCCGAAGCGCTTTGCCGCATCCATCACGCGCTGACGCATCTGCTCCAGATTCAGCACCCCAGCGCCTTCCTGCCCCAGAGCGACATTTTCCACCACACTGAGCGGCGGGACGAGGGTGAAGTGCTGCGTGACCATGCCGATCCCGAAACCGATAGCATCCTTTGGGGAATGGATGACCACCGGCTTTCCCTGCACACGAATTTCACCTTCATCGGCACGGTAAAGCCCATAAAGAATACGCATCAGGGTGGTTTTACCGGCACCGTTCTCCCCCAGCAGGGCATGAATTTCGCCCGGCTTCAGGTCGAAATCGATGCTCTGGTTGGCTTCCACCACCCCAAAGCGTTTGGTGATCCCCTGCATTTCTACTATGAAGTTCAAGGCGGGATCCTCCTCTGGCGTTCAATACCCGCATGGGGTCCGGGGGTTTTCCAGCCGGACCCCATGCGCTTCAGAAAATTAAAACACCCATTGCGGGGTCAAACGACTTCCTTTCAGGTCAGTTGACTGCCTGAGGCTGATTCTCGTCAATATCCACGCGGAAGAGACCGTCTTTGATCTGCTGTTCGCGCTCGCGCACCTTTGCCAGCAGATCCGCCGGGATCTTGCTCTCGGTTGCATGGAACGGAGCCAGGCTGGCGCCGCCCTTCGCCACCATCGAGAAGTCCTTCAGGTCCTGCGCGGTGTACACGCCGGCTTTCACCTGACTGATGACGTACTCCACAGTGGGGGTCATGTTCCACACCGGGCTGGAAACCACCAGATCAGGCGCCAGTTCGTTCTGATCGCTCATGTTGCCAAAGACAAACAAGCCTTTTTCCTTGGCGGCTTCGATGACCCCAAAGCGCTCCGCATACAGCACATCGGCACCGGCATCAATCTGCGCCAGGGCGGCTTCTTTGGCGGCGGCAGGATCAAACCACGAGTTAATGAAGGTCACCAGCACTTTCACATTGGGGTTGACCTCTTTGGCACCGCGGATGAAGGCGTTGACCAGACGGTTGACTTCCGGCACGGGGTATCCACCTACCACGCCGATCGTTCCGGTCTTGGTTAAGCCACCCGCCAGCATACCGCACAGGTAAGCCGGTTCATGAATCCAGTTGTCGAACACCGAGAGATTGGGGTCAGAGGGACCCAGACCCGAACCGAAGACAAAAGCGATCTGCGGGAAGTCTTTGGCAACGCGGCGCACGGCTTCCTCGTTCCCAAAGGCATCGCCAAAGATGATGTCGGGTTTCTTCTGCTCGGCAACCTCGCGCAGGATGCGCTCCATATCGCCCGAGTAGCCGATGTTTTCGGTGTATTCGTAGTCGATTTTGCCCTCTTCGCGGGCTTTGATCAACGCGGCGTGAATGACGCCGTCCCAGGGTTCTTCAATGGGGGTAGCGAAAGCGCCAAACACCTTGAGTTTATCCGACTTGGGTGCCGCCGTGGGGGTTGCCGCGGGCGCACACGCCGCCAGCAAACTGGCTACGAACAGCACCAACACCAACAGGGAAACGAACCGATTGAATTTCATGCTCTCCTCCATTCAGCAATTAGATTGAACGGAACAAACGGAAACCCTAACGAATATTTTACCAGAATTATGCAGAAACGCCTCCTTCCCGGCGCTCTTCCAGCGCCGACGTGATCTGGTCTGGGGTAACGGGTAATTCGTAAAATTCCACACCCAGGGCTTGCGCCACCGCATTGGCAACTGCCGGTGGGATTGCCACAATACCGTGCTCTCCCAATCCTCGCGCGCCGTAGGGTCCGGTAGCATCTGGGGTTTCAATGAAGATGACCTCCATTTCGGGCGTGTCGGCGGCGCAGAGAATGCGGTAATCCACAAAACCGGCGTTGAGGATGCGCCCGTCGGGGGCAAATTTGAGTTTTTCCATCAGCGCGGCGCCCAGCGCCATGACCATGGCGCCTTCCACCTGTCCACGCGCCGTCACCGGGTTGATGATTTTTCCGGCATCCTGCGCGCTGACCATCTTCAACACGTGAATCTGACCGCTTTCGGGGTCAATTTCTACATCCACGCCCTGACAGCCAAACGTCCACGATGCCGCCATATTACCCTGCCCGGTAGCCGGGTCGGGGAAGGTCAAGCCGCGCGGCACGAACATGCCCCGTCCAATCACCGGCGGGTTGAGCGCCGCACCATCGGGACGGGTATAGCCCACGCCAAAGCGTTGGTACGGCAGGGCTTTTTCGGGTTTTCCCTGAGGGTACAGACAACCATCCTCTGCCACCACCTCATCGGGTGGAACGTCGAACACCAGCGCGGCGGCGTTGCGCAGTTGCTGCAGGGCATCTTCTGCCGCCATGCGCACGGCATTGCCCACCGCCCACGTGGAGTGACTGGCAACCGTCTGCCATTCCTGCGGGGAGTATTCGGTATCCACCACCGGCGCGTACTGAACCTGCTCGATGGGCATGTGCAGGGTCTCTGCGGCAATCTGGGTCAGAATGGTGTTGACTCCCTGCCCCATCTCAATGGAACCGGTGAAGAGGGTGGCAGTGCCGTCCTCGTTGAATTTAATGACCGCACCGCTTTGGGCGTTGGTCTTCATCACCGGCGATTTCATGAAACAGGCAATTCCCTGCGCGCGGATGCGTCCCGGCACGGTCGGGGTCGTCTCCTGTCCCAATGCCTCACGCACCGCCAGCAGACACAGGTCGGCGCGCCCATTGTATTCTTTCATGGTCTGCCCAATGGCATTCTGCAAGCCCGGGCGGAGCAGGTTGCGCAGGCGCAGGTCCACCGGATCCATGCCCAATCGGCGGGCAATCTGATCTATCTGACGCTCCATCATCCAGTGGACTTCGGGGTGCCCGTACCCACGGTATGCGCCGGTGGGTGGAGTGTTGGTATAGACGGCATGCGAGCGCAGATCCAGATTCGGGATGTAGTAAGGACCGGTGGCGTTATGTCCGCCGCCCTGACTGATCCAGATGGAGTAATCGGCATATCCGCCACTGCCGAAGTACAGTTCAGACTGATGCGCCAGCAGGCGTCCCTCGCGGTCCACGGCTGTTTTCATCCGCCCCCAGCATCCCCGCCCGTTGACGGTGCCGAAGAACATCTCTTCCCGGGTTAAGATCAGGCGGATGGGTAAGCCCGGCACATGGTATGCCACCAGCGCCAGCAACGGCTCAATGGTCACATCCGACTTACCGCCAAAGCCACCACCCACGTAAGGCACCTGCACACGGACGTTCGCCGAGGACATATCCAGCAGATATGCCACGGTTTCGCGCACGTAAAAGGGAGATTGCGAACTGGTGTAGATGGTCATGTGCTCGCCATCGTACTGAGCAATGGCGCCGTGCGGTTCCATCTGCACATGGGCAATCCAGGGCACCCAGTATTCGTTTTCCACCACCAGATGGGCTTCCCGGAAGGCTTGCTCCACATCGCCGCGCCACAGGCGGTAGCGGTGGGCGATGTTCGTGCCCGGTTGTGGATGCACCACCGGGTCGTGAGCGTATTCTTCCAGATCTTCATGAATAAGCGGCGCGCCGGGGGCAACGGCATCGCGGGGATGCACCAGCACCGGCAGAGGCTCGTACTCTACCTCAACCAGACGCGCGGCTTGATCGGCAATCTCTTCGCTGACCGCCACCACCACCGCCACCGGTTCGCCCACGTAGCGCACCTTCTGGCAGGCAATCACCGTGTGATCGTTGATGGCAAAGCCAATGCGTTTGGGGCACTCTTTGCCGGTGATGACAGCGCGCACGCCCGGCATCGCCAGCGCACGGGAAGCGTCAACCCGGCGCAGGCGGGCATGCCCGTGGGTGGAGCGAACCACCCGCGCGTAGAGCATCCGTCCCAGATGGATATCGGCAATGAAATCCGCCTGCCCGGTGACCTTTTCAAAAGCGTCAATGCGGGGTTGAGGAACACCAATAAATGTAGTCATACGTCCTGTTTGTCCTTACAAACCCGCCATGGCGCGCACCGCTTGCTGATCCACCAGTTTACCGTGACTGATGACGTAGCGCGGCGCTTCGTGATAACGCAGGACTTCCAGCACGTTCTTCTGCTCCATCACCACCAGATGTGCCGGTGCACCCACCTTGAGGGCAAAATCCTTCAAGCCAATGGCGCGCGCGGCGTTGACGGTGACCATATCGTACAGAGTCTCCATATCCGAAGCCGTGGTGAACCAGAGCAGATGAGAAGCCAGGAATGCCACCTCGGGCATGTTGTTGCGCCCGTAGGGGTAGTAAGCGTCGGAAATATCATCCTGACCCAGACAGACCAGACACCCTTCGGCAAGCAGTTCGCGCACCCGGGCATGCAGGGGACCGGTGTGAGGATCGCTCACCACGCCCATCTGGGCTTTCTTGAGCAGTGCCGCCAGTTTCTGGAAGTACGGCGTGGGGTACATGGACATGGCGCGGGCATGATGCGCCAGCGAGCGTCCCTGCCAGCCGCGGCGGATGGTCTCCAGCGCCATCATCTCGATGGAGCGCAAGCCGGGATCTCCGGCATCGTCCACCAGCATGGAGACGTCCTTGTTGAACTCTACCGCCAGATCGAAGATTTCGCGCACGTGCTGGCGCATATCGTCTTCGGTGTACTCAATCCAGGGGATGCCTCCAGCCACATCGGCGCCCAGTTCCATCGCCTGATGCATCAGTTCTCTGGCGCCCGGTTCGCGCGCCATGCCATCCTGAGCAAAGGCAACCACCTGAATATCCACAATCCCACGAAACTCCTCGCGGGCGCGGATGAGGGCTTTGACGCCTTCCAGCCGGGCTTTGCTATCCACATCGGCAAAGGCGCGGATATGGGTATTGCCGTAGCGGGCGGCATCGACCAGAGCGCGGCGCACATTCTCGATGATCCAGCGCTCGTCGTATTTTTCCTTGACGCGCGCCGCCAGTTCGATGGCGGTCATGGCTTTGCCCATGTCGGCGCCGTGATAATCTTTGAGGGCTTCCTCATCCATCATCTGCAGGGTGTACACCTTGCAGAGGTGCAGATGGGTGTTGACGAAGGACTCGGTGACCAGCCCACCAGCGGCGTCCAGTTCCTGAACGGCGCTCCCATCCACATGCGGGGCAATGGCGGCAATCACGCCGTTGGCAACGGCAATATCCATCCACTGACCGGCGGGGGTACGGCGCAACTGCGCCCGACGAATGATTAAATCGAATTTCTCAGGCATCTTCACTCCCCAGAAAAAGACATCTTATACAACATGCCCGTCCAAAGGGCGGAACCTGAAATTTTTCTTGCTGGAATAGGAAAATCCGCGTTCTCTAACGCTAGAATACATCCAGTATATAGAAAACGCGGAACTTTTTCAATACGAAATGTCATTAATTGTCTGATGATTGTAATATTGTAATTTTCTCAGATGAGAAAACCCTCATCTGGCAATCGGGGTGCGCTACTGCAGAGGACGGAAGCCCTCACCCAGCGCCTCGTGCGCCTGCCCGATGACCATGAAAGCGTTGGGATCCACCGCTTTGACAATGGACTTGATCTGGCTGATCTCCGAGCGGGTGACCACACAGTACAGCACCTCACGCTGGGCGCCTGTGTAACCGCCCCTTCCCTCTAAAAAGGTGACCCCGCGTTCCATGTCGTAGAGGATTTTTTCTGCCACCTCTTTGGGGCGGCTGGTAATGATCATGGCGGTGCGGAACACGTTCGAGCCTTCCAGCACCATCTCCGCCGCCAGCCCGCTGACGTAGGTCACCACCAGAGCGTAGAGGGCGTTCTCCCACGCAAAGACGAACCCAGCCGAAAGGATGACCGCCGAGTCGGTCGCCAGATACGCCTGCGAAATGGAAATGCCCAACCGCTCGTTGAGAATGCGCCCCAGAATATCACTGCCGCCGCTGGTGCCTTTGCCGCGGTACACAAACCCCAAGCCGACTCCCATCACCACGCCCCCGTACAGACAGTTCAGCACCAGATCATGCACCACGCCATCAGCAGGCAGGAAGAGCGCTAAAAAGTCGGTAAAGAAGGAAAAAGCCACGATGGAAAGCGCCGTACGCAGGGCAAAGCGGGGACCTCCCAGATGCTGCCAGCCCAGAATGAAGAGGGGCACGTTGCCGATAAAGACCATCAAGCCGATGGGCCAGTTAGTATAGTGATTGATCAACTGCGCCGCGCCGCTGACCCCACCGCTGACCAGTTGCGCCGGGATGAGGAACAGCCGCATGGCAAATGCCTGTATCAACGCCCCTGCCAGCACATAGAGATAATCCTGCACCGACTCCCGCGAGAAGTCAATGCTCTTCCACATCTCACTCATCTTCTGGCGGAAACTCTTGAAACTGGTAATGCGGTTCAAATCCATACCCTCAAAACCCTCCCCATGATAAAAAAGATTTCCTTAGCGCCTCAAATCACCCGCAAAGTCCAGCCAGAGATCAAACCCGCATTTGCACCCTTGAGGGATGATATGAGATGCTCTTATTTATCCTGATTGAATGTACTTAAAGAATCCCTCCATGCCCGCAAGCCTGCGGCATGTTCGCGTTCATGTTCAAAGGCGCATACCGCAATGAGCCGCCAGAGGGGTGTCTTGCCCAGTTTGGGGTGCAAGCCCGGCTGAAACAACTGATCATCGCGAAACTCTGCCGTGCGCCGCAGTAACTGGGTATGCACACCGAGGAAGTCGCTCCATACCCGCTCCCAGGGGCGTTCTTTCGCCATCTCCACCCAACGGGCGTTGCAGGCATCCACGTCCAGTTTCGGGTCGAGCAGGATGCTGGTGATGGGCGCTCCGCGCTTGAGGGTGTACAGCAGGGTGATCATCTCGCCTTCCCAGTGGTTGAGATGCACCAGCACATCCTTCACCGTCCACGCTCCACAGGCGCCGGGAATTTCCCGCGCTTCTTCGGGAATGCCCTCCAGCACCTCCAGCAGTTCGGCACGGGCAGAACGCAGTTCGTTCAACAGTTCTTCACAGGTTGCAGGCATGGTTTTCCTTCTTTCACTCCGGGCGTTCGGCAGTGGCGGCAAAATGGGTGGCTTCCACCTCCTGCCAGGACTCTCCCTCCTCCAATACCAGATACCGTCCCAGCGTGGGCAATACCCTGCGCAGGTCTTCTGCCACCCGCCGTGCCACCCGCCGCATACTGAAATGGGCATTAGATGCGCTGCGCAGAGAAAGCCAGTGCATTGCCGTGCGCAGGTTGAAGTGCAACAATACCCGCCGGTTGAAGGCATTGGGGACAACATAAGAAGCCACCTCGGGCAAATCGCTGGAGAGGCGCAGATAGGCGCGGTGCGCGGCGCGCATGGCAAGCCGGAAGGCGTCTGCCATGCCCGCCTCGAGAATCGCCCGCGGTAGAGCGTAGCCGTGCAGGGTGCTCAACCGCTGAGCGGTTTGGGTCATCATGCGGTGGCGCTTGAGTTCAAAATAGGCGCCCTGATCCAGCAGGAGATCCACCGTAAAGAAAGCGTACTCCAGTTCGCGCAGGGGGATGTCGTGCCTGCCGCGCCCACCGAGGAGCGCCTCTGCCCACTGAGCGCGCTGTTCCGGCGAGGCATCCTGAACCGCCTGCAGAGCCTGAGCAAAGGGCATGGAACCAAAGCGGTACAGCGCCGCCGCAAGGATGCGGTCTTCGCCCTGCGCGTCCCACGAGAGCAGACGGCACCAGTCGGTCTCGGCGGAAGCCGGGAAATTGCCCGCCATGCGGGTCAAATCGCGCGCCGTTTGCTCCAGATAGGCAACCGGCTCCACGTACCGAATCAGGGTGGGCAGGCGCTCCAGAGCAACCCGCTTGATTTCCTCACCCATCTGACGCACCTCTGCCAGCGGATGGGAAAGCATCTTGCGCAGAGCATGTTCCAGGGCGCGGGCGTTGATGGTCACTCCCACATTGGCAAGCGCCGCCGCCGGCAGGGCAAAGCGACACACGTCCACATACTCCGAGCGGATGCGGCGGTCGTAGGCAGACTCGCTCTCTCCCTCGCGGCGGGGCTGACGATGCTCCACCACCTGACGCACCGGCTCGAGCAGATGCTGGTAGGTCTCAAACAGCGTCCCGACGGTGTCCTCATACAGGGCGCGCAGGGGGTGCGTTTCCAGTTCGGGGGGCAGGCAGTAGGCTTGCGCATCCCACTTCTGGTAGCGGGTGGATTTTTCGGTGTAAGAAGCCAGCCGGTTGGATTCCAGACACTCCACCGCCAGGCGAGAGATATTCTCCACAGCAATGTGCAGGACGGCATGCTCCGCCACCGAGGCATGTCCGTAGCCCACCACCCACTTCTCGTGGAACTCGGCGCTCTTCTCATCGGTCAGTTCCGCCGCAATTTCGCGAAAGGACTGCGGCGAGCGTGAGGTTTTGGCAAAGGCAACGGCAATGGTCTCGGGGGGTAATTGCATGGAATCGAGCAGATAGACCTGACGGCTAAGCGGCATGGGTCAACACCTCCCTGGCATGCTGAATATCCTGTTGAATCTGCGCCACCAGCGCCTCTACGGATTCAAACCGGCGCTCGGGACGCAGGAAAGCGATAAACTGCAGACGCACGGTTTTGCCGTACAAATCGCCAGCAAAATCCAGCAGATGGGCTTCGAGGCGCACCTCACCGGTGGGATTTTCAAAGGTAGGGCGCACGCCAATATTGGTCACGGCGTCCAGAACTCGCCCTTCTACCTCTACCCGACAGGCATACACGCCGAAAGCAGGCAGGCGCTGTTCCGCCCAAAACGCCACGTTAATGGTAGGGATGTTGAGGGTGCGTCCGCGGGCGTCGCCGTGCACCACCGCGCCTTCGATGGCGTAGGGGCGTCCCAACATGCGTGCCGCTGTGAGCACATCTCCTTTTTCCAGCGCCGAGCGAATCAAACTGGAAGACACCGGGGTATCGTCCAGCGCCACCGGGGAAAGGACATGAACGCTGAAGCCCAATTCCTCTCCCAGACGCTGTAGAACCGGTACGGTTCCCTCGCGGTTGCGTCCCAGGGCAAAATCGTAGCCCACCCACAGCGATTCCATCCCTGCCTTCTCTTTGAGCATCCCGACAAATTCGCGGGCGCTCAGCGCCGCGAGTTCACGGGTAAAGGGCAGGGTCAGCACCACATCAATCCCGCAGGCACCCATCAACCGGGCGCGCTCATCGGGAGAGGTCAGGTAGTACGGTTGAGACAAGCCGCGCAACACCACCACCGGATGGGGGAAAAAGGTCACCACGGCGCTCTGCGCACCGGACTGATGCGCCGCCTGTGCCAGCGATGTGAGCAGAACCTGATGCCCGCGATGAACGCCATCGAACGTGCCCACGGTCAGGAAAGTGCGTCCGCGGGGAAATTCCTCCAGGTTGCGAATATGCTCCATATCGAAGGTAAGTTTACCAAAAAGCACGGGAATTTACAGGGGAGAGATCAAACTTAAGGAAAAAACAGGTGTGTCATTGTATCAAATTCAGGTATACTTGGGGCGCATTTGAAACAACCTTTATCATTTGGAGGATGAATGACTGCCTCTCAAAACACCGAACGGTCTTACCGGTATCTCGATCTGGTGATGGCGCTGTTTGTGACCGTGCTGCTGGTCAGCAACATTGCCTCATCTGCCAAAATTGTGGATTGGGGGATTTCCATCGGGAACATCCCTCTGGCGTTTGACGCGGGCACCTTGCTTTTTCCCATTAGTTACATCTTTGGCGATGTGCTGACCGAGGTGTACGGTTTTCGCCGCTCGCGGCGGGTCATCTGGACGGGCTTTGCCATGCTGGCGCTGAGCGCATTCATCTTCTGGGTGGTGCGCGGCTTGCCCGGAGAAGCCACCTGGCAGGAGTATGCCGGACAAGGCGCCTATGATGCCATTCTGGGCGGAATGTTCTCCGGAGGCATTGTGATTGCCAGTCTGATTGCCTATCTGGCGGGCGAGTTCAGCAATTCCATTGTGCTGGCGCGCATGAAAGTGCTGACCCAGGGACGCTTTTTGTGGATGCGCACCATCGGCAGCACGCTGGTGGGGCAGGGTGTGGATACTCTGGTCTTCATTCTGGTAGCCACTCTGACGGGCGTCTTTCCCTGGTCGCTGTTCGGCACGCTCATACTGACCAATTATCTCTTCAAAGTCGGTGTGGAGGTGGTCATGACTCCGCTGACCTATCAAATCGTCAATGCGCTCAAGCGCGCCGAGAACGAGGACTACTACGACCTGCACACCCGCTTCACTCCCTTTGCGCTGAGTTAAGACCCTTTGTCGAATTGCTCAACAAGCCGCTCCCGGTGAACTCCCGGAGCGGCTTGTTTATGGCTGTGTCCACTCCCAGATCCCTTTGCCCAGCCAGAACAGGACGAGCAACCAGAGCAAAATGACCAGCGCCGCCCCCAAACGGCGCAGGGAAGGATCTACCCCACCCCGTTCCTCCACCTGCTGACGGGCTTCTGCCATCACCTCCGGGGGGATCATGCGCACCACCAGCGCAATCCCCAGCGGGGTGATGATCCAGTCATCCAGTAGTCCCAGCACGGGGATGAAATCGGGGATTAGATCCACCGGGCTGAAGGTGTGCGCCAGCACCAGCACCGCCAGCACCCGGGCATACCACGGCGTGCGCGGATGGCGATACGCCTGTGCCAGCACCATGGCTTCTTTTTCCAGCGCTTCTGCGCGGGCGCGCAGGGCATTCCACCAGCGTTTCACAAGGAGATTATAATCCCGCTAAAAATTCGCCTGCGAAGAATGCGCCCTTTCTTGTTATAATTTCCCCCATGCACGTGGAAGATCCCACCGCCCCTATCTGGGTAGCCACCCCCGCCGCCCTTCGGCGGATGATGAATCACCTGCTTGCCTGCGAGCAGGTGGCTGTGGATACCGAATCCAACGGCTTGCACGCCTATCAGGAGCAGATTTGCCTGATTCAATTCTCCGTTCCGGGGGCTGACTATCTGGTGGATCCGCTGACCCCGGTCAACATTTCCCCGCTGGAGGAAATCTTCGCCAATCCGCGCATCGAGAAGGTCTTTCATGCCGCCGAATACGACATCCTCTGTCTGAAGCGCGATTTTGGCTTCACCTTCGCCCATCTGTTTGACACCATGATCGCCGCCCGCATCCTCGGGCGAAGCGAGGTGGGGCTGGCGGCACTGCTGGAGGAAACCTTCGGGGTCACGCTGGATAAGCGCTACCAGCGCGCCAACTGGGCGCGGCGTCCACTGCCCCCTGCCATGCTCAACTACGCCCGGCTGGACACACATTACCTGATTGACCTGCGGAATCTGCTGGCGAAAGAACTGGCAGAACGCAACCTGACGGCGCTGGCAGAGGAAGACTTCCTGCGGGTGTGCGAAACCCCTGCCGCGCCCACAGAAGCCCGTCAACCCATGTGGTGGGATGTTGCCGGCACCACCGATCTGCCCCCTCTGCAAGCCCGTTTGCTTCAGGCGCTGGTGGAGTTTCGCGAACAACAGGCGCGCTTTGCCAACCTGCCAACTTTCCGCGTGCTCTCCAACGCCGTGTTAATGCAAATTGCCGAAGCCAACCCGCAGACGCTGGACGATCTGGCAGAGGTGCAGGGACTTTCCTATGCGCATTTCGAACGCTACGGACTGGGCATCATGGAAGCCCTGCGGCGCGGCAGAGAACGCCCCGCCCCGCAACCGCCCAACCACGTCCGCCCAGACCACCAGATGCTCAAACGGCTGGAAATGCTTAAACGCTGGCGCAAAGATGCCGGCAGACGCATGGGAGTCGAGTCCGATGTCATTCTGCCGCGTGAAACCATGCAAGCCCTGGCTCAGTGCGATGTCAACACCCCCGAGGCGGTGGAAAAACTCATGATGCACCTGCCGTGGCGCTGGCAAACCTTTGGAAAAGAACTGATCCACCTGCTGGTGAAAGAGAAAACCCCATGAACCTTCGCATTCTCGGCGCCGCTCAAACCGTTACCGGTTCTCAACACTTGCTGGAAATCAACGGCGCGCAGATTTTACTGGAGTGTGGGCTGTTTCAGGGTCGTCGTGCGGATACCTACGCGCGCAACCGCACCTTTTCGTTCGACCCGCGCCGTCTGAATGCCGTCATCCTTTCCCACGCCCACATTGACCACTCCGGCAACCTGCCTAATCTGGTCAAACAGGGTTATGACGGACCCATCTACGCCACCCCCGCCACCGCCGAACTGGCGGATATCATGGTGCGGGATTCGGCACACATTCAGGAAGCCGATGCCGAGTACCTGAACAAAAAACGCCTGCGCCGCGGCGAGCCCCTCATCGAACCGCTCTACACCCGCGCCGATGCTGAAGCCGTGGCGCCGTTATTCGTCCCCGTAAAATACGGGCAGTCCTTTGAGCCAGCCCCAGGAGTACACGCCCGTTTTGTGGATGCCGGTCACATCCTCGGCTCGGCTGGGGTGATTCTCGATCTGGAAGAAAATGGCACCCGCCGCCGGGTGTGGTTCTCCGGCGATATTGGGCGCGAAAAACTGCCTCTGCTGAACGATCCCACCCTGCCGGAGCAGGCGGATTACCTGCTCATGGAATGCACCTACGGCGATAAGCCCCACCGCGACCCCGAAGCCGCCTACGCCGAGTTCCGCGAGGTGGCTCTGCGCACCTTTGAACGCGGCGGCAAGGTGATCATCCCCGCCTTTGCCGTTGGACGTACGCAGGAAATCGTGTACTCGCTCAACCGCATGATCAGCGAGGGCAACCTGCCTGCCGTGCCGGTGTACGTGGACAGCCCGCTGGCGGTGAACGCCTCTGAAGTATTCATGAGGCATCTGGAACTGTTCGACGAAGAAACCCGCCGGTTCATCCGCGAGCACCGCCACCCGGCGCTGGACTTCCCCACCCTGACGTACATCCGCGATGTGGAAGAGTCCAAAGCCCTCAACGGACTGCCCGGTCCCATGGTGATCATCTCGGCATCGGGTATGGCAGAAACCGGGCGCATCCTGCACCACCTGAAGAACAATCTGGAAGACCCGCGCAACACGGTGATGATCGTCTCCTGGCAGGCGCCCGACACGCTGGGACGTCGTCTGGCAGACCGCGAGTTCAAGGTGAAAATCTTCGGCGAGACCTACATCCGCCGGGCAGAAGTGGCTACCATTGGCGGGCTTTCGGCGCATGCCGGACAGGACATGCTGTTGAAGTACGCGCTGGCAAGCCGCCGATCCCTGCGGCGCATCCTGCTGGTGCACGGCGAGCCAACCGCCGCCACCGCCCTGCAGGAGAAGATCCTCGAAGCGGGCTTCCGTCAGGTAGATTACCCGCAAAACGGCGCCGCCATCCCGCTGGAATAATCCCGCCTGAAAAGAAAAAGCCCCTCTACCGGGGCTTTACTGAACCTGCATCTCACACGAGGGATCGAAGGTATCCGTCCCTGCACCACCCTCGCAATAATCGTTGCCGGGACCGCCAATCAGGGTATCGTTGCCGGGACCGCCGAACAACGTATCATCACCGGGACCGCCCAAAAGGACGTCGCCACCCTGTCTGCCATCAAGGGTATCATTCCCACCGCCGCCCAGAATGCACTCCGAGCCGTTGCGCCCATTGACGGTATCGTCAAAGGGACTGCCCAGAATCAGGTCGTTCTGGTTCGTCCCGGTGATCGTTCCGCTCCCCACCACGATGTTGTTCAGGTTAAGCGCGGCGCACTCCGGGGGTTTGAAGTCATTGGCGGTGTTGGCGCGCAGAATCATGCCCAGATAAGTCACCGGCACGATGTTCGCGGCGGCAAATGCCGAAATGGCTCCCACCAGAATCAGGATGCTCAGGATCAGCCAGCCCCAGCGCAACTTTCGCACACCCCTCACCCTGCTCATGGTTGTCCTCTCACCACTGAAGTTCACAGGAAGCGTCATACGTATCTACACCCGCACCGCCAAAACACAAATCGAAGCCGGGACCGCCGTTCAGATAATCATTGCCGTCTTCGCCAAACAGCCAGTCAAATCCACCTCCGCCCATCAGACAATCGTTTCCCAATCCACCATAGATTGTATCTCCGGCTGGACTACCGAGAATTAAATCGTTCCCCGTGGTGCCGGTGATGGTGCCACCTCCGGCAAGGACGGTCGCCATGCTGGCGGTACAGGCGGGCGGGCGAAAATCGTTGGGCGTATTGGTTCGAGTAATCATCCCCAAACGGGTGACCGGCACGACATTCGCACCCGCCACCGCCGAGACGGTACCCAGCAGAATCAACAATCCCATCAACACCGTCGACCATTTCCAAACCCGCAGCCGCCGCATCTCTGCCCTCATCTGGATTGCGAAGAAAGGTTTACCAGCGCCTGTTTCTGCGCCAGATACCCGTGCAGGTCCTCCGCCGCCACCGGTGGGCTGATCCAGTAGCCCTGGGCTTGGTCGCAGGCGTTGAGGCGGAAGAAGCCCAACTGCTGGCTGGTTTCCACCCCCACCGCCGCCACGCGGATCTTGCGCTGATGGGCTTGCGAAATCCACTCCCGAGCCTGTTCTTCCATCTGGCTCCCCATGGTCCACTTCTGCACCGTCGGGTAGCCCAGTTTGATCTGCTGAATATCCTCGCCTGCCTGCAGGGCTTCCAGATCGAGGCGCTCCGAGGCATTCAGCACGATGCCGAACCCGGCTTCACGCAGTTGCCGCAAATTCTCCGCACCCACCGGGCTGACATCCAGCCCGTTTTCGGGAATCTCCAGATACAGCCATTCCGGCGAGACGGCATACCCCGTGGTGATCTCGCGCGCCTGTGCGGCAAAACCTTCGGATGCCAGCGACTGCACCGACAGGTTAACGGCAATCGGGTAGAGCGGCAACCCCGACTCGCGCCACTGCGCCAGATACTGGCAGGCGCGGCGCAGTACCCACAAATCCACCTGCATGAGCATCCCCGCCCGCTCCACATTGGGCAGGAACTGCCCCGGCGTGAGCAGCCCCCGTTGCGGATGCCGCCAGCGCAGGAAAGACTCCAGTTGGGCAATTCTGCCATCCTCCAGCGAGACCGAGGGCTGGAAGTACAGGGCAAATTCGTTGTTTTCCAGGGCGCGCAGCAGTTCCAGCCGGGTGGACTCGTCCACCCCCTCCGGCGCAACCGGCGCCAGTTTGCGGTGCACGTAAAGCACCTCGCCATCGCGCACATAATAGGTTGCCACCGGCGCGGCGTAATGGAAGAAAACCACCTCTTCGCGCTGTTCAGCCAGGCGGAGCAGGTCGCTCAACGCAGGCAGGTGCACCACCCGGGCGTTGCTCGGGTTCAGCGGGTCCTGCACCTCCACCAGACGCGAGCCGACTGCCAGTTTTGCCAGCATTTTCTCATCTCTGCCCTCGGCTTTCTGGAGCAAAACCAGCATCAGTCCAATACCGAGCGCTGCCACCGCCAGCCCCACGGAAGAGAGCGTCCGGGCGGTGCGCACCGGCACGTCCATGGTAAAGATGCTCAGGGTGTTATCCACCGTCTTCATCCGCACCAGCGCGCCCTCTTTGACCGGCTGGAGCGGGTTGGCGCCTTCCTGAGCCGGGGCATTCAGGTAAATCTGATCCGGCTGAACCGTGAAGGAGAGCGGTTCATTAAAAGCATCCTCCAGCGCCATGCCGCCCAGCGTGCCGCTCACCCTGACCTGCGGGTAGATGTTAAGGAAATACTGGTAGGTCTGCGCGCCGGTAACTTCCTGCACCTGCGCGATCATCTTCTCCACCTCGCACACATCCAGCGAAGCCTGCCCGGTGAACGCCTGACCGGAGAAGGAAACCGGCTGTTCATTCAACAAAATCGTGCGCCGCCAGCCGGTGGTGGAACTGACTACCGCCATCAGTTGCGCCGTGCCGGAAACCTGCACCGGATGCTGACTTTCCAGTTGATAGTCAAAGGTCAAATCCACCCGGCAGGCAACCTTCGGGAAAATAGCGCCGCCCGTGACCACGCGGTTTTCATCGTACACCCCGGCGGGCACTTCCCCGCTGTAGGCATACGAGCCGCTTTGACGGTACAGCAGGTTATCGGGCGCCGTTACCACCGCAGGACGGGTGAAGGCAAATGCCCCCAGCACCAGCGCCAGAATGCCCAGCACGTACATTGCCAGCAGGAAGCCCTCCTGCCTGCCGGACAGCCATTTGCCCGCCCCCAGAATGGCGGTATCGAACTGCTTTGAGGCTTTCTTTGCTTCCAACACAGCGGCATCCAGCCGCGCTTTGGCTTTTTTCCGTCGTTCAGTCCATTTTGATTGCATAGACGTGAGCCCCCACATCAAACTGCCCACCCCGACCAGCAGCGCCAGCGCCCAGGGCGAACGCAGGTTTAAGAACATTGTACCCAATCCGGGAAACCAGAGCCAGTACTTCCCCTTGATTTCCTCTGTCGTCGGTTCGTAGCCATCCAGCCAGGTATTGTGATCGCCTTTGAGGACGAAACGATCCTGATGCCGATCCACGATGCGGTGGATGACCGCCCCGATGCCCGGATAGTGGTACACGACGATATCACCCACCTCGTAGAACGGCGCGCGCCGCAACAGCACCAGATCGCCCTTGTGGAAGAGCGGCTCCATGCTGTTGCCGTTGACGATGACGTACTCCACCGCACCGCCAAAACGGCTGGGCGCCAGCAGGATCCACAGGAAAACCAGCGCGCTCAGCGAGAGAGCGGTGAAGAGCAGGGAACGGCGGGTGAGCAGGTACTTGCGCATCATCTTGGGCGATTAAAGAAAGGGCGCGGTCACTGGCTTCGACGTCGCGCCCTTTCTCGATGAGTGAAGGAAAGGATTATTGAACCGCTACAACCCGCAGGGTATTGGCTGCCAGAACGGTTACGCCAGACACATCGCAGGTCACACTTGTTCCACCGGTAACCGAGCAGGTGAACCACGAACCGCCCGACACCAGTTGAATGCGCACGTCAGCCGCTGCAGCATTCAGCGTGAAGGTTACCTCATCAATGTTGGCAGGATTGGTGCCATCGAGAACATAGTGGACATTTGAAATGGTATAGCCACTGGTTGCGCTGGAACCATCGCCTGCATAGGTAGCCGGAACCGAGTTCGCGGCTGCATAGGCAAAGGTGAGGGCAGCCAGGATCAGGGCGAACACAACCGCATAAGCAACACGCATTTTCTTGTTCATAAGTACACTCCTCTGACAAACTGAAATGATGACCTTATTATAACCACCCCATTACCTTTGGCAAGATCCCGGAGTGGCTTTGCAATGAAATTGCAATGCAACAAGTGTGCCAGTATCCGATTTATCCGAATTTTCTAGGGCTGGCGCTCATTCTTCGCCGCCAAAGCGCATGCGCAGATAGGACTCATAGCGCGCCGGATGAATTTCGCCCTGTACGAGCGCCGCCAGCACCGCACAGCCCGGCTCACGGGTGTGGGTGCAGTCGCTGAACTGGCACTGCGCCACCCGCTCGCGCAGTTCGGGAAAATAGCCGTCCAGTTCTTCGGGCTGGGTATCCCACAGCGCCAGCGCACGCAAGCCGGGCAGGTCCGCCACATAGCCGCCCATCTCCAGAGGGAACAACTGGCGCACCACGGTGGTGTGCCTGCCCTTGCCGCTGGCTTCGGACACCTCGCGCACTGCCAGCCCCAGATTGGGCTGAATGGCGTTCAGCAAACTGGACTTACCCACCCCGCTGGGACCCGCCAGCCCGGAGATCTTCCCGCGCAGGCGCTCACGCACCTCATCCAGCCCTGTGCCCTGCCGCACCGAGGTATAAATCACCGGATAGCCCAGCGGGGGGTACAGACCGAAGAGTTCCTGCGCCCGCTGCATGCCCACCAGATCCACCTTGTTGGCGATGATGACCGCCGGGATGCCCTGCTTCTCGGCAATCACCAGAAAGCGGTCGAGCATGCGCAGGCGGGGTTCGGGGTTGGCACAGGCAAACACGGCAACAATCTGGTCAATGTTGGCGAGCAAAATCTGGCGGTACTCCCCCCGTGGACGCGGATCCATGCGCACCAGTTCGCTGTGGCGGGGCTCAATGGCTTCGATCACAGCGGTGCCGTCGGATAGAGGGCGAATCTGCACGCAATCGCCCACGCCGATGACATCGCCATCCTTCTGCGCCAGTTTGAAGCGCCCGCGCAGTTTGCACACCCATGTGCCCTGCGGGGTTTCCACCGTGTAAAACCCCGACTGCAACCGAATGACGCGTCCGGGAATCAGCGTGGCTTCGTCGCTCATGGGCTGGGGGTTTCCGTCACCTCGGGGGTGGGGGTTCGGGTCACGTTGAGTTTGGCTTCCCATGGATAAATGCGCTGAGGCTGTCCAAAGAAGTACACCTCAATGACGCGCCGGGCAATGGGCGCGGCAATCTCCGAGCCTTCACCGGCGTTCTCGGCAATCACCACCACGGCGATGTCGGGTTTGTTTTCGCGGTTGGCAGAGGTGTATGCCGCAAACCAGGCATGCGGCTTCAGCCCCGGACCGGTCTGGGCGGTGCCGGTCTTGCCCGAGACCGGAATACCCAGCCCGGAGAAAGCCCGCACAGCCGTCCCGCGGCTGTTGACCACCACCTGCCGCAGGGTATCCTGCAACAGGGTGAGCGTCTCTTCAGAAATGGGAAGTTTGCCGCGTTCTTCCGGCTTGAAGGTAAACTCCGGGGTGCCGTCGGGGTCCACAATTTTCTCCACCACCTGCGGGCGGTAGAGGGTGCCGCCGTTGCCCACTGCGGCAATCATGCTGGCAACCTGCAAGGGGGTGACCAGAATCTGGCTCTGCCCGATTGCCATCTGCACGGCAATTTCATCGCTGGCTGGATCGGGGATGTTGCCGGTCTCCTCGGCAATCTGCTCAATGCCGGTGGGCACGCCCAGCCCAAAGGCGCGCGCCATCTCCGCCAGTTTATCCGCCAGACCGGCGCGGGACAGTTCCAGACCGATGTGGTAAAACCAGGGGTTGCAGGAACGCATCAGCCCCTGCGGCAGGGTGAGCGTCCCACTGGGTGGCAGTTCTTTCTCCAGCGTCCAGTCGGTCAGGGTGTAGCCGGGTAGATCGGTAAAGTAGTAGCCGCACTCGTAGGTGTCTTCGGGCTTGAACAACCCCGTCTCCAGCGCCGTCGCCATGGTGACGATTTTGAACACCGAGCCGGGCGGGTATGCCGACTGCGCGGCGCGGTTGACCAGCGGGTTGCTCGGGTTGCTCAACACATCCTGAAGCGCTCGCGAATTGATGTTGGACGGTTCGAACAGGTTAGGATCAAACCCCGGCGAAGATGCCATGGCAAGCACCCGTCCGGTGTCTCGCTCCAGCACCACCACCGCCCCGTTGAAGGAATTGATGGCTTTCTGGGCTTCCCGCTGTAGATTGGCGTCCAGCGTGGTGTAAATGGAGCGCGCCGGAAGGGCTTCGCGCACTCCCAGACGGGTGATCACCCGTCCCTGCGGATCCAGCACATACAATCCCACCCCGCGCTGACCGGAGAGCGTGGCTTCGCCCCACTTTTCCAGCCCTGCCCAGCCAATTTTGGCGTTCATCTCATAGCCCTGGCGCATGTACTCTTCCAGTTTCTCCTGAGGGATGAAGAGGGTATAGCCGGTCACGTGGGGGGCAATGCCGTTATCGGAATAATAGCGGGCGCTGTACTCCTTCCAGGCAAAGCCGGGCATGTCCTTCACCACATCGTAGCGCAGGTTGAAGGCATCGCGGGTGGTTTCACCAACGGGGATGTAGTAGGAAGGGTAATTCTCGCCGTAAAGCGCCTTGATCCATTCGGGCGGGAAGCCCGTCAGGCGGGAGAGTTCCGCCAGCACTGCGCCTTCCATACCCTCGGGAATCTCGCCGGGCACGATGCCCAGCGCAACCGCATCGGTGTTGATTGCCAGCGGGTAGCCGCTGCGGTCAAAGATGCTCCCGCGTGAGGGCGAGCGGTACTCCAGCGCCAGCAGATTGCCCCCGCGCAGTTCGGGCATGATCATGCCGTCTTCCCACAGCACGCGCCAGCCATCACTGTGCAGTTCGAGGTTCATGCTCATCTCACGGGATAAATCGCCCAGAACAGCCGTATGGAAGGTGATGCGATAGGCTGCCTGCGCACTGGAAACGTTGGTGAGGGTGGAGAGAATCTCGTAATCCAGTTTCTGCAGGGTCAGGTTGACGGCAACATCCTTATAGCGTTTGAGGAAGTTTTCCTGCGGAACGGCATCCTGAGTGGCAGGCGCCAGCAGGGCGTACATGGTTTCGTAATCTTCAGACTGCCACGCTTTCAGGAAGGCTTCCACCGTCCCGCGCACATCCGGCGCACTGGTGACTTTGACGGCGGGGGGCGCCAGCGTGGCGCTGGGCGCCGGGGTGCGCTCCGCAGGCGCCGGTGAAAACACCGTGCAGGCGGTCAGTCCAATCAGCAACACCAGCAATAACGAACGCAATCCCTTCATGACGAAGCAGCCTCCCCTCCGGATACCGGGTCTGGCAGGATGAGATGAAACACCGGGCAGTCATACGCCAGAAACCGCTGACAGGCAGAGGGCACATCCACCTCTGCTCCCAGCCCGATGCGGCGCATCAACCGCTCCAGATGGCAGAGCGGAAAGCCCATGACGCTGGCATAACAGCCGTCCAGCGCGGCAACACAGGAAAAACCGGCGTGCTGAATGCCATACGCACCGGCTTTGTCCATGGGATCGCCGGTGGCAATGTAGGCTTCGATTTCGGCGTCGGTGTAGGCGCGCATGATCACCCCGGTATGACAAACCTCGCTGAGCAGGCGCCCGCTGTCAGGCTGGTACAGGGCAACTGCCGTGAAGACATCGTGTTCTCTGCCGCGAAGCGCGGTGAGCATGGCGCGGGCTTCGGCGGCGTCTGCGGGTTTGCCCAGAATGCGCCCATCCAGCGCCACCGTAGTATCCGATGCGATGATCCACGCCCCCGCGGGAGCGTCTCCAGCGGCAACCCGGGCTTTGTCCTGCGCCAGACGCAGGGTGTAGGCGTCCGGGGCTTCGTCGGGCAGGGGCGTTTCGTCCACGTCCGAGGGGCGCACCAGAAACTCACGCCCAGTCAGCGCCAGCAGTTGACGGCGGCGCGGCGAGTTGGATGCCAGAATCAGTACAGGTTTCTGCATACCCCTCGATTCTAACACACTTCAACGGCGTGTTTTTGCGGTGAAGTGGGGGGCAGATTCCGCGAGCCATGATCCCAGAGAAAGGCTGACCCATCCGCAGATGGTTTATAATCATCCCTGCCGATGAAATCGAACCGCCTGACCGTTGCCCAAACCGCTCTTCTGGTAGTGCTGAGCGTGCTTGCACTGAGCGGGCTGGGGAGCGTGCTGTACCTGCTGCTTACCCCGCCGCTGGAGACTGTTCCACCGCCCGCGCCATCCTTGCCCACGCTTCTGCCCGGCGCCACGCCAACCACTCCCCTGCCCACCGAATCCATGCCCTCCCCCACACCCACCCCGTCTGCCAGCGTCTGCCTGCCACGGGGAGATGAAGGGCTTCCTGCGCAGGTGGTGCGGGTGCTGGACGGCATTACGCTGGAAGTGCAGATAAATGACGAAATCCGCCGGGTGCGCTATCTGGGGGTGGAACTACCCCAGCAAAGTGGGCTGGCTGAAGCGCTCAACCACCAGTGGACGGAACACCAGACCGTGCGGCTGATCGCCGATCCCGCCGTTCCTCCCGTGGACGAAACCGCCCTGTACTATGTGCTGGCAGGCGACCGGTTCATCAATGCCGCGCTCATCCGCGAAGGCGCGGCACTGCCCGCCCTGTATCCGCCCGGGATTGCCTGCATGGAAGCCTTTTTACAGGAAGAAGACCGGGCACGCGCCGAGGGGAAAGGAGTCTGGCAGGACTTGCTGGCTCACCTGCCCACCCCTGCCGTCTCGGTCGGGCTGACCCCATCCGCCTGCGACTGCAGCCGCCGCTACACCTGCGCCGACTTCACCACCCGTCAGGAGGCGCAGGCGTGCTTCGACACCTGCGGCGATTACCGCAACACCACGCTGGATCCCGATCACAACGGACTGGCTTGCGAGGAACTGCCCTGATCCCTTTTTAAACCAGCACCCTCCCGGGGTGCGGGAGGATGCGGTTTCGGAGGATGCGCGGGCTTTTACTCGAGAATCTTCGCCAGCACGTCGCTGCATTCCATCAGCAGGTATTCCTGCCCATCCAGTTTGAACTCGGTGCCGGAGTACTTGGCAAACAGCACCTTGTCATCTACTTTGAGTTTGATGTCTTCGGAATCGCCTACGGCAACCACCACACCGTACTGCGGCTTTTCCTTGGCAGTCTCGGGGATGTACAGACCCGAGGGGGTTTTGGATTCCTGCTCGAGGGGTTTAATGACAACACGGCTTCCCAGAGGTTGAATTTTTAAAGCGCTCATGATGCTTGTTCACTCCTTTCGTGAGATGATTTATTTGCGTAATCCCAGATATTGATCAATTTTGGCACGGTCAAAACCGATCACAATTTTTCCGCCGATGTCCAGCACAGGGACGCCGCTCTGCCCCGAGCGGCGCACCATATCGCGCGCCGCGGCGGCGTCACGGCTGACGTCCACATCCTTAAAGGGCACCCCGCGCTCCCGCAGGTAGCGCTTGGCGGCATTGCAGTATGTACAGGTAGGCGTGCTGAAAACAATTACTTTCGGAAACGATTTTCCGACTTCTGACATGTTTGCGAACCTCCACAGTTGATCTTTCCGAGAATTAGATGAAATCCAACCGTGAAGGTTACATGGTTTCCGAATCCAATTCCTCCGAAAACCACTCGAGCATTTTGCCCCCCTGCTGTTTGGCGCGGTACAGCGCGCGATCTGCCTGACGGAGAAGTTGATCCAGCGGTGCATAGGATGTGCCGTTGCAGGTCACACATCCAAAACTGGCGCTGATGCGGATCACCTCTCCCTGTTCCTGAATCTGCAACTGTTCAATGCAGTGCTGCAGGCGCTTGAGCACCTGTTGCGCCTGTTCCTTTGTGGCGCCAAAGAGGATCACCGCAAATTCATCGCCGCCGTATCGTCCAACGATGTCGGTACTGCGCACCCCCGCCCGAAAGCACTGCGCCACTGCCTGCAGGGCTTGATCGCCTGCGGCATGCCCAAAGCGGTCGTTGACCTGCTTGAATCGATCCAGATCCATGAGCACCACCGTAAAGGGAAGCGACATCTGCCGCGCTTTTTCCAGTTCTATCTCTCCCAGTTCGATGAGATAGCGGCGGTTGTACACTCCAGTGAGGGGGTCGGTGGTGGCTTGGTGGTTCAGGGTGCGGATGAGACGGCGCGTTTCGGTGATGTCGCGAATCAGCACCGCCTTGCCTTCTTCTTTTCCTCTGGAGTTCAAAATGGGGTACACCTGAACGGTAAATTCATGATTGCCGTTCAAAGTGGTGGGAAGAAGCAATTCGGCTTGAGATTTTCCTTCGGACAACAAAGCGCGCACCGCTTCACCCACGGGACTGGTTTCGGGAAGCGGTGCGCCTTCCTGCCAAGCATGATCTCCGATCAGCCTTCGTAAAGACTGATTGACATACACCAAACGCTGTTCATTGTCCAGCACCAGAATGCCTTCCTGCACAGCGTCCAGCGCCAGATCGCGCGCCTGCGAAAGGACATCAAACAATCCACCCCGCAGGACTGCCCAGGCAAAAAAGATCACCGCAAACAGCAGTGAAAACGGCACGGGGTCAAAACCTTTGGGGGTGAGTTCCAGGGCATACACCAGTCCTGTCAGAAAGGGAATGAACACCCCTAAACCCATGGTCAGCAAAGAAGCCTTACGCCGCGGCGAGGCATGCAACGCCGAGGCAAGCAAAGTCAGCGGGGCAAACACCCCCGCCAGCAGTTGATAAATCAGATGCACCCAGTACCAGACGCCGCGCTGAAAGGTCAGCCCAATAAAGAAGGGATTTTCCACCATGCGCGGCTCGATGTAGTACAGGGAATGATGCTCCAGCGTGAAGACCAGCGTGAGGGTAATCAGAGGAACGATAAACAGCCCTGCTTTAAGCCAGAGGGGAACGGGCTTGGGACGAGCCAGTTGAATGGTCGTCAGAAGGATCAAGGGCGGGGTAAAGGCAATGCCCAGATATTCGATCCGAATCACCCGCAGTACATCCTCAAGGCGGGTGTGAGAGATTTCCAGCGCGTACCCGCTGGTATAAAACGCAATTGCCAGAGAGAGAAAATAGAATTCTTTCGCTCCAGGAAAATGAAACGAACGCCGCGCCATGCCCATCAGATACAGGCTCAAACCGGCGGTAATATAGAGCATTACAAGGAATGAAGCAGGTGGCGAGCCCATTTCTCCCCTAAAATTGTGATTGATAACATTATAGATGAAACAGAAAAATTTGCGGTTGAAAACTCCTTACAGTTACTCTTCAACCTACCATTTTTTTAAGGAAAAACAAGCCCTCACTCTGCAAACCACTGACAAAAATCCGCCAGAGGTGCGATGACAGGCAATGGGGAGAAAAAATATCGTTCTTATTAAGAGGCGAAATCATCACTCCAGGAATGGCGTATCAGGAGATGAAAGCGCGACCTCCGAAAGCAGAGGCAGTTCCACCGGCGCGCCTTTGACGCGCTGTGGATGGGCGTACACGGTGAAGCGGGTGCGCCGCGCATAACCGATGAGGGTGATGCCCCAGCGCTCCGCCAGCGCTACCGATGCCGAAGTAGGAGACGTGCGCGAGACCACCATCCCCGCGCCTAGACGCGCCGATTTCTGAAGCATTTCGGAACTGATGCGTCCCGTGGTGAGCACGATTTTCTGCGCGCTGGAAAAACCGTTCAACAGCGCCCAGCCCGAGAGTTTGTCCAGCGTGTTGTGCCTGCCGATGTCCTCGCACTGCACCACCAGACGCTCGCCATCGCTGAGCGCCGAGGCATGCACCCCCCGCGCCGTGCGGTACAGTTCCTGATGACGATAGAGGTCTTCCATCCACTGACTGATCTGCTCGGGCTGTACCTGAAAGGATGTCGGCGGCTGGGGGTGGAGGACTTGCTCGCCATCCACCTGTGTCACCCCGCCGGTGCAACCCGAGGTACGCCGCCAGCGGCGCGGCTTTGCCAGCGCATGCGTCAGCCAGATGTCCACATTGCGTTCGTTTTCACAGGGCTGAAGGATGGCAACTTCCTGAATGGATTGAATCATCCCCTCGTTGTAGAGAAACCCCACCGCCAGCGCTTCCAGTTGGGTGGGGGTGCACATCAGGGTCACCCATTCCTCGCCGTTGATGGTCAGGGTCACCGCCTGCTCGCGGATCACTTCTCCGCTCAATGCCTGCCACTCCCCCTGCTGATACTGCCAGTAAACCAATCGTTGCGAAGTCTGCGCCATGTGTTTCTCTCTCCAAACGCACCGCTAATTTTATCTAATTTTATCCGATTTGATGCTTTTTTAACCTAAAAAATTCTCCACCCATATACAGGGTGGAGAACACACAGGATCAACCCTCATCGTCATTGACCCGCGGGGTCACCGCCATGCAGGATGCGGCGCCCCTGCGCTTTCCCGCTCAGCGGATTCCCCCTCCGAGGAAAAACGGCACGGGAAGTTCCTCCCCGCGAGCATCGAGCCATCGGCTTAAATCAATTGATACAGTTCTACCAGCACCCCGCCCGTGCTCTTGGGATGGATGAACGCCATCTTGCGTCCTGGCAGTTCAATGGGCGTCTCGTTGATCAGGCGCACGCCCTTTTCTTTGAGTTCCGCCAGTTTGGCTTCCAGATCGTCCACCTCAAAGCACAGGTGATGCATGCCCCCGCCGCGCTCGGCAAGGAACTTTGCCACCCCCGAATCGTCGGTGGTGGGCTTGACCAGTTCCACCTCGCTGTCGCCCACAGGCATAAACGCCACCACGGCTTTCTGGCTGGGCACGTCCTCCACATGGTGCAGTTCCAGTCCAAGCGCATCGCGCCAGAAGGTCAGGGCTTGATCGATATCCCCAACCACAATCGCCACATGATTGATTTTCTTGATTTTGCTCATCCTTGTTCCTCCCGATTGTCCTTACAGCCAGGCAGGGGGCACGTATTCCCCCCAAACGCGGCGCAGCACGCCGACGATTTCTCCCAGCGTGGCGTAGTTTTCCACACATTCGATGAAGAGAGGCATCAGATTTTCGCTGGTGCGGGCGGTCTGTTCCAGCCGTGCCAGCAGTTCCTGCACTTTTTGAGAATCGCGGCGGGCGCGCAATGCCGCCAGTCGCTCCCGCTGTGAGGCTTCGATGGCAGGATCCACCTTGAGGCGCTCCAGCGTCAGGTTTTCTTCGGTCTGGAAGGCATTCACGCCGACCACAATCTGCTCTTTCTTCTCCACCGCACGCTGAAACTCATACGCCGAGCGCTGAATCTCGCTCTGCATGTAGCCCGTCTCGATGGCGCGCTGAGCCCCGCCCATCTCGTCAATCTTCTTCAGGTAGTCGCGGGCGCGGTTGACAATTTCATCCGTGAGGTACTCGATGACGTACGAGCCCGCCAGCGGGTCAATGGGCTGTTCAACGCCTGACTCGTAGGCGATGATCTGCTGGGTGCGCAGCGCCACCCGCACCGATTTTTCGGTGGGGAGCCACAGGGCTTCGTCCATGCTGTTGGTGTGCAGGGACTGCGTACCGCCCAGCACCGCCGCCAGCGCCTGAAGGGTGACGCGCACAATGTTGTTTTCGGGCTGCTGCGCCGTCAGGGTAGAACCCGCCGTCTGGGTGTGGAATCTCAACATCCACGAGCGCGGATCCTGCGCCTGGAAGCGTTCTCGCATGATCTCTGCCCACAGGCGGCGCGCGGCGCGGAATTTGGCGATTTCCTCGAGGAAGTTGTTATGGGCGTTGAAGAAGAAGGACAACTGCGGGGCAAACTCATCCACCTTCAGCCCTGCCTGCAGGGCAGCCTGCACGTAGGCAATGGCGTTCGCCAGCGTAAACGCCACTTCCTGCACGGCATTTGCCCCCGCTTCGCGGATGTGATACCCCGAAATGCTGATGGTATTCCAGTAGGGCACATGGCTGGCGCAGTAAGCGAAGATGTCGGTAATCAGCCGCATGGAAGGGGCGGGCGGGAAGATGTACGTACCGCGCGCCACATACTCTTTGAGAATGTCGTTTTGAATGGTGCCGCGCAGTTTGGCAGGGTCAACCCCCTGCTTCTTCGCCACAGCAATGTACATCGCCAGCAGGATGGCGGCTGGGGCGTTGATGGTCATGCTGGTGGAGACGCGATCCAGAGGGATGCCCTGAAAGAGGGTTTCCATGTCCTCCAGCGAGGAAATGGAAACGCCCACCTTACCCACTTCTCCGCTTGCCATGGGGTCGTCGGCGTCATAACCAATCTGGGTGGGCAGGTCGAAGGCAACCGAAAGCCCCGTCTGCCCCTGCTCCAGCAGGTAGCGGTAGCGGCGGTTGGATTCCTCGGCGGTGGCAAAGCCCGCGTACTGGCGCATGGTCCAGAAGCGCCCGCGGTACATGGTGGGCTGAATGCCCCGCGTAAAGGGATACGATCCCGGAAAACCGAGGTCTTTGAGATAATCCACCGGTTTTTCGACCAGAAAACGCGGCAGAGGGATGCCCGAAGAGGTGGTGAATTCGGGTTTCCGTTCCGGATACTTGCTCACTAAAGGCTTGAGAACTTTGTCTTCCCAGCGCTGTAGTTCTTCCTGAATGGTCATGATTTTCCTCCAACTGGATTAACCCTGAGTATACCTGAAAGGGTATGGAGAAGGGAGTGGAAAAAATTATGGTAAACTTTGGATAACCTTCCTGAAATATCTATGTCACCGTTTCTGCAACTTTCCGTCATTCTGGCAATTATCATCCTTGCCGCAAAAATCGCGGGCTGGATCAGCCAGCGATTCGGGCAACCCTCGGTATTTGGGGAATTACTGGTAGGCGTTCTGCTGGGACCCTCTCTGCTCAACCTCACGCATCTCCCGTTCATCACCGATATGCATCTGGAAGAGATTGTGCTGGAACTGGGGGAGATGGGGGTGCTGATTCTGATGTTCCTTGCCGGTCTGGAACTGGAACTGGGCGAGATGGCGCGCAATGGGCGCGTTTCGGTGCTGGCAGGACTGTTCGGCGTGGTCGTTCCGGTGGGACTGGGCGCGGCAGTGGGTTTTGCCTCGGGAATGGAGACGCGCTCCGCGCTGTTCCTTGGGTTGTCGCTGGGCGCCACCAGCGTAAGCATCTCCGCCCAAACCCTGATGGAACTGAACCTTTTGCGCAGTCGGGTAGGACTGGGTTTGCTCGGCGCGGCGGTGTTCGATGACATCTTCGTCATTCTCCTGCTCTCGGTGATGACCGCTCTGGCAGGCGGAAGCAGTGGGGCAGACGCCATCCTGTTCACCATTCTGCGCATGGCGGGCTTCCTGATCCTCTCGGTGCTGGTGGGGCTGTACGTGCTGCCATTCATCTCCCGCTGGCTCAACCGTCTGCAGATCAGCCGGGGGAACGTGGCAATGGCAGTGGTGGTGATGCTGATTTACGCCGTCGCCGCCGAGGTGATCGGCGGCATGGCTGCCATCACAGGCGCATTCCTCGCCGGGTTGATGGTGGGACGCTCGGGAGAAAAGCGCAATGTGGAAGCCGGTTTTGCCATGCTGGGCTACAGTTTCTTCATTCCCATCTTTTTCGTGGATGTGGGATTGCGCATCAACCTGAGAGAACTGCCGGTTCAGGCAATCTGGCTGGTGCTGGTCATCAGTCTGGTTGCCATTGCCGGGAAGTGGATCGGGGCTGGACTGGGCGCAAAACTGGCGGGCATGAACTGGCGGGAATCGCTTCAACTGGGCGCGGGGATGATTTCCCGCGGCGAGGTGGGGTTGATTGTTGCCGCCATTGGCTTCAGCGAAGGTTTGCTGACGCGTGAATTTTTCTCCACTGTGGTGGGGATGGTGCTGATTTCCACACTGGTCACGCCTCCATTGCTGCGCTGGGTGTGTACGCTCCCCTCACCCCAAAAGAAAGCCAGGGAGGTGCAGTAAACATGTTTTTCGTACTCTACGTGCTACACGATGAAACCAAATTGACGGAAGTGCTGGACGCCTGGGATGAAGCCGGGGTCACTGGGATAACCGTGCTTCCCTCAACTGGCATGGGACGCATCATCAAATACGGCGCACTGCGCGAGGATATGCCCATCATCCCCAGCCTGCAGGCGCTGATTAAAGAACACGAGGAAATCCTCAACCGCACCCTGTTCTCCATTGTAGAAAGCGAGGAGATTGTCCGGCGCATCGTGGAAAATACCGAAAAGGTAGTGGGACCGCTAGCCGACCCCAATACCGGCATTCTGGCGGTTCTGCCGGTACTGCAGGTGTACGGTCTGCGCAGTCGCGAGGATCACGAAAAGCGCCCGTAAGAGGGCAGAGCGTCCCCCTCAAGCCACGAAGTTTATCGAAAAACCGCGTCTCCATGAGAAAGACGCGGTTTTTTCCTTTCACATAATCTCATTTGCGGGATCTACCCAAACCGCCCGGTGACGTAGTCCTGCGTGCGCTGATCGCGGGGATTGACGAACAGGGACTCGCCGGGACCCTGTTCAACCAGTTCGCCCTGCAGGAAGAAGGCGGCGTAATCTGCCATGCGCGCGGCTTGCTGGACGTTGTGCGGCACCCAGACGATGGTGTACTGCTCTTTGATTTCCTGCATCAATCCTTCGATGCGCGCCGTGGAGACCGGATCCAGCGCCGAAGTAGGCTCATCCAGCAGGATGACTTCCGGCTCCAGCGCCAGCACGCGCGCCAGACACAGGCGCTGCTGCTGTCCGCCGGAGATAGCATTGGCAGGGTCTTTCAGGCGGTCGTACACCTCATCCCACAGGGCGGCGCGGCGCAGAGCGCGCTCCACCGCCTCATCCAGTTTGCTTTTACGGCGCTCGCCCATCAGTTCCAGCCCGTAACTGACGTTCTGGTAAATGCTCAGTGGAAGCACCACCGGTCGGGAAAACACCATGCCGATTTTACGGCGCAGATCCACCACGTTGATATTGGGATCCAGAATGTTGACGCCGTTGAACCAGATCTGCCCGGCGGTTTCCTGCACATCTGCCAAATCGTTCAGGCGGTTAAGGGCGCGCAGAAGGGTGGATTTTCCCCCACCCGCCGGACCGAACAATACCGTGATCTGATTGGCAGGGATGGACAGGTTAATATCGCGCAGGCTCTCGGTGCCATCCGAGTAGCGAATGCTGAAGTGCTCAATGCGAATCTTTTCCATAGGATTTACCATTGCCGCCGCGCCCGCGCTCGCTGACGGATGAGCGTGGCGATCAGATTCATACCGAGGACGAATACCAGCAACACCAGCACCGTGCCGTACTGGATCTGAATGGGCATGCCCGGCACCGATGTAGAGATGACGAAGATGTGATACGGGAGCGCCATGGTGGCATCCATGGGCGTCTGCGGCAGGCGCGGCAGGAAGAACGCCGCACCGGTGAAGAGGATGGGCGCAGTCTCGCCTGCGGCGCGCTCCAGCCCCAGAATGATGCCGGTGATGATGCCCGGCATGGCTTGCGGCAGGACGATGCGCCAGACAGTTTGCCAGCGGGTAGCCCCCAGCGAGATGCTGACCGTGCGGAAGGCTTGCGGCACACTGCGCAGGGCTTCCTCGGCGGTAGAAATGATCACCGGCAGAGTCATGATCGAGAGGGTGAGCGATGCCGCCAGAATGCTCGTCCCCAGACGCAGGAAGACCACAAACAGCCCCAACCCAAACAAGCCGTACACCACCGAAGGGATACCCGCCAGATTGATGATGGCGATGCGGATCATGCGCGTGAGGAAATTGTCGGGCGCGTATTCAGAGATGTAAATGGCGGCGGCGATCCCCAACGGCACGGAGAAAACCGCCGTCCCCAGCGTCAGGTAAAATGTGCCGACGATGGCGGGCAGGATACCGCCATCGCGCATCCCGTTACGGGGCATGGCGGTGAGAAACTCCCACGAAATTGCCGGAGCGCCTTTGACGATGATGAACCCCATGATGAGAAGCACCGGCAGAACGGTTACAAAGGTCACCAACCCTAACAGGCTGAAGCCGATGCGTTGTTGAATGCGAGCCGAATTTACCGATCGCTCCATTTTGTCCTCACGAAAGCACGCGTTCGGCGCGGGTCTTACTGCGCAAACTTACCCAGGATGCCGCAATGTTAATGCCCAGAGAAATCACAAACAGGACAATTCCGATGAAGAACAGCACCTGATAGTGCGGACTGCCGTTGGCGACCTCGCCCATCTCCGAAGCAATGGTCGCCGTCATGGTGCGCACCGGCATGACCAGCGCGTTGAGACCATGAGGAAGCACAGGCGCATTGCCCGTGACCATCATCACCGCCATGGTCTCGCCGATGGAGCGCCCAATGCCCAGCATGATCGCCGTGAGAATGCCGGAACGCGCCGCCGGGACGGTAATTCCCCAGATGGTCTGCCATTTGGTGGCGCCCAGCGCCAGCGCCGCCTGACGGTACGCGGGTGGAACGGTGTTGAGGGCATCTTCGGTAATGGAAACAATGGTGGGAGTGGCGATCAGCGCCAGCAAGACCGCACCGGTAAAGGCGCTCAAACCGGTAGGCAGGTTAAACGCCTCACGAAAAAGCGGCGCCGCCACCTGAATGCCCAGAAAACCCAGCACCACCGAGGGCAACCCCGCCAGAATCTCAATCAGCGGCTTGACCACCGAGTTCACCCACGGCGGAGCAATCTCGGAGATAAATACGCTGGTGCCCACCCCAAAGGGGATGGCAATCAGCAATGCCCCCACGGTGACCACCAGTGAGCCAAACATCAGCGGCAGGATGCCAAAGTAAGACTCAATGGGATACCAGCGATCGCCAAACAAGTTGGACAGGGGGGCAACCCCCAACGCTGGCAACCCTTCGCGCAAGAGGAAAATCAAAATCAGGGTCACGAATAAGATGCTGGAATAGCCGGAAACTTTAATCAGCAGATTGATAACCCACTCGGAGCGTTGGCTTGTGCTTTCCATAAAAATTGCCTCTTTAATGCTGGACGGGGACAAACCCCAATTCCAGCACAATTTGTTGGGCTTCGGGAGAGAGCAACCAGTTCAGGTAATCCTGCACGACCGTGCTGGCTCCTTTCTGGGTGTACATGTAGAGATCGCGAGAGATCGGATAAGCCCCGCTGTTCACCGTCTCCACCGATGGAAGGACATAGGGACCATCCGCCGTGCGTGCCACCGCCAACACCTTCACTTCGGGAGTCACATAGCCCAAGCCGTCGTAGCCAATGGCGTTGGGGTTATCGCGCACTTCGGTGATGATGCCTTCGGACGAGGGCAGCAACAGCGTATCGCGGGAAAAGAGGGCTTTGTTGTCTTTCTGCCCTAAACGGAGAACCGCCTCCAGAAAGTACACGTGCGTCCCCGAATTGGTTTCGCGGGAGAGGCGCACAATGGGGCGATCCTCGCCACCCACCTCACGCCAATTGTTAATTTTGCCCTGATAAATGAGGGAAATTTGCTCCAGAGTTAACTGGTTGACCGGGTTGCTGGGGTTCACGATGACGGCAATGGCATCGCGGGCGATGACATGCTCCACCGGCTCAATGCCTTTGGCGCGGGCGGCTTCGATTTCTTCCTGCTTCATGGCGCGGGAAGCGTTGGCAATATCCACGGTGCCGTCAATCAGCGCGGCAATGCCTGTGCCCGAGCCCCCACCGGTGACGGAAATGCGCACCTCCGGACGAACTCCCTGATAGGCTTCCGCCCACCGCAAGGCAAGATTGACGATGGTATCGGAACCTTTATTCTGAATATAATAGGAAGGTTCTGTTGGGATGTTTTCCCCCTGCGCAGTGCGAGGAGCGCAGGAAGAAAGGAACAGGATCAATATCCATCCAACGAAAAACCACAATGATCGTCTCACAGATAGAATTATAACCCGAGTTTAACCTCAGGTTAAAAATATTTAAGGTACCAGAGGGGATCCCGCCTGCAAACCCTGCACATCGCCTCTATTTTTATGGGCGCTTCGCAACGAACAGGGTAAAATTATCTCTAAAGGAGACCAACCATGTACGCATTTTTGCTTCCCCTTCACAACATTTTGCGCTGGCTGTTGTTGATTGCCGCGTTGTTTGCCCTTGGACGGGCACTGTGGGGCTGGCTTGCTCGCAAACCGTGGCAGGCGCTCGACGACCGCGCCGGGATGATTTTCACCATCGTGATGGATGTGCAGGTGCTGGTTGGGCTGTTGCTGTATGTGGTCTTCAGCCCGCTCATGCAAACTGCCTTCCAGAATTTCGGCGGTGCCATGAGCAACCCCACCATGCGTTTTTTTGCCGTGGAGCACATTCTGATGATGATTGTGGCGCTGGTTCTGGCGCACATCGGGCGAGCACAATCGCGCAAAGCGACCGAAGCGCTGAGCAAGCACCGCCGCGCGGCAATCTGGTTCGGCATTGCCCTGCTGGTGGTGCTGATCGCCATTCCCTGGCCCTTCAGCGGAGTACCGCGTCCCCTGTGGCGTGGCTTCTAAAGCAGGTTTGTACCGTTTGCACGCTCCGCCTGAGCACAGGCGGAGTTTTTGATTAAAAAAATTCCCTTCATACCATGACCGTATGAAGGGAATGTCTCATCTCGCTGAAACAGGATCAGGCAGGTTGAGGAGAAGCGCTGAACCCCGCGCCAGATGACACTTCGGACTGCACGAATTGCTTCATGTAGAGGGCGTAATACGCACCCCGCTTTTCCAGCAGTTCCTCATGGCGTCCGCGCTCCACAATGCGCCCATTCTCCACCACCAGAATCTGGTCGGCGTTGCGGATGGTGCTGAGGCGGTGGGCAATGACAAAACTGGTACGCCCGCGCAGCAGATTTTCCAGCGCCACCTGAATCTGGCGTTCGGTGCGCGTGTCCACACTGGAAGTGGCTTCATCCAGAATGAGGATGCGCGGATTGATCAGCGCGGCGCGGGCAATGGCAATCAACTGACGCTGACCCTGACTCAAACCCGCCCCATGCTCGCCCAGCACGGTCTGATAGCCCTGCGGCAGGCGGCGGATGAAGTCATCGGCATGCGCCAACTGCGCCGCGGCAATGACTTCATCATCGCTGGCATCGGGCTTGCCAAAGCGGATGTTGTTCATCACCGTATCGCTGAACAGGAAGGTATCCTGCAGGACGATGCCGATCTGCCGTCGGAGCGAATCCGCCCGCACGCGGGAAATATCGATACCGTCTATGCGAATCTGTCCCTGGGTCACGTCATAAAAGCGCGGGATGAGGTTGATGATGGTGGTCTTACCCGCACCCGTTGGACCCACGATGGCAATGGTCTGTCCCACCTCGGCGGTGAAGGACACATCTTCCAGCACAGGAACGCCCTGCACATACTCGGCGTGGACATGATCAAACTCCACCCGCCCCTGAATGGCAGGCATCTCGATGGCATCGGGCGCGTCCACCACGTCGGGCTGGGTATCGAGCAAGCCAAAGATGCGCTCGGCGCCCGCAATGGCGCTCTGGATGTTCGCCCACAGGGTGGAAATCTGCTGGATGGGCTGATTGAAGCGCTGAACGTACCCCATGAAGGTAATCACCAGCCCCAACGAAAGCGAAGTGCCGAAAAAGTCCTTCCCGTTGAGGATGTACACCCCGCCCACCACCGTCACCAGCGCCATGGCAAGGTACCCCAGGGCTTCCAGCGTGGGCGAAAGCGCCGAGGTGTACGCCACCGCGCGGATGTTGGCGTCGCGGTAACTGGCGCTGGACTCGCGGAAGGCTTCGATGTTCTGCTCCTCGCGGCTGAAGGCTTGCACCTCGCGCACTCCGGAAATGCTCTCTTCCAGATTGGCGCTCACCCGTCCAATCTCCTTGCGCGCCACACGGAAGGCTTGCCGCGCCCGGCTGGAGAACCAGTTGGTCGCCAGCACCATGAACGGCACCGCCGCCATGCCCACCAGCGCATACGGCACCGACTTGCTCAACATGGTGATGGCAACCCACACCAGCAACACCAGCCCGCTGGTCACGTTGACCAGGGCAAACCCCAGCGCCTGCTGGAGCGTCTCCATATCGTTGGTGATGCGGCTCATCAGGTTGCCTGCCTCATTCTCGTTGAAGAACTTGAGCGAGAGGCGGTGCAGATGATCGAACACGCGCACCCGCAAATCCTTCAGCACATGCTGACCTGCCCAGGACATCAGGAAAAACTGCAAGCCGCCCATGATGGCGCCCAGCACAAACAGCCCGGTGATGAGCAGGATCAGCCCACCCAGCCCGCGCAAAATTTCTTCCTTCGTACCACCCGGATTTTGGGTGTACCAGCAGTTGTTCTGACCACTCTGGCTCAAACGGGCAGTGCCGCCTGCAATGGCAGCCGGCATCCCTGCCTGATTCTGCACCTGCTGGGCAATTGCCGGAGAAAGGTAACAGTCCACAATCTGCCCGGTCAGGTCGGGAGAGATCACCTGCACCCAGGCATTGGCAAGGATGGTGATCAGCACCAGAATCAGAATGGCGCTGTACGGTTTGAATTCTTTGAAAAGGCGTCCCAAAGTCACGCTGGGATTCACCGGCTTGCTGGTTTCCTGCGCCAGCATTCCCATGGGTCCACCGGGTCCACGTCCCATTCCCATACGGTTTCCTTCCTTTCCTTACCCTGCGGCAGAAGCGCCATGGAGCGCCGCCACTGCGGGAGCATCTTCGATCAGTTGCGAGTGATAAATTTCGGCGTAAATTGGGCTTTCTTCCAGCAGGTCTTCGTGCCTGCCGCGCGCTACGATTCTGCCCCGATCCAGCACCAGAATTTGATCGGCGTTGCGCACCGTGCCGATGCGTTGTGCAATGACAAAACTGGTGCGTCCTTTCATCAAGCGGTTCAGGGCTTGCTGAATCTGGTACTCCGTCACCGTATCCACACTGCTGGTGGAGTCATCCAGAATGAGAATGCGCGGATCGAGCAGTAAAGCGCGGGCAATGGCAATGCGTTGTTTCTGCCCACCGCTCAGGGTCGTGCCGCGCTCGCCCACCCGCGTCTCGTAGCCATCGGGAAAACTCATGATGAAATCGTGCGCCAGTGCGGCTTTGGCGGCGGCTTCGATTTCTTCCTGCGTGGCTTCCGGTTTGCCAAAGGCAATGTTTTCGCGAATCGTGCCGGTAAACAGGGTGGTATCTTGCAGTACAATGCCGATCTGCCGCCGCAGGGATTCAATGGTCACATCGCGCACATCATAGCCGTCAATGAGCACACTGCCGGCGCTCACATCGTAAAAGCGCGGAATGAGGTTGATGATGGTGCTCTTACCGCTCCCGGTTGCGCCCAGCAGGGCAATGGTCTGCCCCGGTTCGGCAACGAAACTGACATCGTCCAGAGCAGGTTCGCTACTGCCGAAGTACTTAAAGGTCACATTACGAAACTCCACCCGCCCCTGAATGGGAGGGAGATCCAGCGCATCCGGTTTGTTCTTGACCTCGCTCTCGGCGTCGAGGATTTCGTAAATGCGGTTTGCCGAAGCGCTGGCTTGCGCCAGTTGATTGATGACAAAGCCCAACTGCCCCAGCGGGAAGAAGACGTAAAACAGGTACATGCTGAACTTCTGCCACTCGCCGATGGACAATGTGCCTTCGATGATCTGCCTGCCGCCCGCGTATTGAATCAGCGCCTGCCCCAGATTGGCAATCAAAAACACAAACGGGAACAGGAAACTGAAGGTGCGCGAAACTTTGATTTGCTGGCTCATCAGGTCTTCGGCGGCTTGGGTGAAGCGCTTTTTCTGCACCGGCTCCTGTACAAAGGCTTTGATGACCTTAATGCCCGCCAGATTCTCCTGCAAAATGGTATTCAGGCGAGAAAGCCTTTGCTGAACCCCCAAAAAGAGCGGCTGAGCAATGCGGCTGAACACAAAGAAAACCGCCATGGCAACCGGCAGAATGGGCAGGATGGTGAGCATCAGGCGGTAGTTGGTGGCAGAGAGGATGACCAATGCCGCCACAAGCAACACCACCGACTGCAGGGCGATCAGCAAGCCCTGCCCAAGGAACAAACGCACCTTGTCCACGTCATCGGTTGCCCGCACCATCAGTTGCCCGGTTTGATTGCGGTCGTGGTAACTGAAGGAGAGGCGTTGAATTTTCTCGAACAGGCGGTTGCGCAGGTCAAACGCAATGCCCTGCGAGACGCGTTCGGCGTTGTAGCCCTGCGAGAAGGCAAACAATCCGCGGGCAATGGCAAACAGCACGATCAGCGCGCCGAACCACAGCACCGCGTTGACCCCACTATCGCGATAGCGGGCAAACTGCTCCGCCGTCCAGCCCAACTGCTGGAGCGCCATGCTCTGGAAAGCGGCGGGCAGGTCGGCTATCTTTTGCGCCACCAGCCCATGAGTCACGGCGTCAATGATATTCTGCGTGATCTGCGGCACCATTAACATCGCGGCAGTGGAGATAAACAGGGAAAAGTACGCCAGAAAGGCTACCCCGCGGTAATTCTTCAGCAGAGAAAACGAGCGCCTGAGCCCCGACATGGTCATGGGAGGCGCTCCCGCTCCACCGGAAGGGTGAGGGTTGCGAACGTTCATCGAGGTTCTTCCTCCTTTGGAGATTTTTCACCGGCATCCTGCGGATCCATCTGGCTCTGCGGACACCGACGCTGATAAATCGAATCGAACAGTTTTGCCATTAACGCCACCAACTGCCTCTGTTCTTCCACCGTGAGCCCTGCCACCAGTTCCCGAATGAAGGTGATGCGCTCAGGGATGATGCGTTCAAGCGTTTTGTGCCCCTTTTCGGTCAGGCGAATGCGGAAGAGACGGCGGTCTTCCTTGTCCAGTGCACGAACGATCAAGCCCTGCTCTTCCAGCCCATTGAGCAAGGCGCTGATGGTATTGCGGGTCACATGCTGATTGTGGCTCAACTCCGAGGGAGTCAACCCCTGAAAATTACCGCGCTCCTCCTCCCACAGCAGGCGGAAGAGCAGATTCACCCGCGGACCGGAAAGTTCCATATCGTCCACATGGGTTTCTTCCAGATCCTTGATGATGTGAAAGAGCATGCGGATGAAGGTGGCAATTTCCAGCCCGCTCGTAGGGTATTCAATTCCCTCTACCGGCTGGTAACGCTGGACGTAGTCCCGCAAATAGGTAAGGATTTCCTGACTGGAGCGAGGGGGCATGGGCATGGTGGTGTCCTGTCAATTCATACAAGATAGAATAATACGATATCGAATAATACAGCCCACCAGCAGGGATGTCAAGGGGCACCGTCAGGATTGGATAGGGTTTCTTCGAGAATGAAAAACAGCCCTCACCCCGCCCGGTATTGTTTCGCCTTTCGGAAGTACCGTGGGAGATGAAGAAAAAAATCCTCCGCGTGTCTGTTGCCGGGAACTCCCAACCCCATTCACCGCTGAGCCCATGAGTACACCATGCTCATGGGTTGTGGGAGCGCTTATCCATCTGGAAGGAGAAAAGGATCAGGGTGTGACCCCGCGCAGGTAGAGCAGGTACATCCCGCCCAGATACAGCACTGCCAGCGCCAGAGCATCGGCTTCGATGAACCATATCCGGCGGCGCAAACGCGCCAGATTGCCGATCAGCCCCATACCGGTCATCAGCAAGCCCAGCATGCCCACCAGCAGGAAGGACGGATCAATCACCGCCAGAAAACGCCCGGGAGTGTAGAATACGTCGGTCAATCCCAGCGCAAACATGTTGAAGAGGTTGCTCCCAAAGAGGTTGCCAACTGCCATATCATAAGCCTTCAGACGCAACGCCGCCAGCGTGGTGACCATCTCGGGCAGGGAAGTGACTGCCGCCACCAGCGTTGAGCCCACAAAAGTGGTACCCAGACCGGTCGCTTCGGAAATTTCGGCGCTGGCGCTGACCATGAACGGCGTGACGTAAATGAGCGCCCCGGCGGCAATCCCAAAACCCAGCAGTGCCGTGGCAAGAGAGGGCGTTCCCTGGGGAATTTCCACTTCCAGCGCGGCGCCCTCGGTGTTGTTGGCTTGAATCAGGTACATGGCGGCAAAATAGCCCAGCATGATGAGCAGGCTATCCACGCCCACCCAGCCAATTTTCATGGACAGGTTGGCAATCATGAAAAACAACACCAGCCCCATCATAAAGATTGCCAGACTGCCAGAGAGCGCGTGTCTGAGGGCAACTTTGCGCAATATGCGCTCGTTGCGCGCCAGCACATCCAGCACCGCCAGCAGGAACATGTTGAAGGTATTCGAACCCAGCAGATTACCCGCCGCCAGGTTGGGAAAGGATTGCTGAACCGCGCTGAGCGTGGTGAGCACTTCCGGCAGCGAGGTGGCGGCGGCGATCAAAATCGTTCCGATGAACAGCCCACCCAGACGGGTGCGCAGGGCAATCACATCGCCGTATTCCGCCAGTTTAATCGCCGCCAGCACAATGACGGCTGAAGTGATGAGAAACTGTACCCACATCATGGCTGAGAATCCTCTTCGGGAAGCCCATACAGAGAGCGAATCTCCCAGGCGGCAAAGACGCCCGTATTGGGCAAATCCAGATCGCCTGTGATGGCTTCGGTGGCTTTCAGACAGGCTTCTACTGCCGCGGCTGACGGAGCAATGCCATACAGGGTGAGATGCCCTTCCATTTCCACGCCTTCATCGAAGGCGTAACGCATGGGGACGCGCTTTTTACGCCGGTGAATGCCGGTACTCTCGATGACGCTCAGAGGAATGATACCGGCACTGCGCCACGCCTGCAGGACATCGTCCAGCAGTTCGGGATCATCCAGCACAAGGAGAACCATCATCATGGCGTTATTCCTTTCGCTTCCGGACAGGAAAACTTTTTCCGCAAGTATAAAACAAAATACACAAAACTGAAAAAATGTCGTAAGATAAAGATGCGTTCTGAAATTCTTCAGAGCCATGGAGGAGAAGGAGAATCGGTGCAGGAACTGGAACTGACCCAATCTGCACAGGCGCAAGCGCTGGCACTGGACTGGGAAACCGTCTATCATGAACTGCTCCCGCGGGTATATAACTACTTCCGCTACCGCGGGCTGGAGGACGTGGTTGCCGAAGACCTGACCGCCCAAACCTTTGAAAAAGCCTGGCGTAAGCGTGCCAGTTACCGCCATGACCTTTCGGCATTCAGCACGTGGGTGTTGCGCATTGCCCACAACGTTGCCACAGATTACCTGCGCGCGCACGGGCGGCAGGTCGCGCTGGATGATGATGTGGAGATGCACGGCGGGCACATCCATCCGGAAGAGACGATGATGGAGCACGATGAAATTTTGCGCCTGCGGAGATTGCTGGCGCAATTACCCCCTCGGGAGCAGGAACTGGTGGCGCTGAAGTACGGTTCCGGGCTGACCAACCGTACCATTGCGCAGATGACCGGTTTGAGCGAAAGCAATGTCGGCACCATTCTGCACCGTGTGGTGCAGATGTTGCGGGCACAGTTGAAGAGTGAAGAATGAGCGACTGGTTTTTAAGGGCTTTTCGTAAAACGCCGCCGCGGGACTTTCGTCAGCAGTTATATTCGCGCCTGCAGGCACAGGAACGGCGTCTTGCCCTGTGGTGGCGCAGCGCCGCAGTGTTTTTGTTGCTCCTGCTGGCGCTTTCCCCCACGCTGATCCGACCATGGAATTCATCTGCCGCTGTCCCATCCGAGTCTTCGGAGGGTTCCTCAACACATGCCCTGTATTCTACCGTGCCGGAATGGGAACAGGAATTACCTGCGGCGCGGGTATATTACCCACCCAGAGATCCCGAAGCCCTGGGACCGCTGGATTATCACGCCGCCCAGAAACAGCAGGAAGCCCCCACGGAGAAACCCCAGTTCATCGCCATGGTCATTCCCGGGGAACGTCGCTGAAATCCTCCGCCAGACGCGGCATTTCCAGCAGGGTCATTTCTGTCAGCAAACGCATATTGGGGTTGCTTTCCAGCCGCTGGAGATTTTCCTCCAGCCTTCGGGTGACAAAGGCGGCACGCTCCAGACCAACCCGTTGAGCAATGCGCTGAACCTGCCCGGCATAATCCAGATGGGTCAGGGGGAGACTGCCCCCGCTGGCACACAACATGACATCTCGCCAGAAAGACAGCCACAGGGTGAGCGCCTGAAGCAGGCGCTCGCGCTCTTTTCCGCGCGAAGCGGTGAGACGCTCGGCATAGGCAAAACGCTCGCGGCGCGGCGCACTCAACAGGTGCAGCAGGTCTGACAGCAATTGCTGGCGGGCTTCCAGCAAAGCGGGCTGTTCGTGCAGGGTAAGGGCATAACCGGGACGCCCCCCTGCCAGATGCGCCAGCAGGCGCGCCCGTTCTTCAGGAATACCGCGGCTCATCAACACCGGCGCACAGGCTTCGGGCGCCAGCGGACGCAGGCGCAGCACCTCACAGCGCGAGACAATGGTGGGCAACAAGTCTTCCGGCGAAGTGGCGGTGATGAGCAGGATGGCGCGGCTGGGGGGTTCCTCCAGCGTCTTCAGCAGGGCATTCTGAGCGCTGGCATTGGCTTCATGAAAACGCAGCAGCAGGGCAATGCGGTAGGGCAGTTCGCGCGGGGTCATGGCAAGGGTTTGCTGAAGTTCTCGGGCTTGATCCACCTTCAGGATCATGCCTTCGCCCTCAGACTGCACCACACTTAAATCCACGTGGCTCATCTGCTCAATTTGCCGACACACCCGACAGGTTCTGCAGGGTTCAGCCGGGGCAAGCGGCGCAGGGCAGTTGAGCGCCTGAGCAAAGCGCAGCGCCAGAGTGCGTTTGCCAATTCCCGCCGGTCCGCTGAACAGGTAGGCATGGCGCACTTCACCGCGCAGGATATGCCCCTTCAGCAGGTCCACCGCCCAGTTGTGTCCAACAACATCCCAACCCATGGTCTGTATTGTATCACGGCGAGCCGGTGGTGAGGGAGCCATCTCGGACAGCGCGGGCTCTGCCCCACCATCCCAGCGCATAGAGCACACCTACCCCCAATGGCACCCAAAAGAAACCCACTTCTTCCGGCAATTGGAAGCGCTGCCCATACAGGAGCAGGTTGAGAAGCACCATCCCGCCTGTGCTTGCGCCTGCCAGTCGCCCCTGGAGTTGCCCGGTGATGATCCAATTCAGCAGGCTTAGCAGGGGAAAGAGCAGCAGAATCTGATCATAACTCCAACCAAAGGGAGAGAAGAACAACCCGATCATTAGAGAAAGATCAATGAGAGTGCGCAGAGAAATGTTTTGCAGGAAGCGCTTGTGTCCCATTCCCCAAAGCATTCCCCCCAGCACAGGCACCCAGACCCATTTTCCCCATTCCCCTGCCCCCCACAGGGTGAGCAGACCGCTCAGGGTTGGGGTGAGACGTGCGCTCTGCAAACCGCTCCCTGCCAGATGCCAGAAATGGATCATCCATTCCGGATCCAACAACCAGAGGATCGCTCCACACGCCACCCCACCGCTCAACAGCCCTGCCAGTACCCGCCACTCCCTCTGCTGGAGCAGACGGAACAGAATCACCGGCAGGGTGACCAGCACAAGGTGGGGTTTGATGAGGGTAAGGATCAGGCATAAACCCGCCATGAAGGAGCGCTTTTTTTCCATGAAAACGAGAAAGAGCGCCAGCCCCAAAAGCACCAGCGTATTTACCTGTCCAACGAAAAGGGAAGCCAGCGTCATCGGAAAAAGAAAAGCCACGAGAAGGGCAATTCCTCTGAAATGAGGTGATTCCCAGAGGAGAACCGCACCGAGGAAAACGAAACCAATGTTCAGCAACAACCAGACGATCACCGCCTGGGAAAATGGGAGCAGAACCAGCGGCAACAACACCACATTTCCCACCGGCGTGAACCATGCCATCATGGGGAAAGGCTCTTTCCAGCCGGTGAGCGTGCGTTCCACCTCATCCATGCGCTGCTCATTTCCGAAATCCTCTCCATGCGCCAGCAGGTAGGTCGAACTCCAGTAAGGACGGAAATCTATCCTGCCAATGGATTGAGGAAGCAGCGGAGGAAGATAAAGCCAGGCAAGCAAAAGCACTGCCAGGAGCAGAGCCACCTTGAAAGCAAGCGGAAAGTTCGTTCTCATGGGAGACCTTTTCCCATAAAAAGTGAACGGGAGGTAATTTCAACCAGTATCGTAGTTTCCACCCAACGTTTTTGCTCCCTTGTGTGTATTATAAGTGAGTATGGCGCCATACCCGTTTGAATGGGAGAAACAGAATGACCGATGAACAAGCCGTTCGCCGTCTGAAAAGCGGCGATATTGGCGGGCTGGAAGATCTGGTTTTGCGCTATCAGGTCAAAGCCGTTCGGGTGGCTTACCTGATCTTACAAGATCCGTCGCTGGCGGAGGATGTGGTTCAGGAAACCTTTTTACGCCTTTACCAGCGAGCGAATCTGCTGGATGAAGCGCGTCCGATAGAACCCTACCTGATGCGCAGTGTTGTCCATGCCGCGCTGAACGCCTCACGGCACATACGGAGAGAAACCACCCTTTCGGATGGACACGCACTCCGGCAGGTAGAAGACTGGCTATGCCGCGCAGAGCAAGTCGAAGACGCCGTCATACAATCAGAACTGCGTGAGAAGGTGCGCGAAATTCTCCATTCTCTCTCACCCCGTCAGCGTGCAGTGATCGTGCAACGTTATTATCTGGGCATGAGCGAAGAAGAAATCCGCTACTCACTGGCAGTGGCACCGGGAACCGTTCGCTGGCTATTACATGAAGCCCGCCAACGACTTCGTCGTTTGCTGGTTACGAAAGGAGGGACGGAATGAAACCCTCTCGGGCTTTTGACATTCTGGATGAACTTGCGCGGGAACAGGTTTCAGAATCGGTCAATCTTCTCCCACACATCCGTTCCAGACTGCTAGATCAGGAGAAAGAAACCATGAAACCACGATTGAATTGGGTATGGGCAATATTGCTGGTATTGTTAGGGCTGTCCCTATTAACCGGCATCGGTATGGCACTGTACCGCGAACTGATCGATCCGGGTATGGTTGCAGTTCGAGAATCAGGTTTGGGCAAGGAACTGGAAATGACTGCACCCGCATGGACAGCCGTTCCCCCCACCATTACACCTGCGATTCCCCCTACCCCAACCCTTTTGCCCGACGATGAACGCACCCAAACCCGCGAGGGGGTCACCGTGCGTGTCGAACAAGTTCTGCTTAGCGAGCAGGATGTAGTTATTCAGTTCTCAGTTTGGGGAGCGGAAGGTGGTGCACATCTCGGAATGCCTGAGGTACAGTTCCCCGATGCCGAGGTGATGGAGTACCGGGGAGCGCTCTTCAAACTTCAACAGCAAGGAAACACCCTGCTCGGTACGTTCTACTCTTCCCAACTCATTCGACCTGCAGGAGGTGTGCAGCATACTCCACTCAACCTGCGCATCCCCCTGTTGAATGAAAACGGACAGGTGCTTACCGAACTAGAGTTTCAATTCCCTTCGGTAGAGGTCAAACCATTTGCCTCTTCGTTCTCACAAACTTACTCAGTGCGTTTCAACGGCACAGAGTTGCGGCTGGAGCACTGGATGATTACCCCGGAGGGAATTGCGCTTCAGGTATGCTCTCCACCAAATGAAGGGACACTCCATGTGCGTCAAGCCACTTTTGAAATTCTGGATCTTCAGGGAACCGTAATAGAATCTTCAACTTTGACACAGGCAAAACCTTCCGGAGATCGGTGCAACGATGTGTTCTTCCCCGCTCTGAATCTCTCTACGAACGCGGTGCTGCGGGCGCGCATCGAAGCCGTGGAAATCGGCGAGGATTCCGTGGAGGGCACCTGGGAATTTTATGCCAATGACCCGGGTAGTGGACAATCTTCCGGAATTTCTCCCCGAAATGCCGAGACCATTGGAAATCTCACCGCCGTACTTCAATGGGCATTTGCCGATGCCAGTCGGGTAGCGATGGAGGTTCAGTTCAAAGGCTGGCAGAGCGATTACGTCATCCACAACGTCAGTGTCCAGGATCAGCAGGGGAACTCGCTTGGGGAAGGTTATGCTGAGCCGGTAGGGGAAGATCCAAGTGCAGGGCGCTATTGGGTTTTCTTTGAGCCGGAAAACCGGGCTGTGCTGAGTCAGACTGTTATTGGGCTATCGGTAAAGATTCCGGTTTCTCGCGCTCCCGATCCCAATCCACTGGTGGAATTCCATTTTTCCTTCTCCCTGCCGGTTTATCCGGAGATTACCTTCACTCCTCATCTTTCGACCACCGCGGCAGGCATTGAAATGCGGCTGGAAAAAGTTGCCATCACACCTTCATTCACCAAAGCATGGCTGTGCTACCAAAAGCCAACTCATGAAGGAAATAGTGACTGGATGATCACTCCTTCTCTACAAATGGATGAATATGACGCACGTATAAGGCAATATGCCCTCTTGATAGATACAGATTATGGGGTAAGGCAATCGGAAGATGGGTTGACTCTACCGGAAGGAAACAGCCGTTGTGTACAGGTTGGCATCCCTCTGGGGCATCTCAATCGCTCCCAACCTGTTTTTCGCCTCATCGTTCCACGATTGGAACTGTCCCTGCCGGAAGCCATGTCGGACGATGACGTACGCGCCGCCAACAAATTGCTCCAACCCGAAGGAATTGAGGTCGCCTATACCCTGTTCAGCGGTTCCGGTGGAGGGGGTGGAGGTCCAGTTGTTCTTCGCAAACCTGATGGAATGAGCGACATCCAAGCCATCGAGAGGTTTTATGCCGCATTGGGGTATTACTACGTGGGACCCTGGGTGTTTGAGTTTACATTGCCTGCTCCATAAGCAATGTTCCAGTAAAAAGCACCCCTACCGAAAAAGTACCGGTAAGGGTGTTTTTTTATGTGGGTACAGTCAGTCCCGCGCCGGATTTCCAGATATGCTTCTATCCGGGTTGGAGAACACCGCAAGGCTCAAGTGGAATAGGCTTGACGCCCCCTGTTAAGAGTTGTACAATCCAGATCAACAAAACACCCCTCAGGTGCCCTGCTCCCGGATGGGCGGGCATAATGGCGAAGCCGGTGAGAGTCCGGCACTGTCGCGCAACTGTGATCCACACGTGGATGTGGTCAGTCAGGACGACCGCCTGAGGTGGAGTTTCTCACACTCTCGCGGAAAGGAGGTGGGAAGCGGTATGAGACGTCAAGATACCGGCTGACCCCTCCCTGTCCCTCGTGACAGGGAGTTTGATTTAACCGGCAACTCTGCCGGGTGCGGCATCACTGGAACGTTTTAGACATTCATGAAAGATAACAGGTCAGACGATGAAACGCATTTCACCCCTCTTGCTGATTTTCGTTCTCTTCCTCACGGCGCTTTCCGCCTGCGCACCGGCGGCAACCCCGACGGTTGCGCCAACGGCGATTCCCGCGGCGACCGCAACGCTGGCGCCCACCCCCACCTTTACCGTGGCTTCCTCCATCGAAGTGCCCGATGGCATGGGCAACACGCTGACGCTGGAAGCCCCGGCGCAACGCATCATCTCTCTGGCGCCGTCCAACACCGAACTGCTTTTTGCCGTGGGCGCCGGGTCGCAGGTCATTGCCCGCGAGGAGTTTTCCAACTATCCCGAAGAAGCCCTTGCCCTGCCCAGCATTGGCGGCTCCATGGGCAAGTACGACACCGAACAAATGGTGGCGCTCAAGCCCGATCTGGTGCTGGCTTCACCGCTCACCGCGCCGGAAACCCTGCAAGCCCTTAAGGATTTGGGCTTTGCCATCGTGGTGATCCCCAATCCCGCCAATCTGGACGAGATGTACGCAAACATCGAACTGGTTGGAGAGGTGACCGGACATGCCGATGAAGCCCGCGCGCTGGCTGACCGCCTGAAGGAGCGCCAGCAGAAGATCCTTGCCGTGGTGGAGAAAGCCACCAAGAAACCCAAAGTGTTCTACGAACTGGACGCCAGTCAGGACCCCTCCAAACCCTGGACCAGCGGTCCCGGTACGTTCATTGACCAGTTAATCACCCTGGCAGGCGGGGTCAATGTGGGTGCCAGTTTGCAGGGCGAATGGGCACAGATCAGCCTGGAAGAATTGCTCGTGCAGGACCCCGACATCATCCTGCTGGGCGATTCCAACTGGGGTGTGACCGTCGAAAGCGTCGCCCAGCGCGCCGGATGGGAGAAGTTGAGCGCGGTGAAGAACGGCAAAGTCTTCCCCATCAACGATGACCTCATCAGCCGTCCGGGTCCCCGTCAGGTGGATGGGCTGGCGGAACTGGTGCGTCTTCTGCACCCCGATCTGGCAAATCAAGTGCCATAGGGAATCCTTGTAATGAAACACACGGCTCGCCCGCTCCTTTTCTCCATACCCCCTCTGGTTCTCTCACTCCTCCTATCGGTTGCGGTGGGCAGTGTGTTCATTCCCCCCGCCGTCCTCTTCCACCTGCTGGGAGCGCGACTGGCGGGGGGCACCCTCCCGGCGGAGTGGCAGTCCTTCGCCGTCATCCTGTTCGATTTGCGCCTGCCGCGCACCGCGCTGATGCTGCTGGCGGGGGCGGCGCTGGGCGGGAGCGGCGCCGCCTTTCAGGGCTTGTTCCGCAATCCGCTGGCAGACCCTTACCTGATGGGCGTGGCTTCCGGGGCGGGTCTGGGGGCGGTGCTGGTTCTCACCGGCGGACTGCCGCGCACCCTTGCCGGGTATTTCACCGTGCCCATTGCGGCTTTCGTGGGCGCTCTGCTGACCGTGGCAGTGGTGTACTCGCTGGCGCGGGTAGGACGTAGCGTGCCCACCACCCATTTGATTCTGGCAGGGGTAGCGGTGAGTTCCTTTACCGGCGCCCTGACCTCGTTCCTCATGCTCACCTCGACCGGGGAACTGCGCCGCGCGCTGGTGTGGTTGCTGGGGGGCGCAGCCATCGGTGGGTGGCGCCCGGTCTGGGGGGCTTTGCCCTACATTGTAGTGGGGCTGGGGGTGCTGTGTACCAGCGGGCACGCCCTCAACGTCTTTCAATTTGGCGAAGAGCAAGCCCGTCAACTGGGTTTACCGGTCGAGCGTGTGCGTCTGATCATCATTGCCGCGGCGTCGCTGGCAACCGCCGCGGCGGTGGCGTATGCGGGTATCATCGGCTTTGTCGGGCTAATCGTCCCGCACCTGATGCGCTTCTTTTTCGGAGCCGATTACCGCCGGGTGGTGCCGCTTTCGGTGCTGGGCGGGGCAACCCTGCTCCTGCTTGCCGATGTGCTGGCGCGGGTGGTGATGGCGCCGCAGGAACTGCCGGTGGGCATGATTACCGCACTGAGCGGCGCACCGTTCTTCCTCTGGGTGCTACAGCGCACCCGCCAGCAGGTCTATTAGGAGGGCGTATGGAAACGTCCATCATTAACGTGCAAAACCTGTCCGTCGAACTGGGCAACCAGTCCATCCTGCGCGAGGTCTCCTTTGCAGTCCGGCGCGGGGAGATTCTGGGGATTCTGGGACCCAACGGAGCGGGGAAAACCACCCTGATTCGGGCATTGAGCGGCGTCCTGCCACCCGCCAAAGGGCAGGTGGAAGTGTTGGGACGGGCAGTACACCGACTTTCAGAAAGCGAGCGCGCCCGCCTGATTGCCGTGGTGCCGCAAGCCCGCCATCTGCCGCCCATGTTCACCGGTAGAGAGGTGGTGCAGTTGGGGCGCACTCCTTACCTGAACTGGCTCGGCAACCTCTCGGCGCACGACCGGCACTGCATTCAGCGTGCGCTGGAGCGCGCCAGCGCGGTAGAACTGGCAGATCGGCAGGTGGGCGAACTCTCCGGCGGGGAGCAACAACGCCTCCTGCTGGCACGCGCGCTGGCACAGGAGACTCCCATCCTGTTGATGGACGAACCCACCACGCATCTCGACCTGCACTATCAGATCAGTATCCTGGAGAGCGTGCGCCATCTGGTGGATACCGAAGGGCTGACGGTGGTCATGGCGCTCCACGACCTCAACCTGATCGGACGCTACGCCGACCGGTTAGGCTTACTGGTAGAAGGACGGCTGATTGCGCTGGGCACACCGGAAGAAATCCTCACCCCCGACCTGCTCAGTCCGGTGTACCGCGTACCGCTTCAGCGTCTGTCCTCGGGAGATGGGGGCAGACCTATCATCCTGCCAACGGTGCTGTAAGGGGGGCAGACGACCCCGGCGCCGTCAGGATCGGGATCGCGGACGGGGGATATGGGCAATCACCACGCCTTCGATCTGGCGCACTTCAATGGCGCCAAAGGTGCGGCTGTCCACCGAGTCGATATCCGTGCCGCGCACCATGAGGCGGTGGTTGGGCAAAACCTGCGCCACGCGCTTGATCAGCCTGCCGTAGGCAGGGTGGGTGAACACCACCACCTCACCCACCCGCAGAGGACGAAACCACAAAGGCAGGCGCGAAGCCAGCACAAAATCGCCGTCCTGAAGATGAGGAGCGAGGCTGGCTCCGCGCACACGCAGGAACTTCAGAATCACAGCACAGGGTAAACGATTTCCTCTTCCGGCTTGTAAGGGGCTTTGACCCGTTTGGTGGGGATGCCCTTGATCTCCCAGAAGATCTCAGCAAAGCGATTGACCAGCGCCAGCAGTTCCAGACCGGCTTCCCGGCTGGCGCTCTGGCGGGCTTTCGAGCCTGCCTGCATGATCTTGTGGAAGAGGGTGGGCAGTTCGGGGTACTTCTCGACGTGCTCTTTCTTGATGAAATCGCCGAAGATGACGCGAATCTCGCGCTTGCACAACTCGGCATGCTCTTCTTTGATGAGGATGTAGCGGGTGAGCGAGTTGTGGAAGGTCATGGTTTCCTTGATCTCGCCCTTGACCAGATCTTCCATCAGGTCCACCATGCGGATGACGGTCAGCGCCGCCACCTGCGCCAGATGGGGGTCGTAAATTCCACAGGGAATATCGCAGTGTGCCCGGGCTTCATCGAACCCAAACGTCTCATCCAGTTGATTCAGGACATGGTACAGCATCTTTCCCTCCCTGAGAAAGCAGTTTCATTATTCATGATAGAAAAGGGAAACGGGAATGTCAAGCCGAAACGGCGGGGAATTCCCCGCCCAATGATGCAGGAAACTCCCCGCGTAAAAAAGTTGACGAGAAGAAGTACTTTTGGTATGATGAAAGTGCCCGTTTACCACACGGGTAATCTATATCTATTTGTTGAAGGACGGAGAGAAGCCTATCAGTACCCAAACCTTTCGTGTCAATGAGATGATCCGGGTCCCGGAAGTGCGCCTGATCGGACCCGGGGGCGAAAATCTGGGCGTTGTGCCCATTCAAGAAGCCCTGCGCATCGCTCGCGATGCCGAACTGGACCTGGTCGAAGTAGCGCCCGGCGCTACCCCACCCGTTTGCCGGGTGATGGATTTCGGGAAATTCCTCTACGAACGCGCCAAAAAAGAACGCGAAGCCAAGAAGGCACAGACGCGCATTGAAGTGAAAGAGATCCGTCTGCGCCCCAAAACCAACGAGCATCACCGTGGTTTCAAGACCCGCGATGCCCGCCGCTGGCTGTTGGAAGGCAACAAGGTCAAGGTCACCGTGCGCTTCCGCGGACGGGAGATCACCTACCCGGAACTGGCGCTGGAAGACCTGCGTGAAATTGCCGAGGAATTGTCCGACATCGCCACCATCGAGCAGGCGCCCCTGCTGGAAGGCAAGGTCATGACCATGGTGCTCTCGCCTGCCAAGCCGGGCAAGAAAAAGAGCGAGGGCGGTCAGTCGAAAGCGGCATCTTCGGCGAGCGAAACGCCTGCCCCTGAGGCACAAAAAGAATCCTGACCGAAAAAATCCGCAGGGATTCAGCGGCTCTTGAACAAGGAGAGCCGGGTCGTTGTTCGTGTCCATTTTCAAGCCGTGGAGAGTTCTCCACGGCTTGTATTTTTTCGTGAAGGTTGTCTGAATTTTGACTGAAGAAAAGCAGAAAACAATTGACATTGCCTGAGAATCTCATTAGACTGGAATTGTTTCCCCAAATTATCTTTTTTCAGGAGGAGAATTCTATGAAGCGGGTTTTGTTTGTTGTGTTGCTGTTGGCGTTGATGCTGGCGGCTTGCACCCCAGCCACGCCAACCCAGCCTGCCAAGACTTACAAACTGGCAGCCATTTTCCCGGGCGTGATCAACGACTCGGACTACAACACGCTGGGCTATCTGGGCGCCGAAGCCGTCCAGAAGGATCTCGGCATCGAGATGGCGTACTCGGAGACGGTTGCCGTTCCCGACATTGACCGCGTGATGCGCGAGTACATTGATCAGGGTTACAACATCATCTGGACGCACGGCGGGCAGTACGTCAACCAGACCATCGACCTCGCCAAGCAGTTCCCCGATGTGGTCTTCATCGCCGAAGGCGATGCCCAACCGGCAGAAATGCCCGCCAACGTGTGGTTCATTGACCGCAACTTCCACATCGGCTTCTACGGCGTGGGCGCACTGGCGGCTCGCATCACCCAGACCGGTAAAATCGGCTACATCGGCGGGCTGACCCTGCCCTTCTCGTACGCTGAGGTGCACGCCATGCAGCAAGCCATCAAAGATTCCGGCAAGGACGTGGAACTCAAAGCCGTGTGGGCAGGCGATTTCAACGATCCGACCAAAGCGCGTCAGGTTGCCGATACCATGATCGCCGAGGGCTACGACGTGCTGGTTGGCTCGCTCAACAACGGGATGCTGGGCGTGTTCGAAGCCGCCAAAGCCACCACCGACAAGAAGATTCTGGTCACCGCCAAGTACACCGACAAGACCAGCATCGCCCCCGACAACTACGTCACCTCTCTGCTGTACGATTTCGTCAAACCGATGAAAGAAATCGTGGGCAAGATTCAGGCTGGCGAGAAGGGTGGCTATTACCCGCTGGGCTTCGACACCGGCGTTTCGCTCCAGACCCCCTTCAAGAATGTGGATCCAGCCGTTGAAGAAGAGATGAAGGGCGTCATCAACGATCTGGTGTCCGGCAAGATTCAGGTGGTGAAAGACACCAGCGAGATCAAATAATCGTTTTCCCGAGAATGAAGGCTCCCTGTTTTGGGGAGCCTTCGTGCCATCTTAACGAGTCTCACGAGAAAGGACGCATGAACGCACCCATCCTTTTGCACATGCGGGGAGTCTCCAAGGCATTTGGCAACACTCAGGCGCTGGACAACGTTTCCTTCGAACTGCGCCAGCGGGAGATTCACGGGTTGCTGGGCGGTAACGGCGCCGGTAAAACCACCCTGATGAACATCCTGTTTGGCTTGTACCGCGCCGATGCCGGGGAGATTTTCCTGAACGACCAGCCGGTGCACATCACCGGACCGAAAGATGCCATTACCCACCGCATTAACATGGTGCACCAGCACTTTTTACAGGTGGGATCTTTTACCGTGCTCGAAAACATCCTCATCGGAGCGCCGCGCAAAAACCGCTGGAACAACCGCTACGATGCCGAGGTGCAGAAAATCCAAGCCCTGCAGGAGCGCTTTGGGCTTCAGGTGCCGCTGGATGCGCTGATTGAAGACCTGCCCATGGGCATGCGCCAGAAAGTGGAAATCCTCAAAGCCCTGTACCGCGGCGTGCAGGTGCTCATTCTGGACGAACCCACCACCAACCTCACCCCGCAGGAAGTGGATGCGCTCTTCCAGTCTCTGCGGGTGATGGTGCAGGAAGGCTTGAGCGTGGTGTTCATCACCCACAAACTGCGCGAGGTGATGAGCGTGTGCGACCGCATTACCGTACTGCGCAACGGCAAAAACGTGCTGACCCTCGACCGGCAGGAGGCTTCGGAAGATGCCTTCGTGCGCGCCATGGTCGGCGAGGGCATGGACCTGAGCCGCAGCGTCATCTTCGCCCATGCCGGGCAGGACCTGCCGGCGCCTGCGCCCGTTCCTGTGCTCCGTGTGGAGGACATCGTCACCGCGCCTGCCGAAGGCAGTGTGGCACTGCAAAATGTTTCCTTCGATGTGCGCGAAGGGGAGATTTTCGGCATTGCCGGGGTGGCGGGCAACGGTCAGCGGGAACTGGCGGAAGTGGTCATGGGACTGCTGCCGGTACAGTCGGGGCAGGTGTTCCTGCGGGATCAGATACTGCCGCATCCCGATTCCCGGCGGGTGTTGAAGGGCGATTTTGCCTACATTCCCGAAGACCGCCTGCACGACGGCTTCCTGCCGCGCGCCAGCGTGGCGCACAACCTGATTCTGGGGTTGCACCGCCGTCCGCCCTACAGCAACGGCAGGGTGATTGACTGGAACACGGTCTTCTCCCGCGCGCGGGAGTTGATCGGACAGTACAACATCAAGACTTCCGGACCGGAGGACATGGGCGGCAACCTGTCGGGAGGCAACATTCAGCGGGTGATGGTGGCGCGGGCATTCTCCACCGCGGCGCCGGTGATGGTTGCCCACAATCCTACCCGCGGGCTGGACATCCCTTCGATGGATCTGGTGTACCAGAAGATGCTGGAGCGCAAACGGCAGGGACTCGCCACCCTGCTCATCTCGGAAGATCTGGATGAACTGATGCTGATGTGCGACCGCATCGGCGTGCTGTACAAAGGCGAACTGCTGGGCATTGTGGAACGCGGACAGTTCGAGAAATACACCATTGGACAGATGATGAGCGGCATCCGCCCGCAGGCATAAGGAAAGGGTCTTATGAAGAAATCAAACGCAATCTTCTCAATTGCCCGCGCGGTGCTTCCTTACCTGCTGGCTGTGCTGGCGGCGTTTGCCGCGGCGGGCGTGTTCATCGCCCTGATGGGGTTCGACGTGTTCAAAGCCTACGGAACGATTCTGTTCACCTCGTTCCGCACTCCCAACGGATTCGTGCAAACCCTGTTGAAATTCGTGCCGCTGGTGTTGCAGGCGCTGGCGTTTACCATCCCGCTGACGGCGGGTAAATTCAACATCGGCGGCGAGGGGCAACTGCTGGTTGGGGCGACCGCCGCCACGGTGGTGGGCATTGTCTTCGCAAACCTGCCGCCGCTCGTGCTGATCCCGCTGGTGCTGGTGGCGGGCGTGCTGGGCGGCGCACTGTGGGGCTTGATTCCCGGCTGGCTGTTGTACCGCTTCGGCATCAACGAAATCCTCACCACCGTCCTGCTCAACTTTGTTTCGTTCAATCTGGTCAATTACGTGTGCACCGGTCCACTGCGCGACCCGGCGGCGGGACACCCGACCACGCTCGCCATCGGTCAAAACGGATGGCTGCCCATGCTGATCAACAACCCGCCGCTCCACTCCGGCATTTTGCTGGCGATTGTAGTGGTGGCGGTGGTGTACTACGTCATCACCCGCACGGTGAGCGGTTATGAACTGGTGGCAACCGGCGCCAACCCGCGCGCCGCCGGGGTGTTCGGCATCAACACCCGCTGGATGTTCATCGCCTCGCTGGTCATTGCTGGCGGCGTGGGCGGTCTTTCCGGCGCGCTGGAAGTGGCGGGCGCCCAACACCGCCTCATTGAGGGCATGCAGCACAACTTTCTGGTGCTGGGTTTGATCATCGGGTTGATTGCCAAAGGGAACAATCTGGCGGTGCCGTTTGTGGCGTTCTTCATCTCCGTGCTGGAAGTGGGCGCCAGCGCCATGCAGAGGACGCTGATGATTCCGGTGGAAATGGTCTTCATCGTCGAAGCGCTCATTCTGGTATTTGTCCTGCTTTCCGATCTGGTACAAAAGAGGGTCTCATGAACGAGTTCTGGCTGACCATCATCTCTTACGCAAAACTGATTTTGCTGACCATTGTGCCGTTTGTGCTGGCGGGACAGGGCACCATGTTGGGCGGACGCACGGGCATTTTCAACGTGGCGCAGGAAGGCATCATGCTGGTGGGCGCTTCGGTGGGCTTTCTGGTGAGTTTCCTGACGCGCAGTAACGAACTGGGCATGCTCGCCGCCATGCTGGCGGGCGGATTGTTCGGGCTGGCGCTGGCGTACTTCACCACCCATCTGCGCATGGATCAGTTCGTCATCGGGCTGGCGTTGTTCTTCATCGGGGTGGGCTTATCCACGTTGCTGCCGAAAATCATCATCGGCGTGACCCTGACCCCGCCGCTCATCCCCACGCTGAAGGAAATCCCCATTCCCGTGTTGAGTCAGATCCCCGTGATCGGAGAGGTGTTCTTCAAGCAGAACGTGCTGGTGTACTTCTCCATCCTGCTCTCGGTGGGATTGTGGTGGTACCTGTACCGCACACAGGCGGGCATGGAACTGCGCTCGGTGGGCGAAAATCCTCAAGCCGCCGACAGTCTGGGAGTCAACGTCACCCGTTCGCGCTACTGGACTGCCATTGTGGGCGGGATGCTCATGGGGCTGGCAGGGGCGTACCTGCCGATGGTGTACACCGGCACCTTCACCGAAAACATGGTCAAGGGGCGCGGCTGGCTGGCAATTGCGCTGACCTTCTTCGGCGGCTGGAAGCCCGATACCATCCTGTATGGGGCGCTGTTCTTCGCCCTGATCGAGGTGCTGGCGTACCGCGTGCAGGTGCTGGGCACCGCCATCCCCTACCAGTTCCTGCTGATGCTGCCGTATCTGGCAACCATTCTGGTGATGATGTTCTCGTTCCGCAGGGCGCGCGTGCCTGCCTTCCTGGGGCAGAACTACGACCGCGAGAAGCGGGCGCTGTAAAAAACAACGGGAGCGGACAACCGCTCCCGTTTTGATTTACGAAGGGAGATGTTACGCGCTCTGCGCTTCCACCACCGCGCCGCTCTCCGCCTTCATCGGCGTGGTGGCGCGCAGGAAACCGGCAAAGAGCAAGACAGCGCCTAAAAATTCGCTGATGTACAGCGCACCCGGCACCCCCATACGGCTAAACGTCCCGCCAAACGCAGGCAGGAGCGCACCCACGGCAATCAGCACGTTGCCGATGGTGCGGTGCAACAGCACCCGCTTGCGCCAGAAGAGAAACGCCGAGTAGCCCGCGCCGCCCACCAGCGCCACCGTGCCGTACAGGTTGAAAAACGGCGTCAGGGTGCGCACCCCGGCGGTGATGATGGCTTTCCCGCTCAACTCACTGCCCGTATGCAGACCGCCCGTCATCAAACTGGGGTCAAGTTGGGCGCCAAAGACACGCACGGCACCGTACAGCGACCCCAGCGCCAGCAGAATCATGAGGGCGTGCGCCAGTTTGCGCCGACGCACCAGCAAATACACCGTCCCCTGACCCAGCCAGGCGGCAACCAGCATGGCGCCGAACAGATACCACAGGCGGAAAATCAGCGGGCTCCAGCCAAAGGCGCCGTAGAAGCCCTCGCAAAAGCCGCCAATGCCGTAGAACACCATCCCAATGCCCCACAAGAGCAGGTGCGCCCCACCCTTCAGAGCAAAGCGGCGCAGGACGAGAGCGGCAAAGACAAAACTGACCGCGCTGGAAAGGAACGGCAAAACGGTATTCAGAAACGTCATAACCAGTCCTCCGATGAAACAGAATGAAGTGATACAGGCTTTATTTCAGCCAGCCCAGCAGAACCGCCAGGCTGACGCCAATCAGCGCCAGCACTGCCAGACCTACCAGCACAAGAATCAACGGAACGGCTTTTTCCCAAAAGGGGGGATAAGGACGACGTGGAGAAGGACGTTGCGATGGCGATGTCATAAGCAATTCTCCCGGGCTTGATTATGCCACGGGAAAATTAAGCAAACATGAGATTTCCGACCGGATTAAGATATTTGCCCGCCAAGCAGAACCTGCAGATAACGATCCGCCATCGTCTCAAGGTCAAAAAGGCGTTCGGCGCGGGCACGGGCGCGACGACGAGCGCTTTCCCCCTCTCCCAGCAAGCGGCGGGTCGATTCCGCCAGTTCCTCACGGCAGAGGGGCGCTTCCAGATGCCACACCCGGCTCCCCCAGGGCGCCAGCGCGCCGCCGTCCTCGCCCACCAGTTCGGGCAGGGCACCCTCGGCGTAGCCCACCACGGGCAACCCGCACGCCAGCGCCTCGATGACGGCGTTCGGACAGGGTGGGTTGAGTTCCGCCGAAAACAGCAGGTGCGCCGAGCGATCCAGCGCAGGAATGTCAACGCGGGGAACCACTCCCAGCCAGCGCACTTTGCCCGGCAACTGCGCTTCGGCAAGGTGGCGCAGTTCCGCCACCACCTCGCCCGCCACCCACAGTTCGGCGGGTTTGCCCTGCCAGCCATCCAGACACCGGACGAGATCCAGAGCATTTTCCAGCCCAAGCCAGTTGCCACGGTGCAGGCGCCCTTCCACCACCTGCACCCGCCAGCGGTCTGCTGGGGGGCTTTCCTCGCCCTGCGGGGAGTATTCCCGCAAGTCCACGGCGTTATAAATCACCGTGGCAGGGTGGCTGACCTGTCCGTACACCCGCTCCCACCAGCGGCGGGAAAATTCGGACTGGTACACAATCGCATCGGCAAGGTAACGGCGGATGAACGCCAGCAGGGCATTGTTGAATTCGGAGCGCAGGAAGTGACGAACGCCGGTAAAGCGCCTGCGGTGAAGCCAGTTCATCCCATCCAGACGCTGGACGATGCGCACGCCACGCCGGCGCGCCCGCCACAGGGCGGGCAGGTCGCGCGTACCGGCAATGACCAGAATGGCTGTGCAGGTGGGATCGTCGGGGCTTTGATGCACCCGCCAGCCGTGCCGCGTCAGCGCGGCGCTCAACCGCCCGCGGAAAGATGCCGGTCCGCCCAGCCCTTCCAGGCGAGGGAGCAGGCAGAGAGAACCGGAAGCGGGGTCAGGCGGATTCATGCCTCAAACGGAGCGGATGTCTCCCGGCTGAACTGGAGCAGGGCTGCCACGATGCGCTCGGCGGCATGTCCATCTCCAAAAGGATTGGCGGCTTGCGCCATGGCGCGGTAGGCATCTTCATCTTCCAGCAGCAGGCGCGCCTCGCGCAGAATGCGCTCCGGATCGGTGCCTACCAGTTTGAGCACGCCCGCCTCCACGCCTTCGGGGCGCTCGGTGACCTCGCGCAGAATGCGCTCCGGATCGGTGCCTACCAGTTTGAGCACGCCCGCCTCCACGCCTTCGGGGCGCTCAGTAACCTCACGCAGAACCAGGGTGGGCTTGCCCAGGCTGGTGGCTTCCTCCTGAATACCGCCCGAATCGGTAAGCACCAGATGGGCTTTCTGCATCAGATGCGCCATGGGCAGGTAATCCAGCGGCGGGGTAAGGGTGATATTGGGCACATCCGAAAGCAGGCGGTAAACCGGTTCCTGCACATTGGGGTTGAGATGCACGGCATAGAGCAGCGCCAGACGGTCGGCGTATTCCTCTGCCAGGGTGCGCAGGGCATGGCAGATATTCTCCAGCGGTTTGCCGAAGTTCTCCCGCCGGTGCGCGGTGATCAGCACCAGTTGACGCCCGCCGGGTCGCACGTCCATGCGCGCCAGCAGGTCTGCGGCTTCTTTCGGCATGGGCTGGGCGGTAATCCAGTGCAGGGCATCAATGGCGGGGTTGCCGGTGACCACAATGTTCTGCGGGGGGACGTTTTCTGCCAGCAGGTTGCGGCGGGCATGTTCGGTGGGGGCAAAGTGCAGGTCTGCCACCACCCCGGCAATGCGCCGGTTGATTTCCTCGGGGAAAGGCTGGTAGCGGTCGTTGGTGCGCAGACCGGCTTCCACATGTCCCACCCGGATGCGGTGATAGAACGCCAGAAGCGCCGCCGCCATCACGGTGGTCGTATCGCCCTGCACCAGCACCCAGTCGGGCTTGACCTCGCGCAGGACGGGATCGAGGTGGGTGAAGATGTCCGCCGTCAGTTGCGCCAGGCTCTGATTGGGCTTCATCAGGTTCAGGTCAATGTCGGGGTGGATGTCGAACACCTCCAGCACCTGATCCAGCATCTGGCGGTGCTGAGCGGTCACGCACACCTGCGATTCGATGCCGGGGGTTTTCGCCAGCAGGCGCACCACCGGCGCCATCTTGACCGCCTCGGGGCGAGTGCCAAAGATCGAGAGCACGCGAATCATGGCTTACCCTGCCTGTTTTCGATCACCCAGACGGTGGTAGTGGAAGCCGTTGAACTGCCAGCGTTCAGGCTCCCAGCCGTTGACACAATCCACCACAATGCGCGCCGCGGTCAACTGCGCCACTTCCACCGGGTCGAGGTTGCGCAGGACGGTATGTCCCACCAGCAGGAGCAGAACATCGGCTTCATCGAGGATTTCGCCCAGCGTGGGGACGGTCTCCACACCCTCAATGGTCGCATCGGGCTTGAAAGGCTCGTAAGCGCGTACCTGCGCGCCCGCCTGACGGAGCAGATGACAGACTTCGATGGCAGGGCTTTCGCGCAGATCGTCCACATCGGCTTTGTACGCCAGCCCGAGGGCGGCAACCCGCAGTCCCTCCAGTGAGCCTGCCGCCTGACGCACCCGCTCGACGACGAAGTGCGGCTGGCTGTCGTTGACCTCGCGGGCGGTGCGGATGAGGGTTGCCAGATCGGGTGCGGCTTCCACTAAAAACCACGGATCTACCGAGATGCAGTGTCCACCCACGCCGGGTCCCGGGCTGAGGATGCGCACCCGCGGATGGCGGTTTGCCAGCGCGATGGCTTCCCACACGTTGATGCCGAAGCGCTCCGCAAGGCGGGCAAACTCGTTGGCGATGGCGATGTTGACATCGCGGTAGGTGTTTTCCATCAGTTTGACCATCTCGGCGGTGGTGGCATCGGTCAGGATGATCTCGCCGCGCACGAAGACGCCGTACAGGTCGCGCCCGGCTTCGGCAGAAGCGCGATCAATGCCGCCAATGACGCGGGTGTTTTCGATCAGTTCCCGCAAAATCTGCCCGGGCAAAACCCGCTCCGGCGAATACGCCAGATGGAAATCCTCGCCCGCCTTCAAGCCAGAGCGTTCGAGGATGGGGCGAACCACGTCCTCGGTGGTGCGCGGCGGGGAAGTCGATTCCAGCACGACCAGCGCGCCGCGGCGCAGGACCGGAACGATGGCTTCCGCGGCGGAAATCACGAACGATAAATCTGCCTTCTTGCCCTCTTTGAAGGGCGTGGGTACAGCAATAATGTAGGCATCGGCTTCGACGGGCTGAGGGCTGACCGAAAGGTTGCCCGATTTCACCGCCGCCTGCACCAGCGTGCGCAGTCCCGGCTCGTAGATATGGGTTTCGCCGTTCTGTAAACTGTGCAGTACGGCAGGGTTGACATCCACACCGGTGACCCGCAACCCGTGCGTGGCAAAGGTGCTGGCGGTGGGCAAGCCGATGTATCCCAATCCCAGAACACAAATGTGTTGAAAACGCATGTGCATCTCCCTGTGTCGTTCTGGGTAACGATTATCTCACGATTCGCGCCATGCGGACAGGGTATGATGCGGTGCGCCCATCCCGCCACCCAAAGGCTGTGATCATCGCTCCAGCGGCAGGGTGAAGGAGAAAGTGCTTCCCTGCTGAACCTGACTTTCTGCCCAGATGCGTCCGCCGTGGGCTTCGACGATGTGGCGGGCAATGGATAAGCCCAAACCGGTACCCTCTCCCGAACGCGAACGGTCGGTCTTGAAGAAACGCTCAAAGATGCGCTCCAGATCTTCCGGTGGGATGCCGATACCGGTATCGCGCACCCAAAAACGCACCGATCCGCCTTCCTGCGCGGCTCCCAGCGTGATGCGCCCTCCCGGCGGAGTAAATTTAATCGCATTGTGAATCAGGTTGACCAGCACCTGCTCGATGCGCTCCGCATCGGCAAGAACCTGAGGAACATCTTCCGGGCAGTCCATCTCCAGAGTCAGCCCTGCCCGCTCCGCCTGTAAGTGCATGCGTTCGGCACCGCGCCGCAGAATGTCGCAGGGAGAGACGGATTTGCGCTGAAGCGGCACCAGTCCCGACTCGATGCGGGACAGTTCCAGCAGTTCGCGCACCATTTGGGTCAGGTTGTCAATCTCCACTTCCATCTGGCGCAGAAAGCGCTGAGCCGCGGGCGGATCCTCCAGCGCCCCTTCCTGCAGGGTCTCGACCAGCGCTTTGAGCGACGCCAGCGGAGTACGCAGTTCGTGGGAGACGTTGCTGACAAAGTCCCGGCGCACCCGCTCCACCCGACGCTCCCGGGTCAGGTCATGGAAAACCAGCAACAAGGCATTGCCGCTTTCCCTGCCCAGCGGAGTCAGCACCACCTGCAGGAAGCGGTGATCGGGCAGAATTTCCACCTCGCCATCCTGCGGGACATGGCTCTGGCGCGTCCGCTCCCACAACTCCACAATGGCATGGTGGCGCACCCCTTCGATGAGCGAAGCCCCCACCGCGCGGGCTTCTTCGATGCCGAACATTTCTGCCGCGGCGGCGTTGATGAGCAGAATTTTTCCGGCTTCATCCACCAGCAGAATCCCGTCCCTCATGTTCTTCAGCACGGTTTCCAGTTTCTGCCGCTCGGCGCGCAGTTGACTGACCTGCTCGCGGAGATGATCCGACATGGTTTGGAACGCCGCCTGCAGACGGCGAATTTCGTCGCCTTCGCCTCGGGTGGGCTGACTGGTGCGCTCCGTCAGTCGCTGAGCGGTAGCGCTCAACGACTCCAGCGGCGCCAGCACCCGCCGGGTGATCCACACCGCAATCAGCACGGCAAATGCCCCGGCAATCAGCGCCGCAATGAACAGCGAGCGATTGAGGGCTTGCTGTTCCCGCCGGATGGACTGCATGGATGCCGCCACGCGGATCACCGCCAGCACCTGCTGTTGAGAAACCACCGGTACCGCCACGTAAAGCATCTCTTCGTTCACGGTGGTACTGAAGCGGATCTCCACCGCTTCGCGGTTGCGCAGGGCTTCCTGCACCTCCGGGCGGCTGAGATGATTCTCCAGTTGATTGAGCGGCTTCTCACTCTCTCCCACCACCCTGCCGTCGGCAAGCACCACCGTGATGCGCTCGCCCACCAGCATGGCGGAGTCGTGCACGATTTGATTGATTTGAGGGTTCTCAGGGTCTTCCAGAATCAGCGGGATGAGCAAGTTGCGCATCAGGCGCGCTTCCTGCAAAAGGTAGGTCTGCATGCGGTGCAGATTGTTCTGATAGAAAAGGGAAGAGAGGTACAGCGTCACCCCCAGCAGGGTGAGGAAGATCAACCCCATCAGAGGGATGAGAATGCGCCAGAAAACGCGCCCCCGCATGGCGTCAGCCCTCAAAGCGGTAGCCCGCGCCGCGCACGGTGACGATGCGGGTAGGGTGCGATGGGTCGGGTTCAATCTTCTCCCGCAACCAGCGGATGTGCACATCCACGGTACGGCTGTCGCCAAAGTAATCCCAACCCCACAGTTCCTTCAGCAGATAATCCCGCGAGAGCACCTGTCCGCGGTGCTTCATGAAGAAGTGCAGAAGTTCAAACTCCTTCGGCTTCATCGCCATGACCACCCCATTGACGCGTACCTCGCGACGCACCATGTCCAGTTCCAGATTGCCGAAGACAAAGCGTTTCCCGCCGTCTTTTTCCGCGCTTTCCTCGCTCTTCTGCACCTCCTCGCGGATCATGCGCACCCGCCGCAACATGGCTTTGACCCGCGCCAGCAGTTCGCGCATGCTGAAGGGCTTGGTCATGTAGTCGTCGGCGCCCACCTCCAGCCCCACCACCCGATCAATTTCCTCGGCGCGTGCGGTCAGCATCAGCACCGGCGTGTTCATTTCCTGACGCAATCGGCGGCACAGTTCAAAGCCGTCTATGCCGGGAAGCATCACATCCAGCAGGATGAGATCCGGCTGAAACAGACGGGCTATCTCCAGCGCACGAATACCATCCCCGGCGACCTTGACCTCATAGCCCTGACGCTGAAGGTTGTACTCCAGCGTTTCCTGCAGGGCGCGCTCATCCTCGACCACCAGGATTTTTTCCGCCATACGCACCTCCCATCTGCTCCATGACCATCGCCAGTTGTTCCGCCAGGGTCTCGCGATGGAAATGCTCTTCCACACAGCGCCTGCCCGCCAGCCCCATCTCTCGCGCGGCTTGTGGGTTTTGCGCCAGCGCGCGCACCGCCTGCGCCAGGGCTTCCGCATCCCCCGGCGGGACGAATACCCCGGCGCCGGCTTCTTCGACCACCTTGCGGATGACGCCGTCAATTGCCAGCACCACCGGACGTCCTGCCGCCATGGCGTCGAACACCTTGTTAGGGTATGTCGTCTTGTACAGTTCCAGCGGTTTCAGAATTGCCAGACAGGCATCCGATGCCGCCATGATCTCGCCCATCTGCACTTTGGGCGCAGGCGGCAGGAAGAGGATTTGATTCAGCCCTCGCTCCCGGGCTTGCTTCATCAGGGCAGGCTTCTCTTTGCCATCTCCAACCAGCACAAAACAAATCCGGGAATCGTCCCGCAGACGCTCTGCCGCATCCAGCACCACCCCTAAACCGTTGCTGGGACCATGCGCCCCGGCGTATAGCACCACAAAACGATCATCCAGCCCCTGCGCGGCGCGGAAGGACTCGCCCCGCGCGGCAGGATCGAACATGTCCGGGTCGGCGCCATTGGGCACCAGTTCCACCCATTTCGCCCCCCGCCGGGTGACGTGATCGATAAAGCCGGGCGAATTGACCAGCACACGGTCGGCATGGCGGTACAGGAAACACTCCAGCGCCAGCGAGGCGCGGATCAACAGCGGGTTGCGCAGTACTCCCATGGCAACCGCAAAGGCGGGCCAGAGGTCACGCACCTCAAACAGGAAAGGCACGCGCTTCCAGCGCGCCAGCGCCCATGCCGTCAACCCCTGAAAAATGGGCGGAGAAGTCCCCCAGACCAGATCCACTTCGCGCACTTTCAGCCCAATCCAGAAAGAGGACAGCATGAAACTGACAAACGCCAGCACCCGATGGAAGAAACTGCGGTGCAGAGCGGCATAAGTATACGCGCGCAGGATGGTGATGCCCTCTTCTTCATCGCGGGATGCAGTGGTTTCCACCTTGCCGGTCAGATAACTCACCGGACTACAGATGATGGTCACACGGTGTCCGCGCTGGACCAGATAGCGCGCCAGTTCGTGATGACGGGTGCCGCCCGCCTCGCCCAGAGAGACAAAGGCTTGATGGATGAGCAGAATATGCACAATTAAATTGTACCAGAGGCGGAGCGGGTTCAGACGGAAAAAAGGTTCGGTGAGGAAGGTTTTCAGGAGTTCTCGCTCCACCCGATTGAGGGGCATTTTGAGGATTGGTTTTGCCGTTCCGGTGTATAATGAAATGTGAACCTTATCCCCCGGGATGAACGAAGGTCCAGCGCCACTGTCATCTTTGCCCTTGAGGACTTTCCTTGATCTCTTCAGCAGGGTGCAGGTCCAACCGGCACCCTGTCGAGCAGACAGGCAAACTGCCGTGGGGGAAGGGAAACATACAAAGGGCAAAGCGGGGATCTGAGGCGTGAAGACGGGGGAGTTCTGCCGCTTTTTCATCCTCAGGCGCAAGCACAGGCACGCCTGTGAAGCGGGACGCAACGTAATCTTGCGTCAAGGAAGCCGAAAGGAGGTGATTGCTGTTCATTAAACCCGCAAGCGTCCGTTTTGTCCTGTCCTATTTTTTCAATCCAGTTTCCATCTATTTCAAGAAGGAGAAACGTATGTCGAAGAAGTTCTGGTATTCCCTGATGGCAGTGCTGATGCTGACTGCCATGGTGCTTTCGGCGTGCGGCGGTGCGGCAACGCAAGCCCCCGCTGAAGCCACCCAACCCCCCGCTCAGGGCGGCAAAGAGGTGGAAGTCTTTTCGTGGTGGACGGGCGGCGGCGAAGCCGCAGGTCTGGAAGCCATGATTAAGGTCTTCAACGCCAAGTATCCCGACATCAAATTCATCAATGCGGCAGTGGCAGGCGGTGCGGGCACCAACGCCCGCGCGGTGCTGGCAACCCGTCTGCAATCCGGCGATCCCCCCGATTCGTGGCAGGGGCATGCCGGTCAGGAGTTGATCGGCACCTACGTGGCGGGTGGTCAGATTCAACCGCTCAACGACCTGTATGAGTCCGAAGGCTGGCTGAACGTGATGCCCAAGACGCTCATCCCGCTCATTTCGCAGGATGGCAAGATTTACTCCGTGCCGGTCAACATCCACCGCGCCAACGTGCTTTGGTACAACCCCAAGATTCTGGAAGAGAACAAAATCGCCGTCCCCACCACCGTGGACGAGTGGTTCGCCGCCATGGATCAACTCAAAGCCGCTGGCGTGACCCCGCTGGCGCTGGGTGAGCAGTGGACGAAGATGCACCTGCTCGAGACCGTCCTGCTGGGCACACTGGGCGCCGAGAAGTACAACGGCTTGTGGAACGGCACCACCGATTGGGGCAGCCCCGAAGTGAAGAAAGCGCTGGAGAACTTCCAGAAAGCCATGACCTACGCCAACACCGATTCGGCGTCCCTGTCCTGGCAGGATGCCGCCCAACTGGTGGTCAACGGCGATGCGGCTTTCAACGTGATGGGCGACTGGGCAGAAGGCTACTTCCGCGAACTGGGCAAGAAGCCCAAGGTGGATTACGGCTGGGCGCCGGTGCCCGGAACGGTGGGTGTCTTCCAGTTCCTGTCCGACTCGTTCGTGCTGGCAGTGGGCGCGCCCGATCCAGAAGCGGCAGTGGCGTGGCTGAAGGTGGCTGGCTCCAAGGAAGGGCAGGAAGCCTTCAACCCGGTCAAAGGCTCCATCTGCGCCCGCACCGACTGCGACAAAGCCCTGTTTGGTGAATACCTGCAGTCGGCAATGGATGACTGGGCAAGCAACGTGGTGGTCGGCTCGCTGACTCACGGCGTGGTTGCCAACGACTCGTGGAAGAGCGAAATTGACACCGCTCTGGGGCTGTTCGTCTCCAACGGCGATCTTGCCGCCTTCCAGACGGCGCTGGTGAACGCCTGCAAAGCCTCGGGTCCCTGCAAGTAGTCTTTTTGTGCGTGTTATGGGGCTTCATCTACGGGTGAAGCCCCATTCCTCTTAACTATCCCGCAAGACGCAGGTGCACCATGTTCAAAAACAAGGATCGGTATCTTTCCTTTTTGTTGGTCCTGCCTTCCATTCTGGCAGTGATGATTTTCATTTACGGGTTTATCGGCTGGTCCATTCGGGTCTCGCTCTCCCAATGGAAGGGCTTGAATCCCAACTTTGAGTGGGCGGGGTTGAAAAATTACATCGATCTCTTCTCCGACCCACGCTTCATGGTGGACATCCGCAATACGGTCATCTTCACGGCGGTCTTTGTGGTGGGCTGTATTGTGGTGGGCTTCCTGTTGGCAGTCATGCTCGATCAAGGGCTGAAGGGAGAAGCCTTCTTCCGCACCCTGTTCCTCTTCCCCATGGCAATTTCCTTCATCGTCACCGGCGTTGTCTGGCGCTGGTTGATGAACCCGGCAACCGGCTCGCGCATGAGCGGGCTGAACCTGCTCTTTTCTTACCTTCATCTGGATTTTCTGATTAACAACTGGCACACTACGCCCACCTGGGGCATTGCCGCCGTGGCGCTGGCGGCAATCTGGCAAATGTCTGGCTACACCATGGCGCTGTATCTGGCAGGTTTGCGCTCCATCCCGATAGAACTGCGCGAAGCCGCCCAAATCGATGGCGCCAATGAACTGCAAATGTACCGCTACGTCATCCTGCCCATTTTGACGCCGGTGACGTTGAGCGCGCTGATTATTCTGGGACACATTTCCCTCAAGGTTTTCGACTTAATCATCGCCATGGCTGGCAAGCAACTGGCGCTGGACGTGCCCGCCATCTACATGTGGCAAACCACCTTCGACGGGCTGTTTTACGCCCGCGGCGCCGCCATCGCCACCCTCCTGCTGATCAGCGTGGCAGTGTTGATTGTTCCTTACATGTGGTTCACCCTGCGAAGCGAGAAGCAACTATGAAAACGAAATCTCTGCGCACTGGCAAAAACTGGCTGTATGCACCGCTCATTTTCATGTCCATTTTTTACCTGCTTCCCATGTACGTGATGCTGGTGACGGGATTCAAGCCCTTTGAAGAGGTGGACCTCAAGACGATGTGGGCGCTTCCCCGCCACATTGCTTTTGATAACTACGTGGAAGCCTTCCGCCATCTGGCGCCCTCCCTGCGCAACAGTTTCGTCATGGTCATCCCCGCCACCATCATTTCCTCCTTCCTCGGCTCATTAAACGGTTACGTGCTGGCAAAGTGGAAATTCAAGGGCGCCGATGTGATTTTCCCGCTCATCCTGTTCGGCATGTTCATCCCCTACCAGAGCATCCTCATCCCGCTGGTGCAGTTCATGAAGTCGGTCAATCTCACCGGCATACCGGGGCTGATTCTGGCGCACGTCATTTACGGCATCCCTATTACCACGCTGACCTTCCGCAACTACTACGCCAGTTTGCCGCAGGAATTGATCGAAGCCGCCCGCATTGACGGATCGAGCATGCTGGGGGTGTACCGTTGGATTTTGCTCCCCATCTCCATCCCCAGTTTCGTGGTAGTGCTGATCTGGCAGTTCACTTCGGCATGGAACGATTTCCTGTTTGCCGTGGTGCTGACGGGCAACACCCAGTGGCCCATCACTGTGGCGCTGAACAATATGGCAGGCAGTCAGATCATCGCCTGGAATGTGCAGATGGCAGGATCATTGCTGGCGGCATTGCCCACCCTGCTGGTGTACCTCTTCCTGGGGCAGTACTTCCTGCGCGGATTGCTGGCTGGCTCGCTGAAAGGGTAAGGTGAACCATGGCTCAAAAACCGCTCAACTGGGGCATTCTCTCCACCGCGCACATCAACCGCGCCCTGATTCCCGTGTTGCAGTCTTCACCGCGCACCCGCCTGCTGGCGGTGGCGTCGCGCAGTCTGGAAGCGGCGCAGTCCTACGCGCGGGAGTGGCGCATCCCCCGCGCATATGGCAGGTATGAGGACCTGCTCGCCGACCCCGAGATTGACATTGTGTACAATCCGCTACCCAACCATCTGCACGCCGAATGGACCATTCAAGCCGTGCAGGCGGGTAAGCATGTGCTGTGTGAAAAGCCGCTCGCCCTCACCCTGCAAGAAGTGGACGCCATTCGCGCGGCGGCGCAGGCACACGGCAAAGTAGTCGCCGAAGCCTTCATGTACCGTCACCACCCCCAAACCCTCAAGGTGAAGGAAATCGTGGAGAGCGGTGCAATCGGTGCGGTAAAGATGGTGCGTGGGGCGTTCACCTTTACCCTCGACCGTCCCGGCAACTACCGCCTTGAGCCCGCCATGGGGGGCGGCAGTCTGTGGGATGTGGGGTGCTACCCGCTGAGTTACGCCCGCTTTGTACTGGGAGCGGAGCCACTGGAAGCCTTTGGCTGGCAGACGCTCAACGCCGCCGGATGCGAAATGTCTTTTGTGGCGCAGTTGCGTTTTCCGGGCGAGGCTTTCCTGCAGTTCGAGAGCAGTTTCGAGCGCCCTCCCCGAGCGTTCATGGAGTTTGTGGGCACCGAGGGACGTCTGGAAGTGCCCGATCCCTTCAAGCCGGGCTTATCCACGCGCCTGCTGCTCACCCGTGAGGGGCGCACCGAGACGATTCGGGTCAGAGGAAAGGAACTGTACCTTGGCGAGGTAGAGGACCTGTGCGACGCAGTGCAGATGGGCAAACCACCGCGCATCTCTCTGGAAGACAGCCGGGGCAACATCGCCGCCCTGCTAGCGCTGATCGAGTCGGCACGGCGCGGTGTACCTGTGGCAGTGAATAGATAGAGCCATTTCGCTACGGGAAATTCCTTAAAATAATTTTCCGTTTCATCCTTATTAAGTTTCTTTGTTCCGGTTTGCGGGTATAATTTCCCGCTGTCCCGGAGCGGGAAAATCACCCCAATTGGGAGGGATGACGGTGGGTGAAACGACCTATAATAAAATTGTTCGAGGCATCCTTCCCTTTCCCAAATTCTAAACTGCATCGGTGAGTGGATTATGTCCTTTGCCCATCTGCATGTCCATACTCAATACTCTCTGCTGGACGGCTTCTCCAACCCCAAACAGTTGGTGGCACGCGCCAAAGAGATGGGCATGCCTGCCGTTGCCATCACCGACCACGGCACCATGTTCGGAGTGATTGAGTTCTTCCAGGCTGCCACTGCCGCGGGAATCAAGCCCATCATCGGGTTGGAATCCTACATGGCGGCGCGGCGCATGCAGGATCGCGACCCCAAACTGGACAAATCCAGCACACACCTGCTCCTGCTGGCAGAGAATCAAACCGGTTATCAAAATCTGCTCCAAATTGCCTCGGCGGCGCAGTTAGAGGGCTTTTACTACTACCCGCGCATTGATCACGAATTCCTCGCCCGCCACCATGAGGGCTTGATCTGCACCACAGGATGCCTCTCTGCCGAGATCCCCGAGGCGCTTAAAGAGGGCGATTTCGAACGCGCCCGGAAACTGACGGACTGGTACTACGAGGTTTTCGGCGCCGAAAACTTCTTCTTTGAACTGCAAAATCACGCCATTCCCGAACTGCAGGCGGTCAACCGGCAGTTAATCGAACTGGGCAAACGCTACAACGCCCGCTTCATCGCCACCAACGACGTGCACTACATCAACCCGGAAGATGCCCACCTGCAGGATGTTCTGCTGTGCATTCAGACCGGCAACCTGCTTTCGGAGCCCAAACGCTTCCGCATGAGCGTGGATACCTTCTACCTGCGCTCGCCGGAAGAGATGAGCCGCTTGTTTGCCGATATCCCCGAAGCCCTGAGCAACACCCTGCTCATTGCAGAGCGTTGTAATGTGGATTTGACCAGCAAAGGCTACCACCTGCCGCGCTTCCCCGTCCCCGAGGGCTACACCGCCGAATCTTACCTGCGCGAACTGTGCGAGAAGGGCTTGCGGGAACGCTACGGCAACCGCGCCGATGACCCCATCGTGCGGGAACGTCTGGAGTACGAACTCAAGGTCATCCACCAGATGGGCTTCGATGCCTACTTCCTCATCGTGTGGGATTTGACCCAGTACGCCCGGAAAAACGGCATCTGGTACAACGCGCGCGGTTCGGCGGCAGGCTCGATGGTGGCGTATGTGCTGGGCATCACCATGGTGGAGCCGATCGAACACGGCTTGATTTTCGAGCGCTTCCTCAACCCCGGGCGTATCTCCATGCCCGATATCGACCTTGACTTTCAGGATGACCTGCGCCCCCGCATGCTGGAGTACTGCGCCAGCAAATACGGCGATGATAAGGTGGCGCAGATCATCACCTTTGGCACGCTGGGCGCCAAAGCCGCCATCCGCGACGTGGGACGGGTGATGGACATTCCGCTGGCAGAAGTGGATCGCATCAGCAAGATGCTGTCCACCGCGCCCAACAAGAACGTGACCATCAAAGAAGCGCTGGATACCATTCCCGAGTTCAAGGCGGCATACGAAGAAGCCGATTACCTGCGCGACCTGATCGACACTGCCGCGCGCATGGAAGGAGTGGTGCGCAACGCCGGCACCCATGCCGCAGGCGTGGTCATCACCGATGAGCCCATCGTGCAGTACCTGCCCCTGCACCGCCCCACCTCTGGCTCCGAAGAAAGCCCCATCAAGACCGTCACCCAGTTCGAGATGTCCATCATCGAATCGCTGGGCTTGCTCAAGGTGGATTTCCTCGGACTGGCAACCCTGACCATCATGCAGAGAGCCTGCCAGTTGATCGAACAGCGGTATGGCGTTCATCTGGATCTCCACAACATCCCCACCGACGACCCCGAAACCTATGAATTTCTGGCGCAGGGACATACGGCGGGCGTGTTCCAGTTAGAAGGTAGCGGGATGACCCGCTTCCTGGTGCAGATGCGCCCGCAGAATCTGGATCACGTCATCGCCATGGTGGCGCTCTACCGCCCCGGACCGCTGGACTTCATTCCTACCTACATCCGCCGGATGCACGGCGAAGAGCCGGTGCAGTACCGCCATCCCAAACTGGAGCCCATCTTCAAAGAGACCTACGGCATCCCCGTTTATCAGGAACAAATCATGCGGGCGGCGGTGGAACTGGCGGGCTACACCATGTCCGAGTCGGACGAACTGCGCAAAGCCATTGCCAAGAAGCAGAAGGACAAACTGCTCAAACACCGGGAAAAATTCATCAAAGGCGCAGTAGAGCGCGGCATCGATCAGGAAACCGCCGCGGCAATTTTCGACGACTGGGAAGAGTTCGCCCGCTACGGCTTCAACAAATCGCACGCCGCCGATTACGGCGTCATCGCGGTGCAGACGGCGTATCTGAAGAAGCACTACACCGCCGAGTACATGACCGCCCTGCTCTCGGCATCCAAGAACGAAACCGAAAAGGTGGCGGTGTATGTGGCAGACGCCAAAAACCTCGGCGTGCCGGTGCTTCCGCCCGACATCAACACCAGCGGATGGGACTTCACCATCGAGGATCAACCCGACGGCAAGCCTGCCATCCGCTTTGGGTTGGGTGCGGTGAAGAACGTGGGACAGAATGCCGTGGAGATGATTCTGCAGGCGCGCGAGGAAGGCGGTCCTTTCCAGAGCCTGACCGACTTCGCCTCGCGGGTGGATCTGCGCGGCGTGGGCAAACGCTCGCTGGAATGTCTCATCAAGGTGGGCGCGCTGGACCGCTTCGGCAATCGCAAGGCGCTGTTAGAGGTCATGGACACCATCCTCAACGTGAGCGCCAGCCACTTCCGTGCGGTGAGCAGTGGTCAACTGGCGTTCTTTGGTGCCACCGTGGGCGCCAACGTGGATGCCCTCGAGAACATCCACCTGCCGTTTACCACCGGCATGGACATGCGCGAGCAACTGGAATGGGAGCGCGAACTGATCGGATTGTACGTATCCGACCATCCGCTCAACCCGTACTGGAACAGCATGCGCAAGCGCCTGACTCACTACTCCAACCAACTGGGAGAATTGCGCAACCGCACTCCCGTGGCGGTCGGCGGGATGGTGACCCGCTTCCGCCAGCATCAAACCAAAACCGGCAAGCCGATGGCGTTCATCACCCTCGAAGACCTGCGCGGTCCGATTGAACTGGTGGTCTTCCCCAGCGCCTGGGAAAAGTACTACACGCTGGTGCACATGGATGCCATCCTCATCGCCGAAGGCAAGGTGGACACCGAAAACGGCGATCCCAAAGTGCTGGTGGACAAGTTGAGCGAGGTGACGCTCGAAGCCCCCACGGAAACGGCAATGTCTTTTGAATGGTCGGGCAGTTCCATGGATGTGCCCTGGGAAGAGGCTCCCTTTGACTCCGGGTTTGACGAAGAGGAATCCAACCCCGAACCGCAGGCTGTTGCCGAACCCCGGGCAACCTATGCTGCTCCTGCGCCCGCCCCCACCCCCGCTCCGACACCGCCTTCCAACGGACACGGCAAGCCCGTGCCCACCCCTGCGCCTGAAGAGGATGACCTGATCCCGCCCGAAGATCCGCCCGACTGGCATCTGTACGGCTACAATCTGGCGTCCGAGGAGGATCCTGTGGTGGCGGAAGAGCCGGTCCCGATAATGCCGTCTGGAATCAAAACGGCTCCGGTTAAGGATGAGGTTATCAGCCCTTCGGCGGGCACCCCAACGGCGCCAACGCCCCCCAAACCGACCATCGGCGCATCGTTCCCCGATGTCACCCTCATCGTTCCCCCCTATGCCCAGATGCAGTCCGGCAGCGATGTGCCCCGCATGGTCAAAATCACCCTGCGCTCCACCGGCGACCCCAAGCGAGACATCCTGCGCATGAAACGGGTGTACAATAAACTGCATTCTCATCCCGGAAACGACCGCTTTGCCTTCTGGATTTTTGAGGGCAAAGCCGGGTATTTGTTCGAGTTTCCCAACGAGACAACCTGTGTCTCGACAGAATTACTGGATGAGTTATATAACATCGTAGGAAGGGAAAATGTGCTTGTAGAACCCATTCCTATTCATTGAACTGAAATCTTTTGCATGAAGAGGCAATCCCATGTTTAAAACTTCTATCAGAACGATTGGCGTGATGACTTCCGGGGGAGACGCCCCCGGAATGAACCCGGCGATCCGTGCCGTCGTGCGCACGGCGCTGGCAAACGGCATTCGGGTCATCGGCATTGAAGACGGGTACGAGGGAATGTTGAACGGGCGCTTCCGGGAAATGGGTCCCCGCGATGTGGGCGGAATTTTACAGCGCGGCGGAACAATTTTGCGTACTGCGCGCAGTATGGAATTCAAAACCCCGGAGGGACAGCGCAAAGCCATCCGTCAATTGAGCAGCGCCGGCATCGAAGCCGTGGTAATCATCGGAGGAGATGGCTCCCTCACCGGCGGGCTGAAACTGCAGGAACAGGGCGTTCCGGTGATCGGCATCCCCGGCAGTATTGATAACGACATCTACGGCACCGATATGTGCATCGGCGTGGATACGGCGCTCAACACCATCGTGGACGCCATTGACAAACTGCGCGACACGGCTTCCTCGCACAACCGCGCCTTCCTGGTGGAAACTATGGGACGCGATTGCGGGTATCTGGCGGTGCAAGCGGGCATCATCTGCGGCGCCGAGATGACCATCATTCCCGAGTACGAAACCCCCTTTGAAGAAGTTGCCGAAGCCGTGGAAGATGCTTACAAGCGCGGGAAATCTCACTGCATCATCGTGGTGGCAGAGGGCGCCAAATTGAACGCCAACGAACTGGCGGTCAAACTGCAGGAAATGAACGTGGGCTTCGATACCCGCGTGACCGTGCTGGGGCATGTTCAGCGCGGCGGCAAACCCACCGCATTTGACCGCTTCCTTGCCACCCGTTTTGGGGTCAAAGCGGTGGAGTTCCTGCTCAGCGGGCAAACCGGCGTGATGACCGCCCTCACCGGGCGCGACATCACCCCTCTGCCGCTGGCGACGGTGGTCAACAACCGCCGCACTCTGAGCGAGGAATACATCAAAATGGCGCGCATTCTGGCGCGGTAACGACCATCAGGCATTTCTCAGCCCGCTGGCTCGGTTGGAGCGGCGGGCTTTTTTCTTAACCGATGAAAATCCACAGCAAAAACATTGCCATCAATGCCAGTTGTCCAAACACCCCCACAGTAAAGCCGATCAGGCGTTTGAGGGGAGTATCTGCCCACCAGCCCAATGCGGCGAAGAGAGAAAAGCCCATCAAAATATAGCGATTCAAACTCAATAGCGGATCGCGAACATCCCCCAATCCAAGCGTCATGAACAACACCAGCGCCTGAAATACCAGCCACGAGACGGGAATCTTCTTCCAGCCCCAGATCAAACTCCAGACGACCAAAAGCAATGCCACAGAATTGATGATCCAGTCGGGAGCGGGGAGATGCTGTGGCAGCAGTTCCAGCCATTTGACCAGATTCGTCCAGGGTGGAGCAGGGTAGCGGATAAAGTCCTCGGCAATGACCTGCGAAACGGAAGGAAATCCCTGCGCCACCCGCCAAGCCCAGAACAGTCCAACCCCCAGCGCGGGCATGCCCGCTACGCCCAGCACCGTCCAGCGCATGGGGTGAGTTTTCTGACGCATCAACTGCACCGCCTCCACCAGCAGGATGACCGCCAGCGGCAGAGCCGTGCTGTGCGTCAATCCTGCCAGCAGGGCAGTCACCGCGCTTCCCAGCCAGCGCCGCTTTCTCGCCAGAAAGACCGAAGCCAGCACCAGCGCCAGCACCATGCTTTGCGGGTACAACGCAAGGAAGAAAAAGCTGCTCGGAAACACTGCCAGCGCCAGCACACCCCGCCGGGCAATGGAAGTGTCAAAGGTTTCTGCCAGCAGAGCGTACAGCAGGATGAGCACCGCCAGATAGCCCAGCGAACTCACCACGTACAGGGCTTCCAGCGTGCCCATGCCGGTGAGACGCATCAGCGCACGCGCCGTCAGCGGGTAAAGGGGAAAAAAGGCGCTCACCTTTTGAACGGCATAGCCCTGCTCGGCGATGATCTGGTAATAAATGGTATCCCACCGCTGCCAGACGCCAAACAACGCGCCCCGCAAGCCCTCAACCACCGGCTCCAGCCCCTCGTAGAAGCGCATCCCAATGGGCGGAGGCAGGGCACGAATTTTCCACACCCCAAAGGCAATAAAATGCGACAGCAGACGCATCCCCAACCAGATGGGCAGGGCAAATCGCACGGCTTCGGGCAATTGATTCCACCGGGAACGCAACCACATGAACATACAGATATTTTAGCCCAGAAGGGTCATGAAACCGCTCAAAAATGCCCCCAAAATCCTCCTTGACATCTGAATTCCTCTGCGCTACACTAGTGCCAACTTATGTGCTCTTCTCGCGTTGCCTACTGGTTTTACTTTTATTCCGGCATCTCCCCGCGGACTGCCGGCGGCAGCGCTTAACCGGAAGAGAACACCCCTCGAACGGATCTGCGGCGCCAACGGCGCCGCAGTTTTCGTTTATCTTACATCTGGAGGCTGTCCATGAGCATTCGCGGTATTCGCGGCGCTACAACCATTGACGAAAACACTCCCGAAGCCATCCTGGCAGGGACACAGGAATTACTGCTTGCTCTCCTGCAAGCCAACCCAACCCTGAAGCCCGAAGACATTGCCAGTGTCCTGTTCACCATGACCGAAGACCTCGACGCCGTACATCCGGCGCTGGCGGCGCGTCAGTTGGGCTGGGTAGAGGTCCCGCTGATGTGCGCCCGCGAGATTGCCGTCCCGGGCAGTGTGCAGCGCTGTGTGCGCATACTGATTCACTGGAATACCGACATGCCGCAGAACGCCGTGCGGCATGTCTATTTGCGCGAGGCGGTGACGTTACGTCCCGAGTATGCCATTTCTTCCAAATAACGGTTTTTGAATTTCAGGAGGTGTGAAGATGATGATCATTATGCGAGCCGATGCAACCCCGGAGCAAATCAGCCAGGTGGTGGCGCGTGTGGAGGCGGTGGGCTTACGGGCGCATCTGTCCCACGGACAGGAGCGCACCCTGATCGGCGCCATTGGCGATGACCGCACCGTTGACAAGGACCACTTCGCCGTGCTCCCCGGTGTGGATCGGGTGGTGCCCATCCTGCGACCGTACAAACTGGCATCGCGTGAGTTCAGCCCGGAGAACACGGTGTTCCCGCTGGACGGCGTCTCCATTGGCGGGCAGGACATCGTACTGATTGCCGGACCCTGCTCGGTGGAAAGCCGTTCTCAACTGCTGGAAATTGCTCAGGCAGTGCGCGAAGCCGGAGCGCATGCCCTGCGCGGCGGCGCGTACAAACCGCGCACCTCGCCGTATGCATTTCAGGGACTGGGCGAAGAAGGGCTGGAACTGCTGGCAGAGGCGCGCGAGATCACCGGTTTGCCCATCGTCACCGAGGTCATGTCGCCTGAGATGGTTCCGCTGGTGGCAAAGTACGCCGATGTTCTGCAAATTGGAGCGCGCAACATGCAGAACTTTGCCCTGCTCCATGCCGCCGGAGAAAGCCAGCATCCCGTCCTGCTGAAACGCGGGATGAGCGCCACCATAGAAGAACTGCTGATGGCGGCGGAGTACATCCTCTCGCACGGCAACCGCCGGGTGATTCTGTGCGAGCGCGGCATCCGCACTTTTGAAAACGCCACCCGCAACACCACCGACATCAACGCCATTCCGGTCATCAAGTCCCTCAGCCACCTGCCGGTCATCCTCGACCCCAGTCACTCCACCGGCAAATGGGAGTACGTCCTGCCCATTGCCCGCGCCGCCATTGCCGCCGGAGCCGACGGCTTGATCGTCGAAGTGCATCCCCACCCCGAAGAAGCCCTCTCGGACGGCGGACAAAGCCTCAAACCCGAGCGCTTCGTCGAACTGATCGAGCAGGTGCGCCGCATTGCCCACGCCATCGGACGGGATGTGGCGCCCTCCCCGCACCGTGAGGTGCCCATGACAAGCCCCGCTGAACTCACGGAGGGACATCTCCCATGAACACCGAAAGCGAGGATGGCTTTTTCCGCTCCCTGCGGGTGGTCATCATCGGGCTGGGATTGATGGGTGGCTCGCTGGCGCTGGCACTGCGAGGCAAAGTACAGGCAGTGCTGGGTGTGGATACCCATGCCCCCACCCGCCAGCAGGCGCTGGCGCGCGGTGCGGTGGATGCGGTCAGCGCCGACCCCGCCGAACTGCTCCCCCAAGCCGATGTGATCGTGCTGGCAACGCCGGTGCAGAGCATCCTGCGCTTGCTGGAGCAACTGCCTTCCCTGCATCCGGGCAGAGCGGTGGTGCTGGATGTGGGTTCGACCAAACGCGACATTGTGGAAGCCATGGCGCATCTGCCCGAGCGATTTGACCCGCTGGGCGGGCACCCCATGTGCGGCAAAGAGCATTCCTCGTTTGAACACGCCGAGGCGGACCTGTACCGCGGCGCCGTCTTTGCCCTGTGTCCGCTGGAGCGCACCTCTGCCCATGCACGGCAGGTTGCTGAAAGCCTGGCGCAGGCGGTGGAAGCGTGCCCCTTCTGGCTGGATGCCGAAACCCACGACCGCTGGGTTGCCGCTACCAGCCACCTGCCCTATCTGCTGGCAAGCGCGCTGGCTTCCAGCGTCCCCCCACAAGCCGCCCCCCTGGCAGGACCGGGCTACCGCTCCACCTCGCGGCTGGCGGCACAGCCTGCCGACCTGATGCTGGAGGTGCTGGCATCCAACCGCGATCATCTGCTGACCGCCCTGTGGCGCGCCCGTCAGCACCTTGACCTTCTGACACAGGCGCTGGAAGCGCAGGACTGGCAGACTCTGCGGGAATTGCTAAAGGACAGCGCCCAACAACGCGAAATTCTTCTCCATTCAGGTGGAAACCCTCATGAAACTCATCGTGTACCCCGGCAATCCTCTGCGCGGTGAAGCCCACGTTCCCGGCGACAAATCCATCTCCCACCGCGCCGCCCTGCTTGCCGCCATGGCGCAGGGCGAAAGCCAGATTGAAAATTTCCTCGATTCCGGCGTCACCCGCGCCATGTTGAACGCGCTGACCGCGCTGGGCGTGGCATGGCAACTGGAGGGAACGCGCCTGCAGGTACGCTCTCCGGGCTGGAGAAACTGGCAGGCGCCTGCCGAACCGCTCTTCTGCGGCAATTCTGCCACCACCCTGCGCCTGCTGGCAGGTGCGCTTGCCGCCGCAGGTATCCCCGCCGTGCTGGACGGCACCCCCGGCTTACGCCGCCGCCCCATGGAGCGTATCGTCGAGCCACTACGCGCCATGGGCGTTCCCATCACCGCCGCAGAGGGAGGCGGTGCGCCGTTGCGGCTGGATGCCCGTCCCGACGGCACCCCTCTGCGCGGGATGAGGCACATTCTGCCGGTTGCCAGCGCTCAGGTGAAAACCTGCCTGCTGTTGGCAGGTCTGGCGGCAGATGCGCCTGTGGAAATCATCGAGCCGACCCTCTCACGCGATCACACCGAGCGGATGTTCAAAGGAATGGGCATGGCGCTGGAAGCCTCGCGCCTGCCGGATGGCAGATCCCGGGTGTGCCTGCACCCGCCCAGCCAGCCGCTGCCGCCCCTGCACGGCACCATTCCGGGAGATGTTTCCGCGGCGGCATTCCTGCTGGTGGCGGCGCTGATCGTCCCCGGCTCGGATGTGCGCATCCGTGGAATTGGACTGAACCCCACCCGCACCGGTCTGCTGGAAGTCCTCAGGGAGATGGGCGCAGAGATGGAGATAGAGAATCCCCGCACCGTGTTTGGCGAGCCGGTAGGCGATGTGCGCGTGCGCGCCTCGATCCTGCAAGCCGGGCGAGTGCAGGGCGAGCGGGTGGTGGCGATGATTGACGAATTTCCGGCGTTTGCCGCCGCCGCGCTGTATGCGCAGGGCATCAGCACCGTCCACGACGCGCAGGAACTGCGCTACAAAGAATCCGACCGCATTGCCGCGCTGGTGCAGGAAGTGCGCGCCCTGGGCGCCACCGCCGAAGAGCACCCCGACGGCTTCACCCTTCACGGGAAGAGCGTGAAAGGAGGAACCGTCCACCCACACGGCGATCATCGTCTGGCAATGGCGCTGGCAGTTGCCGGACTGGCGGCTTCCCGGGAAGTGACCATTGAGCAGGCAGAGATCATCGCCGAATCGTTTCCGACGTTCATCTCCACCCTGCAGGGGCTGGGGGCGCATCTGGAGGTCATTCCATGAGCGCCCTGCAACTGGGGTTGATGGGCTTTCCACTTGGGCACAGTTACTCTCCGCGCCTGCACCGCGCGGCGCTGAACGCCCTCGGCATCGACGGGGAATACCGCCTGTATCCCGTGCCCCCTTTGCCGGAAGGAAGGCAGGCATGGCAAACGATTTTTACCCGTCTGCGCGCCGGTTCCCTGCACGGGTTGAACGTCACCATCCCCCACAAACAGGCGGTGATGGCTGAACTGGACACCTGTGAGGACGAAGCCCGCATCATCGGCGCTGTGAACACCCTGGGCAGGGACGACCACGCCCGCCTTTGGGGCGCCAACACCGATGCGCCGGGCTTCCTGCGCGACCTGTATGCGCAGTTGGGGAGCGTCTTGCCCGCACGCGGCGGCAGGGCGCTGGTGCTGGGGGCAGGCGGAGCGGCGCGCGCCGTGGTCTTTGCGCTGATTCAGGCGAACTGGGAGGTGTGGGTGTGCGCCCGTCGAGCGGAACAGGCACAATGGCTGAGAGATTCCCTGCGGGCAAGCCTGCCTTCTGCCGCAGTGGAAGCGCTGGAGGGCATCCCCCCCGTCCGAGGGCTTCCGCCGCGCCTGAATCTGCTGGTCAATGCCACCCCATTGGGTATGTCCCCCAACGTGGATGTCATGCCCTGGGAGGCTTCATTCCCCCTCCCGGAGGGAGCGGCGGTGTACGATTTGGTGTACAATCCCCGGCAGACGCGCCTGATGACCTTTGCCCGTTCCTGCGGCGCACCGACCGCCGGAGGGCTGGGGATGCTGGTGGAGCAGGCGGCTCTGGCGCTGGAGCGCTGGATCGGGCGGGAGGTGCCGCGCTCTGCCATGGAACAGGCGCTGGAAGAAACCACATCCACAGAATCTTCTACCCACAACACACCCATGGAGGAAGGCTGATATGCCCTTACGCTTTCTCACCGCTGGCGAATCGCATGGACCGGCGCTGGTTGCCATTCTGGAAGGCATTCCGGCAGGATTACCGCTGGAGGAAGACCTCATCAACCACGATCTTGCCCGCCGTCAGCACGGGATGGGCGCCGGAGCACGCATGAAACTGGAGCACGACCGCGCCCGCATCCTTGCCGGGGTGATGGCAGGAGAAACCACCGGCGCACCGCTGGCTCTGCTCATCGAAAACGCCGACCACATCCGCTGGAAGGGAAAGGAAATTGCGCCCTTCACCACTCCGCGTCCCGGGCACGCCGATTTGAGCGGAGCGGTGAAGTACGGCTACCGCGACCTGCGCCCGGCGCTGGAGCGGGCATCGGCGCGGGAAACCGCCGCACGGGTGGCGGTGGGAGCCGTGTGCCGTCATCTGCTGGGGCAGTTTGGGGTGCAGGTGGGCGGATATGTGATCTCCATCGGCAGGGTAGAGAGCCAACTGGAGGGCATGCCCTACACCGAACGCATTACCCGCGCGCGGGAATCGGATGTATCCTGCCCGGATGCGCAGGCAGCAGAGGCGATGCGTTCCGCCATTCGCGAGATCATGCAGGCGCGCGATACCCTCGGTGGGGTGATCGAAGTGGTGGCGTTGAACGTGCCGCCGGGGCTGGGCTCGTTTGCGCAGTGGGATCGGCGGCTGGAAGCGCGCATCGGCGCGGCGCTGTTGAGCGTGCCCGCCATCAAAGGGGTGGAGTTTGGAGATGCCTTTGCCAGCGCCCACCTGCCCGGCACGCAGGCGCACGACCCAATTCGCCTGCAGGGAGATGCCATCCTCCGCACCAGCAACCACTGTGGCGGACTGGAAGGGGGCATCTCCAACGGGGAACCGCTGGTGGTGCGCGCGGCGATGAAACCCATTGCCACCACCCTGACCGCCCAACCCACCGTGGACCTGTCTCAAGGGGTGGAAACCGAGACGCGCTACGAGCGCTCTGACTTCTGTCCGGTGCCGCGGGCGGTGGTCATTCTCGAAGCCATGCTGGCGTTCGTTCTGGCAGATGCCCTGCTGGAAAAACTGGGCGGCGACTCGCTGGCGGAGATGCGCCCGCGTTTTGAAAGCCTGCGGCGGATGCGCCTGTCGGACCTGCCGATGGACGGCACACCGCACCGCTTCTGGGAGGATGCATGAGCGCGGGAGAGTGGTACTTCCTTTACGGCATGCCCGGATCGGGCAAAAGCACGCTCGGCAAAGCCCTCGCAGAACGGCTGGATCTGCCCTTCTTTGATCTGGATGCACGGATTGTGGCGCAAGCCGAGATGGATATTCCCACCATCTTCGCCCGTGAAGGGGAAAGCGGCTTCCGCGCCCGCGAAAAAGAAGCCCTGCACTCCTTATTAATGGAGGAAAGCGGTGGGGTGACGGCGCTGGGCGGCGGGGCACTGCTGGAGGAAGAGAACCGTCGTCTGGCGGAAACCCGCGGCACAGTGCTTTGTCTGCGCGCCGAACTGGACGCTCTGCGGGCGCGCATGGAAAATTCGGCAGAAACCCGTCCGCTGGTGGCGGGAGAGGACTGGCAGGAACGCCTGCGGGGGTTGCTGGAACGCCGCGCAGGGCACTACGCTTCCTTCCCTCTGCAACTGGATACCAGCCATCTGAGGCCGGAGGAGGCGGTGGAAGAAGCCCAGCGCCTTCTGGGGGCATTCCGCCTGCGCGGCATGGGTACGCCCTACGATGTGCGCGTGCTTCCCGGCGGACTGGATGTCTGTGGCAGTCTGATGCGGCGCCGCGGCTTGAACAGCCCGCTGGCGCTGGTCAGCGATAGCCACGTCATGCCCGCCCACGGCGAGCGTCTGCGCACCGTGCTGGAACAGGCGGGCTACCGTGTCGTTCCCGTGAGCATCCCTGCCGGGGAAGAGCACAAAACCCTGCGTTCGCTGGAATCCCTGTGGAGCGCCTTTCTGGCGGGCGGGCTGGAACGGGGCAGTATGGTGGTGGCGCTGGGCGGTGGGGTGATCGGCGATCTGGCGGGCTTCGCCGCGGCGACCTTCATGCGCGGGATTCGCTGGGTGAGCGTGCCCACCAGTTTACTCGCCATGGTGGATGCCAGTCTGGGCGGGAAGACCGGCGCCGACCTGCCGCAGGGGAAAAACCTCATCGGGGCGTTTCATCCGCCTGCGCTGGTGCTGGCGGATCCCACCACGCTGGACACCCTGCCGGAGGAAGAAATCCGCGCCGGGCTGGCGGAGGTGGTCAAACACGGCATTCTCGCCGACCCGGCGCTCTTTGCCCTGTGCGAGCAGGGCTGGGAGGCGGTGCGTCAGCGCATGGGAGAGGTCATCCGCCGGGCAATGGCGGTGAAGGTGAACTTCATCGAACGCGATCCATACGAAAAAGGCGAACGGGCGGCGCTCAATCTGGGGCACACGGTGGGACATGCCATCGAGCGCGCCAGCGGATACCGCCTGCGCCACGGGGAAGCCGTCGCCATCGGGCTGGTGGTGGAGGCGCAACTGGCAGAACGATACGGGATTGCCCACAAGGGGCTGGCGGAGCGCATCGCCGCCTGTCTGCAGGGGCTGGGATTACCTACCCGCATCCCTGCCGGGCTGGATGAGACTGCCTTCCGCGCCGCGCTTCAGGTGGACAAGAAAAACGCGGGCGGACGGGTGCGCTTTGCCCTGCCGGAGGACATCGGCGCCTACCGCGTGGGGGTTGCGCTGGAGGTGGACTGGTCGGGCTATCTGGCAGGTTGAAGCGCCCTATTCCATCTCCAGACGCTCGAATGCCAGTTCAAGGCTCTCAACGAAAAGGTCACCGCCCAGAGCATTCAGGTTGGAAAAGAGATGGGCGACCGGGCGGGCGCGGTGGAAGCGCCACGTCAGCACCACGTTGCTCATGTCCTCGTTCATCAGATTCACCGTGACACTGCGCAGATTGCCGGTACTGCCGTTGCGAAATTCGTTCCACCACTGATACCAGTCCAGTGAGCCGTTCACGGTGCGGCGCAGGATGAGCGTGCCGTACTCCACGCCGGTCTGCACCTTTTGCGGCTCGGGGCTCCTGCTGTTGCCCGAGCGGTAGTCGCTGACCACCAGACGCGCCTCGGGAAAGACCACTTCCAGCAAGCCGGTATTCGGCGACCAGACTTCGCCGGTTCCCAAATCTACGGTAAACCGGCAGGAAGGATAGGGGGTATCGCGGTAAATTGCCATGGGGGGTGCTCCCTTCAAAATCAACCAGTCGGGGAAGCCCTGTTACAGGCTCCAGAGCAGAATCAGGTGGAGAATCCAGCCACCTGACAAGAGGATGACCACCGCACCGAAAAGCATGCGCAAGGCACGGCTATCCAGTGCGGGGCTTTCCTGAAGCGCCGGCAGGCACAGCCGGGTTTCCATCTCGCGGCATGTCTGCACCCGCTCGCGGATGCGCCGGAGCAGACGGCGAGCGCCTGCCGCCATCAGCAGGGTGAGCAGGATGCCGGTCAGGTTTAGAGCGGTGAGCAGGGGACGGAAAGCCGGATTGCCCAACGCGCTCACAGCGGGAATGAACAGCACCAGAACGGCGATCAGGCTGAAGGACACGCTCCAGATCAGCAGGCGTTCCTCATGCCGGAGAGCGTCCAGCGTGCGCACGTAGCGATCCTGCAGGGGCTGATCGGCGGGTTCACGAATGCGCGGAAGAGGATGCATACGATTTCCTTTATCAAGTGGATAAAAAATGGCATTTTCAGTATAGCACAAGAATCATCCCATGACCGTCCGCAAAACTTCTGCCGGCATCCCGCCAGCCGTACAAAAAAAGCGCCCGGGGGCATCCGGGCGCGGTTGAAGCAAAGAAGCGGCTTTTCTTTTATGCCAGCACACGCGGACGGGCACTGCGCCAGGCTTCACCCTCGGTGGCGAGTTCATAGGCGCGCCCAATGCGCAGAAGGAGATGCTCAGAGAAGTCGGCGCCGAGCAACTGGATGCCGATGGGCAAGCCCTGAGCATCCAGCCCTGCGGGGAGCGACAGCCCCGGCACACCGGCGTGGTTGGCGGGCACGGTCAACTGGTCGGCGTACTGCATCAGCACCGAATCGCCGTACACGGCATCCATCTCGAAGGCGGTGGTGGGGGTGGTGGGGGTGAGCAGTGCATCCAGCCGGTAGGGTCCGTTGGGGTCAAAGATCTGCTCGAAATCGCGGCGGATG
>FWWL01000624.1_pt1 | contig 94884 bp, 87 predicted proteins | sample 2228331 | NCBI WGS metagenome assembly FWWL01 (sample SAMEA103939775, study PRJEB20133) | metagenome | reverse complement strand
GGCAGCCGATTGCGCCTGCCCGCCCAGCCAGAGCGTGCTGAAGACCACAACCGCCCAAAATCCTCTGGGTGTTTTCATGGCGGTTGCCTCCCTACTGCAGGTTGACCAGCACCAGCACGAAGCCCGTCTGACCCTTTTCAAGGCGGGTCATCGCCTTGCCCAGAATCGCGCCCTGTGCCTGCTGCAGGTCGGTCGCCTTCATCGCATAGCCCGCGCGCTCCGCCGTGGTCAGAAAGTCGCCCGGTTCAATCGCGTGTTCGGCGGAGTCGGCGTAGACCCACACGCGCCCGCTGATGGCGATGGGGGTGTGGTTTTCACTGCCTTCGGTGTTGCCCAGCACGATGCCTTTGGACAGCCCGTTCGCGCCCGCGACGATGCCTGCCACGCGCTTGTTATAGGCGCCGCGTGCGAGGCGGAGGTTGCCGGGGTTATCGGGGTCAATCTCCACGACCATGCCGGGTTGCACTTCGTCGGTGGTGGGGAACTTCTCGGCGAAATCGGCGCCCGTGATTTCCAGCACCCTCACGCGCGCCGTGCCGTTCACATGCAGTTTGGCGGCAGGGCTGGTCGTGCCGATGCCCACATTGCCCGCGGCGTTGGTGCCGTTGATAATCACATCACCACCGTTGTGGTTCAAAGAGAGGGTGGCGGCTGCCCCATTATTGCGCGCCATAATCTCGTTGCTGTCCATGCTGAGGTTCGCCCCCGAGGTCAGCCCTATCTGAACAAAACCGCCGCCGCTGGGGGAGCTATCGGTGCCGCTGGCGACATGGAGCGGCACTTCGGGCACAAAGGTGCGCACGCCTACATAGAGATTCGCCAGATCGATACTCATCGCCGTGAGACCGCCACCCATGAAGTTGAACTTATCGTCCGAGTCACGATATTGTAAGCCCCAGTTCGTGAAAGCGGGCGAATGGGCAATCACCATGCGGTCGGCGTTGTTGGCACCCGAGCTGAACATCATCATCATCGGCGCGTTGGTGGCATCCGCTGTGGAGAAGATAATGCTTCCCTGATCGTCGTAGAAAGTCATGTCCCCATCCAGGAGGCGCACAGAAAGGCTGCTGCTACCGCTCCCCATAAAATGGAACTCATCGGTAGTATCCCGATACATCAGACCCCAGTTCGTGAAAGCGGGCGAGTGGGCAATCACCATTCGATCAGGATTCGAAACACCACTTTCAAACAGGCGTAAAGTACTGGCATAGGGCGTTGGGTTAATCTTCACACGGGGCGAAAGGGTCGTGGCGCCGACCTGGATCTCCAGGTAGCGGGTTCCACCATCCCAGATCGAAGCAGGGAAGTTCAGCTCCACACTGAACAAACCGTTGCTCACAGGTACGGCAACGGGACCCACCGTACCCAACAGCGTACCGCCTGCGGCGGCGTTATAGAGCCGAAAAGTCATCTGATAGTTGCCATTCGCAGGGTTGCCGCCGTCTCTGAGCGACCCCTGATAGGTGAACGGTTGGGCGCACCCAAGCGCCAGCGACACGGCTAAAGCCAAACTGCAGAACACACTGCGCATTGCATAGCCTCCTTCAAGGAATTTCAGCGGTCGAGAGAGGAAATGGCTGGCTGCCGATGTGGCTGGCGACCAGGTTATCTCTATCTTTCGGTGGCGCCGATACTCTATTATACACCATTTTTCACGAATCGAGAAATTATTTGGAAGACATCAGTTTCAGATGCCGATTGAATCGTTTCCTCTTCTCCCTGCCTCTAACAGGGCAGAGGAGGGAAAAACCTATGTGTAGCGCGTGCAAGTGTGGGCTACCGTTCTGGATAGGGCTGTTGATTCTAAGCGTTCTGGCGTGGCAAGCAATCCCTGCAACGGAACGCACGGGCGATTCGGGTTCCAAAAGCTATCAGAAACTCACTATCGAGCAGGCAGAGAAGTGGATTAATGAAGGCGCTCTCGTGATTGATGTGCGTGAGCCCTTCGAGTTTACAGAGGGGCATATTCCACAGGCAAAAAACATTCCGCTGGGCGAGCTGTCTCGTCGGCTGGACGAGGTTCCCAAAGACAAGCGCCTCGTGCTGGTGTGCCGCAGCGGCAACCGCTCGTCTAAAGCGGCGCGACTGCTGTTAGATCAGGGATACCCCCCAGATGCGATTGGCAATCTGGAGGGGGGCATGCTACGCTGGCAAGCAGAGGGCAAGCCCGTAGAGCGGTGAAGCCTATGCGGGCAGGATGTCAATAACGTCCTTCTGCTCTTCGTAGTACGCTTCCAGAATGCGGAGCGCGACGATTTCTGTGTTCAGCGCGTTCGGGGGCAGGCGGAAGGGCACGCGCTCCCAGAACCGAGTCGCCACCGCCGCGGGGCGCACCACCGTGATGCGCCAGCGCGGGTTCTCTTTCGCCAGCACCTGTGCGAACACCTCCAGACCTGCTTTCGCTGTCGCGTACGCGCTCAAACCAGGCAGATCGCCCTCTATAAACGCCTTAGCAACGCTCTGACCGATAGTACTATCTGCACCGATAAGTAATAGGGTTCGCATAGTGAGGGAATTGCAGATTCTTGCGTATAATTAACTGGCTCTGCTGGCTGGCGGGTGGCTCCCCAAATGGGGGGAGGAAAGTCCGGGCTCCGCAGGAGACTGTGCAGGGTAACGCCCTGGCGCCCGCAAGGGCGACGGAAAGTGCCACAGAAACGCAGACCGCCCGCAAGGGCAAGGGTGAAACGGTGCGGTAAGAGCGCACCAGCGTGCGCGCAAGCGCTCGGCTGGGCAAACCCCACAGGGAGCAAGGTCGAATAGGGAGGGGATGAAGCGCTCCGCAGACCCTCCGGGTTGACCGCGTGAGGCTTCGCGCAAGCGAACGCCCCAGAGAGATCACCCGCTCAAACAGAACCCGGCTTACACGCCAGCAGAGCGCGAAAAACAAAGAGCGCAACTCTATTCCGAGTTGCGCTCTCAGGGTTTGAAAGGACGACTCGCAGGGTCGGCTTTCATTCGCTCTCACCTGCCCGCAGTTGCGCCAGCCGCTTGTTGAGGGCAATCATCAAGCGCGACTTCTTGCGGTTCCCCGTGTTCTTGTGCAGAATCCCGCGCTTGACCGCCTTGTCAATCAAGCTGATGGCGCGACGCAGGGTTGAGAGCGATGCCTCCACCTCGCCTTTCTCCGCCAGCTCCTTGACCCGCCGCGAGTAGGTCTTAATCGCGGACTTGGTGGCGCGGTTGCGGAGATAGCGCTCCCGCGACTTGATCAGAGCCTTCTTCGCCGATTTGGTGTTTGGCATCGCTGTTCCTCCTATGCCCAGATTATACCCGATGGAATCGGGTACAATCCCCCTGTTATGCGCACGACAGTCCGAAAGACCTATAAGATGTGGTTGGGCGGTCAGTTTGTGCGTTCCGAGTCGGGGCGCGCCTACGAGGTCTCCGATGCGCAGGGGCGCTTCTTCGCGAATGTGCCGCTTGGCTCCCGCAAAGATTTACGCGACGCTGTGCAGTTCGCCCGTCAGGCACAGTCGGGATGGGCGAAACGCACTGCCTACAATCGGGGGCAGATTCTCTATCGGGTCGCGGAGATGCTCGAAACCCGCCGCGAGGCGATGCGTGCAGAACTGATAGCCGCGACAGGTGAGCCGCCCGAAGTGGTGGAACAGGAGATTGACAGCGCCGTAGACCGCTGGGTCTATTACGCAGGCTGGAGCGACAAATGGAGCGCGCTGGTCTCTACCTTGAACCCCGTCGCGATGCCCATGCACAACTTCACGCAACCAGAGCCGACGGGCGTGGTGGGGATTGTGTGCCCGCCTGAAGCGCCCCTCGCCTCGCTCAGCAGCCTGATTGCCCCCGTGATTGTGAGCGGAAACACCTGCGTGGTGCTACTACCTGAAGCGACACCCACCGTGGGGTTGACCTTCGCTGAGATTCTGGCGACTTCCGACCTGCCAAACGGCGTAGTGAACATGCTCTCGGGGTCGCATACGGAGCTACTGCCTCACCTCTGTCAGCATGTGGAGGTGGACGCACTGGATCTGTGTGGGGTGCCTCCCGACGCGCGCGCGGAGTACGAGATTCTTGCCAGCGAAAGTGTGAAGCGGCTTCATCACAGCCCCACCTACACCGCCGAGGAGTGGCGCTCCGACAAGGCGTGCGGCTTGGGCTGGATTGAGCCGTTCGTGGAGATGAAAACCGTCTGGCATCCGATTGGGTGGTAACGATGACACGCACGCGGGCGGCAATTGCGGTGGGTGCGGTGCTGATAATCCTGCTGGGGCTTCGGTTCACCTTGTTCAATCAGCCGCCTCCAATCCCACCGCAGGAGCGTATCCAGCAGATGTTCCGCGAGGGCAAAGCCGCGTTCGAGGCGAAGGATGTGGACGCCCTGATGGCGATGCTCGCCGACGATTTTGAATGGGACGGCATGGACAAGCAGCGCCTGCGCCTGCAACTGGTGCAGTTTTTCAGAAATATCAACACTCCCCGCGCCCGCTACAAGGAGCCGCTCCAGATTGAGGTGTTTGGGGCGAAGGCAATCGCCCGAACCGAGGTGAGCATCTCCTGGGATGAGATAGGTCCGAACGCCCAGCGCTACGGTCCGCTGGAGGTGGAGTTCCGCAAAGAGCAGGGGCGACGCTGGGGACTGTTCCCGTATGAGGAATGGAAAGTCGTCAGGATTAACGGCTTGACATGGGAGACGATTCTGGGGCTATGAGCATAAGAACGGAGTTGGGAACGAAGCCACGCGAGCCGCTACCACCTGCACTAAAGGCGAAGTACGAACGCCTGTGCGCCATCCTGCGGGAGATGGGGGGTGTGGTGATTGGCTTGTCGGGCGGGGTGGATAGCACGCTGTTGACCGCGGTGGCACACCATGTGCTGGGCGAGCGGTGCGTCGCCGTGATTGGCAAATCCGAAGCGTTTCCCGAGGGTGAAATCGACGAAGCGCTACGGCTGGCAGAACAAATCGGTGTGCGCGTGCGAATCGTGCCCACGCATGAGCTGGAAAACCCCCTGTTTCAGGTGAACCGCCCCGACAGGTGCTACCATTGCAAAACCGAACTCTTTCGCATATTGCGTCAGGTAGCGGATGAAGAGGGCTTGCCGTATATTGCCGACGGCTCCCACGCGGACGATCTGGGCGACTATCGCCCCGGCATGCGGGCGGGGCAGGAGTGGGGCGTGCGCTCGCCCCTGCTGGAGGCGGGGCTGACCAAGCTGGACATTCGGGCGCTGGCGCGCTGGCTCGGTCTGCCCATCTGGGATAAGCCCTCATTCGCGTGCCTTTCCAGCCGATTCCCCTACGGCACAGTGATTACACGCGAGCTGCTCCAGAAGGTAGACCGCGCCGAGCGCTTTTTGCGTGAGCTGGGCTTCCGACAGGTGCGCGCCCGCCATCACGACACGATTCTGCGGATTGAAGTGCCCCCCGAAGACTTCTCACGCCTGCTGGAACACGCCAGCGCCATCGTGCAACACATGCGCGCCCTGGGATACACCTACATTACCCTTGACCTTGAGGGCTATCGCTCTGGCAAGATGAACGATGTGCTGAAAGGGTCAGGCGAGTAAAGGTATACTTTTGCTATGCAGATTGGCGTGCTGAAAGAGACCCATCCCCTTGAGAAGCGTGTGGCGGTTGTGCCCCCGGTGGTAGAAGCGTATCGTCGTGCGGGGTTTGAGGTTTTTGTGGAGTCGGGTGCGGGGGCAGCCGCCCAATTTTCCGATGAGGCGTACCAGCAGGCAGGCGCGAATGTGCTGCCGAACCGCGCGGCAGTGATTGAGCAGGCAGAGATTATCCTCGCCGTGCGCTATGCGGGGGCGAATCCCGAACGCTTTGAGCAGGAGCGCCACGAGCTGCGCCCCGGACAGATTCTGATTGGCTTGGTGGAGCCGTTGTATCGGGCGTCGTATATGGCGCCGCTGGCGGAAAGGGGCGTGACGGTTTTCGCGATGGAGCTGATGCCCCGTGAAACGCGCGCCCAGAGCATGGATGTGCTGAGCTCGATGGCGACGGTGGCGGGCTACAAGGCGGTGCTGCTGGCGGCGAACCTCGCGCCTCGTATGTTCCCCCTGCTGATGACCGCCGCGGGCACGGTCTCGCCTGCACGGGTGTTCGTGATTGGCGCAGGCGTGGCAGGGCTACAGGCGATGGCAACCGCGAAGCGACTGGGCGCGGCGGTGGAGGGCTACGATGTGCGCCCCGCCACGCGCGAACAGGTGGAAAGCGTCGGCGCAAAATTTGTGGAGATTCCGCTGGAGGTCGCTCAGGCGGAGACCGCTGGGGGCTACGCACGCGCACTGGAAGAAGAGACCCTGCGCAAACAGCAGGACCTGCTGGGCGAACACCTGATTCGGCAGGAAGTGGTGATTTGCACCGCCGCCGTGCCCGGTAAACGCGCCCCCCTGCTGATTCCAGAGCGAGTCGTGGCGCAAATGCGCCCCGGCGCGGTGATTATAGACCTCGTTGCGGAGTACGGGGGCAACTGCGAACTCACTCAGCCGAACGAGATTGTGGAGCATCACGGCGTGAAGATTGTGGGGGCGGTCAACCTCGCGGCGACTGTGCCGACCGACGCCAGCCTGCTCTACGCACGCAACCTCTACAACTTCATCAGCCACCTCAAAAAGGTGGGCATGCTGCCCCAACCCAACCCCGAAATCGCCGACACGATTGCGCGGGAGACCCTCGTGGCGCATGGGGGAGCCATCGTGAACCCACGAGTGAAGGCGGTACTGGAAAGCGAGTAACAAATCTCCATTTCTAATCGTCTATAATATTAGCGCGGAGGGATTTCCCATGTCTGTAAAAACGGTTCCCGAAGGGCATGCGCCTTCCATCATATGGATGGCGGGGCGTGGAAGCAACCTCGTGAAGGTGGTAGTCTCTTCCGACGGCAGCCAGATTATCGGTATCGGCACAGGCGTCTTTTTCTGGCGTGCCTCAGACCTGAGCCTGCAGCGGACTGTGCCAATTGGGACTATTCCGAACTCTTCCCGAATCACGCTCTCGCTTGATGGTACGCGCCTTGCGGTGGTTTCTTCTCGCGAAGTCTCGGTGTACGACCTGCGCACAGAGGCACAACTTTGCCGCTACGACGACCGCTCTTATTGCCATGCCGTGGATGTGAGCCGGAACCCGCCGCTTGCAATACGCCTCGAACAGAGAGGTCCCCGAACGGCTCTGGTGAACGCTCACACAGGGCAAGAGATGGCTGAACTGCCCGATCACCTTATTGAGTCAGTTTGCTTCTCGCCCGATGGGCGCTGGCTGTTTGTCTGGGAGGAGCTCAGTCTTATCGCGCTGGATACCTCCAGCGACATGTCTCGTGCAAGGCTGGTGTGTGAGCGAAACTACGAGCCGAATCTCGCACTTTGTTTCAGCGCCAACAGCGAGTGGGCGATATGTCGTGGAAAGTATCCCAGCGAACTGGTTCTGTGGGACCTGCGACGGGCACAGATTCGGGTTCTGGGAGGAAACTATAGATTTCCCACCTTTCCGCTCGCGATTTCCAACGATGGGCAGTTGGCAGCGGTGTGTCGTGAGTGGCACTCGACCGATCCTGTGACGATTCTGCACACCGATTCAGCTCAGAAGGTGGCTGAGTTTTCGCCACGCGCCCTGTTCGCTCAGTTCAGGTTGCAAGAGGCTCGGCTCGGCGGCGTTGCGTTCCTGCCCGGCGGCGAGGCACTGGTCGGCTACGCCAACGAGGCGCTGCGCAGTGCGTCAGCGGCTTCCTATGTCTTCAAGTATGACCTGCGCTCTGGAAAGTTGGATTTTGTGGACGGGCACAGCCGCCCTGTGAGGACTATCGATATCGCTCCCGACGGGCGACAGATGCTCAGCTGCGCGTTTGAGGAGCCGATGCGTCGGTGGCAAGTCGCTGCGCGTCGCGGTGAACCTGTGCAGAGCGGAGATGCAGCCTCTTTCCCAGCAGCAGAATACTTGCCCGATAACCGCCGCTACGCCGCGTTCTACACGAACGGCACAATCTCCTTGCTGACGCCAGACGGTCGTGAGTGGAAACATCTGAAACCAGGCATTCTGGCGCTGAACACAGGCTTTGACCTCTCAGCAGACGGAATGTGGGCAGCGACTGGCGGCAGTTATTTGCGAATCTGGAACTGCCGTACAGGGCGCCTCCATCTGGATACGGCGCGAGACCGCACCCTCACCAAAGAGAACCCTGCACACACGCTCGCGTTCTCGCCTGATGGACGCTACCTTGTGAGTGGCTCGGCGGGTCTCAAAGAGTTTCAACGCGCGATGAGCTGCGTGCCCCGTTGCGAACCGACTTCGCCCCAAATTACTCTATGGGAGGTCTCCAGCGGCAAACTGGTGCGTCGCTGGGGGAACCATGAGGGTGGGGTCTGGTCGTTGGCGTTCTCGCCCGATGGCAAATGGCTCGCCAGTGGAGATGGCAAAGGCGTTATTCGACTCTGGAAAATGCCCGAAGCGGCTCTGGCGCACACCCTGAGCCTGCCCCATCCGCTCTGCGGCTACACCAGCGAGCCTTACCCAGAGGCAGGTCCCGTCCTTGCGCTGGCATTCTCGCCCGACGGCAAGTGGCTGGCGATAGGAACCTACCGCGCCCTGCTGTTCTGGAACACGAGGACGAGAACACTGAACCCCATCTATACCCGCGAGGTGGGACGCGGGGTCACGGCGATTCGCTTCGCGCCCGACGGAAGATGGTTCGCATACGGTCGCGAGGATGGGGTTATAGTAGTTGCACAGACACCTCTGGAGTAAGGTTGGGCGGAGGTAAGGGAGTCGGGGCGGCGTGTCGCCGCCCCGTTCAGTATTTAGCAACCTGTGCCGAAAGCGAACAGCACAGCGAGCAGGTCAGCGTCGTCCACCACGCCGTCGCCGTTCACATCTTCAGGCAAGCCTGAACCTGTCTGCCCAAAGGCGAACAGCACAGCAAGCAGGTCCGCATCGTCCACGCACCCGTCGCCGTTCACATCGCCCTCGACGCCCGCAACCACGCGCACATCGGTAATGTTGGTGTAGCGCAGGCTGGAGCTGGTACGGCTGCTGGCGTTCAGGTCGGGGTCGCGTCCGTACTGGTTGCCCTCCGGGATCACCAGTGCGACATACTTGATGCCGCTCTGACCCGAAACGGTGAGCGTGGAGTACCAGATTTCGTTGGTGGGGTCTTGATAGAACGCGACTCCCTGAGGGTTGTTGCCGCTTAGCCAGTCAAGAGTCGCCTGCGGGCACTCACCGAAGGTGTTGTTTGTGTTCGGGTCCCACTGGCAGACATTCGGCAGTGTGCCGTTGGCTTTGCTCAGCGTGCCCACGAAAGTCCAGTTGGAGTCGGTGGTGGGGTCTGAGGCAGGGTTCGGGTCGTTGCTGGCGACATACACATCGATTCGGTACGGCGCGGCGGTGTCGGAGAAGGGGCGGGTTTTGGTGCCAGACGATTTGTGAATCAGGTCGCGCACATCCCATGCGAAGATTTGCACCTTGCGCACATTCCAGCCGTCGGGGTTGGAATCGTCCAGTTCATACTTAATCCAGACCGCGCCGATGGGGTTGTGGTCGCCGTTCAGGCTGTTGTTCGTGTAGGCACCGCCCTGGCGAAACAGCGATTCGGGTACGGAGAACGAGCTCGGCCACCCTGCTGTCACCAGCGAGTCAACGGTGGTAATGGACACGGGGTTCGTACTGTCGCCGAAGCCAACCTGATTCCCCAGCGCGTCGAACAGGTCTTGCGCCACCTGAATAGTGTAGCCAGGCCAAAAGCCGAAGCTGGAGAAGTTGGTTGCATCTTGAAAATCGCGTCGGCTCCATTCAAGCGAGTTCTCTGCAGCCGCGATTTGAGCAAGCGCGTTCACTGCACGCACCTTGCCCTTGCCGTCGCCCAGCACGACCTGGGCAGACAGCGAAGCGACCAGCGTTGCGGTCAATCCCAAAACCATCCAGTTTCTCATAGTGCATAACCTCCTTTCGGGCATAGCGCCCATGAAGAGGATACCCGATGTGTGGGTTAAGGGTGGGTTAAGGGGAGGGAAGATTGTGTGTGCGCCTGTTCAAACTCCTCTATTCCAGGATGCCTGACTGAACCTGATGCCCCGCCTGTTGGTCTCAAAAGTGTAGGTTTTTCGTACCCTGCCTGTAAGAGACTGTCTATGAAAGCGAGCAAGCGACAGCATTGCACCGCGTTGACGCCAGACGGCTGAAGCCGTTCCTAATAAACAAAGCCGACCTGCGTCGGCTGAAATCGTCGCGCATCCTGCGCGTGGACGAGGAGGGGGCAGGAAAGCCAGCGGAGGCTGGCTTCGTTTTATAGGAACGGGTTCACCCGTCTGGATTCAAGCACGAAATTCCTAGACAGTCTCTAAGCCCGACGGCTAAAGATGCTCTGTCGCAAAGATACCTTCTGGAACCGATGATGCCTCCCTAAAGGAGCGACGGCTGAAGCCGTTCCTACTAAACAAAGCCAGCCTCCGCTGGCTATAGCCCCCTGTTTACGGGGGGTTGGGGGGGCTGAGCCGACGCAGGTCGGCTTCGTCTCATAGGAACGGCTTCAGCCGTCAGGGCACAGGCTCAAACAAGATACATCTCCCGTCCTTGCAACAGAGCAGGTTCACCCGTCCTGCCCTGCGGCGATTTCTCGAACAACCTCCCTCGCCCCTACTTCAGGTAGAATTCAGCGGAGCAGGCGATGATAGAGACCCTACAACCGAACGAGTGGGTTATGGTGTTGCTGGGCATTATGGGAGTGCTGGCGCTCTGGAACCTGTGGCTGACATGGCGCTGGCTCAAGTTCCAGAAACGCTGGCGCCAGCTGCTAACTCATTCTGAAGGCGGCTCGCTGGAGCATGCGCTCTACGAAACCCTGCGGCGCGTCACGCAACTGGAAGAAATTCTGAAAGCCCACGGGAACCATCTGCAGGCACTCCAGAGTCAAACAGACAGATGCCTGCAGCAGGTGGGCGTTTTGCGCTACGATGCGTTCCCCGATATGGGGGGACAGCAGAGCTTTGCGATTGCACTGGTGGACAAACACGGCGACGGCGTGGTGTTGAGCGGCATCCACAGCCGTCAGGAGATGCGGGTTTACGCCAAGCCCATTCGGGGCTACACCTCCTCAATCGGGCTTTCGGAGGAGGAGCAGACCGCCCTGCGTGAGGCGCGCGCCCGATAGTGGGAGAGGGACAGCATGCTCGGCGGCTACGAACTGAGCGACGAACGGCTCATCGAGCGCTTCAAAGAAGGCGACGACCTCGCCTTCGATATGCTGGTGCGACGCTACGAGCAAAAAGTCTACCAGTACGCCTACCGCCTCACCCGCAACCCCGACGACGCCGCCGATGTGGTCGCTGAGACCTTCCTGCGCATGTATAACGCGCTCAAACGCTTTCGAGGCGACGCCCAGCTCTCCACCTGGCTCTACCGTATCGTCAGCAATGTGTTTTTTGACTTTCGCAAGCGCGAGCAACGCCACGAACACCTGCCCCTGGAGATTCAGAGCGAGGACGATGACGAGCCGATGGAGCGCCCCATCCCTGACGAGAGCATAGACCTGGAGGCGCATGTGCTGGAGCAGGAGCGCAAGCGCGTGCTGATGGAAGCCATCCAGAAACTGCCCGACTACCAGCGGATGGTGCTGATCCTGTTCCATATTGAGGAGCGCCCCTATGAGGAGATTGCCCAGATTACAGGACTTCCGCTGGGCACGATCAAGTCGCGCCTGAACCGCGCCCGAAATGCCCTGCGTGAACTGCTGGAACCCCATCGGGAACTTTTTGGCTACTCCACCCGTCAGATAGGTGAAGACCTCGAGGAGGCAAGCGATGCGGTGTGAACAGGTACGGGGATTACTGAACGACTATTTAGAGGGTACTTTGAATCGGGGGATTGCCGAGGCAGTCGCGGCGCACCTGCGCGTCTGCGATTCGTGTCGGCGTGAGCATCAGTTTCTGTCCACGGTGTGGCGCGAGCTGGCAAGCCTGCCCGCCGAACCCGCCCCAGCCGATTTGCATGCACGCATCATGACCCATGTGCGCGCCCATACGCGCACCCGTCAGGCACAGCAGCGGGTACTGTTCTGGCGCTGGCTGGGCGCGAGCGCGGTCGCCGCGGCGCTGATAGCGCTGGTGTTCTTTGTATCACAGTCAGGCGGCGGTGTGCAGGCAGGCTTCGGACGCGGCACAACCAGCCAGCAGAAAGAACTCACCACGCCTAAAATCGTCGGCGCCCATGTGGAATGGCGCACGCTGGCGAACGGAACCCGAATCCCTGTGCTGGTGGCAGGCTACCCGCGCAGGGCGGCGGCGCACCTGGTGTTCACGACAGAGCCAAACGCCGCGCCACGCGACGGACAGATTGTGTGGCAGGGCGAGCTGAACCCCGACCGTGCACTGGAGCTGCCCCTCACACCGCTGATGCGGAATCTCTCGGAGCGCGTCGCCATGCTGTGGTGGAGCGTGGAAGACCGTCATCGCGCCTTTTTTGTGCCTGCGGGCTATCCGCCCGCCCGACGCGCGAGCGTGCGCCTGAACGCCTCACTCCACGAAGCGCTGGCGCAGCTGGCGTCCACCTATCAGACCACCATCGAGTGGGTTCCCGCAGAGGACGGGCGCAACCCCAAAGTCGTGCTGGAGGTACAGGACGCCACCCTGCAGGAAGCGCTGGAGAAACTGCTCCTCGACACGGGCTACGAAGCGACGGCGACGCCTTACGGCTGGCGCGTGTTCCCCAGAACCTAACGCCAGTAGTCGATGCGGCGCAGGGTGTCCAGTCGGAACGCTTTCACATGCCCGTCCACAAACACGACACTGGCGAAGCCGTCCCGAACCCGGTCGTCCACCGAGAGGTGGTGGCGGGGCCAGACATGCCCATAGCTGAGTGGCTGTAAGGGCGGCGCACCCAGCCAGCGGTCGGGAGGTTCCACACGGTAGTTGCCGATGCGCTCATAGCCCGTACACTGGATACCGCCTCGCCGCTCCAGAGTGGCGCTCTCCACAAACATCAGAATCTCGGCAGGGCGCTCGATACTGGAGAGCTTGACCCCCAGATAGGGCATCTCGTTGGGGTTGTAGGGATCCAAGCCGGGCGAGAGCGTGAGCTGGTTTATCCCCCACGCGGGGAAGCGCCCGAAAACATAGCCAAAGTAAGGGTTATCGGGCTTGCGGCAGTTGCTCTCTGGCTCGGAAGGGCACCAGAAGACCTCATAAACCTTCGTGTAGGGATAGAGCAGCCACGGCCAGCCGTAGTAGCCATAGGTGCGCACAGGCGCGAGGTTGTCGGGTCCAACGAAAAAGGCAGGGAAGAACCGCTCGTCGTAATCCTGCAGGTACATCAGCGCCGCAAGCGACACCTGACGCAGGTTAGCCAGACACTGGCTCTGGCGCGCCTTCTCACGCGCCTGCGCGAACACAGGAAACAGGATTGCCCCCAGAATCGCAATAATCGCAATCACCACCAGCAGCTCAATCAGAGTAAAAGCTTTTCGCATAAACTTCCACCTCGCGAAAGAAGGGGCGAAGCGACATGCCTCGCCCCATTTGCCACAGGTCTCAGCAGCCATTGCCGAAGTGGAACAGCACGGTCAGCAGGTCAGCGTCGTCCACCACGCCATCCCCGTTCAGGTCGGCGGGCGACTCGCCCGTAGCGCCAAACTGGAAGAGCGCGGTCAGCAGGTCGGCATCGTCCACGCACCCGTCACCGTTCACATCGCCTGCCACGCGATAGCGCACTTCCAGCACAGGACCCCGACCGCCTGCATCGTTGCGGGAATAGAAGCGATAGAAGCGCGTGCCGCCCTGAGCGCCAGGGTCCATGCGCGAAACGAAGCCAATCCCCAGCGCCCCAGAACCGTTCACCGCTTCGTTAAAGTACGGCTCGAACGCCACAGGGTCAAGCCGAATCGGGATGACGAAAGTCCCATTCGGATTGTAAAACTCCATCGTGCTGACGCCGAGCAAGGTATCGGTGGGATAGGGATTATTGGGGTCGCTATAGTTCCAGGTTTGTTCGCTGAAGTCGGAGCGAGTGAGCGTGCGTGCCTCCAGCGGGAACTGTTCGCCCTCCTGCTGGGTGTAGCCCGGCGGCGCGGTCTGCACCACACGAATTTCAGCAGAAAGCACCTGATAGGTTACCCCCGCGCGGATGCCCGACACATCCCACTTCGCCAGCGAATAAGAGTAGTTCAGGGCAGGGGGCGCGCCCGTGGGGTCTACTGCGTGCTGTTGCGTGCCCCATACACGCAGGATAGAAGTGAAACCCGGATTGAATGCATTATCGTAGTACCACACATCATCGGTCGGGGCGGCTTGAAACACCGACTGCGCGCCCGACGACGCCATCAACAGAAACATCAGCCCGTACACGCTCGTTCTCATAGAATCGCCTCCTTAAGATAGCCCAATTATGGCGTGGCGCAACGCCCGATTGCTACCGCCCAAGCGACAACTTTTTTGGGCGAAACGACTCAGGGGCGAGGGGTATACTTAAGCACAGGTGATGAACCGTATGCATAAACTGAGGGTTGTAATCGCAGATGACGAGCCGATTATCTTGCTGGACCTGCGCCAGATGCTGGAAGAGCTGGGCATCTCGGTGGTCGGCGAGGCGAGCGACGGCAGGCAAGCCGTCGAGAAAGTGCGCCAGCTCAAGCCCGATCTGGCGATTCTCGATATCAAGATGCCAGAGATGGACGGCATCGAGGCGGCGCGCATTCTCCATCAGGAGCGCCTCGCACCCGTGCTGATTCTGACCGCCTACAGCGACAGGGAGCTCATCGAGCGGGCGAAACAAGCGGGCGTCTACGGCTACCTCGTCAAGCCCTTCAAGCAGGCAGACCTGATGCCCGCCATTGAGATTGCCCTCTCGCGCTACCACGATACGCTGGAGCTGGAGCAGCAGGTCAACGACCTCAAGGACGCGCTGGAGACCCGCAAGATTATCGAGCGCGCCAAAGGCATCCTGATGGACACCTATGGCTTACGCGAGCAGGAGGCATACCGCCGCATCCAGGTGCAGAGTATGAACACGCGCAAGAGCATGCGCGAAATCGCGGAAGCCATCATTATTGCCCATACCATTCAGAACCCCTCGCAATGAAGCTTTCGGTAATAACTGATGAAATTAGTCCCGACCTGCAGGAGGCTCTGCAGGTCGCTTCTGAATTCCCTATTGAGCAGGTGGAGCTGCGTTCTCTGTGGGGCGCGAATATAGCCGATGCGGACGAGGAGGTCCTTAACCGCGCACGCGCGCTTCTTCGCGAGTACGGGATGGGCGTGTGCAGTATCGCATCGCCTGTGTTCAAGGCGGATTTGTTCGGCACGCGGGAGCGCGGGCGCATGCACGCCGCCACCGAACGCCCTGTGGAAGCGCACTGGGAGCTGCTCCAGCGTTGTCTGGAGGTTGCACGATTTTTTGAGGCGCCGCTGGTGCGAATCTTCGCCTTCTGGCGTGCAGGCGAACTCACCCCAGAGCGCGAAGCGCAGATTGTGGCGATGCTGGAGCGCGCCCTCCCCTACGCGGAGCGGACTGGCGTCGTGCTGGGTCTGGAGAACGAACATGCCTGTCAGGTGGGCACGGGCAAAGAGCTGGCGCAAATCCTTCGCCACTTCAACTCGCCCTACCTGAAAGGTGTGTGGGATCCTGGCAACGCTTTCGTGCTGGGCGAATCGGCGCAGGAGGGCTTCGCGGCGTGCCACGCCAGCGTGTGCCACATCCACATCAAGGATGGAGTTCGCGAACCCGATGGCTCCATTCGCTGGGTGATTGTGGGAGAAGGCGAAATCGGCTACGCCGAGCATTTCCGTCAGATTGCCCAGAGCGGCTATCGTGGGTTTCTATCGCTGGAGACCCACGCGCAGGTGGCAGGTTTAACGCAGGCGGAAGTCTCGCGCCGATGCCTGCAAGCGATGGCGCGACTTCTGCAAGCCGTGTAGCGAGGTATAATTCCGCAACTTCAGGAGGAAAATAGCGATGCCTATTACCGTGCGTACTTTCCGGAATCTGCTGAAACGCAAGCTGGTGCGAGGTGCCGGGCTACTGGTCCTTATTCTGATTGCGCTTTCGATGGTGATTTTCTTTGCCTATGTGCCTTTTATGGGGGCGCGTACTAATGGGGGGTTGCCTGCCGAGCTGCAACGCCCCGTTGTTGTGGTAGGGGATTTCACTCTAAGTGAGGCGGACTTGACGCGCCTGATTAACCTGCAAACCCAGTCCAGCCCACCCGCCGAATATGGTCAGCTGCTGGGCTTGCGATTCCAGCTGGCACAGCAGGTGGGTCAGCAGATGGCGCTGGTGCAGGAGCTGAAAAAGCGCGGCTTCACCGCCAGCGACGATGAGATTGAACAAGCGAAAGAGGAATACCTGAAACAGCGACTGGAGCAGTACCGCATGCAGCTTTTGCCAGAGGGCAAAGGCACGGACAGCGATCTGGACAAAGCCCTGCGGGAACGCGGCAGCTCGCTGAAGCAGTTGCGCGAGCGCCTGCTGGCGGAAGTGCCCGAATTTCTCTTCGAGGCGCAGGTTATTGGGCAGAAGTTCACGAAAAGCGTCGAGGAGAAGTACGCCAAGCCCACCGACGAGCAATTGCGCCTGATGTTCGAACAGGTCTACCCGGCGCGGATTATGGTCTCCGTGGAGAAGCACAAAGACAAGGCGGAAGCGCGCGCTCAGGAAGCCTACAACGCGCTCAAAGCGGGGAAGCCGTTCGCCGAGGTGGTCAAGCAGTTCTCCGATGACCCGGAGCCGATTCTCAAGCAAGGCGGACGCATCACCGGTTCGGGCTACTACGAGATACTGAATAATCTCTCCAGCCTGTTTTCGGGCGAGTTCGCTCAGCGGGTGCTGAGCCTCAAGCCGGGCGAATATACCACGCCCACTCCCGACAAGGACAAGAAGGCATACTACATCTTCACAATCGCCGAGCGCAAGCTCGTGCTGCCAAAGGATTTTGAGCAGAAAAAAGAGGACTACCGCAAGAGCTACGCCATGATGCGCTCGCAGTTTGAGCAGCAGGCGGTCTTCCTCGAGGCGATGAAGAACTATAAGATTGAGTTCAAGGACGCGGTACTGGTGCAGTACGAGAAGTTGAACACTGCTTTCAGCCAGCCTGCGCCACAGCGCCTCAAAACCCTCAAGGAGATCGATCAGGCGCTCACCCCGATTGTCGCCTCTTCTGACCCGAACCTGAGGTTAGCGCAATGGCTTCAAATTCAGGTGCTGAACATGCTGGTCGCCACTGCGAAAGAGGTCAAGGACAAGGAGACGGAGAAGACCTACGGCGAGCGTCTGATTACTGCGCTGAACCACTTCTTTGCCGAGGGCGGTGAGGATTTGAACCTTCGCCTGATGCGGGCTGAACGATTACTGGAGGCGGGCGCCAAACAGCAGGCGCTGGACGACCTGGAGATTGCTTCGGGGCTGGCGTTCCGCCCTGGCGACTCGTTCCTGCAGCAGCGGATTGCCGAGCTTTACAACAAGGCAGGGCGCAAGGACCTCGCCCAGAAAGCCCAGAAACGCGCTGAGGAACTGCTGAAGGAACAGCAGCGCCAGTTTGAGGAGATGCTCCGACGCCAGATAGAGGCGCAGAAACAGCGCGAAGCGGAAGAGAAGAAGCAAGCCGAAGCCCAGAAGACGACTCCGGGCAGCAACGCGGCACAGTCAGGCACTCAGGGGAATGCCGCCACGCCCGGGCAAAATAACGCGCCGGCAACACAGGGGCGGTAATATGCGTGTCGCTGTGGTCGGATTGGGGGCGGTGGGCGCCGCCGCCCTCTACCACCTCGCAAAGCAGGGCATCGAAGCCGTTGGCTACGAGCAGTTCGAGGTGGGACACACGCGCGGCAGCTCGCACGGCGCGAGCCGAATCTATCGGCTCACCTACGCCGACCCCACTTACACGCAGATGATGAAAGAGGCGCTCCCCCTCTGGCAGACTCTGCAGGCTGAAGCAGGGGAGGAGCTTATCGTGCCCTGCGGCGTCCTCTGGATTGGCGCGGAGGACGATGCCGAGCTGAACGCGATTCGCACCACACTCCAGCAGGCGAGCGTCCCCTACGAGTGGCTGACGCCCGAAGCGGTGCATGCGCAGTTTCCCGCGTTTCGTCTCCAGCCATCGGAGCGGGCGCTATTTCAGGCGGAGGGCGGCTTTTTGCGAGCGGACGCCTGTGTGCGTGCTTGCGTGCGCCTCGCCCAGCGTTATGGCGCTCAGGTTCGTGAGCACATGCGTCTACATGGGTGGCGCTCCGAATCCAACGGGATTGTGCTGGAGTTTGAATCGGGGCACGCCGAACGCTTTGACGGCGTGGTGCTGACGCTTGGCGGCTGGCTCCCGAAGTGGGTCTCCGAGGTCGCGCCGCAGCTTCGCGTTACGCGACAGGTTTACGCCTACTTCCCGATACGCGGCGAACCGAGCCACTTTATGCCAGAGCGCCATCCTGTGTGGATTGAGGCGACCGCGCACTTTTACGGTTTTCCGCATGAGGGCGTCCAGCCCGGGGTCAAGGTGGCTCAGCATCAGCTTGGCGAGCCGCATGACCCCGACACGATTGCCCGCGCACCCGACGAGCGCGATCTGGCTCCGCTCCAGCAAGCGATTGCGTGGCGTTTTCCTGACCTCGGCACGGAGGCGCTTTCTGCCCATACCTGCCTCTACACCAGCACGCCCGACGAGCGGTTTGTGATTCAGCCTCTTGCAGGTGAGCCGCGAATCTGGTACGCCAGCGCCTGCTCCGGGCACGGCTTCAAGTTCGCGATTTTGAACGGCAAGCGCGTGGCAGAGGGGGTTATTGCGACGATTCTTAAGCCATCGTAAACGGTCAAGGCAGGTGAACCCGTTGGGCAAACGAAACCAGTCCGAGGGTCCCGTGCCTGACGGCTAAAGCCGTTCCTATGAGACGAAGCCGACCTTCGTCGGCTATTTCAGCCAGCGCAGGCTGGCTTCGTCTATTAGGAGCGGGTTCACCCGTCCTGCCCGACGGCGATTCTTCGAACGCTTTCAGCCAGTCCTCGCTGGCTCATATTAGCTTATGCGTCTCGCCCAAGGCAAGCGCAGGATGCGCTTGCTACTTCAGCCGACGCAGGTCGGCTTTGTTTTACAGGAGCGGCTTCAGCCGTTGCGAAAGGCGTTGCCTCATCTCTATGCTCGCGTCGGGGAGCATTTGCAGCACCTCACGGCAGTCGCCGTGCAGGATTCGATTCAGAAACGGCGCAAGTTGTGCGTCATAGACCGCTCCCATACCATAAGAAGTATACCCGTGTGGGACGCCCCCAGAGGCATGGGGCTGGGTATAATCTTGCCGATGCGTTTTCTGTTGAAGTGGGTTGTTTTTGCGGTGGCGTTGCATTTGACTTTCTGGAGCGGGCAGGCGTTCGGACTGGATATGAAGCCCAGCCCGTACTGGCAGGACAACCTGATTATGGCGCTCCTGCTGGGGCTGGTGAACGCGCTGATACGCCCCACCCTGCGCTGGGCGCTGTTTCCCCTGAATTGTCTGACGCTGGGGCTGGTGGGGCTGCTGGTGAACACGATTCTGTTCTGGCTGGTGTTTGCGCTGGCGCCGTTCAACTTTCGGGTCGGCAACTTCTGGGCGGCGCTGTATGGCTCGCTGGTGCTGGGGCTGATTAACGCGATTCTGTCGGGCGTGTTGTTGAACGACGAGGACAGGAAGAGGCGATAGAGCATGCTGGGTCGCTTTCTGCGTGGGCTGGCGCTGTGGATTGGGGTCTATGTGCTGCTGACCGCCGTCCATTTTGGCATGCTATGGGGGCTGGATCGCCTGCGTATGCAGCTGGAGACTCGCTTTGAAGACCGCTACGGCGCGGAGGTGGTGGATCGCGAGCCGCCTTACACGAATGCCGAATGGCTGGTGGTCGCGCTGGATGTGCAGCCCAGCATGTATTGGGCAGAGTCGCTGGGCATGAGCGCATTAATGAGCCTGCCCGTCGCGCTGTTTGTGGGGGCGGGCGCGCTCGCGTTCCGCAGGCGACTGTGGGGGCGGTTGACAATGTTGAGCGTTATCGCCAGCATGCTGACTTTTTACCTGCTCTACCTGCTGAATGAGCAGGTGTTTGCGGGGTATCTTATCCAGCAGAAAGCGCCCGTGTTCACGGTGGGGGGGCTGGTGGGGCTGGTGCAGGGGCTGGTGGCGTCGCTGGTGTTTGAAGTGCCGCGCGGGCGACGCGAGGAGGCATAACGATGGGGCGGCTGGTGGTGGTCACGGGGGTTTCGGGCGCGGGGAAGACGCTCGCTCTACAAACGCTGGAAGACATCGGCTATTTCTGTGTAGACAATCTGCCGCCCTCTATGTTGACGCAGGTGCAGAGCTACGCGCAGGACTGTCGGGATGTGGCGGTTGTGGTGGACACGCGCGCTCGCGAACCGCTGGAAACCGCCGAGCAGGCATTGCTACAGATGAAGCAGGCAGGCGTCCCCGTGGAAGTGCTGTTTCTGGACTGCACAGACGAGGTTCTCCTGCGCCGCTTCAAGGAGACCCGTCGCCCCCATCCGCTGGCGGAGCAGGAGCCGAATCTGGAAAGGGCGCTCCAGAAGGAACGCGCGTTGCTGGCGCCCCTCCGAGCGATTGCCGACTATGTGCTGGACACCACGCTGTTTCGCCCTCAGGATTTGCGTCAGGAGATTCGCGCCCGCTATGGCACTGGGAGCCACCTTGCGCCGATGCGGGTGCGGGTGGTCTCGTTTGGCTTCAAGTATGGCGTGCCTGCCGATGCCGACCTCGTGCTGGATGTGCGCTTCCTGCGCAATCCACACTATGTGCCTGAGCTGAAGCCGCTGCCGGGCACAGAGCCTGCCGTGCGCGATTATGTGATGAAGGATCAGGAGACACGCCAGTTCCTCAAGGAGACGCGCCGTTTTCTGGGCTGGCTGCTGCCGCGCTACCTTCGTGAGGGCAAGGCGTACCTGACTGTGGCGATTGGCTGCACGGGCGGGCGCCACCGCTCGGTGGTGCTAAGCGAGGAACTGGGCGCGTGGCTTCAAGAGCAGGGCTATCGGGTTTCGGTGGAGCATCGTGATGTGGCACGGGGAGAGGGAGAACCATGAGCGAAGGACGCTGGCGATGGCTGTTGCCCGGGATTGATGTTAAGCGCTGGCTGCTGGTCTCCGCGCTGGGGGTGGTGATTGCGCTGATTGGTGTGTGGGTGCTGTTAGGAGGCAAACCCACCCAGTGGCTGGACGCGCTCTATCGGGCGGTGGAGGCACAGATTCACCGCTGGGCGACTACCGCGCGAGGCGAGCAGGTGCTGCGAATCGCGCTGGGGCTGACGCTTGTGGCAATTGGGGGTGGCGTGTGGTGGTGGGGGCTTCGGCGGGCGTGGCGCACGCTGGTGCGCATTCTGCAGCCGCGCGCCAGCGGGCGCGTGTGGGATGTGCTGTCCCGACAGATTCTGCTCAAGCACGGGCGGCGCGTGGTGGTGATTGGCGGCGGCACAGGGCTTTCCACGATGTTGCGTGGTCTCAAGCGCTACACGGCGAACATTGTGGCGGTCGTGACGGTCACAGACGACGGCGGCTCCTCCGGGCGCCTGCGAGAGGAGCTGGGCATCCTGCCACCGGGCGATATTCGCAACTGCCTGACCGCGCTGGCAGACGCCGAAGGCGCGATGAACGCTCTGCTTCAGCACCGTTTCCCCGCGGCGTCGGGCACACTAACAGGGCACTCGGTCGGCAACCTGCTGCTGGCGGCGATGACCCAGATTACAGGGGGCGATTTTGAGAAGGCGATTCAGGAAATCAGCAAGGTGCTGGCGATCCGCGGGCGCGTTCTCCCCTCCACACTGAGCCATGTGAACCTGCGTGCCGAGATGGACGACGGCTCCTGCGTGGAAGGCGAGACCGCGATTGTGGCACACCCTGCCCGAATCCGCCGCATGCACCTCGTACCCCCCGACCCCGAGCCGCCCGAAGAGGTGGTGGAAGCCATCCGCAACGCCGAGATTGTGGTGCTGGGTCCGGGGAGTCTCTTCACCAGCGTGATTCCCAACCTCCTGGTGCCGCGAATTGTGGACGCGCTGGTCAGCACGCGGGCGGTGCGCGTTTATGTGTGCAATGTGATGACCCAGCCCGGCGAGACGGACAACTTCACCGCGTCCGACCATGTGCGGGCGATTGAGGCGCACGCGGGCAGGCGCGTGTGCGATTATGTGCTGGTCAACACCGCGACGCCCAGCCCCGAACTGCTGGAGCGCTACCGCGCCAGCGGACAGGAGATGGTGGAACCCGATATAGACCGTATTCGCGCGATGGGCTATCGCGTGGTGGCGGGCAACTTCATCAGCGAGAGCGATTTCGTGCGCCACGACCCTATCCGACTCGCGGAAGCCATCCTCAAACTGGGACGGTAAAGCGGGTATACTCCCTGCACACGGCGACAGAGCCTGTCGCCCAAATTTAACGAAAGCGAGGTAACGAACGATGCTGTTAGCGGAACGATTAGCCCATTATGCGACGAATCTGCAATACGAGCAGTTGCCTGCAGAGGCTGTGCATGAAGCCAAGCGAAGAATCATAGACTCCATCGCCTGTGCGTTTGGCGCATGGCGCTCCGAGACTGCCGAACTCGTGCGCCGTGTGGCGACGCAGGTGAGCAGTCCCTATGGGGCGACGATAATCGGCACGCGCCACAAAGCCTCGCCCGACTGGGCGGCGTTCGCCAACGGGCTGCTGATTCGCTATCTGGACTACAACGACACCTATCTCTCTAAGGAGCCAGCCCACCCCAGCGATAACCTCGCGGCGGTGCTGGCAGTCGCCGAAGCGGAGGGTAGCTCCGGCAAGGAGGTGTTGCTGGCGACGGTGCTGGCGTATGAGATTCAGTGTCGCCTGTGCGACGCGGCGAGCCTGCGGGCGCGTGGCTGGGACCATGTGAACTACGGACTGTTCTCGGCGTCCGCCGCGGCGTCGCGCTTGATGGGGCTGTCCGCCGAAGCCACGAAGCACGCGATGAGTATCGCGGGCGTGTCGGGACTGGCGATGCGCCAGACGCGCGTGGGCGAACTCTCCGCGTGGAAAGGGTGCGCCTTTGCCAACGCGGCGCGACATGCCACCTTCGCCAGCTGGCTCGCTAAATATGGCATGACGGGTCCCTCTGAAATCTTCGAGGGCAAGATGGGCTTTATGAAGCAGGTGTCGGGCGAGTTCACGCTCGGCGCGCTCGGCGGGGAAGAGGGACGCGGGTTTATGATTAACGAAACCTACATCAAGTATTACCCTGTGGAGTATCACGCCCAGAGCGCGGTGTGGGCGGCGCTGGCGCTCCGCGAGCAAATCGGCGGCGACCTCAGCCAGATTGAGGCGGTGGAGATTGACACCTTCGAAGCGTGCTACTCCATCATCGGCTCGGAACCCGAAAAGTGGGAGCCGAAAAGCCGCGAGACCGCCGACCACAGCCTGCCCTACATCGTGGGCGTCACGCTGATGGACGGCAAGGTAGACCTCAGCTCCTTTGACGAGGCGCGCTACACCGACCCGAACCTGCTGGCATTCCTCAAAAAGATTACCGTGCGCCACGACCCCAGCATGGACGCCCGCTATCCCGAAGGTATCCCGAACCGCATCACGCTCCGCCTGAAGGATGGGCGCACGCTTACGGAAGAGAACACCTTCCCGCGCGGACACGCCCGCAACCCCATGAGCGACGAAGAGGTGGAAGCCAAATTCTATGTGCTGACCGAGTGGGCGCTCCCGCGCGAGCGACAGGACGCGGTGCTCCAGTTCCTCTGGAGTCTGGACTCGCAGGCGAATCTTCAGCCGCTGATGGAGCTGCTGGCGGTTTGAGTTTCGTTTGGAGGAGAAACAGGCGGTAGGGGCGCACGGCTGTGCGCCCCCACAAAAACACCCCCTCTCCCACACGAGAGAGGGGGCAAAGCGGGGTGAGGGCGAACTCTCGTCAGTTGCCACAGCTGGAGCCAAAGTTGAACAGCACCTGCAACAGGTCTGCGTCGTCCACTACACCGTCGCGGTTCACATCGGAGTCGAGGCGACAGCCCGTCGTACCGCCTGTATCCAGCAGGAAGGCTTCAAAGCGCCCTGTGTAGGCGTTGAAGCCTCTCCCCACGATGTAGCGCCCATTCGGGGAGATGCCATACGCCTCCAGCAGCTCGGAGCCGTAGAGGAGAAGATTGGCGTAGACCTCGTTCAGGTTCTGAATGCCGTGCCCCTCAATCCAGCGGAAGGCGCGCGGGACGCTGTATTCATCGGTCGCCCAGCCCACAACCACCGAGCCGTCGGCTGAGACGGCGCGCGCCTCGCCCGTGTTGCCGCCCAGACTGCCAAGGTCCTGCATGCCTGTCTCCTCTGTCCAGCGGAAGGGGCGGAAGAATTGCGCTGTGTTCTGCGCCTTGCCGACCACTACAGCGCCGTCGCCCGAAACCGCATAGGCAACGCTGCTACCGCCGCCCAGTGTACCGAGACGTTGAAACTCACCTGGAAATCGCTTGCGAAACGCTATGGAGCGCCCTCCCCCTATATATTCTTCGCCCACGACAACCGTGCCGTCCAGAGAAATGGCATAGGCTCTGCCATATTCAAGAAAAGAATCGCTGCCCTCTGTCTGAGTCCAGCGGTAAGCGTAATACCTACTCGAAAAGTAGTATCCAGTCGCTGCTGCTCCTGACGCCGAGACTCCAGTGACATCACCCCTCATCTCCTGCATATTGCCTGAAGACCAGCGGAAGCCTCTCCTGATGCCGCCTATTACCACCCAGCCAACGACGATAGCCCCATTTGCTGAGACTCCAAGGGCGGCAGAATCGTTGTTGCTCAGCAGAACCATCCCGTCCGTGGGCGTCCAGCGAAAGGCACGCGGGTACCCACCCGAATTGTAAGCAATGCCCACCACGACACGCCCATCCTGCGAAACGGCGTAGGCAACGCTTTCTCTGCCGTCGGGCAGCGCGCCCAGCCATGTGAGACTCTGCGACCAGCCTGCGGTCGCCAGCAACGACAGTACGCTTGCGCTAATCAGCGCGTAGAACCGATTTTGAGCCGTTTGTCTCATGCTTGTGCCTCCTTCTGTTGAATATTTGCCTGACCCGCGCTCTCGCGCGGGGGCTACCGTAATTGTTGACGCATTTTTCACCGAATGTGACGGGGTTAGGGGCGAAAGGGGGCAATTTTCGGGCAAATCCGCCGCCCCCGCGTCACCGGGGATGTTCCCAGTGTCGTCGAGAATGCCCCCAGCGCCAAACGCGACACTGCTTGCAGGAATGGGGGCGTCCGGGACGAACCTACAGGATGGAGGCAAACAGCGAGGCGACGAAACTATGTGAAACATTCTGACCGCCAGTCTGAATCCCAAGTTGCCCTGTTCCCAGCGAATATCAGACCTGTCAAAACTGCACTCGGGCTGCCCGCTCACTTAAACAACACCGTGCCCTCAATAAATAGGAATCGGGTCTGCGCCTGGTCAAAGCCGACGCCTATGCGCATGCGCTGGAGGAGCCGATTGCGGAACGGCAGGCGGTAGAAGAGGCGCACCTCGTACATTGGCTGCTGGCTCAGCATCAGGCTCCGACGGTAGGCGATGCCCACGCGGTCAAACAGGTTCTTGACCAGATAGACGCTGGCGGGGCGCAACCCCGAATAGTCCACCGCGAACTGCTCCAGGTCAAACGCTTCGGCAATCTGGGCTTCCAGCGGGGAGAAGAGGGTTGGCAGCACCTGCGCGGTGAGGATGTCGCTCAGTTGCTCGCGGAAGACTTTGCTGGGGTCTTCGCCGCGGGCAAGGGCGGAGAGCGCCGTGCCGCGCCCCAGCAGGGTCAGGATGCGCTGCTCCGAGAGCCATGGCGGGTCTGAACGCGCCGTGAGCTGGAGCCGTTCGGGGTCATCCAGCGGACCGCGCACATCCACCTCCACGCGATAGCGAATGGGGTCACCCGTGAGGTCAGGCGCAACCACGCTGGTGTTCGCCCGCACATCGAGGTTAATCCGCGCAATCGTCTCACCCGTCGGCAGGGTGTAGGGGTATCGCACCGTTACAAGGCTGTCGGGTTCAATCCGCAGGCGGGCGGTGGGCAGGTTCAGCACGCCGCCGGGCATGCGGAACACGCCGTTCATCTCCAGCGCTTCCAGCGTGCCCGTCAGGTTCAGCTCGCCCTCCATGCGCGCGTCCAGATTCGGATTGCGCAGGGTAAAGTCCTCTGCAACCGCCACGCGCACATCCAGTTTGGGATTGAGGGGCAACGGCGCGCCCGTCTCCGAGGGGGTGAACTCGGCAGGCAGGTTCAGCACGCCGCGCGGCGCCTGCAATCGCGCTTGAAGCAGCGGCGCGTTCGCTTCTCCGCTTAGCGAGAACTCCCCGCGAACCGTGCCCTCGGCGCTCCCCCCGAACGGGAGTTTGGGTTCCCTGAGCGTGAAGTTGTCCAGCGTGCCGTTCAGGGCGAGCGTGGGTTTCTCGGCGGTGAAGTCTACGGTGCCGCTGAGGCTGATGCTCCCGCCCTGCGAGGATTGCGCCGACGCCTGCAGAATCCGCGCCTGCGAGCCGTCAAATTCCACCTGTAGCCCGATTGCCTGCAGCGCCGTCTGGAACGCCTCCAGCCCCACCGCGCCGTTCTCAACAGAGAGGGTTCCACGCGGCTGCAGGTTCTCCAGCGTGCCTTCGAGGCGCAGGCGCGCGTTCAGGATGCCTTCTGTGCGCTCGGCGTCAATCGGCGCGAACAGTTCCAGCAGGCGCAGAGGCTGGTCGGTCAGGCGCACTTCAACCGCGAGCGGCTCCTCGCGAGGTATCTCCAGCGGCGACCAGCGGAAGGGGATTGTGCCCGACAGCCGCGCCTGATAGTCCTTGACCCGTATCAGCGCGTCGCCCGTCTCGATGCGCCCCTCCACCACATCCACCTGGCTGAACAGAATCTGGTCTACCTGATAGCCTTCGTACTCCAGATTCTGCACGGTGGCGGAGAGGGTGAGCGCGGGCGATTCGGGCGCGCCGCTGGCGAGCAGGCTGAGGTCTACCGTCCCTTTTATCTCTGGCAGGGCGGGGTCCCACAGGCGCGCCCAGTGGAGCGGGAACTGGCTGATTTCGAGGTCTGCCTGCAGGTTGTCGGGCGTCCAGAGGGCGGAGCCTTCGAGGCGTGTGTTTTCGGCGAGCCAGCGGACGCGCTCCAGCCGCACCTCGCGCGTGCGCAGGGTTTCATCCACCGCGCCCTGCCACTCGCCTTTGAGCGTCAGTGTGCCCAGCGATTGCTCGTTCCAGTGCAGAGCGCCGAGCTGGGCATCGAGGGCGAGTGCGGGGGCATCCAGCGTGCCGCCAAGGTTTAGCGCCAGATTCAGCACACCCGAAAAGTTCTCCGTGCGCGTTAGAGCCTCAGCGGGCAGCTCAACGGGTAGCGCCTGCGCCAGCCTGTGGAGCCACTGGACGGGCACATCGCGCGCTTCGCCCGTGCCCACAATCTGCTGGGTTTCTGGGTTGTAGCGCAGGCCGCGAAGGGCAATCTCGCCTTCGGGCAGGCTCCAGCGCAGGTCTGCCCACAGATTCTGGCTGGAGTGCCAGAGGAGGGTTCCTTCCAGCGTGCCGACGGCGACGCGGTTGAGCTCCAGCGGACTACTCCAGAGTTCCACCTGTGCTTCGGGGTTCTCTAATGTGCCCTGAATCTGCCCGCGAGCCGAGAGAGCGCCCTGCAGGAGGTATTCTGGGGGCAGGTAAGCCGCCACTTCACGCAGGGGCAGGTTCTCCAGTTGCCATTCCGCCTGAATCGTGCCGTCGCTTTGCCAGCTGCCCTGCGCTTGCAGGGTTCCCTCGCCAATCTGGGCGCGCCCTTCTTCAAGCTGCAGGCGACGCCCGGCGGGCGCTTGCTCGTAACGCATTCGCGCCTGCGCCTGCTGAACGATTACCCGATCTACCTGCGCCTTCTGGGCGTTGAATTCGCCTTCCACCATGAAACGCTGGGGCGTGCCCTCGGCGGTGAGTTTTGCCGAAGCCACACCTGCGAGCGGCATCTCCAGCCGTGTCCAGTCGGTGAGGAGTTTCAGGTCCAGGTCGGTTGCGTTCGCGCTGAACACGAAGTAGGGCGCCTGGTCTGGCTTTTCGGGGAGCTCAATACTGCCCGAAGCCACCATCTGGGCGGAACGACGCAGGATGCGCAGCTCAGAGATGAGCAGGGTGTTATCCGTGAAGGTGAGCGTGCCCGCCGTGATTTCCGCGCCGATGTCGCCGAGCCTGCCATCGAACACGGCGAACTCGGCAATCGCTTCGGGCGCATCGGGCGTGCCGCGCACCTGTAGCGTCGCATAGCCAATCCCATCCAGTCGCAGGGGTTTGCCCTCCTCGTCCTGAACCAGCGCGCCCTCGCTATAGCCCAGCATCTGGGCGATGCGGTTCAGGTCAACGGCGTGGGCGTTCAGGGCGAGGTCGAGGCGCGGCTTTTCGCCAGTCAGCGCAACTGTGCCTGTGAGTTGAAGCGTGCCCAAAGCGCCCTGCAGAACCCCCAGCGGGATGTCAATCTGGCGGTTCTCGTAGCGCAGGCGCGCACGGAGCGTGCCCAGCGGCGTGCCGTTATACATCACGCGGTCGCTGGTGAGATTCGCTTCCAGATGAGGCGCTTCTAAGGTCCCCCAGCCCACCATCTCCACCCGTGCCTTCGCGGTAAGGGGATACTGCTTGAGTTCAGTGATTAAGTTTGCTGGGAAATCTTCTACCACCGCATAGAGCCTGAATTCGGGCTGCTTGCCTGCGAGATTCGCATAAAGCCGAGCGTGAACGGGGCGCCCCTCATAAAGCGCCTCTACTTGAGGGAGCCAGACCTCTTTGCCTTTAAGAAAGAGCGGAAACCGAATCTGGCGCAGTTTGCCGCGTGGTGTACGCGCTTCGGCGAGATGGACCTGTGCTGAAACGAGAGGCGACTCGAGCGTGTTACCGAACCGAGCCTCCACGCGATACGCGCCAGCGACTGGGGGCGGCTCGTCGGAGAAGAGGCGCCACAGAGATTGTGCGTCGCTTCCTGCGAGCTGGAGTTGCCCTGCAATTGCAATCGGCGTGCGGCTCCAGTCTGCTTTCCCCCCCAGCGCGAGCTGTGTGGCGCCTTCCGCCCTGATGGAACCCGCGAGCAGGGACTCGGTGAAATTGAGCGTGAAGCGTGCTTCTGGAAATAGTACAGGTTTTTGGCGAAAAGTAATACTTTGCGCCACCCCTTCTGCAAACCCCACCAGCCACAGGGGTTTCTCTGGCTCGTAGCCCAGCTGAAGGGCGAGCGCAGCTCTAATCTGCCGGGCGGTGAGGTCTTTCGAGGGCAAGTACGCCTGAAGCCACGCCGCCTCCATCTGGGGAGCGTTGAGGTTCACCAGCCAGCGTCGCCCGTCGGTGAGCGCCTCTAAATGGAACGCGCCAAGCCGCGGACTCGCACCCTCCGCTCGAATCAGTGCCGATTGCAGAGGTTGTATCATGCGGAGTGTGCGAATCTGAATGGTTTCGCGGACTGGAGTTTCGGGGTAGAGGTCTTCAAAATGCAGCGTGCCGTCGGTGGCGTTGAAGAGCAGGCGCAGGCGCGTCGGCTCTTCAGGGGGCGGGCGTCGGAGCAACGGCTCGATGTTCCATCGCCCCTGCCTGTCGCGCTGGAGCCATGCCTGTGGGCGCTCGGCAGTGAGGCGCAGGGGGGCTTCTCCAGAAGGGTACTGCACACGCAGATAGCGGGTTTCCAGCAGGGTATCGCCCGTGAGCGTGCGCACCTGCAGGTTCCACAGCTCCGCACTGCGCAGGCTGAGACGGACGCGCCCTATTGAGACCTCCAGCTCCGCCTGGCGGCGTGCGTAATCCCGTATCACCGCGGGCAGGCTCTCTTCTACCGCGAGCTTGACCTGCCACAAATACATCGCTCCCGCCAGCAGGATAAGCCCCACGGGCAGGGCGACCAGCACCAGCCTCCAGAACGCCCAGTGGAGGCGATTAAGAATCCATCGCACCGACTTTAGCGAGCCGTTCCGCCATCACGCGCTGGGAGAAGGCAATCGCGTTATACGAGCTGCGAATGAACGGTCCCGACGCGACGAACAGAAAGCCCATCTCCTCCCCAATCTTCTGGTACTCGGCGAACTGGTCGGGATGAATGTATTCCTGCACGGGCAGGTGGCGCTGGGTGGGGCGCAGGTATTGCCCGATGGTGAGCGCGTCGACGCCCGCATTCCGCAGGTCGCGCATCGTCTGAATGATTTCCTCGCGCGTCTCGCCCAGCCCCAGCATAATGCCCGACTTGGTGTAGATGTTCGGGTTCATCTGCTTGACCATCTCCAGCACCTTCAGGGAGCGGTCATAGCGCGCCTGAGGGCGCACGATGGTCTGCAGGCGCTCCACTGTCTCGATATTGTGATTGAAAATTTCGGGTTCTGCTTCCACAACGCGCCGCACGCACCACGCTTTGGCTTTGAAATCGGGCGTCAGCACTTCCACAATCGCGTGAGGAATCGTTTCGTGGAGGGCGCGGATGGTCGCAGCGAACTGCCCTGCGCCCTCATCAGGCAAGTCATCGCGGGCGACGGAGGTTACGACGATATGCTTGAGGCGCATCTTTTTGGCGATTTCCGCCAGTCGCTGGGGTTCCTGAGGGTCTAACGGCAGCGGCTTGCCCGTTTTGATAGCGCAGAATCCGCAGCTGCGGGTGCAGATGTCGCCCAGAATCATAAAGGTGGCGGAGCCTTTAGACCAGCATTCGGGCAGGTTGGGACAGCGGGCGCTTTCGCAGACGGTGTGCAGGCGCGCCTCGCGCATCATCTGCTCCACTTGCTGGATGGTGTCGGGCTTGGGCAGGCGAATCGTGAGCCAGTCGGGCAGACGCCTGTTGACCATCTCAATCTTTGCCATCGCACCAACAGTATACCCGACGGTGTTATGCCTGCAGCCAGACGAGTCCCACCTGTTCGGGTAACGACTCGATTTGCAGTATCGCTTTCCCGCCCGTGAGCGCGAATTTCAGTGGTGTCTCGCCTGCTTGGGGGGCGAGGAGTTTCGCCGCTTTCGGCTTCAGCCAGCGCGGCAGGCTCACTTCCAGCTCTATCCCGCGTTGGGTGGCGAAGCGATACCCCTGCGGATGGCGCGTGTAGTCCAGATTGGTGAGCCAGAGGAGGGCGACACGCTCGCCAATCAGCAGGCTGGCGTCGAGGCGTTCGGGGCGTGTGGCTCTCAGAATGCGCACGGCATTCGGGCGCCATTCGGTCTGGAGAATCGTCGGCTTCAGTGGCTCCAGAAACCGATTGAGGCGGGTCTGTTCTTCAAACGCTTCGCGTCCGTGCTGGACGAGCGTCTCCACCAGCTGCGCCCGATTTTCCTGAGGGAGCGCGTCCGAACGCATGTAGTAGTTGCGGAAGCGCGCTTCGTCAAACCCGATGAACCAGAGGACGCCTTTCGCGCCGCGCGAGAGCTGGAGCCACAGCTGTACCCGAATCTCTTCGGGAGTGGGGCAGGCGCGCCCCAGCTGATTGTTGACCCATACGCGCTCGTCCCATGTATGCGCTCCCTGCGCCCACACCCAGAAGGGGAGCGGCTCGCAGTTGGCACGCAAATCTTCGGTGTAAGTCGCCGCCAGCTCCAGCAGGTTGCCCCACGGGTCAGGCGAGAGGTCGGGCATCGGCGCGCCCACGCGATAGGCGTCGTAGCAGGCAATATCGGGTATTGTGGCGAACTCACCAAAGCGCCGCGAGCGGGCAAGGTTCAGATAGAGCGGCACCTGCACCTCACGGTCGCGAAACACCTGCGCAATTCGCTCACACAGGGTCGGGATATGCATCCCATGCTTGTTCGGGTCATCCCAGTCGGGTTCGTCCTTAATCATGTAGGCGGCGATATGGGAGTTGGCTTTATGGCGCTCGATGAAGGCGGTTGCAGGGCGAGGGTAGCCTGCGAAAACGAGCGCTTTGACCCCCAGTCTGGGGCAGGTTTCGGTGAAAGCCTGCTGCTCGCGCTCGGTGAGGGCGTTCTCTGCGCTGTAGACGAAGGTGTCAAAGCCGCGCTCGCGCCACTCGCGCATCCGGTCTGGCGCGTCCCAGAGTTCGGTCATCCATGTGCCTGTGGGGAAGTGGCGGTTCATGGGGCGCACTACGCCGCCTGTGAGGGTGGTGGCTTCGCCTGAGCGTCCGTATAGCTGAAGCGGCAGTGTTGCGTGCGGTTCGGGCTGGAATGGCAACCGCGCTTTGAGAAAAGTCAGCTCGCTGGGCGCCAGCGTGCGCTGGGGTGTGGTGAAGCGAACTTCGCGCCCTGCCACGCACAGACGCTCAATCTGCCAGTCGCGCTGGGGGTCATCGTTGCGCACCCATACGGTCAGCGTGCGTCCCTCTGTGCACGCATAGCTGAGCGTGAGGGGCGAGGTATCGGTGGGCAGTATCGCCTTGTGAATGGCGCCCTCGCGCTGAAAAATCTCCAGCGTGAGGGGCGCTTGACGGAGCAGAGCGCGTTGAGCATTCAGAATTAGCAGGCTCACACCGCGCGGAGGAATTGGCTCTGGCGTCAGACGGAACCAGTTCAAGCCGCGCCCGTTGGTGAGCGCTTCCACGGGCGTGCCATTCAAGCGAATGGCTGAGACCACAAATGGCGTCCGACTGGGGTTATGCAGAAACACCCAGAAAGTGCCGCCCAGCTCTCGTAGGGGAGGTCCCTCAATCTCCGCAATCCGTGCGCTCGAACGATGCGGTCGGTAGTACGCCTCGATTTTCATCCCATTACCCTCGCTCATGCTATTATACCGAATGGGTTGGGAAGAGGGTGAACACAGGTATCCCGTGCTGCTCCTCTGGGAGACCGTCCAGGAATTTCGTGTCTGAATCCAGACGGGTGAACTCGTACCTAAGAAACGAAGCCAGCCTTCGCTGGCTGATTTAGCCGACGCAGGTCGGCCTCATCTCAAGTGTTGAAGGCGTAGCCCTCTCCAAACTTCACAGGCGCCTGCCGAAAATATCCCCGTAGACATGGCAGGACGCCTATGAGCCAGGCTACGATTAACCTGATTGACGAGTGGGCGAAACGGCGCCGTGGCGAGCTGCGTCAGGTGAAGCTCTGGACAGCAGGGCTGGTGCTGGGAACGCTGGCGCTGGCAATGGGCACTGGGTTTATGGCATGGCAGGTGCCGCGCGCGTTCAAAGAGCGCAGTCTGTGGCAGGCGCGCGCCGAACGGATGCAAACACCTGCCGAAGAGGTCTCCGCGCCGCCTATCCCGCCCGAAGCCGTCAAGCACGCCCGCACCCGCACAGTGGAATTCCAGATTATGCTACTTGCCATCACGCGCTTGCTCCCGCGTGACGCACGCCTGCACGAGGCACACCTGAGCTTCCAGCCTGAAAGCGGGCTGGTGCTGACTTTGCGCGGCGTTACGCTGGGGTTTGAACCCATCAAAGCATTCACAGAGCGTTTGCGTGCTGTCAAACTCTTCAGCGAGATTACGCCTGTATCGGTCAGCCGTCAGGAAAACGAGGGGGAGGCGCGCTGGAGCCGATTCGAGATGCGACTGGTACTCCCCACAACTGATCCTGCCACGCAACAAACAGAAGAGACAGGAGGGGCACAGGAATGAACCTTACACGGCTCTGGGCGCGACTGGCACTGGATTCAGTCTGGCTCACGCGGGTTCGCAAAGGCGCTGTGGCTGCAGGGGTCCTCACAGGGGTCGTGTGGGGCGCTGGGTTTTACACACTCCAGCGCGTCAATCAGGAAACCGAAAGCCTGCGAGCGCAAGTGCTGACGCCCCAGCAAGAGCAGAGCTTGCCTCCAGAAGAGGAGGCACTCTATCGCGAAATTGCAATAATTGCCGAAAAAGTTCTACAAGCGCCGAACCCGCAATCTTATGCGATTGGACTGCTCAGCCAGTCTGCCCAGCAGCAAGGGCTGAGTGTCATGAGCGTGGAAAGCAGCGAGGTGATGGACTCCGCCCCTGTGGAAGGGGGCTGGAAGCCGCGTCTGTTGCGATTTCAACTGCAGGGTAGCACAGCGCAGGCGATGGGCTGGCTGATGCAACTGGAGCGTGTGCCGCTCGTCGTCAAACTGCGTGGCGTGCAGATGAGCAGTGCAGGCTCCCAGAACGGGCGCCTGCAAGTAGTGGTGGAGATGGAGGTGCTGCTGCCTGACCCGAACGCGCAACAAGGAGCCACGACCACATGAAAAAGCTCAACCGTCAGTCGGTGATGGTGTTGGGAGCAGGGGTCTGCCTGCTGATAGCGGGCTACAGCCTGTTTTCAGGGGGCGAACCTCCTGCCCCTGTGGAGGGCGCTGCGCCGCCCGCTGCGGAAACGCCTGAGGAAACGCCGAATATGGCACCCGCCTCCTCCCTGGCGCCAGAAGTCTATCAGCAGATTCGTGCCCAGCTCTTGCAGTTTCGGGCAGAGCATACGGAGCCGTTTGTGTCCGAAGCGGCGACGGCAGGGCTGGTTGCCTCGTCAGGCGCCCCCGCCGAATCGCCTCCCAAGCGCGAATGGGAGCCGCCGAAAGAGCTTACTGTGCCCCCGGTGTTCGTAACGCCCCCTGACTCCCTGGCGGGAGGTGTTGAAACGAATAACACACAGCGCGAGCTTGCGCCCGATGACAACCCACAAAAGGTGGAAGCGGTGGCTGTCTCACCACCAAGACTCAGGGGAAGGATAGAAAGTCGGAACGATGGGCAGGTAGCCGCGATCCTCGAGTGGAATGGGCGTCTCATTCGCGCCACAAATGCGCCCGGCGCTGAATGGCGGATTGTCAAAATCACCTCCGAAGCCCTTGTGGTTCGGTATGGCGAGCAGACTTTTACGGTGGAGGTACCTCATGCGAAATAGCTGGTTTGTTCTGCTCCTGACCGCTTGCCTGCTGGGGACTGTGTATCCCCAGAAAACCTTTGATCTGGAACTGGAGGGCGTGCCACTGGGCATGGCGCTCCAGACTCTGGCGAGGCAAGCGGAAGTCAATATTGTGCTGGCAGGGGGCGAAGACCTGAAAGTGAACGCCATCCTGAAGAATGTCCGGGTGGAGCAGGCGCTGGAGATTCTGCTCAAGCCGCTGGGGCTGGAATATCGCCTCATTGAGGGGTGCTATGTCGTCGGCAAGAAAGACCAGCTTGCTGTGTGGGATATCCCCGCACCTCAGAACACCGCGCCGCCCCAGCCACCCGTTGTGGAGGTCTACACGGTGCGCTTTGTCAGCGCGGCGAATCTGCTGACCACGCTCCAGCAGGTACATCCTGATGTGAAGGTTCTGCCAGGCGTACCGTCTTATTCACCACAACTCACCACTACGGGCGGCAGCAGCGGCGGGATCGGCGCTTCCAGCACGGCGCAGAGCGGCACGCAAAGCGCCACTCCTGAAGCCACGGAATCGGCGCGCACGCTTCTGCTCTACGGTCCCGCCGACAGGGTAGCGCAGGCGCTGGAAACCGCAAAACGCCTGGACCAGCCCCCGATGCAGATTCGGATTGAGGTCACCGTCTCCGACATGTCGCGCAACGCCCTCAAAGAGCTGGGACTGGACTATACATGGAGCAAACTGAGCCTGCAGGAGATTGTGCGCACCAGCGAGAAAGACCAGATCGCGAACGAAACCCTGCTCAAACCGTTTGACACCAGCACTGTGTGGCGTGCGCCTCTGGGGTTTGAGGCAACTCTGAAGGCGCTGGAACAGCGTGGCGCCGCGAAACTGCTCGCGAACCCCAGCATCTCGGTGCTGAACGGCGAATCGGCGCAGATCCTGATTGGCGACCGCGTGCTGTATCCCGTCGTGTCGGGCACGACCACGGCGGGCACGCCCCTCTTTGATGTGCGCGAGCAGCAGGTGGGGATTGTGCTGGTGGTGCGCGCTTATGCCGAACCCGAGGGCACAATCACGCTGGATATCTACCCGCAGGTGAGCGTGATTACGGGCTTTTTGCGCGTGGGAGACAGCAGCTTCCCCCAGATTGCCACCCGCGAGCTGCGCACCAAAATCCGTGTCAAAGACGGCACAACGATTGCGCTGGGCGGGCTGATTCGTGAGGAAGAGGTACGCACGCTCTCACAGGTGCCGATTCTGGGCAACCTGCCCGTGCTGGGCGAGCTGTTCAAGAGCCGACGCAAATCCAAGGTGCAGAACGAACTGGTCATCTTTCTGAAGCCCGAAATCTTACGCGAATAGGAGGTCGCCATGCTACGACGCTTCACCGATGTGCTGATCGAAGAGGGGATTATGGACGCCCAGCGTCTGGGCGAGTTGATTGCGGCGCGAACCGATCTGCAGGAGCCTGTGGATGAGTATCTGGTGCGTATTGGCGCGATTGACGAGCGCACGCGCGCCCGAGTGTTGAGCCTCATGTATGGCGTGCCCCTGCTGGACTTCCAAACTGTTACGGTGCAACCCGAAGCGCTGGCGCTCGTGCCTCGCGAGGTCGCCCTGCGCTGTAAGGCGGTGCCGATTGGCGTGCAGGGGTCGCAGCTTGTGGTGGCGATGGCAGACCCCGCCGATATTGTGGCGCTGGACGACTTGCGCACGGCATCGGGGCGCGAGATTGCTATCGCGGTCGCGCCGCGCCCCCAGATTCAGGACGCCCTGATGCGCTACTACGGGCTGGACGAGGACGTCAAAACCGTCGTCCAGCGAATGCGCACCGCAGAGGAGGAAGACACATCCGTTATCCGGCTGGTGGAGGCGGTGCTGAACCGTGCGATTGCCGACCGCGCCAGCGACCTCCATATTGAGCCGATGGAAGGCAACACGCGCGTGCGCGAGCGCATCGACGGCGTGCTACGCCAGACCGCCGAAATCCCGCGCGAACTGCATGAGGCGGTCGTGGCGCGAATCAAGATAATGTCCAATCTCGATATCGCCGAGAAGCGCGCTCCACAGGATGGACGGATTGCTTACCGCATCGGGGGGCAAGACTACGACTTGCGCGTCTCCACCTATCCCAGCGTGCATGGCGAGAAGGTGGTGTTGCGTATTCTGGAAAAATCCACCGAACGCTTTGACCTGCAGAAACTGGGGCTGGAAGAATCGGTGCTGACCTTGCTGAAACGCATCATTGAGCGCCCCTACGGGATGCTGATTGTGTGCGGTCCGACAGGTTCGGGGAAGACCACCACGCTGTACGCTTCGCTCAGCCACCTGAACACCCCAGAGCGCAACATCATCACGATTGAAGACCCCGTGGAGTACCAGCTGCCAGGCATCACGCAGGCGAATGTGAACCCCCGTGCGGGGTTGACCTTCGCCACGGGTTTGCGGGCGATTTTGCGTCAGGACCCCGATGTGGTGCTGGTGGGCGAGATTCGCGACCGCGAGACCGCCGTGATTGCCGTGGAGGCGGCGCTCACAGGGCACATGGTGTTTTCCACCCTGCACGCGAACGAGGCGGCAGGCGCGCCCGGACGCCTGATAGAGATGGGCGTGGAGCCGTTTCTGCTCGCGTCCGCGCTCGTGGGAGTCCTCTCCCAGCGGCTGGTGCGCCTGCTCTGCAAGGAGTGTCGCGAGCCGACGGAGCCAGACCCTGAGCTGCTGGCGCGGCTCCGCCTGACCCCACAGATGGTGCAGGGGCATAAACTCTATGCGGGACGCGGCTGCCATCGCTGTCAATTCACGGGCTATCGCGGGCGCCGCGCGATTGTAGAGCTGATGGAAGTCAACGACACCATCCGCCACCACATCACCCACCACCAGCCAACCACTGTGATTCGGGAAAGCGCCATTCAGAACGGAATGGTGCCGTTGTATCGCGACGCGCTGCGGCTGGTACTAACAGGCGAGACCAGCCTGGAAGAGGTGTTGCGTGTCGTGGCGAACGATGTGGACGAAGCGCCTGAGTCGCCTGCTTACTCTGCGGAGGTTGCCTGATAGGCTATGCCGTACTACGAGTGTCGCGTGCGTTCGGCGCAGAGCGAACCCAAGACGCTTCAGATAGAGGCGCCCAGCCTGCAAGCCGCGCTGGAGCAGCTCCACCGTGATGGCTACTTCGTGGTACAGGTGCGCGAAAAACGCACACGCGCCCGCACCGACACGCCCAGCTGGCTCCAGCGGTTCCAGCAGGTTAAGCTGGAAGACCTCGTTGCCTTCAGTCGCGAGTTCGCCGTGATGATTCGAGCGGGCGTGCCGATTATGGAGTCGCTCCAGAGCATCATTCAGCACATGCGTCCCGGTCTCCTGCGTACTGCACTGGAGCAGGTTCAACGCGATGTAGAGGGGGGCACCTCGCTCTCGGAGGCGATGGGCAAGCATCCGCTGGTGTTTCCTGACCTGTATGTGAGCCTGATTCGCGCGGCGGAAGCCAGCGGAAGCCTTGACACCGTGCTAAAGCGCGCGGCGGACTACCTCAACGAATCGCTGGGGCTGGCGCGGCGGGTCAAGTCGGCGCTGATGTATCCCGCGGTGGTGCTGGTCGCCACGCTGTTTGTGATGGCGTATATGGTGGCGTTTATCGTGCCCAAGTTCGCCGAGATGTTCCAGCAGATGGCGGTGAACCTGCCGCTGACCACAAAGCTTCTGGTGGCGCTGGGCGAGGTGGGCGCGAAAAATAAGGTGCTGGTGATGCTCTCGCCCATTCTGATTCTGGGCACGCTGTGGGGGCTGTGGCGCGTGCGCAAAATTCGGGAAAGGCTCAGCTACTGGGTGGCGCGCTTGCCGCTGGTGGGCGACCTCACGCTCAAGGTGATTCTGACGCGCGTGCTTTCCGCTTTGCAGACGCTCATCAGCACGGGGGTCAGCCTGCCGCGTGCGCTGGAGCTGGCAGCTGAAACCGCAGGCGACCACCGCATGGAAACCGCCCTGCACCAGGTGCGGGCGCAGGTGGAGACGGGCATCCCGCTGGCGCAGGCGCTCAAAGACACCGGCATTTTCCCCTCGCTGGTGATTCAGCTCGTTGCGGCAGGCGAGAAGACGGGTGCGCTCCCCGAAATGCTGGGCGAAATCACCGCTTTTTACGAAGACGAGGTTCAGCAGAAGCTCAAGGGGCTGACCTCCACCCTGGAGCCGATGATGATGCTCTTTCTGGGGCTGGTAATCGGCGTGTTCGCCTTTTCCGTCATCTCGCCGATTTATGATTTGATGGATAAGATGAAGTAGTCAGTAATCTCCAAGACACTCTTTGTGCGGGCGGTAGCCGGCGCGTTCCGCTGCCTCGCGCGTGGGGAAGTAGACGCGGTTTTCAGGGCGCGGCAGGCGCGCGCAATCGGGCGCGTGATAGACCTTACTCCGAGGGTTGCCAATAAAGCGCGTGCGTTCGCGCGGCGAACGCTGTTCCTGGGCAGAAGGGGAACGCTCTGTAAGGACATGCAGGGTTTTGCCCACAAGGCGCACCGTGATGTCGCCCTGTAAATCGGTTCGGTAGACGCGCACGCCGAAAGCCTGAAGCGCCTGTAGCGCCTCTTTGTGAGGATGCCCGTACACATTCCCCCGCCCACAGGAAATCACGGCTATCTGGGGGCGCACCCGGCGGAGCAGGGGCACATCTGTGCCGTCGTGAGAGCCGTGATGGGCGACCTTCAGCACCTCCGCCCGCAGGTTCGCTCCTTGCTGATAGAGCCGACGGCGCAGTGCCTCCTCCATATCGCCCGTGAAAAGGAAGCGCGCGCTTCCTGTGTCGATGCGCAACACGATACTGTTGTTGTTCGGGTCAGACGAAGTGCCAGTCAAGTAGGGCTTGCTGGGCGCCAGCACCTCCACCGTGATGTTGGGCGCGGGCTGGATTTTTGTGCCTTTGAGCGCAACCCGAAACGGGGGGCGCTTGCCCGCCTGATTTTTCGCCCCACGCGCCGCCAGCAGGTAATCGCGATAGACGGGCGACTCGTACACAAAGCCGCTGTCCCATATCTCCTCCACGGGGAACGCCTTGAGAACGGCGATAAGCCCCCCGATGTGATCGCTGTGCGGGTGTGTGCCGACAACCCAGTCCAGTCGCTGAATACCGCGCTGGCGCAGTTTCGCCACGAGGCGTGCGCCCGCAGAGGTCGGTCCGCCGTCAATCAGCATCGTTTTGCCGTTGGGGAAGCGCACCAGCGCGCTATCGCCCTGACCAATATCAAAAAAGACCACCTGTAGCGTTTCGGCAGGCGCAGGTTGAGGCTGGCGTATCGTGCGTTGAGGGGTCTGACAGCCTGCAAAAAACAGAGCCAGCGTTAGCAGCCAGAACAGGAGGCGTCGCGCTCTCACGCGGGAAGTATACCTGAACTCAGGCTAACGCTTCGCCTTCTCTCGCAGGGCGCGCGCCGTAGCCGTATCGCCCCGTTGCTCTGCGCAGGCTGCCAGCAACTCATAGAGGCGAGGGTCGTTGTAGCCTTCCTGCAGCAGCGCCTGCGCTCTGGCTTCTGCCTCGCGGACGCGCCCCTGACGCAATAACAGCATCCCTTCCACGAAAGCGAGGCTCAGCTTGTCAGGGTCGCGCTTCTTGCCCCCTTCCAGCAGGCACTGGGCTAAGGGCAGGTCGCCGTTCTGGAGCGCACGGTAGGCGCTCGCCAGCCAGACTTCGGCGGAGCGCAGCTTGTCTGCCAGCTCCGCTGCCAGCGAACCCTGCACCTGAAAAGCGTGCTGCAGCGCCCGCTGCACATACGGCTCCGCCAGATCGGGGCGCGCCTTCCGCAGCTGAATATACGCCATCGCCTGATAGCCCAGCATCAGCGGTACTTTGCCCAGCACATGCTCTTTGACAATCTGCTCCGCCTCGTCTAACTGACCCTGCTCGGCAAGCATAATGGCGAGGTTGTTCCAGCCAATCACATTCTGCGGCTCTAACTGGGTGGCTTTACGGAACATCTCGGTCGCGCCCTGCGGGTCGCCCAATCGCAGGAGCGCAACGCCCTTATTGACCCAGCCCATGCCGCTTTCGGGCGCGATCTGGATAGCACGCTCCGCATATTCCAGCCCGCGCTGGAAGTCGCCGCGCTTGTTGTAGTAGTCCGAAAGATTGCTGTAGCCAATCGGGGAGTGGGGCGCGACGCGAGTCACCCACTCCCAGAAAACACCCGACTCGCGCCAGTTGGGTAGCGCCAGCGCTGAGACAATAAGCGCACCTGTTGCCCACAGCCCTGCGCTCGCCCACCAAAGGCGCGCGGCTTTGCGCTGAAGCAGTCCAGCCCCCCACGCGCTGACCCCCAGCACAAAAAACGCCAGCGGCGCGGTCAAAAAGCGCTCCGCCGTGAACATTCCGAAACCGAACTCCATCGGGCGCAGGTTCAGCACAGGCAACAGCAGAATCACGCCTGCCCAGAGCATCCCGCCCGGCAAAGGCGCGCGCCTGACTGCCAGCCCCATCAACACAACCAACCCCACAGAGAGAGCCAGTTGAACCCACGCAAGCCATTCGTTTACGGGCACAGGCAGAGGCGAGTGATGCACAGGGGAGATGCTGAAAAAGGGGAAGACCACCAAGCCCATCAGCGTGGCGAAGGTGCGCCCCACAAGCAGCAAGTGCTGGAGGGGTGTGCCTGCCTCGATCTGCAGTCCCTCAGGAGGCGCGGTAAGCAGATAACCCAGCGCGAACCAGCGAAGCGCGAGATAAAGTGCAAGAATCACCCCAAAACCTGTATAAAGTCCCTTGTCCGCAGAAGGGGCGTTAGCTGAAACCCTGCATATCGCCCAGTACGCCACAGGAAACGCCACCAGCGCCATGACCGCCATCTCCTTACACAGCATCGCGCATAGCAGGGCAATCCCCGTGCCCACCACACGCTGCCAGCCCTTCAGAGAGAGGCTCAGCCAGAAAGCGAGCAGCAGGAAGGTGGTCATCAGCAGGTCGTAGCGCGACGAAACGAAGGCGACGCTTTCCACGAGCGCGGGATGCAAGCCATAGAGCAAGCCCGAAACGGCGCTCAGCACCTCGTGGCGTAAAAGACACCAGGCAATCGCCATCACCAGCAGTGTGTTCACGAGGTGAATCAGCACATTCGCGATGTGGAACGGCGCGGGGTTGTCGCCCCAGAGCCACAGCTGCACCAACAAACTGCTCAGAGCCAGCGGGCGGAAATAGTTGGGCGAGAAATCCAGCGGCTTCCGAATTGCCTGCAGCCACTGCGCAGGGTCGCGGTAGTCAGGACGCCCGTAGATAATCTGCTCATCGTCCCACACGAACCCGAAATTGGCTGTCTGCCCATAGAGCAGGGCGAGTATCAGCAATACGCCGCCCCACAGCCACCATCGGGTGTAGCGCATGGGTTTCTCATTAGCGGCGCGCTACCGCGCCGTGTCGCGTTTCCAGCGCCTGGAAAATCTGCTCCACGCGCTGATTGACCTCCTCGTCGGTGAGCGTGCGTTCCCGACTGCGGAACACCAGCGAGAACGCGAGACTGTGTAGCCCCTCCGGGATGTGGCTGCCCGTGTAGCGATCAAACAGCTGCACCGATTCGAGCCAGTCGCCGCCCACTTCACGAATCGTGTCAAAGAGTTGCCCCACGGGCACCTCTTCAGGCACGAGAATCGCAATATCGCGAAGCACAGGCGGGAAGATGGGCAAAGGACGATAGGCAACCGTATGCGCCGCGGCATGTCGCAGTGCGTTCAGGCTGAACTCGCCCACATACACGCGCTGGCGGAACTCATATTCGCGGGCAATATTCGGATGAATTTCGCCTATCACGCCCAGACGCTGGTCATCTTTGTCATGCACATAGGCGGAGCGCCCCGGGTGGAAACGGGGGTCATGGTCGCCAACAGGCAGGAACCGCGCCTCGATGCCCAGCGCGTGAAGCATATGCTCCACCACGCCTTTGAAATGATAGAAGTCCACGGGTTTGGGTTTTTCCGCCCAGTGGGGGCTGTGGTGGTTGCCCGTCATCAGGATGCCGAGATGGAGCCATTCGTGATAGCCCTGTTCACCAAGTGCGAACACGCGCCCAATCTCAAACAGGTGCAGGTCGCGAATGCCGCGCCGACGGTTGTAGTCCGCCGTGCGCACAAGGCTGGAGAGCAGCGAGAAGCGCAGGAAGCTTAGCTCTTCACTCATCGGGTTGCGGAGCATTATCGGCTGATAAAGCTGCTCGCTCAGTCCCTTTCCGGCGGTCTGGAAGGGATTTTCGGGTTCCAGTGTGTGGCTGACAACTTCCTGCAGTCCCGCACTCAGCAGGATGGTGCGCAGCCGCTCGGCGAAGGCGCCTTCGGGGCTATCTTTGCCCTGTGTCGTCATGCCTGCAGGAGGCGTTTCGGGAATGCGTTCGTAGCCGAGAATGCGTCCCAGCTCCTCAATCAAATCGATCTCGCGCTGAAGGTCGGGGCGGTACAGCGGAACCTGCACCTCAAACCCCGTCTCAGTGCGGCTGGGCTTGAGGTTGAGCCGTGCGAGAGTTTGCTCCGCTTCGTGGGGGTCTATCGGGAACCCCAGCATCTGCTCGGCACGGGACAGGCGCACATGCAGTGTGCGTGCGGGATAGGGATTCGGGTACACATCCAGCATGCCGGGCACAGGCGCGACCCCTGTCCATTCTTCAATCAACTCGCACACGCGGAACTGTGCCACCACCACGAGGTTTGGGTCCACGAAGCGCTCGAAACGATAGGAGGACTCGGTGCGCAGGTCTAACGCACGCGAGGTGCGCCGAATGGAGAGGGGATTGAAGTGCGCCGACTCCATCAGGATGTTGCGTGTGTTTTCCGTCACTTCGGTTTCGGCGCCGCCCATGATGCCCGCGACAGCGACGGGGCGCTCCGCATCGCAAATCATCAGCATATCGGGCTGGAGGGCGTGTTCGCGCTCGTCCAGCGTGGTGATGCGTTCGCCGGGGCGCGCCCGTCGCACAATAATGGATTGCTGGTGAAGGGTGTCCATGTCAAAGGCGTGCAGGGGCTGCCCCAGCTCCAGCATCACATAGTTGGTGGCGTCCACGATATTGGAGATGGGGCGCATACCCGCGGCAAGCAGGCGGTTCTGCACTTTGGCGGGTGAGGGGGCGATTTTTACGCCTCGAATCACGCGCGCGCCGTAGCGGGGGCACAGGTCGGGGTCTAACACTTCCACGCGGGCGTACTGGGCGGTTTCTCCCGGCTCCACGGGGGGCGGCTGGAGAATCCACTCATTGAGGCGCCAGAAGAGAGGGGTTGGCTCGCAGGCGTCCCCCAGCAGGGCGTACACTTCGCGGGCGATTCCGAAGATGCTCAGGCAGTCGCCGCGATTGGGGGTGATGTAGAGCGACAGCACTGTGCCCTGCGGGGTCTCCAGGACCTCTTCCACCTCCAGCCCCGCCATCGTGAGTTTTTCGGCGAGGGCGTCTGCACTGAGATCAAACTGCACGAAGTCCTTCAACCAGTCTATTGGCACTCGCATGGCTTATAACAGAGGGAACTGCGCCAGGAAGCGCATGTCGTTCTCCAGAAAGAGTCGCAGGTCGTCTATGCCGTACTGGAGCATTGGGATACGCTCGATGCCCAGTCCGAAGGCGAACCCGGAGTAGCGTTCCGAGTCGATGCCGTAGTGTTCCAGAATGTTGGGGTGAATTAGCCCCGCGCCGCCGAGTTCCAGCCAGCCGCCCTTCCACGAGATGGCGAAGTCCACCCCTGGCTCCACGAAGGGGAAGAAGTCGGGGCGGAAGCGCACGCGCACCTCCTCGCCGAACATAATGCGGGCGAACTGGGTGAGCGTGCCCTTGAGATGCGCCATGCTGACCCCCTCGTCCACCATGAAGGCGTCTACCTGATGGAAGGTGTGGGAATGGGTTGCGTCCACATTCTCGTAGCGGAAGCACCGCCCGATGATGGCGATTCGCAGGGGTAGCGAGCGCTCGCCGCGCTGAACCTCTTCGAAGATGCGTCCCTGAATGGCGGTGGTCTGCGTGCGCAGGAGCCAGCCGTCGCCCACATGGAACGAGTTCTGCGCGTCCATCGCAGGGTGGTCTTCCGGGTAGTTGAGCGCGCCGAAGTTGTATTCGAAGCGCTCCAGCTCAGGTCCTTCCACGAACTCGAAGCCCAGTCCCAGCAGCGCCTGCTTGACGCGACGCATCGTGAGAGTCAGGGGGTGCAGCCGCGCAGGGCGCAGGGGTACACCCGGCAGGGTGATGTCGAGCGATTCGGCGCGCAGGCGCTCGGCAATCTCCTGTTGAGCCAGCACTTCGCGGCGTTCCGCGATGCGTGTCTCTATATAGGCGCGCGCCTCGTTCACCTGCTGCCCGAACAGGGGGCGCTGTTCTGGCGGGAGCGTCCCTATCTGACGCAGTAGCTGGCTGATGGCTCCCTTTTTTCCCAGATAGTGCGACTCCACCGCCTGCAGTTCCGCGGTGGAGCGACAATTCGCTATCGCCGATTCTGCCTCTGCTACAATCGCCTGAATCGATTCCATCTGCCTTTAGACCTCTATTAGGCTGGGGTAAGATTATACCTCATCTCCACCGTATAAAGCCGCGACCCCCTCCGCAGGATTTGCGGAGGGGGCGGGGGGTGAGTGAGGAGGTGTCAAGCAGAGGGGGGTGGTTAGAAGCCTGGCACTGGCTCCCACGGGCGGGTGATGTAGTCGGCGTAGGCAAAGATGATCATAATCACCAGCCAGAAAAAGCCCGCCGCCGCAAAAAGCCAGACGAGTTTGCCACTGAACTTCACATGCATGAAGAACGCCATTACCAGAGAGGTCTTAAACGCCGCGATGGCTAAGGCGACCACTGTGCCCAACCATACAGGCATCGGGATAAAGCCCGCTGCCACCGTGACAATCAGTAAAATCAGTAGCCCTATCAGAGTCCATGTGTAGACCCGAATGGGAACCACATGGTGTTCGTGTCCTTCCGTGTGATGTGCCGTATGTTCCGCCATCGTTTTTTACCTCCCGATGAGGTAGAGCAAGGGGTAGATGAAAATCCACACAATATCCACGAAGTGCCAGTATAGCCCGACCATCTCCACGGGCATGTAATCGGCGACGGGTTTGCGTTTTTTGTAGTCAATATAGGCGCGCACCATCAGCACGCCAATCGCAATCATCCCGACCAGCACATGTAAGCCGTGCAAGCCCGTGAGGATGAAGTAAAAGCCCAAGAAAAGCTGCGTGCGCTGTTTGAACTCTTCAGGGGTTACGGTCTTTTCAGTTTCCAGTTTGATTTTGTAGTTGCCGTCGGGCAGGGGTTCGAGTATCTTTTTCTTCTCGCCATGCTCCACAATCGCATGGGCGTCATAACCCCAGCCCGGAATAAGGTGGTGTTCGTACTTTTTGCTGTACTCGATATACTTGTTGAACATGAAGATGCCTGCGAAGAAGAGCGTGAAGCCGAGATAGAGAATCTGGCGTCCGTGCTTGTTTTGCATGGCGGCACGCACGGCGCGCGCCATCGTGTAGCTACTGGCAAGCAGCACCAGGGTGTTGATGCCGCCCACCACCCAGTCCAGCTCTTTGTGGGCGAGGGTAAATTCGTGCAGGTACTTGAGGCGATAGATGCCGTAGGCGGCGAAGATAGCGCCCAGGAACAGCACCTCCTGCACGATAAACGCCCACATGCCGATGAGGTAGGCGTTGTTCTGCTGCTCTAAGGTTTCAAACTGCTCGCCCAGAATCTCCTCGTGTGCTGGATGGGCAAGCGAAGTTCCATGCTCCAACACTTCCGCCTCTTTGACGCTCACGGTTGGTTAGCCTCCATCGCAAGGGTTTATTGTACCCCCTCCCGCCCTGCTGGGCGAGAGGGGGAGAAGCTCAGCCGTCTTTCCCTCCAACGACCACGGGGCGCGGCTTGGGGATGATCCCCGTCGGCTCTTCGGGATGCCCATAGTCGTAGGCGGGTCGGGTCACGATGGGCGTGCGCTCGAAGTTGTGGGGGTCGGGCGGGGTATCCACCAGCTCCCACTCCAGCCCGCGCGCGCCCCACGGGTTGCGCTCGGTCACGATGCGCCCATACTTGAGCGACCACACGAGATAGATTGCAGGGAGCAGGTAGCCGATACCCAGCACCGAAGCGCCCGCCGAAGAGAGCAGGTTCAGCGCCGCCCACTCTTCGGGGTAGCTGTGGTAGCGGCGGGGCATGCCCATGTAACCCAGAATGAACTGCGGGAAGAAGGTGAGGTTGAACCCCACGAACACCAGCAGCGCCGAGAGCTTCGCCCAGCTCTGCGGGTACATGCGCCCCGTCATCTTGGGCCACCAGAAGTGGAGCGCCGCCAGATACGCCATAATCGCGCCGCCCACCATCACATAGTGGAAGTGTGCCACGATGAAGTAGGTATCGGTCAGATGCACATTCGTCGCCATCGCTGCCAGGTACAACCCTGTCAGCCCACCAATCACGAACAAGCCCATAAAGCCCAGCGCGTAGACCATCGGCGCTTCCCAGTGGACGCGCCCTTTCCAGATGGTCGCCATCCAGTTGAAGGTCTTAATCGCCGACGGAATCGCCACCAGGAAGGTCAGGAACGAGAAGAGAATACCTGCGTAGATGGATTGACCTGTGCTGAACATGTGGTGTCCCCAGACCAGGAAGCCGATAATCGCAATCGCGAGGCTGGAGAACGCCACAAAGTGGTAGCCAAACACGCGCTTCTTGGAAAACGCGGAAATGACCTCGCTAATCACTCCCATGCCGGGCAGAATCATGATGTAGACGGCAGGGTGTGAGTAGAACCAGAACAGATGCTGATAAAGGATCGGGTCGCCGCCCAGATTGGGGTCAAAGATGCCGATTCGGAGCGAGCGCTCAATCGCCACCAGAAGCAGGGTAATGGCGACCACGGGCGTGCCCAGCACCTGAATAAGGCTGGTGGCGTACATCGCCCACACGAACAGGGGCAGGCGGAACCAGGTCATTCCCGGCGCACGCATCTTATGAATGGTCACGAGAAAGTTAATCCCTGTGAAGATGGAGCTGAAACCTGCCAGAAAGACGCCTACAATCGCGAGGCTCACTTCGCCCTTCGCGAAGGAGCTGCTGTAAGGCGTGTAGAAGGTCCACCCTGTGTCGATACCGCCCTTGATGAGCGCGTAAAGCGCGAGCAAGCCCCCTGCCATGAAGAAGTACCAGCTGAGCAGGTTCAGTCGTGGGAACGCTACATCGCGTGCACCAATCATCATCGGCAACACAAAGTTCCCAAACACGGCGGGAATGGAAGGAATCAGGAAGAAGAAAATCATCAGCACGCCGTGAATGGTGAACATCTTGTTATACACATCGGAGGTGAGCAGGTCGCCCTTGGGGGTCGCCAGCTCCATGCGGATTAGCGCCGCGGCGATACCCCCCAGCAAGAAGAAGATGGTGATGCTCACCAGATAGAGAATCCCGATGCGCTTGTGGTCATAAGTAAAAAGCCACGAAGCGACGGTCGTCTTCCAGTTCAGATAGTTGACTCGCTGTTGTTCGCCATGGGCAATAGTTTGTGTTGCCATATTAGTTACCTCCTCCGGCTTGCGCCAGTGATTTGATATAGGCAATCAGGGCGATAATTTCTTCCTCTTTGACCTGCCCCTGATAGGGGGGCATCTGGTTTTGATAGCCTGCAACAATCTTTGCGCCAGGATTCAGGATAGATTCTCGGATATAGGCATCGTCTGCTTTGACGGTACGCCCGTCGGCTAATTTTACCTCATGCCCGTACAACCCGTTCAAGTCGGGCGCTTTAACCGCTGAGTTCGGGTTCATGTGGCAGGTGTTGCAGGCAAGTTTGGTGAAGAGTTGCTTGCCCTGCTCTTCGAGCGACATCGGCGCTGCCGCCGCGCCCGCCCCACCACTCTGAAGCCACTTCTCGAACTCGTCAGGCGGAAGCACCCGCACCTTGCCAATCATCTCAGAGTGCTTCGTACCGCAGTATTCGGTGCAGAAGAGGTGATATTCGCCGGGCACGGTGGGGGTGAAATACATCGCGTTGTAGCGCCCTGGCACGGCGTCGCGCTTGACACGGAACGCAGGGATAGAAAAAGCGTGAATCACATCCTGCGAGATGATGGTGGCTTTGATCAGTTGCCCTGCAGGCAGGGTGAGCTCGTTGTTTTCGCGCACGCCGTTGGGGTGCTGGCAGTGCCACATCCACTGCTTGCCGACAACAAACACCTCATAGTAGCCGCCTTCGCGTGGGGCATAGATGTCACCATAGAGCTTCGCCGCCCACCCGAAGATGGCTATCGCCAGAATCAGGGGGATCAGCGTCCAGGACAGCTCCAGACGCAGGTCGCTATCGGTGGCGTTGGAGCGGTCCACATTCTGGTTGCCAGCCCGATATTTGACGGCGAGAAAGATGGCGCCGAACAAGACAATCCCACCAAAGAAAACAGAGAGCGCTGTGATGACCCAATAGAGCCATGAAATACCCACAGCCTCTTGCGATGCGGTTGGCGGTACAAAAGGAATGTTCCACATAGTTTCTCACTCCTGTTCGTTTTCGGTCGGCGTTTGGTTAGGTCGGCGCCGCTCCAGCAGCAGCGCACCGCCAATCAGGATTGCCAGCGAAAGCACCGTAATAATGCCTGCAACCTGGACCACGCGCAGAATCACCAGCCCATACTTGCCTGTAGAAGGATCATACTGGAAGCAGTACAGCACGGTGCTCAACACGGGGTTACCGATTTTGCCTTCGGATGCCTCCGTCAGGGCGAATTTCAGGTCGCGTGCGGAGAACTCGATGCCCATCAGGTAGCGCGCCAGCTTGCCCTGCGGAGTGAGAATCATGATTACCGCAGGATGTGCATACTGCTTCGTGCGCGGGTCATAGGTATACTGGAACCCCACCGCGTTTGCCAGCGCCTTGATGTTTGGCTCATCGCCCACGAGAAAGTGCCAGCCCTTCTCCCCACCGGACTTCTTGTAGGCGGAGAGGTAGGTCTGTTTCTTCTGACGCGCCAGTTCTGGGGTCTCGGTCGGCGAGATGCTCACGGTGATAACTTCAAACTCTTTGCCGATGGTGTAGTCCAGGGCGTTCAGCGAACGGGTGAGCTCGTTCAGCACGACGGTGCAGAGCATCGGGCACTCGTAGTAAGCCATCACCAGTATCACGGGGCGCTTGCCGAAGTAATCGCCCAGTCGCACGGTTTTGCCTGTCTCGTCGCGGAAAGTCAGGTCTAAGGGCACCTGCGTGTTAAGTCGTTGCTCCACAGTGACCTGTTCCAGAATCTTTTTCTGTTCCTGCTCTTGAAATTGCCCTATCTCGCCGGGGCGGCGATAGAGCTGGGCACTGGCGAGGCTGGTCAGCCCCACGGATGCCATCACCATAATCCATACCCATAGTCGGTTGCGCATCGCATATCACCTCTTACTGAGGCAGTCCACGCTCTAAGATGAGCTGCTTGGCGCGTTCCACAGGGATTCGCGCGCGGGTCATGGTCTGGTCTTGCCAGCCATAGGTGGTTGTTTTGCGTATCTCTTCGCGATAGAAGTTTTCCCAGTCGCGCATCGGGAACCCCTGCACGCGCGGTTCCGGAGGGAGCTGACGCTCCCGGGATTCTTTACGAACGGAAGGCACTTCGGGTTCTGGCACATTCACGACCCATGCGAACACGAAGTAGGAGATTATCACCGAAGCAATGATGGTGGCGAAGATGAGAATCAGGAACTGCGTCATCGCGCGCACCGAGAGGTCGCGCTGTTCATACGGCTCGCTCTCAATCAGCTTCAACTCTTCAGGGTCTACGGGCTTAAGAATGTCCATGAGCCACCTCCATCAGGCGTGCTTCGTTTTGCGGTAGCAGGGCGCGCTGGTTCAGAAAGCCCAGCATGAAGTAGAACCACAGCCCGCCGAAGCCCACGAACGCCGTGATGTCAAACAGCGAAATGGAGAGGGTCTCCGCGAAAAAGGGCTTGATTTGCCAGAAGATGTCCACCGTGCGAATTGCCAGCACCAGAATGGCGCCCGCAAGCAGCTGGGGCACGACCTTTTTGGTGCGCGGTGCAAGGAACAGGAAGAAGGGCACGAAGAAGTGGAAAATCACAATCAGGTAAGCCAGATACTGCCAGCCGCCGTCGTTGCGGCGCAGGTAGAACTGGGTGAACTCGTACAGGTTGCCCGAATAGGTAATCAGCAGCTGGGAGAAGGAGACATACGACCAGAAGACGGTGAGCGTAAACATGAAGTTGCCCCAGTCGCGACGGTAGGGCATGTAGGTAATCTTGCCCGTGTAGGGAGGCAGGTCGCGCCACTGAAGCACCATGTAGACCGCCAGCGCCAGCGCCAGAAAGCCGCCTCCTACCACCATAATCACTGCGTACATGGTGGAGAACCAGTGGGGCATCAGCGATTGACCGAAGTCCACCATCGCCAGCGTGAAGACGAGCATGAACGCCACAATCATGCCCGAAGCGGGTCCTGTGCGCTGACGGGAGAGAACTTCGCCCTCAATCGGGTCTTTCGCCTGATCCTGTTGCAGCGACTTCTTCCAGAGGAAGTTCGCCATCAGGAACCAGACCGCGGCGTAGAACACGAAGCGCACGAGGAAGAACACGGGCGTGCCCGTGTAGTCGGCGGGCCAGAAGAAGAAGGGCGACTTGGCTTGTAGCACGGGGTCTTCTGCCACATGCTCGGTGTGCATCCATTCGTAGACATGCTTCATGCCCAGCGCCAGCACGGGCACATAGAGTAGCATCACAACAGGGATGGCGCGCGCGCCCGACTCCCAGATTCGAATGAGCGGGAGTGTCCACTGTCCGCGTGTGGCGTGGGCGAGCAGGCTCATGCCGAGGCATCCCAGCCCCAGCAGGAGCCAGTAGAAGAAGCCGAAATGATAACCCTGGAAGGCGAGCTTGGGGTCGCCAAATATACCGAACATGCCCGCGAGGCTCGCCGCCAGTCCCACAATCCCGACCACGAGCGCGAGAGAGCGCCCGCGTGCAATCCGTTCGCGTACCTGTTGCTCGTTGCTTGCTGGGTGACTCATTGCCCTTCACTCCTTGTCGCAATCTGACGCCCTGTGTTGGTGTTGCTGGCGGATTCCAGAATCTTCATCATGTCTTCTTCAGGCAGGTCTTTGGGGTTGGCATTCTGGCTGAGCTGGAGCACACGCACATAAGCCGCCACCGCCCATCGCTCTTCGGGCGTCATGCGCTTGCCGTAGCCATACATGATGCCGAACCCGTTTGTGGCGACGCCGTAGAAGTAGCCAATCGGCTGCGACACCAGCCGCTGATCTACCAGTGAAGGCACGGGGCGGGGCCACTGCCCACGCAGGGCAATCATGCCCTTGCCGTCGCCAGCACGCCCATGGCAGGGGGAGCAGAAGACATTGTATTTTTCCTCCCCCAGGTCCAGCAGCTCTTTGCTCAGCTTGACCTGCGGGGGCAGGGTCTTCAGCAGGTTGCCCTGCGCATCTTTGCCCGTGAGGAAGGGATCGTTGGGGTCTTGCAGTCGCCCATAGGGAATTGTATTGGCGGGGATGGGGCGTGAACCCAAGCCGTAGATTTTGCCATCAAACCCCTGAATGGGCTCTTTCATGGCGTAGAATTCGCTGTTGTCCTGCGCCTCCACGCGCTGTTGAACCCACATGTCGGTGCGGCATCCCGAAAGCCCCAGAGCCAGCACGCATGCGCTCAGTCCAATCCATGCTTTACGGGTTCTCATGCTTCCACCTCGCTGATGCTGAGAGGGTTGAGCGACTGCAGGAACTCGTAGACACGATTGCGGTCAAAGTTCGGGTCTTTCGCCTCGATGCACAGGAAGAATCGGTCGGTGCTGGCGCGGGCGAACTGCGGCACATTGAACACGGGGTGATAGGGCGCGGGCAAGCCGTTATACGCCAGCATGCCGATAAATGCGCCAAACGCCGCGCAGAGAACCATGCCTTCGAAGGTAATCGGGATAAAGTAGGGCCAGCTCAGGAAGTCGCGCCCGCCCACATTCAGCGGGTAGTCGATAACGCTGGTATATGCCTGCAAGCCAAAGAGCGCCGCCGCGCCGATCAGTCCGCAAATGAACACCGTCCAGGGCACTTTTGCCTCCTCCACGCCCATCGCTTCAACCAGCCCGTGAATGGGGAAGGGAGTATAGCAGTCAAACTTCTTGTAGCCCGCGGCGCGAGTGCGCTCGGCAGCCTCAATCAGTTGTTCCGGCGTTTCAAACTCCGCCATAATCCCGTAAAGTTGCGGTGCGGTTTCCACATGTGCCATCAGGACTCACCTCCTTTGCCCGTTGGGGCAGGCGCGGGGGCGTGCTTGCCTGCGTGCCCGTTATGCCCGCCGTGCCCGTGGTAGAGGCGATGCCAGATATCTTTCAGCTCTGCAATCGCCAGCATCGGCACGAACCGCGCGAACAGGAACATCATCATGATGAAGAAACCGATCGTGCCCAGATAGAGGCTCCAGTCCCAAATAGTAGGTGCGTATTGACCCCACGCCGAGGTCAGGAAGTCGCGATGCAGGCTGATGACCACAATCACGAACCGCTCGAACCACATCCCGATGTTCACAATAATCGAGATGATGAACAGCAGGAGCAAGTTATGGCGAATTTTAGGTATCCAGAGCAGCTGGGGCACGACGCCGTTGCAGAAAATCAGCGCCCAGTATGCCAGCCAGTAGGGTCCGAAGAAGCGGTTCACCACGAGGAACTGTTCAAACTGGTTCGCACTGTACCAGCCGAAGAACATTTCGCTGAGATAGCCGTAGAAGACGATCCAGCCCGTGGCAAGCATGACCTTCGCCATCCAGTCAATGTGGTTCATCGTGATGTATTCACGCAAGCCCGGATAGAGAATGCGGAACGGAATGACAAGGGTCAGCACCATCGCGAAGCCGGAGAAGATGGCGCCTGCCACGAAATAGGGCGGGAAGATAGTTACATGCCAGCCGGGCACGATGGAGATGGCAAAGTCTAACGACACGATCGAGTGAACCGAGAGCACCAGTGGCGTGGAGAGTCCTGCCAGCAGGAGGTAAGCCTGTTCGTAGCGGAGCCAGTGAACCGCCGAACCGCGCCAGCCCCAGGAGAGGATGCCGTGAATCACCTTCGCCAGCGTGCTTTTGGCGCGGTCGCGCATCGTGGCAAGGTCAGGGATAAGCCCCATGTACCAGAACAGCACCGAGACCGTGAAGTAGGTGGAGACGGCGAACACATCCCACTCCAGCGGGCTGCGGAACTGGGGCCACATCGCCAGCCAGTTGGGCAGCGGGAAGAGCCAGTACGCCACCCAGGGACGCCCTGTGTGGAACAGGGGGAATAAGCCGGCGCACATCACGGCGAAAATCGTCATCGCCTCGGCGAAGCGGTTGATGGACATACGCCACGCCTGGCGCAACAGCAACAGAATCGCCGAGATGAGCGTGCCTGCGTGTCCGATACCAATCCACCAGACGAAGTTGATAATCGCGAATCCCCAGGCGACGGGCTGGTTGATGCCCCAGATGCCCAGCCCCACGATGAGCAGCCACACCAGCGAGGTAATGAGCATCAAGGTGCCCACGGCGCCGATGCCGAACATCACCGTCCAGGCAGGCGGATGCGGATTTTCAGGAATCCGCGCAATCTGGTCGGTGATGCGCTCGTAAGTTTGCTGCCCCTCAAACAAGGGGAACTCCTGCACTTTAGGTTTAATGGCTTCCTGCATGGCTTGCCTCCGCGCCAGAAAGTTCAGGATGCGGGTTGTCAATCTTGGCTAAGTAGGTGGTGCGAGGTCGGTAGTTCAGTTCGCCCAGCATGGCGAAGTTGTGCGGCTGATCGCGCAGCTGGCGTACCTTGCTGTTGGGGTCGTTCAGGTCGCCGAACACGATTGCGCCCGTCGGGCACGCCTGCTGGCAAGCCGGGATGACCTCGCCGTCGCGAATGCGCCGATTCTCGCGCTTGGCGTTAATCCGCGCCTTGCTAATTCGTTGCACACAATAGGTGCATTTCTCCATCACACCGCGCCCGCGCACCGTGACATCGGGGTTCTGCATCAGATGTAGCACAGGCGACTTCATATAGCTGTAGCGATAGTAGTTGAAGCGTCGCACCTTGTAGGGGCAGTTGTTGGAGCAGTAGCGTGTGCCCACGCAGCGGTTGTAGATCATCACATTCAGCCCCTCGTGGTCATGCACCGTTGCGGCGACGGGGCACACCAGCTCGCAGCCCGCGTTTTCGCAGTGCATACACGGCACGGGCGCCTGATAGACTTTCGGGTTCTCAGGCGAACCTTTGAAGTAGCGGTCGATTCGGAGCCAGAGCATTTCGCGTCGGCGCACAACCTGTTCCTTGCCGACCACGGGGATGTTGTTCTCCGCCTGACACGCCGTCACGCACGCGCTACAACCCGTGCAGAGCGTCGGGTCAATCACCATGCCCCAGGCGTAGCGGAAGTTATCGGGGTTCTCATATCGGTCGTAGCGGAATCGCTCAGGGTACATCGATGGGTGAACATGCTCATACCCCTTGCGGTGCGGCTTGTTTTTGAGTTCGGGGTCCTGACGGAACTCTTCAAGCGTGCCCGTGAGCAGGATGGGGCGGTGCGCCGTGCTGTCCAGCTCAGGATCCTTCTGGCGCGTATCGATGAGGTGATGCTCCTCCGTGCGGGCGACGGTGTAGGACTGGCGCGTCGGGATGACTTCCGCTCCACGAGCGAACCAGAGGTTGCTGGTGGTGCGCAGAGTGTAGGCGTTGAAGCCCGCACCGGAGCCTTTTGCGCCTGCTCGCGTGCGCCCGTAGCCCAGATGGAGGGTAATCGCATCGTCCACATGCCCCGGAATCGGGTACGCCGCCACAACCAGCGACTTCCCGTCCAGCCGAATCTCAATCAGGGGCACCTGGTCGCGCACGAAGGACACATCTTCGTTCCACGCGTAGGTCGCCTTGCTCCACAGTCCCAGTTTCTTGAAGGTGTTGAGGCTCATGAAGGCGAGGTTGTCCCAGCAGGTTCGGGTAACGGGTTTGGGCAGCTCCTGAAGCCATGCGTTGTTGGCGAAGCGCCCATCGTAAATCGTGGGGTCGGGCGCGAAACGGATTTCCAGCATATCGGCTGCCTGCACGGTATCCAGCAGTGCAGGAACCTGCACCACGAGCGGATTCTGCTTCAGCGCGACCGTTTTCACAGGGCGTGCCGTGCGGGGCATCACCCCGTCGTGGACGCTCTGACGCCAGAATTTGTCGAACTGGGCGCCGCTAAGACCGCTGGCTTTTTGCCAGTAGGCTTGCACCAGTTCATAGGTCTGTTTTCCTGCCTGCCCGTTGATAAGCGCCATCAGTTCCAGCGCGGTGCGCGTGTTGGAGTAGAGGGGATAAATCAAAGGCTGCTGGATAGAGACCGTGCCGTCGAACGCGCGCACATCGCCCCAAGTCTCCAGCGGGTGCGTTTCGGGCACATGCCACACACAGAGCGCGGCGGTCTCGTCCACATACGCGCCCAGATGGACGCTGAAGGGCACTTTGGGGATGAGCTCGGCGAAGTTGAGGTCGGCAGGCGCATCATAGGCGGGGTTGACGCCCAGCATGATCAGCACTTCTACCGCGCCGTTCTGGATTTCCTGTGCGAGCTGGCGGATGTCCTGTGTGTGGAGGGTGGGCTTGGCTTCTGGCGGCGCGATAAACACCACCGTGTTGCCGATGTTGCCCAGCGCGTGGTTAATGGCGTGGGCGATTGCGTGTACGGCGGGCGGCTGCGCCTCGCCCACCACCAGCAGGCTCCTGCCAGCATGTGCCTTCAGTTCCCCTGCGGCAACCTGCGCCCACTTCTGTTCTTCGGGGGTCAGTTCGCCTGCGACTTCTGCTTGCACGGGCGCGTCCAGCAGGCGGGCAATCTCATATGCCAGCCGACCGATCTTGCTGGAGGGGATGGGCAAGCGTTCATCGGCGGTCATGCCCGTAACCGTGAACATCGGCTCCGCCACGAAGAGGCGATTCATGCGCTCCTGACCCTTGCGCACTTTGCGCCCCTGCATGAAATCGTGCGCATAGCGCACCGCACCCGGACCGCTGTAGAGGATATCGCTATCCAGGGCGACCAGCACATCCACCTGATCCAGGCGATAGAGGGGGTACAGCCATTCCCCGAAGGCGAGCTTGGTGCCTTCGTACACATTCTCCCAGCTGACCGCCTCGTATTGATACCATTTTGCCTGCGGGTTTGCCTTCAGGAACTGCTGAATCTGGTCGGCGAGGGTGGGCGAGGTGATGGCGCCCGTAAGGATGCGCACCCCAGCGCCCTGCTTGGCGTTCTGGATGGCAATCTGCTGGAGCAGCTCCCCTGTGAAGGTACTCCAGCCAGCAACACGCCCGAACTTGAGCAGGTTTTGCGAGCGGTCGGGGTCATAGAGGTCCAGCAGCATCGCCTGTGTGATGGCGCTGGTTGCACCCAGGCTGGCGGGATGGTTTGGGTTGCCTTCAATTTTAATAGGACGTCCTTCATACGACTTCGCCAGCACGCCTGTCGCGAAGCCGCTGACCGCCAGCGCGGTGGCGAAGTAGAGGGTTTCACCAGGCAGATGTTCGGGCGGGGTCTTGGATTGCGAGATAATGGGACCCTGAGGCTTGTAGCCGCATGCGGAAAGCCCCGCCAGCGCCATCGAGGCGCCCATCAGCTTGAGAAACTGGCGTCGGCTCACAAAGTCGCTGAGAGGCTGGGCATGGCGCGGGAACTCGCGCGCCAGCTGCTCTTCAAAATCGGGCGCCTCCATCAACTCGTTCAGACTGCGCCAGAACTTCTCGCCTGTGCCCTGTTCGTGCGTTCGCTTTTCCATGCTGACTCCCTCACCGATGGCAGATGGAGCAGTCGCTCAGCTGCTCCTTGTGAATGTTATAGTGCTTCACCAGAAGTCGCCCCAACTCAATCTGGTTGCGGGGGATGGCGTTGGGGTCGTAGGGGATGTTATACTTGTCCAGCATCGCTTTCATCTCTTCGGGATTGCGCGGGGTCTGGTAATACATATTGAAAACTTCCTCTTTGGGGCGAATGTGCTTTTCGGGGTTGCGGTGGCAGTCCAGACACCACCACATCGAGAAAGGTTGCGACTTCGCCGTGAGGTGCATCTTCTCGATGCCCTGATGGCAGGTCGCACAGCTGATGCCTTTGTTCACATGGGCGCTGTGATTGAAGTAAACAAATTCGGGGAGATTGTTGACTTTGTTCCAGACGAGGGGCTTGTCGTTGTTATAACTGTCGCGCACAGGTTGCAGGAGGGGGCTGTTCGTCCAGATTTGCGAGTGGCAGGTCATACACACTTCGGTAGAGGGCACCCCTGCGTGTGCGGACTGCGTTACTGACCAGTGGCAGTAACGGCAGTCGATGCCCAGCTCCTCGTAGTGGTGTTTGTGGCTGAACGGCACGGGCTGGTCGGGTGGCTCGCCAGCACGGGTCATCCACGGCGAGCGGGTGATGTTGGAACCTGCCAGCACCAGTCCCACCAGCGCAAGCAAGCCGCCGAAAATCGTCACTCGCGCTACTGTATTATGATGACGCTTAAAGACCTGTGGCATATTTTCGTCACCTCGTCTATGATTTATTTTCGGGAGGCGGCGTCGCCTTCCTGCAGAACGGGGATGGATAAAGCGTCAAAGCCTTATCGATCCTCGCCCAGATTGTGAACACCATCACAATCTTAGCCAGACTAACCATCTTTTCCGCTGACAATTTGGCTTTACCGCCCGTATATTGCCGAATATATTACCCGATAGGGAGGGGGTGTTGTCAAGGGGTTGGGGGGAGTTTGTGTCTTTTTTCACAGAGTTATCGGGAGGAGTTGGGGTATTCTCATGCCCATGCGTGTGGTGCGCCTGACGCCTGATTCGGAGCCGCGACTGAAAAAGCGTGCGCTGTTTGCGGTATTCCTCACCATCTGCGTGAGTCTGATTGGATTCGGGATTGTGATCCCCCTGTTGCCTGCTTATGCGCAGCAGTTTAATGCGTCCGAGCTGGAGATAGGGTTTCTGTTTGCGTCGTTTTCGGTGGCGCAGTTGCTGGCGTCGCCGCTGCTGGGGGTGTGGTCGGATCGGTGGGGTCGGCGTCCTGTGCTGATTTTGAGTTTGCTGGGTTCGGCGCTGAGCTTTGTGATTCTGGCGCTGGCGCCGAACCTGGGGTGGCTGTTTGTGTCGCGGCTGGTGGACGGGTTCACAGGGGGGAACATCACCACAGCGCGTGCGTATATTGCGGACATCAGCGAGCCACATGAGCGTTCCCGCAATTTCGGGCTGATTGGTGCGGCGTTCGGACTGGGGTTCATTCTGGGACCGGCACTGGGGGGCGCGCTGGCGCATTTTGGGCTGGCGGCGCCCGCGTGGTTCGCTGTGGGGCTGTCGCTGGCGTCGGCGTTTCTGGCATGGTATCAGCTGCCTGAGACAATACATCGCACGCAGGCGTTGCAGGTTTCCCCCTGGCGCGAGTTGCCCCGCATGCTCCAGCGTGCGCCTGTTGGAACCCTGCTGATTCTCAACTTTCTGATGTGGCTGGGCTTTTCAGTCTATCAGACGAGTTTTCCGCTATTTCTGAACAAGCGCTTTGAGTTCACCCCTGCGCAGGTGGGATATGTGTTGACTTTTGTGGGGATTGTAGCGGCGGGAGCGCAGGCGGTGCTGGTAGGGGCTGTGGTGCGTCGTCTGGGAGAGCGCGCGTCGTTTCTGCTGGGGATGGGGTTGAATGTAGCGGGGCTGGTGGGCGCCTCGCTAACCCATTCGGTGTGGCTATTCTATGGGCTGGCAGGGCTGGCGGCGGCGGGGGGCGCGCTCGCGCTCCCCACTTTCACCAGTATCTTGAGCCAGTCGGTGCGGAACGACGAGCAGGGGCGTTTGCAGGGCGTGAGCGGTTCACTGGAGAGCCTCGCGCGGATTATCGGACCCGTCTGGGGCAACGGCTTATTGAAATATGACACGACACTCCCCTTTGCCTCTGCGGGATTGCTGCTGCTGGGCGTCGCGCTCTGGATGGGGCGCGTGCCAGCAAAAAAGTAAGTTCGCGTGGTATAATTTCGCAGATGCCCCAAATTAGCTCAATCGAAGACCTGATCCAGATTATTCGCCAGCACCCCGAGTGGCGCGAGGCGCTTTTGAGCGTCCTGCTGCCACAAGACCTGCTTGCACTGCCTCAGGAGTTTCGCGACTTTCGCGCAGAAGTGCGCGAAATGCTGATGGCGCACGAGCGGCGCATGCAGGCTCACGAGGAGCGCATGGCGGCGATTGAAGAGCAGATTGCCCGCCAGCGTGCCGACTTCGAGCGCGAAATGCAGGCAATGCGCCAAGAGTTTCAAGAGCAGATGCAAGCGATGCGCCGTGAGGTCGAGCAGCGCCTGCAAGAGCTGCGCCAAGAGTTTCAAGAGCAGATGCAGGCGATGCGTCAGGAATTCCAAGAGCAGATGCAGGCGATGCGTCAGGAATTCCAGGAGCAGATGCAAGCAATGCGTCAGGAATTCCAGGAGCAGATGCAGGCGATGCGCCAGGAGTTTGAGCAACGCTACCATGACCTGCGCGCTGAGATGAAGCAAATGCGCGAAGAGTTCACGGCGCGATTCGAGCGAATCGAGGAAGACATTAGACAGATTCGTGAGGAGGAGATCAAGCAACTTCGTGAGGGAGACATTAAGCAGCTTCGGGACGATGTGGGTCAGCTCAAGGGCATCGTGCTGGAGTTGCAGTGGGGACATCGCGCCAGGTCGTACTTCGGACGGCTTTTGCGCAAGGTACGGGTCTACGCGCCAGGTGAAATCTGTGATGAGATTGAAGAAGAGGCGGAGATTCCCGAACCCCAGCGCTCCCAGCTGCTGGAGCTGGATTATATTGTGCGTGGTTTGCGACGCTCTGATGGGCGTGAAGTATATCTGGCTGTGGAAGTATCGTGGGGTGTTGGTGTTACGGATGTGATCCGCGCTCGGGATCGGGCGCAGATTCTACGGGAGCAGGGGCTGCCAGCCTATCCCGTTGCGGTTGGCAACTATATAACGCCTGAAGCCCAGTCTCTGGCAGAAGCGGAGGGGGTCGTGTTGATGACCGATTCTCAAATTCAGGGCGCTGAGAGGCTGGAGCGCGATTAGTCTTGCTCTGGCTCCACCTGATGTGCCAGCAGCACGGCTTCGGCGACCTCCACCAGCGGCTTACCTGTGCTTTCCGCAGTGTTGACCATGCGTCGGAACGCCTCGTCTTCGGAGATGCCGAGTTTCTGTGCCAGCACGCGGCGGGCGCGCCCAATCGTTTTGCGCGCCTTCATCTCACGCTCCAGATTCAGCATTTGCGCCTCAATCGCCCGCATCTCCCGATAGCGGCTGACCGCCACCTGAATGGCGGGGGCTAAATCCGCCTCACGAAACGGTTTTACAAGGTAGCCGAGCACGCCCGCCTTATCGGCTCCTTCAATCATCGCCTGCTCGCTGTAGGCGGTCAGGATCAGCACGGGGGCAATCCGCTCCTTTGCCAGACGGCGGGAGAGTTCAATGCCGTCCATGCCGGGCATCATGATGTCCACGATAACGAGGTCGGGTTGCAGGGTGCGTGCCAGCGCGAGGGCGGTCTCTCCGTTATCCGCCTCGCCCACAACAGTGTGCCCCATCGATTCCAGCATAGCACGCAAATCCATGCGGATCACGGGTTCGTCGTCCACAATCAGCACGCGGTAGGTGTTCATGAATGCCCTCCCTGTGTGAGGATTTCCACGCCGTAGGGTTCCAGTATCGGGCGCAGGCGTTCAGCGAGCGCGTAGACGCCCGGCATTTCGGTTTCGGCGTGCCCGCCTTCAAACAGCACGATATCGCGCGCCCACGCTTCCCATGTGTGGTGGTGGCGTACTTCGCCTGTGAGCAGGGCGTCGGCGAGCGCGGCTTTCGCCTGAGCCAGATAGTCGCCGCCAGAGCCACCCACCACCGCCAGTGTGCGAATAATCGCGTTCGGCTTACCGTACACGCGCACATACGGGTTGCCCAGTTTCTCGGCGAGGTAATCGCGCAGTTCGCTGGCGAGCATCGCGCGTGGCAGGCGTCCTACCCGTCCCAGCGGGTAGACCTGCGGCGTGTGGAGCGGATACACATCGTATGCCACCTCCTCGTAGGGGTGAACCCGCTTCATTTCGGCAATCACCGTTTCCAGCCGGTCGGCAGGCACAAGCACTTCGAGGCGCATCTCTTCGGCATGCTCACGCTGTCCGACTGCGCCCTGAAACGGGTTCGCGCCCTCCATCGGCTCATAGGTGCCTGTACCGGGATGATAGAAGGCGCATCGTCGGTACAGCCCGATCACCCCTGCGCCCGCATCCGCCATCGCGTCAAGAACAGGGTCCAGGTAGGCGGTGGGCACGAACACCACCAGCTTGAACTGGGATACACATGCGCCCTCGCCGAAGGGGCGCACTTCTTCTAATCCCACCGTTTGCGCCAGCGCGTCGTTGATGCCCCCCGGTGCTGTGTCCCAGTTGGTATGCACGGCGATATGGGCAATCTGGTGAGCGCAGAGGGTCTGGACCGCCTGACCCACGGGGTCGTCAAAGCGAATTGTGCGCAGGGGGCGATAAATCAGGGGGTGGTGCGTAATCAGCAGCTGGCAGCCGCGATAGTGCGCCTGAACCGCCGTTCTGGGGTCAGGGTCTAACGCCACCAGAATGCGCTCCACACTCTGGTCGGGCGAGCCAATCTGCAGACCGATTGGGTCGTCGCGGAGCGCCCACTGGGGCGGCGCAATCTGGTTCAGCGCGTTCAGCACCTCGCGTACCGTGATGGGCATATTTCAATTGTACCCGCTGGGTATGGGCAGGACTGGAGCCAATCGGGTACAACATAGGTTGTGATAACGCTTTCGAACGGCGAGCGGCTGGAGTTCCTCACGGGGAGTGGGGCGCTGGGTTTTGACGGGCGCGGCTGGTGGTGGGAGTATCCTCTCCGGTGGCTCGGTATCCTGAACCCGCATGACTTCGCGATTGTGGTCAAAACGCTCACCCTGAAGCCCCGTCGGGGGAACCTGCGCTGGTATGCGCCGTGGCGGTGTGTGCGCCTCATCCCGGGAGGGACCGTTAACGCCGTTGGACTAACCAATCCGGGAGTGGACTGGTGGATTCGCACCTGCTACCCCCGTATGAAGCGGATGCGCCTGCAGATAGTGGTCTCGGTGTTCGCCGAAAACGCTGCCGAGGCGCAGGCGTTCGCTGGCAAACTCAAGCCTCTGGAGATTGCGGCGATTGAGCTCAACGCCTCCTGTCCGAATGTGCCCCATGAGAGCGCGGTCGCCCATGTGCGCGCCCTCGCTGAAGCGCTGGCTGAGTCGGGACACCCACTGATTGTCAAGGTCGGCTATGACCAGCCTTACACAGAGATTGCGCGCGCTGTGGAGGGGGTTGCGGAGGCGATTCATGCGATTAACGCCGTGCCGTGGCGAATGGTGTTTCCCGACAAGCCTTCGCCGCTGGCGAATCTGGGAGGCGGGGGCGTTTCTGGCGAACCGATTCGTCCGATGGTGCGCGAGGCGATTCGCAGACTCCGCGAGACAACTCATCTGCCCCTGATTGCAGGGGGCGGGATTTACACGCTTCAGGACCTGGAGGAGTTGTGGGCACTGGGAGCGCGCGCGTTCAGCATCGGCACGCTATTTTTACGCGCTCCCTGGATGCCGAACCGACTGGTGCGCCAGTGGCGCGAGCGCCATCCTACAGAATATAACGGCTCAGGTCCACATCCTGCACAATATCCGCCAGACGCGCCCGCACATACGCCGCATCGATGACCACATGCTCGCCTCTGCGCTCTGGCGCCTCAAACGAGAGGTCTTCCATCAGGCGCTCCATCACGGTGTGCAGGCGCCGGGCGCCGATATTCTCTGTGCGGGTGTTGACCTCATGGGCAATCCGGGCAATCTCATCGATGGCGTCTTCGGTGAACTCTACCGTAACGCCTTCAGTCGCCATGAGGTGCTGATATTGCTTGATGAGCGCGTTTTCTGGCTCGGCGAGGATGCGCCGAAAATCTTCGGAGCCAAGCGGGTCCAGCTCCACACGGATGGGCAGGCGTCCCTGCAGCTCTGGGATCAGGTCTGAGGGCTTGGACATGTGGAACGCGCCTGCCGCAATAAACAGGATGTGGTCGGTGCGCACGGGTCCGTACTTGGTCGCGACGGTGGAGCCTTCGATAATCGGCAGCAGGTCGCGCTGTACCCCTTCGCGGCTCACATCGGGTCCGACGGTACTGCGTGCGCCGGCGATTTTATCTATCTCGTCCAGAAACACGATTCCTGTCTGCTCCACACGCTGGATGGCTTCGCGAATCAGGGCGCCGCGGTCCAGCATCTTGCGTGCCTCCTGCTGAGTGTAGATTTCTATCGCTTCTGCCACGGAGACCGTGCGCTCTGTTTGCGAGCGGGGCCCAAAGGGGGAGAACATTTCTATATCGATGCCCATCTCCTCAATCCCCTGGGGGGAGAAGATTTGCACGAACGGGGACGCGCTTTCCTCCACCTCAACGGTGAGCGTTTCGTCCATCAGTTCACCGTTTTTGAGCTGCTTGATAATTTCCCGCTTGCGCTGGCGCCGTTTCGCGGCGCGCTCTTTTGGCTCGCGCGGCAGTTCCTCCTCTTCTTCAAAAGCTTCCAGAAGCGCGGCGAACGGGAAGGGGGGCGGGGTGCTTCGTCGGCGTCGGGGCATTTCGATCTCCACCAGCTGGCTGGCGATTCGTTCTATCGCGCGCTCGCGCGCTTTGGGGCGCACCTCCTCCATCTTCTCCTGTTCCACCATGCGAACAGCGACATTTGTGAGGTCGCGAATCATCGAGTCCACATTGCGCCCCACATAGCCAACTTCGGTGAACTTGGTGGCTTCCACCTTGATGAAGGGGGCACGCACCAGCAGCGCCAGTCGGCGCGCAATCTCGGTCTTACCCACTCCTGTGGGACCAATCATCAGGATGTTTTTAGGCAGTACCTCATCCCGCAGGTGTGGGGGCAACAACTGTCGGCGGTAGCGGTTGCGCAGGGCAATCGCGACGGCGCGTTTCGCACGGTTCTGACCTACGATATACTTATCCAGCTCCGCCACAATCTGGCGCGGCGTGAGCGACTCCATCGGTACAGGTGTCTTCACAGGCTTAAGTATACCTCTGAGCAGGGTATACTTGATACCCATGCCCGTTATCGAAGCGGAACGCCTCAGCAAGACCTATATTTCCTACAAGCGCCCGCCCGGATTGTGGGGCGCGATTAAGAGCCTGTTTCATCGCGAGCGCCACGAGGTGCAGGCGGTGCGCGATATTTCGTTCCGTATTGAAGAAGGCGAGCTGGTGGGCTTTCTGGGACCGAACGGGGCAGGCAAGACCACTACGCTGAAGATGCTTTCCGGAATCATCTTTCCCACATCGGGCACGGCGCGGGTGCTGGGGTTTGTCCCTTGGGAGCGCCGTCCTGAAATGCAACGCCAGATTGCGCTGGTGATGGGGCAGAAGATGCAACTGTGGTGGGATTTGCCCCCGTATGAGTCTTACATTCTGCTCAAGGCGCTCTATGAGATCCCCGATGATGTGTTTGAGCGCCGGGTTCACGAGCTGGCGGAGATGCTGGAGATTCGGCATGTGTTGCACACTCAGGTACGCCGCCTCTCGCTGGGGGAACGGATGAAGTGCGAGCTGCTGGCGGCGTTGTTGCATCGTCCGCGCGTGCTGTTTCTGGATGAGCCGACAATCGGACTGGATGTGGTCTCACAGAAACGCATCCGTGAGTTCCTGAAAGAGTATAACCAGCGCGAACGCACCACGATTCTGCTTACCAGCCACTACATGCAAGATGTTCAGGAGCTGGCACAGCGCGTGTTGATTATCCATCACGGGCAGCTGATTTTTGACGACACGCTCCGTGCGCTGGTGGAACGCTACAGCCCCTCACGCGCGCTCCATCTGCAGTTTGAGCGTCCCGTTTCGGCGGCGGATTTAGAGGGCTACGGGCGGATTGTGCGCTTGGAGCCGCTCTCGGCGGTGCTGGAGGTGCCACGCGAGCAGGTGAGTCGGGTCGCCAGTGCGCTGCTGCAGGCGTTCCCGATTCACGACATCACGATTGAAGAGGTGGATATCGACGAGATTATTCGCGATATTTTTGCGGGCAAGCGCGAGCCGGTGCCCGGTTAGTAGCCAATCCGCACGGAGTCGGTCCAGAGTACGCGCCGAATCGCCTCACGGACTGCCTGCGCCACCTCTTCGGGGGTCTTATTGCGCAGCTGGGCGTCTTCGGGGGTGATGCGCACCAGCTCCTGCCCGCGAATCACAACGCCTTGCTTATCGGGAGCGAGCTGCACTTCGTAGAGTTGCAAGCCGTCGTCCAGCAGGCGGTTGAGCGCCTTCGCAATCTGTTGCGCTCGTTGCTGGGAGTCGTTCGCAGGCGTGAAAATCTCTATCTGGTCGTACACCACGCGGTACAGCCCCTCCGGCTTTTCGGCATCCACAGGGAGCGCCTTGACCTGCAGGGCAGGGCTGACCTCCCGACGGCGGATGGGGATGCCCATTTCGGTCAGCGCCTGACGAATCTTCGCCACGCGCTCGCGCGTAATGGGGTGCGTGCGGAAGATGCCCCAATCAATCTGAGGGCGCTTGCGCTCTTCCGCCTCCAGTCGCTCCATAAACACCAGCAATCCCACAGGGTTATAGGGCGACTGGCGCAGGTATTCCAGGGCGGTGAGGTCGGCGTCGGTCTCGGCTTCCTGGCTGAAGCTGCTCATGCGGGCAATCCGATAAAACTGCGTGCCCGCAATCACATTCGCCATATCTTCCGAGGGCAGCCGCCCCAGAATGCCCACCAGAATGGCGGGCAGTAGCACACGCTCCTGAATTTTGGCGTCGCGGCGCAGGAGGTGAATCACATGGCGATGGTCGGCGTGAGCAATCTCGTGGGCAATCACACCCGCCAGCTCGTCGTCGCTACTCACAAAGTCCAGCAAGCCCTTATAGATGAAGATGAAACCGCCCGGGACGGAGAAAGCGTTGACCTCTTTCTCATCGATGATTCGGAAGGTGTATTCAAACGGCGCGGGACCTTCCTCACCCCAGAGCGCTTTTGTTTTGGTACGGCGTGCAATCTCGGCAAGCGTTTGCCCAATTCGGTTCACGCGCTCTGCCAGAGCGGCGTCGTTGACGAACTTGACCTCTTTCTCAATTTCGGCGACAATCTGCTTGCCCAGTTCAATCTCTTCCTTGTCTCTGGGGCTGAGTTCGGGATGGGCAGGTTCCTGCGCGCGGGCGAACACCCCCGTCAGGGAGAGCGCCAGCACGAAGACCAATCCCCACCCGTGTCGTATTCGGCTTCGTAAACGCATATTCAGTGGCTCCTGTGTAATTATACGCTATTTGACGCTCTGGGGTTCTTGATGGGTGCCGCCTGAGCAATTAGACGGGGGAAGGGGGCAAAGGTGCCGTGCCCTCAAAAGCAATCTGCGCGGGTCCTGTCATCCAGAGGGTTTCGGGGTTTTCCCAGTGAATGAGCAGATCGCCGCCGGGCATATGCACGACGGTCTGGGGTTCCAGCCGCCCGGTCAGCACGCCGATCACCACCACGGCGCATGCGCCTGTGCCGCAGGCGAGCGTGGCGCCTGCCCCGCGCTCCCATGTGCGCACTTCCACCTCGTTGCGTGCGTGTACTCGCGCCACCTGAAAGTTCGTGCGCTGGGGAAAGAGGGGGTGGTTCTCCACCTGCGGACCGATCTGTTCGAGCGGGAACTCGTTCAGGGGGCGTTCGGTGAACAGCACGGCGTGGGGCGTGCCCGTGTTGACGGCGGAGATGCAGAGCGTCTCGCCCGACGGCAGGGTGAGCGGTTGCTCGAGAATCGGCTGGTCAGGGGGTGTGCCGGCGGCTGGAATTTCGGCACGCGCGAGTCGCGGCGCGCCCATCGCAACCCGAATCTGCGAGGCGTCGGGGCAGGCGCGAAACACCTCCCGAACGCCTGCCCCCGTTTCGATGCGCAACGCTTCCGCGTCGGGCGCGTAGCGGTTAAACAGAAAGTGCGCCAGACAGCGGATGCCGTTGCCGCACATCTCCGCTTCGGAGCCATCGGCATTAAACAGGCGCATGCGGTAGTCTGCGACTTCCGAAGGGAGCGCCAGCAACAGCCCATCCGCGCCAATAACATAGCGCCGCTGGCACCACACGCGCGCTAAAGCGCCCCAATCCAGCGCAGGCAACGCCTCGCCAATCCCGTCCAGCAGAATGAAGTCGTTGCCGTTGCCCTGAACCTTCACGAAGGCGAGGCGGTTCACTCCTCAAACTCACCCTCTTGTGGGGCGCGGCTGGGTCCGTAGCCCGGCACAGGACGCGAGGGCACAATCGAGGTTACCGCGTGCTTGTAGACCAGCTGCACCGGCTTGCCGGGGCTTTCCAGAAGGATGGTGAACGCATCGAAGCCGCGCACCACGCCGCGCAACTGTAGCCCACCGCTCAGGTACACCGTCACGCCAATACCTTCCTTGCGCACCTGATTCAAAAACATATCCTGCAAATTAATCGCTTTCGGCATCGTTCATAGCCCTCCCTGTTGTTCAATCAGACTCAAGATATGTTGGGCGGTCTTTTCGGCGCCCGCACTTGCGTCCAGCCAGTGGACTCCGGGTTCTTTGCGGAACCAGGTCATCTGGCGTTTTGCGAACCGCCGCGTGTCGCGTTTCCAGAGGCGAACTGCCTCCTCCAGCGAGAGGCGCCCCTCCAGATACTCGATCATGTGGCGGTAGCCCAGCCCTTTGAGAGCAGGCAGGTCTTTATTGTACCCTTTTTGCAAGAGGTTTTGCACCTCCTGCAAAAAGCCCTGCGCCATCATCTGGTCGACGCGGGCGTCGATTCGGGCGTAGAGTTGCTGGCGTGGCATGGTCAGCCCCACTTTGAGGCTTGGCAGCTCCGACTCGGCACGCCGTTGCCACTGGCTGATGGGCACGCCCGTGGCTTCGTAGACCTCCAGCGCCCGCACGATTCGCACCGCGTCGTTGGGATGGATGCGCGCCGCCGCCACAGGGTCCACCTGCTTTAGACGCGCGTGCATGGCGTGCGTGCCGAGGGTTTTGCACTCCGCCATCAGGCGCTCGCGAATCTCAGGCGAGGCAGGGGGCGGGGCGAGGCTGAAGCCGTGCAACAGCACGCGCAGGTACAGCCCCGTGCCGCCCACAATCAGCACGCGCTTGCCCCGCGCCCGAATCGACTCTATCGCTTCCAGCGCCAGCTCCCGGAAGCGTGAGGCAGTGAACACCTCGTCGGGGTCTACCACATCAATCAGGTGGAACCGCACGCGCTGCTGCTCTTCGGGCGTGGGCTTGGCAGTGCCGATGTCCAGCCCCCGATACACCGCGCCCGAATCGGCGGAGATAATCTCGCCGTCCAGCGCCTCCGCCAGCAGAATGCCCACTGCCGTCTTGCCCGTGGCGGTGGGTCCCAGAATCACCAGCGCCCGCTCTGCCAAGGTAAGGGGAATTGTACCTCTGTGCGGAAAGGTGGCAAAATGAGGTATCCTCTTGACAGGTGAGTGTGATGGGTTTACGCGGAGTGATACGCGGACGCACGATTGAGCTGGAGCAGGAACCGCCCCTGCCCGATGGTACCCAGGTGGAGGTGGAGCTGATTCCGCACACCACCAGTTCCGAAAACCCCTTCTGGGGACGCTGGCGCGAGTATGCTGACCTGCTGACCGAAATAGAACAGGAAATCCTGACCGCGCGCGAAAGCACTGTCTGGAGAAGTCTGAATGGAGAAGGCACTGATTGATACCGACATCTGGCTGGACATTATGCGCGGCGTGCATCCTGGGGTGCAGGCGCGGGCGAACGCCTACTGGGCGGTTCACGGCACTTTTACGCTGTCGGTGATTACGGTGGCGGAGGTGGTGCGGGGGCTGGTGCGTCGCCAGCGAGCGGACTTGTTAGCGCAGTGGCGTGCGGATGCAGGCAGGCTGGAGATTGTGCCTGGTGTCGGCGAACGAGCGTCATTATCGGCGTGTGATAGAGGTGGGTTATCCGTTGCGTGTAGTAAACTGGCGGGAGGAGGTGGTGGAGTGAAAGGGTTGCAGGCAAGGGTGAGGGGTTATGGCAGGTTGCTGTACGATGGGCACGGCAACCTGGTGCGCACGATGGCGTCCAACTATGCGCTCTCGGCATTTCAGTGGCGTGGGGTGTGGGGTGAGGTTCAGAGTTCGCTGGGTGTGGACAGGGGTTATTGCGCTAATCTCGGTCATCCTGAAGATGAAACAGGGTTAGTGTATATGCGGGCACGGTATTACGAGCCAGCGACAGGTCGGTTCATCAGTGAAGACCCTGCACGGGACGGGGTGAACTGGTATCTCTATGCCGATGGGAATCCGGTGAATAAGGTGGATGATAGTGGAAAAAATCCTGTAGTTATAGCATATCTGCTTGTGAGCGGTCTTGTAAATGGCTTAATGACGGCTATATTGAATATGAGGCAAGGGGTCATTCCTTGGAAACTTCTTCCGTGGGTTCTTCGAGGGTGTTTTGGTAGCCATCGGCACCTTATTCGGACCAATTGGTGGAGCCATTGCGGGTGCAATAGTTGGAGTGGTGGATGCTTGGCTCACTGGCGGCAGTCCTTTAGCAGGGGCGATACTGGGAGGCATGGCTGGACTGTTTGGAGGTGTATTGAGTGTAGAAGTCGCTGCTGCTGAACACCAGCTCCTTCTTTATATGCTTCTGTCAATAGATTTGGGAATGATGTTTGCTGGCGCTGCTGCCTATGCAAACTTATTACCGTGACAGAGGTGAGGAAGATGGCTAAAGTTGAATTGCGTCATGATATGGCTGCGAAAGCCGAATGGATCTTCTATTCAGCCGTAGGGGTTGTAGGCTGTGTCTTCATCATCTATTGTCTGATACAAATCTCATATTTTTGGGGGCAGTATCAGGCTGGCGTGTATAGCATATGTGCTTTACTGGTGTTGATTCCTACTGCTTCGGCTTTATACATCAGCTTACAACGAGTCTTTGTTTGGTCTGTTGTTTATATAGAAGGAAATATAATTAAGCAGATATTACTTAATCGCCAAACGGAAATTGATATATCAAAAGACTTTGAAAAGATTTATGTCTTTTTCATATCCCCCAGTACCGTCTTACGTCAACCTGCTTATGAATGGCTGGAACTTCGTCAAAATGGTCATCTGATTCGCATAATGCCGCGACGTTTATCCCCGAAAGTGCCTCTTACAGATCTGCCGGGAGGCTTAAGAGAGATTTGGCAGCAATATATGTCAGAACATGTCTAAGAGGCTATCTTAGGAATTCCGCGTCTCTGTTCGATGCACCAGCCACCGCACACACGCCACCACGATCCAACACGCCTCCACCTCGCACAACTTCACTGCTGAGCGCGATGAGTCTACGTGGTGTCATACTCGGGCGCACAGCCGAGCGGGGTCAGAAGCCATCTCTGTGGGACAAGCGAGCGGGTATACTTCCCTCTGGGTGAAACATGATGCGAGCGGTCAAAGGACGTGCCCAGGGCAACATCGTCCACCTGCTGGAGCCACACACCGAACTGACCGACCAGGAAGTGGTGGTGCTCATCCCAACCCAACCCGATGAAAGCCAGATAGCCACCCTGCTCTTTGCGGGTATCTGGAGCGACATGCCCGATGAGGAATGGCAAGCACTCCAGCAAGCACTGAACGAAGGCGTGCGCATCGGAGAGGAACCCCGATGAACCGTTGTTTGCTGGACACCGATGTGATCTCATTTTACCTGCGGGGTCAGGCGCAGGTGGTGCAGCGGGTGGTGCGCTATCTGCAGCTGGGGGTGCCGCTGGAGTTGAGCGTGGTGAGTTATTATGAGTTGCGGCGAGGGTTGGTGCGGATCGGGGCGCGTCGGCGATTGGCGGAGCTGGAGGCGTTTGTGGCGCACTGTCGGGCTTGGGAGGTCTCGATGGAAGTGGCGCGGGAGGCGGCGCAGATAGCGGGGGAGCTGGCAGCACAAGGGATGCGTCTGGATGATGCGGATGTGTTGATAGGGGCGACGGCACGAGTGCTGGGGATTGGCGTGGCGACGGGGAATGTGCGTCATTTTCGTCGGATAGAAGGGTTGGTGGTAGAAGATTGGTTGTCGGACACTGAGCGCGAGGGATAGAAGCGGTGCTGACGATAGACCATACGCAGGGTAATCAGGCGCGTTTGAGCTGGTTGCTGTACGATGGGCACGGCAACCTGGTGCGCACGATGGCGTCTAACTACGCCCTTTCCAGTTTCCAGTGGCGTGGGGTATGGGGTGAGGTTCAGGGTTCGCTGGGTGTGGGCAGGGGTTATTGCGCCAATCTGGGACACCCTGAGGATGAGACAGGCTTGGTCTATATGCGGGCGCGATATTATGAGCCAGCGACAGGTCGGTTCATCAGTGAAGACCCTGCGCGAGATGGGGTGAACTGGTACCTGTATGCGGATGGGAATCCAGCGAATAAGGTGGATGTAGATGGGAAGTTTCCTTGGACACTTGTAGTGACGTTAGGAGCAGCAGCACTTGGCTTTCTTTTGGGTATAGTCGCGGGTTATTCGTTCGGTGTCAACTTTTACCGTTCGCAAGATTCTTCTTTTGCGGGAGGACGGAGAAGTGAATATATGCTGACTGTCGCATGGTTGTTTACTTTTACAGGTGTTGGTGAAGCAGGCGCATTAGCTTGGATGCACTATAAACAAATACCCTTTGCAATGCCAGTAGGTTTGTTACGTGGATTAGGAATCGCAGGAGCAATTGGTTTTGTCTTCGGGTTTACTGCTGGTGCAATATTAGCTTCTCTTGATTTTGAAGAACATCGCCAGGCAGTTGAAGGAATGATGATGCCTTGAGGTGGAAAATGAAAATTTCCCAGAAAATATGGATATTAATAATGGGATGTATCTATGTCGGTTGCATAGGGATTGCACTGACAGGAGCTCGCCCGAATGTTAGCAATACCCTGACGGTAATCTGGCTTATTTCTGCATTTACCGTTTGTCTGGTTGCTCCTACGATCGAGTGGTTTTTACAGGCTATGTACACCACTGCATCATATGAACTGAACCTGAAGGTTTTCTATTGGTCTATACCTTATTATGCTGCATATCTTTTTTGCAGTTGTGCATGGGCTTATATGTGGTTGGGACTTATAGGGGTAGCTCTAACAATAGCTCTGGAGGTTCGATTGGTGAAAGGTGCATTAGAAGTTGAATGAGCAAAAGGATAGGGCAGTGTAGACGCCTGCATGAGGTATCCAATTCGCAGGTGAGCGTGATGGGTTTACGCAATATCATACGCGGGCGCACGATTGAGCGGAGTCAGGGACTATCTCTTATGGACAAGCAGTCAGGTATACTTCCGTATGGGTGAAACACGATGCGAGCGGTCAAGGGCGTCTATGAACAGGGAACCATCCGCCTGCTGGAACCCGTGAACCTGCCCGAACAGCAGGAAGTGACGGTGCTGATCCCAGAGCCAGCAACAGCAGAGCCTTCCGTTCTGCAGTATGCAGGCATGCTGGCAGACCTCACCCCCGACGAATGGCGCGCCTTCGAAGCCAGCCTGCGCTGTCGCCTTTCGCTTATGCGCTCTAAGGAACAATGAAACGCGGTTTGCTGGATACCGATATGCTGTCGTATTATCTCAAAGGCGTGCCGCAGGTTGTGGAGCGGGCGCGGCACTATGTGGCGCAGTTTGGGGTGCTGGAGTTCAGCGTGGTGAGCTATTACGAGGTGCGGCGCGGTTTGGAGTGGGCGTCGGCACATCGGAAGCTGGTGGACTTTGAGACGTTTGTGGAGGGATGTCGGGTGTGGGAGCTGGACCGGGCGAGCGCACGGGAGGCGGCGCAGATAAGTGGGGCGCTGCGGGCGCGCGGGGAGTTGATAGAGGAAGCAGATTTGTTGATAGCCGGCACGGCGCGAGCGCACGGTCTGGTGGTGATTACGCATAATGTGCGTCATTTCAGTCGGATAGAGGGTATAGAGATAGAAGATTGGCTGCAGGAGACTGAGCGCGAGGGATAGAAGTGGTGCTGACGATAGACCATACGCAGGGTAATCAGGCAAGGCTGAGCTGGTTGCTGTACGATGGGCACGGCAATCTGGTGCGCACGATGGCGTCTAACTATGTGCTGTCTGGTTATCAGTGGCGTGGGGTATGGGGTGAGGTACAGAGTTCGCTTGGTGCAGGCAGGGGTTACTGTGCGAACTTGGGTCATCCTGAGGATGAGACAGGGCTGGTCTATATGCGGGCGCGGTATTACGAGCCGGCGACAGGAAGGTTCATCTCGGAAGACCCCGCGCGGGATGGGGTGAACTGGTATCTCTATGCCGATGGGAATCCGGTCAACAGGGTAGACGAGGACGGAGGGGAGGATATACTGGAGCTGCCATACATGCGCCTCCTGAGCGGAATAGCTTCTGCTGCTTATGCATTCTTAAGAATGTGGGGTATTGGTCCCCAGCACTATTGGGGGGCGATTGTCTCGGTGTTAGGTTGGGCAGGTAGATCGATCCGCTCAGCACAAATCACCGTCGCCGCTGCATCTTATATAATGCGGGTCCCTAACCCTGTCCTTCAATACTTGGCTTACGGCATGATGGTGGCAGGCATTGGGTTGGCTGCGGCGACCGTTGTGCTAGCGATAGTATTTCTACACGCTCTTGTGCTCTATTTTCTGGTTCAGTCTACCTTCGAGTATATTGAAGGAGGTGAGACAAAGTGAGTAGCGATTTGTGGATCTACTTGTTTGTAGTTTCTTATGCGGCTCTGGTTGGGGTAGGGCTTACCCTTACCGCACGGCGTTATCGACGCGTCGGTAGGAAGGGAGAAGTGATGGTTTTTGTTGGCGGGTTCTGTATTTTGTATGGTGTCCCCCTCTGGGTGAAAGGTATAGAAATAGGGTATGTGCTGACCCTTATAGGAGGGGCAATTGCGTTTTTGGCTGATTTGAAGGAGTGGGTTAACATTGTGTTTGGGCGCTTGACAAGCAAGGGGAACACGAAAGAATAGTCAGGCACTGTCCAATTTGAGGGTGAGCGTGATGAGTTTACGCGGAGTGATACGCAGGCGCACGATTGAACTGGAGCAGGAGCCTCCCCTGCCTGATGGCACCCAGGTGGAGGTGGAACTGCACCCCGCCACAGACCCCCTCTTTGAGCGACTCTGCCCGTAGGCTCTTTCATCGCCGATTTCAGAGGATCGCCTCGAAAAACAGCAGGAATCTTCGCATAGGGCAGGAATCTGTTGCAGGAGGTAAGAGCATAGGGGTCAATTTGCTGGAGGGAACATGTTCAGGAGCAAGTTGTGTCGTGAGGCCATGAGAGCGTATCTACGAAGCGCGCTGGGTGTATGGGTCGCGCTTCTTGGAGGGGCGCTGGCAGTTGCTCAGGATAAGAGCCTGGCAGTGCCAGAATCCGTGCCTATCTCCGTCCCATGCGTCGTTGTGTCGACCCCTGCGGAGCGGGAAGATGCCCTCTTAGCTATTTCTGTTGCTGAGCAGGGCGACAGGGATGGATTGCTATCTCTCGCCAAAGCGAGGGGATGGCACATAGAGTCGATGCCACGGGAGATCACGATAATTCTTCTGCCAGGCGCGAAGCATCTTGCAGGGGGACGAGCGCGCCTTGAGGCAGAGCTGTTGGAGATGCTCCTTCAGAACAACGGCTCCCTTGACCTTTCCAACAACGAGGCGGCGCGCTCCCTCGTCGCAGAATGGGTGAATACGGTTCTTTACCCGGGTTCTCACTATAATGCGGCCGCACGAGCGTCTCTAAGTAATATTTTGGAAGTACCTTTTGAGGATGCTCTTCAGCAAGGTCTCGTGCGTGTTGATTTAGTTGGTAAAGTATGGCTCACATACGACATCCCCGGAGTGGAGGGCAACCCTCAAAAAGCGGCAGACGTGGTGTCCTACCCCCAGAGCTCGGGGCGACCTACCAATCCGTCGCCCACGACAAAGCCCCGCCCACCCAGAGACAAATCGCGCCCAGAAGAGATAAGCTTCCTCTTCTCTTCGGGGATTGCCAGCGATCAGCACAATGAGGTCATGAAAGCCGTGTCAGAAACCTTCAAAAAGCAAGCTCAAGAGGCAGAAAAAGCATATGCCAAATGGCTTGCACGCGCAAGGGAGGAATTAGGAAAACAGTGGATCGGACCGAGACTTGATCAGTGGCTCGCCTACAACTCGCTCCCGCGCGATGCTCAGGAGAAAGCATTCGAGCTACTGGCATCGATGAAGCATCTTTTCGAGGCAGTGGAGCAACCCTTCCCACAAACAGGTCTTCCCAGCGGTACACGGGTGATGTATGAGATGATACCCACTGCATATCTTACCTTCGAGTTGAACGGCTGGAGGGTGACGATGAGCCTGGGGATGTGGGGAGGTCAACTTGGATCCCCTGATGAAGAAAGGAATGTTAGCTTCGTCGTAAGCAAGCTTCGCTAAGAGGTGCCCCTTTACTGTTCGCCGTTTGCACGGAGGCGGTGGTGGTGTACTTGGAGGGATTGGCGCAGGCGGCGGCGCGTGATGGGCGGTCGGTGGTGGTGTTTTTGGATAATGCATCGTTTCATCGTTCGGCGGGTGTGCGTTCGCGTAGGGAGGTGTGGGCGCGTTGCGGGTTGGTGTTGTATTATCTACCGCTTGGTACTCTCTGCGTGCCCTTTGCTCTTGAATGCCCATGCACTCCCAGAGAGCCAGGGGATGTTATATTTCTGCCGGAAGGTATAATTGTCAAGCCCATAGTCATAAAGCAAAGTTAGGAGGTGAATATGGTGCGCTTCTACTGGACCATCGCATTTGGTTTGTGTCTCTGGGCAACCATCTGGAGTCAATCGCCTCTTCTGGTGATAGGGAGTTTCACCCAAGAAGAAGCTCGCAACGCACCAGAGGTTCTGGAACGCCTGCAGGAGTATCTCTCTGATCGAACCAGGCTACAGACTGAAGCAGATACTCTGGGCTATACGCTGGTGTGGGATGGGGAGGTCGGAATGCTTTTTCCCAAGACGCTCACCACAGAGAGCCGCGAAAGCCATGCTGCGACATTCGCGGAAACGCTCTTGAGGGAATTACAGGTGCGGGGCTATCGTCCAGGACAGGTGATAACTGTAGATGAGATTAGCCGCGAAGCAGTGGAGGCGTTCACAAATCTCATGACGACTGACCAGAGTTCTTCTTTGAGGCGTTGGATATCAGAAGGCACTGTCGCGCTGAGTGTGGATGTTATTATAGCTCCCAGAATGCGATCGGGCGCCTCTATCGCCTTTAAGAGCGTTGACTCGGTTCCTATGCTTTCGCACTTGCCTGAGAACGCCGCCGTGGCTTCGCGTTCCTTAGACGAGTGCCTTGCCAAATGGCAGGCAAAGTCACCAGAGATAGGCGCGGCTTCGGGCGAATCGCGAACGGGTCATGAGGCAGCGGGCGCGCATCTGGCTAATGTGCGGGAGCGTGCCCTCCTATCTGCAGGGCAAGTGCTACAAGCCTCGCTCCATTTTTCACGCAGTATTAGGGTGGAAGAAATCGATACATATGTTCAGAAATACTGGAAACAGCTACAGCGAATGCGCCAGGAAGTGAGGGAACGCTTACAGCGAGCGGAGGCAGAGCTGGCAAAATGGCTGCTTCAAGCGAGCGGATTCCACATGGACTCAAACTTCACACAGCCTGTGAGCCTTAGTCAACTGCCTCTTCCTTTACAACAACTGGTACTGAGGGGTTTAGCAGAGTCTGTGCCAGCAGACTCGCTGGTGATAGGACCGGAAGACTTCGCGATAACGCTGACTCTCATTACGCCTGACACTGTGCAAGGTCTCGACGGACACAGAGTAATTGCGCACATGCTGGGATGGATACCGCTGTCTTCGAATCGGCAGGTGTATGTGAAAGGTAAGTAGGAAACAGATGAGTCAGGTCACCCTGTATTGAAGCTGAAGCGCCGCCAACAGGTACAATTCCCCTCGATGCTCCAGAGCCTGTATGTGGAGAATCTGGCGATTATTGACAGGCTGGAGGTGGAGTTCCAGCCCGGCTTGAATGTGTTGACGGGTGAGACGGGGGCGGGGAAGTCAATTTTGCTGGACGCGCTGGGGCTGGTGCTGGGCGACCGCGCCGACCCGACGCTGATCCGCGCCGGCGCCGACCGCCTCAAGGTCAGCGCGGTATTCCTGCCGCCGCCCTCAGTGGAGCTTGCTGACCTGGGGATTGAGCTGGAGGACGGCGCACTCTATCTTTATCGCGAGGTGCAGGCAGGGGGACGCTCGCTGGCGCGGGTGAACGGGCAACCTGTGCCGCTGGGCACGCTCAAAGCGCTGGGCGAACGGCTCGTAGACCTGCACGGTCAGCACGAACATCAGTCGTTGCTCAAGCCCAGCCAGCATCTGGAGCTACTGGACCGCTGGCTGGGGGAGCCTGCGTTGCACCTGCGGGCGCGTGTGCGGGACGCCGTACAAAGGCTCCGAAGCCTGCAAAACGAACTGCAGGAACTGATCGCCCGTGAACGCGAGCGCGAGCAGATGCTGGATTTGTATCGCTTTCAGGTGGAGGAGATTCGCGCGGCGGAGCTGACCCCCGACGAAGAGGAGCATCTGCTTACAGAGGAGCGACGCCTGACGCACGCCGAGCGCCTGCTGTCGCTGGCTGGCGCCGCCTACGAGTGGCTGATGGGCGAGGGGAGCGCCTATGACCTCGCCGCCTCCGCCAGCCGCAACCTCACCGAAATCTGCCGAATTGACCCCAGCATGAGCGCCACTCAGGAGCAGCTGGAGAGCGCGCTCGCCCTGCTGGAAGAAGTCGCGCACACCCTGCGCCAGTATACCGAAACGGTGGAATACGACCCCGAACGGCTGGAGCAGGTGATTGCCCGGCTGGAGCTCATCAAACGCCTCAAGCGCAAGTACGGCGACACGATTGAGGCGATTCTGGCATACGCTAACGAAGCCGAACAGAAACTGCAGGCGCTGGAGCATCAGTCGGAGCGGCGTGAGGCGATGGAGCAGGAACTGACGGAAGCGCAGGCAGAAGCAGAACAGCTCTGTGCGCAACTTTCAGAACTGCGCCGCGCGGGGGCAGAACGCTTCGCGCAGGCTGTGCAGGGACACCTGCGCGAGCTGGCGATGGAGCGCGCCCTGTTCGAAGTCGCCGTTACCCCCAAGCCGATGGACTCGTCAGGGGTGGACGCAATAGAGTTTCTGTTTTCTGCTAATCCGGGCGAGCCGCCGCGTCCGCTCAACAAAATCGCCTCTGGCGGCGAGATGTCGCGCGTGATGCTCGCGCTCAAGGCGGTGCTGGCGGATGCTTCGCCCGTACCGACACTGGTGTTTGACGAGATCGACGCAGGCTTGGGCGGGCGCACGGCATACTATGTCGGCGAGAAGCTGGCACATCTGGCGGAACATTTCCAGATTCTCTGCATCACGCACCTGCCGCAGATTGCCAGCCGTGCAGGCACCCACTTCCTGATTGAAAAATATGTGGAGGGCGAGCGCACCCGTGTTTCGATTACCCCGCTAACAGGCGAGGCGCGCGTGGCGGAAATCGCCCGCATGCTTGCAGGGGAGGCGACCGAAACCGCCCTGCAACACGCCCGCGAACTTCTGCAAAAGCAGGCAGAGGAGGCGCCTGTATGAGACCATCGCGTGAGATGGAAGGCTATCCCCATGCCGAGGTTTACGAATGTCTGACCGACATCCTCAAATGCAAGTGGACGCTGGAGATACTGGACGCCATCTCGCGGGGGATTTGCCGTCCCGGTCAGCTGGGGCGCGCGCTCCCGGGCTTGACCCCCAAAGTGCTTCAGGAGCGCGTGCGCAAACTGGAGCGGTACGGCATCCTCCAGCGGATTGCGTACCCCACCATCCCGCCGCATGTGGAGTATCGGTTCACCCCGCGCGGCGAGCGGCTGGCGGAGCTGTTGCAGACCATCCGCCAGTTCGCCGAGCAGTGGGACAAGCAGAACGCCGACTCAGGGACGGATCACCTCTAACCCGTCCATGTAGGGGCGCAGGGCGTGGGGGATGACCACCGAGCCGTCTTCCTGCTGATAGTTTTCCAGAATCGCCGCCATCAGGCGCGGGGTGGCGACGCCTGAAGCGTTCAGCGTATGCACAAACTCCGGGCGCGCGGTCGGCTCCCGACGGAAGCGGATGTTCGCCCGCCGCGCCTGAAAGTCCTCAAAGTTGCTACATGAAGAGACCTCCAGCCACTGCTGCACTCCCGGCGACCACACTTCTAAATCGTAGCATTTCGCCGCGGCAAAGCCCAGATCACCTGTGCAGAGGAGCATAATCCGATAGGGCAGTTCCAGCCGCTGGAGTACCGTCTCCGCATCACGAAGCAGGCGCTCATGCTCTTCGTAGGAAGTTTCGGGCAAGGTGAGCTTCACCAGCTCCACTTTGTTGAACTGGTGCACGCGCAGTAGCCCCCGCGTGAGCCTGCCTGCCGCGCCCGCCTCGCGCCGAAAACAGGGCGAGTATGCTACCAGATTCAACGGCAACTCGGACGCATTCAAAATCTCCTCCCGATACAGGTTCGTTACGGGCACTTCGGCGGTCGGGATGAGATACAGCGGGTCGTCAGCGCAACGATACATCTCCTCTTCAAATTTGGGCAGCTGCCCTGTACCCACCATCACTTCAGGGCGCACCAGAAACGGGGGAAAGATTTCAGTATAACCGTGTTCACGCACATGCAGATCCAGCATAAAGTTGATGAGCGCGCGCTCCAGCCGTGCGCCCAAGCCCGTGTAGACCATAAACCCACTGCCGCTGATTTTGGCGGCGCGCTCGAAGTCAATCAGCCCCAGATTTTCGGCAAGCTCCCAGTGGGGCTTGGGTTCAAACGAAAAGGCGTGCGGTTGCCCACCGCGACGGACTTCCACATTCTGGCTGGCGTCTGTGCCTGTTGGCGTGCTGGCGTGCGGGATGTTGGGGAACATCAGCAGCATCTGTTCGCGCTGGGCTTCCAGCTCGCGCTTCTGGGCTTCGAGCTGTTTGATCTGGTCGCTGAGCGCCCGCATCTGAGCGAGAAGCGGCTCCACATCTTCGCCTGCCTTTTTGCGCTGGGGAATCTCTTTGGAGACGCGGTTCTGCTCGGCGGTGAGCTGTTCCACCTGCGTGGTCAGCTCGCGCCAGCGCGTGTCCACCGCGAGCCACTCATCCACCATAGAGGGGTCATAGCCCCGTTTTGCCAGCGACTCCTTAACGAACTCAGGCTCGTTGCGCAAACGACGGTAGTCCAGCATAGCCCAATTGTACCCGTCGCACGAAAAAGGCAGAGGGAATGTTAAATTTGCCTCTTTTTGCCCTTCCCCCCTTGACAAAAGGGGCAGGGGCATGTCATAATATAGACAACCCCAAGATGTAGGGGATTTGTGCGCTCAATCCCCAAACATCTGGGAATTAATTAAGGTGATACCATGCGATGCCCTTACTGTGGCAAGGATGAGGACCATGTGGTGGACTCGCGCCCTTCGCAGGAGGGTCGGGTAATACGCCGCCGTCGGGAGTGCCTCGCGTGCGGGCGACGCTACACCACTTTTGAGCGCTACGAAGAGCGTCCACTGATGGTCGTCAAAAAAGATGGGCGCCGTGAGCCGTTTGATCGGGAAAAAGTGCTGCGAGGCATGGTGATCGCCTGCAGGAAACGCCCCGTCAGTATGGAACGGCTGGAGCAAGCCGTTGACGAAATTGAGCATGAAATCCAGAACCGCCTGGAGTCCGAGATCAGTAGCACCGAAATCGGACGCATGGTGATGGAGAAACTCCTCGCGATTGACCCCGTGGCGTATGTCCGCTTCGCATCGGTCTATGAGGAGTTTAACGATCCCCAGCAATTCAACCGTCTGGTGCAGATGCTGACCCGCATGCAGAAACGCGCGTCGGCATCGCGCCAATAAACCGCTTTTCTCAATTCCTTTCAGAGGAGGTTCCTGCAATGTTCAATCCTGAAGAAGGTCTGCTGGACATGGTGGAGACAACGAACGGCGCTGTCGTAGAGACCGCTTCCAAAGCGGAGTCGCAGAAGCCGGGTACGAATGGCTCGATACGACGCTACGGTTATGTGCCCCGCGAAAAGTTTGATCTGATTAATCGTGGCAAAGGATTGCGCTTCAAACGCTACTTCACGCAGGCGGGCGTGGACCCGTTTGACCAGGTGGAATGGGAGAAGCGCACGGCGGTGATTACGGGCGAGCGCGGCGAGGTGGTATTTGAGCAAAAAGATGTGGAGGTGCCGCGCTTCTGGTCGCAGCTGGCAACGAATGTGGTGGTCTCCAAATATTTCCGTGGTCAGGTGGGCACGCCTGAGCGGGAGACCAGTGTGCGGCAGGTGATTGGGCGCGTGGTGGACACCATTTCGCGCTGGGGACGCGAGATGCGCTACTTCGCCAGCGACGAAGACGCCGACGCCTTCCGCGACGAGTTGAAATATCTGTTGCTACACCAGTATGCCGCTTTCAACAGCCCCGTCTGGTTCAATGTCGGGATTGAGCCGCGCCCGCAATGCTCGGCGTGTTTTATTGTCTCCGTTGAAGACACGATGGAGTCGATTCTGGAGCTTGCGAAGACCGAAGGGATGATTTTCAAGTATGGCTCTGGGTCTGGCTCTAATCTGTCGCGTATTCGTGGCTCGCAGGAGTATCTGTCGGGTGGCGGGCGCGCGTCAGGTCCTGTGTCGTTTATGCGCGGTTTTGACGCCTTTGCAGGGGTCATCAAGAGCGGAGGCAAAACCCGCCGCGCCGCCAAAATGGTGGTGCTGAATATTGACCACCCCGATATTGTGGACTTCATCGAGTGCAAAGCCAAGGAGGAACAGAAAGCCTGGGCGCTGATTGAGGCAGGCTATGATCCGGGCTTCAATGTGCCCGGTGGGGCATACGATTCGGTCTTCTTCCAGAATGCGAACCACAGCGTGCGCGTGACCGACGAGTTTATGCGGGCGGTCGAAGAGGATAAAGAGTGGTGTACAACTGCCCGCACCACGGGCGAGGTGCTGGGGCGCTACCGTGCGCGCGACCTGTTCCGCAAGATTGCCGAAGCGGCATGGATTTGCGGTGACCCCGGCTTGCAGTTTCACGACACCACCAACCGCTGGCACACGGTCAAGAACAGCGGTCCGATTGAGGCGAGCAACCCCTGTTTTACGGGAGACAGTCTCGTCTACACCTCCAAGGGGCTAATCCCGTTTCGGGAGCTGATTCACCGGGTGAGTCAGGGCGAGTCGATTCGGGTTTACACACATAACCGTACTGCCAGTGAACCGCACGATGGTGTTTTGCTGAGTGAGCCGACTCAGTGGATGATTACGGGCGTGAATGAGGTGTGGCGATTGCGTTTCTCAAACGGGATTGAGGTGCGCTGTACGCCGAATCACCGCTTCTTCACGCTGAATCGGGGCATGGTGCGTGCCGATGAGCTGACCCCTGAAGACACCGTGCTGGTGACGGATGCTCCGTGCCTACCTGTAGACGCCTCGTGGGAACTGCCTGTGCCTGCCGACTGGAAACAGTTGCGTGCGAAGGGCGAGCGCCACGCTCCGCTAAACCTGCCCTCGGAGTGGTCTGTGCCCTTTGCGGAGATGCTGGGGCATCTCACGGGCGACGGCTGCTTTGTGCACTCCAGCCCGATGGTAATCTGGACATACGGCGGCGCTGAAGAGCAAGAACAGCTGTTGCCTCGCCACCGCGCTGTGCTGGAGTCGCTGGGATTGCATCCGCACATCAGCCAGCAAGCCAACGGTACCGCCCAGTTGCGCGTCGTGCGAGCTGCGTTCAGTCGTTTCCTGCAAGCGCTGGGCGTGAAGCAAGCCAAAGCCGCTGACAAATGCGTGCCGGAAGCGATTTTCCGAGCGCCTGCCGAAATCGTGGCAGCTTACCTGCGCGGGCTGTTTACCGCTGATGGATGCGCCCGCGACGACCAGAAAAAGGGCACCCGCTATATCGGACTGGGGAGCAAATCGCTCACCCTCCTGCAGCAGGTGCAGCAGCTGCTGCTGATGTTCGGTATCCAGAGCCGTATCTACACGCAGCCGCCCAAGCAGACGAAGTTCTGCTACACGCGCAAGCGCGACGGTCAGCAGGTGACCTATTTCTCTCATGGCAACAGCTACGACCTGCGCATCACGGGACCCTCGATTCGGCGCTTCTACGACTATATCGGCTTTGCGACTGCCAGCAAGCAACAGATCCTTGAGCGCTGGATTCAGGAACATGAGTTCTACGCGGTACGCGCCGATGCGCATCTTGTGGAGCGCGAGTTCGACGGATATGAGCTGACCTACAACCTGACTGAGCCGATTCATCATACTTACATCGTTAATGGGCTTGTTGTTGCCAACTGCTCGGAATTTGTGTTCCTGAACGATACCTCCTGCAACCTCGCGAGCCTGAACCTAATGAAGTTCCGCCTGCCGGACGGCAGCTTCGATGTGGAGGCGTATCGGGCGGCGGTGCGCACGCTCATCACAGCGCAGGAGATTATCGTGGACAACTCGGCGTACCCCACCGAGCGGATTGCGGACAACAGCCACAACTTCCGTCCGCTGGGGCTGGGGTATGCCAATCTCGGCGCGTTGCTGATGTCGCTCGGCTTGCCCTATGATAGCGACGAGGGGCGCGCCTATGCCGCAGTGCTGACCGCAATTATGCACGGCGAGGCGTATCGGCAGTCAGCCGTTATTGCGCGGGATTGCGGCGCTCCGTTCCCGGGCTTTGAGCTGAACCGCGAGCCGATGCTGGAAGTGATGCGCATGCACGCCGACGCGCTCAACCAGATTCAGGCGAATCTGGTGCCTCCGTCGTTGATGGCAGCCGCGCGCGCCATCTGGGACGAAACGCTCAAACTCGGCGAGAAGCACGGCTACCGGAATGCGCAGGTCACTGTGCTTGCGCCGACAGGGTGTTTGGTTGGCAACTCCCTGATTGCTACCGAGCGCGGGCTGGTACGCCTGCGCACATTGGGTGACCCTAAAGGCGCGCAGTGGCAATCACTCAACCTGCAGGTTGCTACCGATGATGGTATTCAAACTGCGACGAAGTTCTATATCAATGGGCTGGCACCGACGCGGGTTATTCGTACACGCTCTGGCTATACAATACAGGGCACACCCAATCACCAGATTAAGGTGATCGACTCGCAGACAGGCGAGCGTGTATGGCGCCGATTGGATGCTGTCCAGCCTGGCGATATTGTTCCGTTGAGCCTCAACACTCTGTTTGGGGAGCCGCAGGAAGTTCTCCTACCGCCGCTTGGAGACCTATACTGGGTAGCTGACTTCCAGACGCGCGTTCCCCGAACCGTAACCCCCGAGCTTGCTGAGCTGGTTGGTTACTACATGGGCGATGGCAGCCTGCACGCAAAAGGACTGCGCTTCTGCGTCACAGCGGAGGATAGGGATGTCGTGGAGCGGATTCGCACGCTCTGCCGTGAACTGTTCGGGCTGGAAGCGCACACCGCTGAGCGTACTGGCTATATTGAGGTGTGCCTGAACTCGGTTCCACTTGCGGTATGGTGGGAGGCTTGCGGCTTCGCGAAACAAAAGCCTGACTCGGAGCATTCGGGCAAGGGCTACGAACCGCACATCCCCGACGCGATTCTTTACACGAACGACCCGGAAATCTACGGCGCTTTTCTGCGCGGCGTGTTCGAAGCGGACGGCACGGTGATCCAGGGCGTGCCTGCTCTCTGTACCGTCAGCGCGAAATTCGCAGAAGAGATTCGCTCCCTGCTTCTGGCGATGGGATACCCCACCACCACAAAGATAAACCACTCACAGTGGGGGCAGGGTACTCTGGAAGTGCTGCGGCTGCGTAACAAGAACTACAACGAGGCGTTCCTGCGCGAGATTGGTTTCATCGGGGAGCGCAAGCGCAGCGCCGTAAGCCTCGAAAAGTGCAAAATGGGCGGAAAGAATGACCTCATCTATCTGCCCGTAGCCCTGATTCAGGAGCTCGTGCCACCCGACAGTCCTCATTACCAGCCAATCATGCTGTCTCTCAAGCGCCGCGGCGGAATTCCACGCCGACGGGTGCAAATGCTCCTGCAGGAAACGGGCGACGCACGCCTTGCAGACGCTCTCCGATTCTACTATGATACTGTAGGGTCCAACGAAGATGGAGGCGTTCAGCCCACTTACGACCTCTCCGTGCCCGCGAATGTAACTTATATCGCGAATGGCTTCGTCAGCCACAACACCATCGCCTTCATGATGGACTGCGACACCACAGGGATCGAACCCGACATTGCGCTGGTGAAATATAAGACGCTGGTCGGGGGCGGGCTGTTGAAGATTGTGAACACCACCGTGCCGCTGGCGCTCCAGCAGCTGGGATACACCCCCGAACAGATTGAAGCCATCACGAAGTATATCGACGAGCATGACACGATTGAAGGCGCGCCGTACCTCAAAGAGGAGCATCTGCCCGTGTTCGACTGCGCCTTCCGCCCTGCCAAAGGCAAGCGGAGTCTCCCGCCGATGGCGCATGTGAAGATGATGGCAGCGGTGCAGCCGTTCCTGTCAGGTGCCATCTCCAAGACCGTCAACATGCCCAACGACGCCACACCTGAAGATATTGAGCAAATCTACATGCAGGCGTGGAAACTGGGGCTGAAAGCGATTGCCATCTATCGGGATGGCAGCAAGCGCACCCAGCCACTCTCCACGAGAAAGCCAAGCGAGGAACAGAAACCCGCTCAGGCGACGGTGCAGGTTGTGGAGCGCCCCATCCGACGCCATCTGCCCGACGAGCGCAAGAGCATCACCCACAAGTTCAGCATCGCGGGGCACGAGGGCTATATCACCGTTGGCATGTACGAGGACGGCACGCCGGGCGAAATCTTCGTGACGATGGCGAAAGAAGGCTCGGTCATCTCAGGTCTGATGGACGCCTTCGCGACCGCCATCTCGATGGCGCTCCAGTATGGCGTGCCACTGGAGAAGCTGGTGGAAAAATTCTCCTACACGCGCTTCCAGCCCAGCGGCTTCACCAACAACCCGCAGATTCCTGTGGCGACCTCGATCGTGGACTACATCTTCCGCTGGCTGGCGCTGAAGTTCCTGAACCATCAGCCGCCTCAGGTTCAACCGCTGGACGAGGCAACGCTGACCGCGCACGCCGCCGCCACGCAGCCCGAAGCCATCGGGCTGGAAGGCGCCAAAACGGAGCCAACGGTCTCTGCCACACCGCAGGGGGCGAAGACCACGGACTGGTCGAAAATCGTGAAACTGCAGCAGGATGCGCCCCCCTGCCCCAACTGCGGGATGATTATGGTGCGCTCTGGAGCATGCCACCAGTGCCTCAACTGTGGCACCTCCTTCGGATGCGGATAATTGCCTCTTTCCATCCAGACCCTTGATGATTGGGGCAGGGGACTCCCTGCCCCCTTTTCTCGTTTCGGGTAGAATTGGAGCCATGCAAAGGCGAGCGGTTGTGGCGAGCGCCTCGGATCAGTGGGTACAGTGCGCGAAGTGTAAGAAGATTCTCTTCAAACCCGACTTTGAGCAGGCGATGCGTGTCTGCCCCTCGTGTGGGCACCATCACCGCCTTCGCGCTCGCGAGCGCATCGCATTCACCGTAGACCCCAACAGCTTCGTGGAGACCGATGCTGACCTGCGCCCTGCTGACCCCCTCGGTTTCCCGGAGTATGCCGACAAGCTGGCGAAGGGCGCTCAGTCGGCGGGCGAAAATGAAGCCATCATTACAGGGATTGCCACGATTGAAGGGCATCGCGTGGTGCTTGGCGTGATGGATTTCGCGTTTATGGGTGGGAGCATGGGGTCGGTTGTGGGCGAGAAGGTGGTGCGCTGTTTTGAGCGTGGGCTGGAGCAGAGCCTGCCTGTGGTTTTGTTTTGTGCTTCGGGGGGCGCGCGGATGCAGGAGGGGCTGGTCTCGCTGATGCAGATGGCGAAAACGACGGCGGGCGTGGCGCGGTTTCAGCAGGCGCGTCAGCCCTATATCGCCGTGTTTACCGACCCCACGATGGCAGGCGTGCTGGCGAGTTTCGCCTCGCTTGCGGATGTGATTCTCGCCGAGCCGGGCGCGCTGGTGGGGTTCGCGGGTCAGCGCGTCGCGGCGCAGGCATCCGTGGGCAAGCCGCCCGCCAATTTTCAGACCGCTGAGTTCCAGATGGAACACGGCATGATTGACCTGATTGTGCCCCGCAAGCAAATCCGTCCGACGCTCGCCTACTTGCTGGATATCTTCACGGGAGGGGAACAGGGATGACCATCTTCGACTTTGAGAAACCCATTAATGAACTGGAGAGCGCGATTCAGGAGCTGCGCCAGCTGGTGGCGGAGAAGGGGATAGACCGCACGCGCGAGATTGCGGAGCTGGAAGCCCAGCGCGAGCGACTGCTCCGCCAGATTTTCAGCCACCTGCGCCCGTGGGACAAGGTGCTACTCGCACGCCACCCCAAACGCCCCTACGCACTGGATTATATTCGCCTGATGTGCGAGAGCTTTGTGGAGTTGCACGGCGACCGCCTGGGGTTTGACGACCCCGCGATTGTGGCGGGTGTGGGCAAGTTGGGGGCGTATCGGCTGGTGATTGTGGGGCAGCAGAAGGGGCGCGACCTCAAAGAGCGCCAGAAGCGCAATTTCGGGATGGCGAAACCTGAAGGCTATCGCAAAGCAATGCGTATGTTCCAGCTCGCCGAGAAGTTCCACCTGCCTGTGCTGACGCTGGTGGACACCCCTGCCGCCGACCCCGGCGTGGAATCCGAATCGCGGGGTATCAGCGAGGCGATTGCACGCTCCATGCTCACTCTGTTTGAGCTGACCGTGCCGACCGTTTCGGTGATTCTGGGGGAAGGGGGGAGTGGCGGCGCAATAGCACTGGCGGCGACGAATCGCGTGCTGATGCTGGAGCATGCGATTTATTCCGTCATCCCGCCTGAAGGATGTGCCGCGATTCTGTGGCGCGACCCGAACCGTGCGCCCGAAGCCGCGAACGCGCTCAAACTGACCGCCGAAGAGGCGCTCCGCCTGAAACTGATTGACCTGATTGTGCCAGAGCCGCTGGGCGCGGCGCATCGCGACCCGCAGACCACCGCGCTGAGCGTGCGCTCTGCCATCCTGCAGCAACTGGACGAGCTGAGCCAGATGGAACCCGAAGCGCTTCGGGAACACCGCTACCAGCGGTTCCGCCAGATGGGGGTGTTCCAGACTGCAGCGCCTTAGCGCTTCAAGCCGAGTCGGGTCAGCGCGAGGCGCATCAGGGTGGTTTCGTCGGCGGAGGGGTTCTCGTTGAGCAGGTTCGTGAGGGTATTGAGCGCGTCTCGTCGCGAGTAGCCAAGCTGCACCAGCCCCTCGGCGAGCGCGTCCAGATCAATCTGGCTCGTGCGGGAGGCGGCTTCCAGCCGCTCAATCTGGCGCTCAAAAGCGAACTCAGCGACCTTATCTGCCAGTTCCAGCACCATCCGCTCGGCTAACTTCGCGCCCACGCCGGGCAGGCTCCGCAAGTAGCGTGTGTCTTTTCGGGCAATCGCTCGCGCCAGCACTTCTGGCTCCGCCGCGCTGAGCAAGTTCATCGCCATCTTCGGTCCCACACCGCTCACCCGCAAAAGCAGGTCAAACAGCCTGCGCTGTGCCAGCTCGGTGAAACCGAACAGCATCAGCCCTTCCTCTTCGCTGAACAGCGTGCGCACATGGAGCGTGATCATTTCTCCCAGCGGGGGCAGTTGCGTCCGCACGCTCTGGGGAACCCGTACCTCATAGCCCACCCCATGCACATCCAGCAGGAGCGTGTCGCCCTCAAAACCCACAAGATACCCCGTCAGACGCCCGATCATTGCGGTAATTGTACCGCCTGATGGGGTATCCTTTTAGGTGGAGGAGCCTATGCACCGGTTTGCCTTTGTCATTCATCCGATTGATGTGAAGCGGGACGCGGCGCGCAAATATCCCATCGCACGCTACTTGCCGGAATCGTGGGTGGAGTCGCTCTTGAAGCGCAAGGAGCCGATGGTGGTCTCTAAAATCACGGGGGTACGCTCGATTACGGGGGTGGAGACCGAGGGGTGGTTTATTGGCTGCCCGCTCTCGCCGCGGATGATGCTCTCGTTGCCGCTGGATTTTGTTTACCAGAAGATTATCCGCTGCGGACAGATTGCGCAGGAGCTGGGGGCGGAGATTATCGGGCTGGGCGCGTTCACCTCGGTGGTGGGGGATGGCGGGATTACGATTGCGAAGAATCTGGAGATTGCCGTCACCACAGGCAACAGCTATACCGTAGCGACGGCGATTGAGGCGGCGGTGGAAGGCGCACGGCGCATGGGCATCGCGATGGAGGAGGCGACAGTGGCGGTGGTGGGGGCAACGGGTTCTATTGGGCGCACATGTGCGGAGGCGCTCGCGCCTGTGGCGGAGCGCATTTTACTGCTGGGGCGCGACGCCAGCCGACTGGAACCGATTGCGGCGCAACTGCGCGAGCGCGCGCGGGGCAGTGTGGGTGTCTCCACCGACATCAGCCGCGACCTGCCCACCGCCGATGTGGTGATTACTGTGACCAGCGCGGTAGACGCCGTGATTTACCCGAAAGACCTCAAAGTGGGCGCCGTGGTGGTGGATGTGGCGCGCCCGCGCGATGTGTCGGTGCGCGTCGCCCGCGAACGCGACGATGTGCTGGTGATTGAGGGCGGGCTGGTGGCGGTACCCGGAGAGGTGGACTTTGGCTTTGATTTCGGATTCCCGCCCCGAACCGCCTACGCCTGCATGTCGGAAACGATGATGCTGGCGCTGGAAGGACGCATCGAAAACTTTACACTGGGCAAAGAGGTCTCCCTGACGCAGGTGGAGCAAACCCAGCAGATGGCGCGCAAGCACGGCTTCCGACTGGCAGGGTTCCGCAGCTTTGAGCGAGCCATCACAGAGGAGGAAATTGAACAGATTCGCCAGCGTGCCGAGTTGCGCCGAAGAACCGCCCAGACCCCCGTGCAGGCATAAAAAAAAATTGGTAGCCCCAGGGGGATTCGAACCCCCGTCCTCCTGGCTGAGAACCAGGCGTCCTAGACCACTAGACCATGGGGCCACCTGACGCCCTCTATTATACCCCATCCGTTTCGGCTGTGTCAAGGGGTTGGGAGGGTTTTTGAGAAACACGGGGCGGGAAATCGTACCCCCTTGGGGCAACCTCTGCCTGGGCGGGGGAACACCGCAAGCAGAGGTTGCCAAGTTGTCAGCTGCGGACGCGCTTCAGGCGCCCTGCCGTCCAGACGATAACCGCAAGCACCCCGCTTGCCAGGGCGATGCCGAGCGTCCACCAGAGAGTCCGCGATGGAGTAGCTGCTATCGGCTGGGGTTCATTGCGCACGATAATCTTGCCTTTCATGTAGGGATGTGGCGCGCACATGTAGGCATATTCGCCAGGCTCCGTTATGGTCTTGCTCCATGACTCGGCGTGCCCCAGCAGCGGCGAGGCAAAGTTTTCGGGACCCTCGGTAACGACCACATTGTGGACGCCCGCGAATTCGCCCTCCATGTAGGTAAACACATCCTCATTGATCCACTTGATCGTTGTGCCCGGAGAAACCTCCAGCACTTTGGGATAGAATGAGTTGCCGATAATCTGGACAATTACTTCCTTTTCGTGCGGTGGGACGACCACGGGCACATCCACATCGGGGCTTCCGGGTTCAAAGGGTGCGACGATTCGCGCGGCTTGTTGTCGGATGGTCTTCATTTGCGCTTCGGGATAAGATGGACCCTCTGCAAGCACTGTGACAGGAGTCCTGGCATTTCGGTCGGCTTGCAGAATGCCGATAGCCCCTCGCGCCGCGTTCCCCATCGCGTGATCCACTATCAGGTAGGAACCCTCGTCGGGCGGCACACGGAACTCGATGACCCATGAATCGGACGGTCCCGCGGTTACCGTTTGCCCGCCGACCAGCACATTATCAGGATGCCCTTGCCAGTAGGCGAAGTCCCACACAATGCCCACAAGGTGAAAGGTAGAGACGCGGTTTGGCCCGACATTCAGATAATAGACACGCACATAGTCCCCAGGCTTTGCCTTGATTGGCTCCTCCACATATCCGAACAGGCGCCCGTTGAACATCACATAGAGGGGCTTGCCCTCTATCGCGTCTTTGCCGCTGGCATAGATTTCATGTTGGAGAATATACAGCTCCACATCGGGTTTTTTGCCCAGCAGTTGCTCCAGTCGGTACTTCTTCTTGGGCTTGACGACCATCATCCCGTACTGCCCGAACATTACATGCATGGGGATTGCATGCCCTCCGGGCGCACAATGGTACATATAGACACCGGGATAAGTAGCGCGGAACAGGAAAGAACGCGTCTCACCTGGGAGAATCTTGCCGAGGTAGCGAGAGGTTTGAGAATAGGTCGCGTGGATCGAGACACCGTGCGGGATATTACCGCTGTTCTTTACGGTAAACTCCACGATGTCGCCCTCGTCTACAATCAGTGTTGGACCAGGCACGGAGTTGTTCGTGGTGAACCCCCGGTAAATAACCCCTTTACCGAGGTACACTTCGCCTTCGGAAAGTTCGATCTGCACACGCTTATCAGGTCGTAAATTCTGGGGCACATAACTGGTTGGAGGAATGGGCAATCGCAAGTCGCGCTTGATGATTTCTACGAACTCGACAGGCTTCGCTGTCAGCGCGGCAATCGCTGCGGGGGCACTTGTTTCTTCGCGCTTCGCTAAGAGCAATCGCTGGGCGGAACCTGTTTCGCTTACTAAAAGCAGCTCTTTGTTCCCCAGCGTGTTAGAGCCAACACCCCTGCGAAGTTGTTGTTTGTAGGCGATGTTGCACCCATCGCATGCCCAACCAGCAGCGTACAACGATGCCAACACAACTATGCCGAACGCCCATTGCAGATGGTACACGCCTATGGCGCTGTTCCCGAACCATCGGTTCTGCCGTCTCATCATTACCCTCCTGTCTCTGCTGGTACGCATTCAAGTTGTTCGGCTTGTTAGACCTGCTAAACCTGATTGGTTTACTCAGACTGCTGAGTAGTATACCCAAATCTCGACACAAATTTCAAGGGGTTTGGGGGCTACTCCCCGCAATTCCGCCGACAAAAGTCCCACCAGACTGTGGAACAACCGCCGCAGGGAGGGAGATGATGAAAAACAAACTGATGACTGCCTTTTTGCTTAGCCTTGCGCTTCTGCAGGGTGCGTTTTCCGCAGGGGTTGCCACAGGAGTTGTCGGCGGCGATGAGGGCGGCAGCTCTTCGGAACCGGTCGCGGTCGGCACGCCTGTCAACTTCGAGTTCACCGTTGTCAACGGCGCGTCCTCCGTACAGTTTGAAGTGTACGATTCGCACGGGAACCGCGTCTACTATACCAGCCCGATGGCGGTTTCGGAGGAGGGAACGGTTTCCTGGTCGTGGTCGCCGCCTTTTGCGGACACCTTCACCGTGTGGGCGGTCAGCGATGGGGCGGAGCGCCAGCAGGTGATGCTGGTTACCGCCTACCAGCCTGACGCCTCAGGCTTTGTGACGGGCGGCGGCTGGCTGGAACTGGAAGGCGCCCGCCAGACCTTTGGCTTCGTCGCTCAGGTTCAGCGCAACGGCAGCCTGCGCGGCAGCCTTGAATATCAGGATCACGGCTGGCGGCTCAACCTGAAGTCTTTCGTGATTGACTGGGTTTATGTGCCCAACCCCTCCGAGGGATACTTCAGCGGACGCGCAACGCTGAACGGCAGCGGCGATTACCGCTTCTGGGTTGCCCTCTGGGACGGCGGCACGCCCGGCACCAGCGACCTCTTCATGATCTGGGTCTACGACAGCGGGAACAACCTCGTCTATAGCGCGTGGGGCACGCTCGCGGGCGGCAACCTCGTGGTGCATGTGCGCTAAGCTCTCGCCGTAGGGGCGTACGCCCCTACGGCTTTGCGTTCAAAGAAATCAGCCGCTCCCGTGTCTACCGGGTGGACTGTTTTTCTGCGAATCGTGATCGAAACAGTAGAGAATAAGTCGTGCGCGACGGTTACGAGTGAAATAGTTCCACGCCCACTGAATCAACACCAGCAGTTTGTTCTCGAAGCCAACAAGGTAAAGTAGATGCACAAAGAGCCACGCCAGCCAGGCGATGAAACCCTTCAACCGCAGTCGCCCAATTTGGGCTACAGCGGCTTTACGCCCAATGACTGCCATATCGCCCTTATTGCGGTACCGGAACGGCGGCGTTGGGCGTCCAAGGAGGCGATTGCGTATGGCACGCGCCACATAGGCGCCCTGTTGAATTGCAACGGGCGCCACGCCAGGCAGCGGCGCATTTCCCTGATGTGCATAGTGCGCCATATCGCCAATAACAAACAGGTTCGGATATCCTGGCACGGAAAGGTCGGGATTGACTATCAGGCGTCCACCTTTATCGGTAGGGAGCGAAGCCCGCTCGGCAAGGCGTTCGGCTAACGGCGCCGAGCGAACACCCGCTGCCCACAATACCGTCCTTGCGTTTATGCGCACGATCCCACCTTGATACTGGTACTGAACCTGCTCGGTGCTTACATCCGTTACCACCGCCCCTGTGTACACTTCAACGCCCAATCGGTGAAGCGCCCTGCGAGCGTGTTCGCTTAATTCTGGAGGATAGGTCGGTAGGATTCTTGGTCCTCCTTCCAGCAGCACCAGTCGTGTCGCGGCAGGATCAAAGTTTCGGTACTCTCCACGAATCGTGACGCGAACCAGCTCCGCCAGGGCGCCTGCCAGCTCCACACCCGTCGGACCGCCCCCCACAATGACGAAGGTCAGCCATGCGTGCTTGCGCTCGACATCGGTTTCACGCTCCGCATGCTCCAGAGCAAGCAGAACACGCCGCCGAATCTCCTGAGCATCCTCTATTGTTTTCAGCCCGGGCGCATGGAGGCTCCATTCGGGATGACCGAAATGGTGATAAACCGATCCCGCCGCCAGAATCAGAAAATCATAGTTCACTCTATCTCCGTCGTGAAGCAAAACGGTTTGCGTTTGCGGGTCTATGTCTATAACTTCGGCGTTCCATACGCGCGTGTCGGGGTGTCGTTTCAGAAGGGCACGAATGGGCGCGGCAATCTCTGCGGGTCCTAAACCTCCTGTCGCTACCTGATAAAGCAGGGGCTGAAAGAGGTGAAAGTTTCGTTTATCGATCAGGGTTACCTCAACAGGCGCTTTTCGAAGTGCCTTGGCGGCTTGTAGCCCCCCGAAGCCGCCTCCCACAATCACCACATGGGGCTTGCCAGCGGAAGCAGTGGTTTGAAAAACTTTGCTCACATCTTAAGGATACCTGAAGAGAACACCTCTTAGCGAGGGATAACCCCTCGCTAAGAGGACTGAAGTTTATCACTTTTAACAATCCCGCCCCCTGCCCCCCTTGACAACAAAATGCTCCATCGGGTATTCCTATCCCCACTATGAAAAAAA
>FWWL01000620.1_pt1 | contig 95226 bp, 71 predicted proteins | sample 2228331 | NCBI WGS metagenome assembly FWWL01 (sample SAMEA103939775, study PRJEB20133) | metagenome | reverse complement strand
TTACCACTCCATCCATTGAAATTACCTCGAACTACAAGTAAATCTGTGGACGGAACGAATTTCCCTTTCAGTATAGCAACTCGCATATTAACATTGAATGTAACCTGAGCTTGTGCTGACTGAAAATCTGTTGCATAGTATCTTGGGGAAATCTGATATCCGCCAAAATAAACAGAAGTACTTGGTGTGAATTGTGTCGCAACACCGGTAACTATTATTGGATAGGTAGGTTCTGGTTGACCATCAATATCAGTATCTCTGTCTATTCTCATGATAACAGAATCAGCACCTTGATACATTGTCATATTTGCATCACTATTTGCAGCAGGCCAGGCAACAGAGTATGGAGATTTGGTTAAGTTTAATATCTTAATCAGTCTTCCCTCATATTGCTCACCATTAGCATTGAACTCAGCTGCTGTTACAACTACAGGATCAGGAACAGGTTGATTTTTCTTTGTGACTCTTAAATGTGGTAATGTTGTTGTTAAAGGTACAATCTCTGTTAATCCTCTAAAATGATCAATTTTACCAGTAACAACCACTAGATCACCTAAATCCAGATTCACAACCGTTCCGGATTTGAAAACATTAATACCAGCAGTTTCATCCTGAATATAATAAGAAGTACCATTTGCCGATAAAACATAATTTGGTGATGTGACAACACCAACAACAGTAATAGTATCACCTGTTGCTTTTAAATCAGGTATTCCATCATTATTAGCATCTACTCGAGCCTGAGCAACGGTGTATAACATTCTTCTCTCAAGAATAACGAGAGGAATTCTTCCTCCTATTCCATTAGAATAGACAACCTCATTTTTACCATCTTTATCAACATCTGCAATATTTATGATGTCGTATCGTAGACCAGGTTGAGTTGGATCAATTTGACTATCGATTATGGAAATTTCATAATTTGATGGATTGGTGATATCTCCACCTTTGTACTTTAATCTTAAAATGGCACCATCTGGAACTGCATCTCGTGAACCAAACACAAAATCGAGATAACCATCCTTATCAAGATCACCACAGTCACCTCCATATAATCTTCCGTTTGCTCCAATCAATGAAGTGAAGTCAGCCAAAACAGTAGTAGAGAATGTTGTATCACTAGTTGTTTGTAACAAAAATGCCTTTGCTTGCCCAACGGACCAACCTGCCACAACAACTTCTTGTGTCCCATCATTATTTAAATCAACTACACAAGCGGATTTCCAGGAACCACCAGGAACGACATTTGATTGTGCTGTCTTTGCTTTCCATTGTCCGCTCTCAAATAATACTGGTGTAACCATTCCATTTGAATGGATTAGATAAATTTTATTGTTGAGAATGAAAAGATCATAAAGTGTTGATGAGTTTATGGTTTGACCTAACCCATTCCCTTCCCATGTCCATGTCTCTGTTCCTCCACCTAAGTCGGGAACATCGCTTACGGAGATAACACCAAATCTTTCACCAGCTACACGACTTGCAAATATAACTTCTTGTTTCCCATCATTATCAATATCCTGTACAAACCATCTGAATGGTCTCAGGTTATAATTATCTGCAACTCCCATATTCCACTGAGCATTAGGAAGATAATTTCCAGTGCCATCAGGTACACCAAGAACATCACTCCCATCTCCTTTCACTTCAAAAACGACAATTCTTGCAGGATTTGGGTTTGTAGATGCATCTGTAAAATTAACAGGTCCCCAGATTATTTCTTTCTTTCCATCACCATCTAAATCCCCAACTGCTAATGGAGGCCAAGTATTTTGTAAAGGAATATTTAACTGAGCTCTCCAGACTGTATCCCACTTTGTTCCATCAAATTCGAATTTGTAGATTCTTGGAATTAATTCACCAGGACCTGAATCATCCCAGTTATTATTGACAGCATAAATCTCGACTTTTCCATCGCCATCCAGATCATATCCAGAAACAGCATTACCAAAACCAGCTACTTCTACAGCAGGAACTGAGATTGTAACCTGACGGAGAAATTTCTCTTGTTGTCCAAAGATTAGATTCACTGCGACAACAAGGAAAAAGATTAGAAAAGATGACAGTGCTTTTTTCATAGCGCTCTCCTTTTTTTGTTATTATTTTTTTTATTTAATTAAAGTCATTTTTCTGGTTAATTTATGATTACCAGATATTAATGAATAAAAATATGTACCTGATGTAAGTCTTGAAGCATCAAAAGTTAATTTATAAGTTCCTGCATCGAATTCAGAGTTATTGATTAATTCAGTTACTTTTTCACCCAACATATCATAAACAATTAATGATATTTTTGATCTTTCACTTAATGAAAATTCTATTGTAGTGATCGGATTGAATGGATTAGGATAATTCTGCTTGAGCTCAAAACTTTCTGGAATAATGTCTGTCCTATCTACATCCAAGATTGTAATAGGTATGGTAGGAAGTTCACCTGTGTACACCCATTTATCAACCGTCCAACCATAATATGATACAGTATAAACATTCCCTTGATTATCAACATCTACATTATAAAGCGAAGCATATCCAGAAACATTTCCCTGCTTACCATCATCACCACGATTATTATAAGCACCGGTCATCAAATAATTCCACAATGCAGAATCAATCGTATCAAGTTTTTCACCTGTATTCGGATTAACAATATACACCCTTCCATAAAGATAAGATGCACCACCACCTAATAATGAATCACAAGCCACCATTAAAAGATTTTTATTTGGCATTAATTTTAATCCGAGTGGACCGGCTCGCTTGCCCGCTGCATTAGGTATTGTATCGTTTTCAATGGAAAAATTAAAACCATTATAAAGTGTATAACCTTGAGTAGGACTACCTATGTAGCAGTAGACTTTTCTCTTTGAATAATTTGAAACATAAAGAAGTTTACCATCTGGTGATGCAGTTACGCCACGAATATATCCATATTCTGGCATTGTTATTACCTGAAGTGGTTGAGAAAAATGTAAACCTGACCAACCTGCATCATTCTGTATTGAGTTATAAACTAATACTCTCCCGTATTCATCCGTTTCATTCCCCTCTTTTGTAACATAAACATAACCATTTGCATCTACATCAATTCCAAAAATCGGTTTGTTATCCATTGTAGCCATACGATAATCAGTCGAATAAACGGAATCTTGACCTAGATAAAATACCAGAATATTTCTTTCAACTGTATCATTATTTGCGACATAAACCAATGAATCCGTATAACTCGCAGCAATATCCCAGGGTCTTAACATTTCAACGACATCAAAACCACTAACCCATTGCATCCTGAAACCACCCACACCTGTAGTTCCATATCCGTAAGTTCCCAATCTACCATTAGACGAATCAGCATTCCTGTAACCAACCAGATAAGCTGTGTTATTTGCTGGTCTATTGATTACAGCAACAAAAGTATTAGGTGCTAATACTGCAACACTGGCTGTATTATATCCTGTTGCATTTGCATCAGGATGATCCCAGGTTGCGTAAGCACAATACCAGGAAGAATCGAAAACAAATTGTGCTTTGAGCGGAAGAACCAGAATTGAAATCAAAACAGGTAGTAAAAATATTTTTTTCATGAGCCCCTCTCCTTTTTGAATATTGATATATGTTTTTACTCTCATATTCATTTTTAATTTAAGCAAATTTATAAAAAAAACAAGAAATTCAATCTCAAGCGAGGAGATTTTTCATCAGGTGAATAACTAATACTAAGAAACTTGAGTTTAAGTTAATTCATTAGTAATTTAATTGCAGTTATGTCTTTTATTCCAGAGAAAAAATATTCACAAAAAATACTTTCTATAGTTTTACCTGCAGTTGCCGGGCTATCGAGCCACATTTTGATTTCGATTGTTGATACTGCAATGGTTGGGCGATTGGAAAACGCAGAATATAATCTTGCTGCAATGGGTCTTGGTGTACTAACAACATGGGCGATTGTTAGTTTCTTTTCAAGTTTTAGTACAGGTACACATATCTTAGTTGCTCGAGAAGAAGGTAAAGGTAATTATGCTAACTGTAAAAAGATCCTTCAAACATCTTTAATTTTTGGTTTTTTGATTGGTTCATTCTTCGGTTTTATGATTTATCTAATTGCCCCTCATTTCTCATATCTTGTTGCAAAAGATCCGAATGTGGAAAAATTAACTGGTGAATATATTTCTTTTCGATTCCTGGGATTACCTTTCTTTCTAATGATTGTCTCATATCGTGGTTTCTTTTTTGGAATTGGTCATACAAAAATTTTTATGATCTCTGGATTGATATTAAACATCGTCAATATCATTTTGAACTGGCTCTTAATTTTTGGTAATCTCGGTTTTCCAAAATTAGGGCTTAAGGGAGCTGCTCTGGCTTCATCTATTTCAACAGTTGTCGATTTTTTCTTTTATCTTTATGTAACATTCCTGAGGTATTATCGAAAAAAATATCATACAGAAAAACTTATTTCATTTAGAATGAACATAATGAAATCAATAATTAAATTATCATTACCTGTTTCTTTTCAAAATATCTTCATTCTTGTAGGTTTTCTGATATTTCTTGCAATTATAGGGTTTATTGGTACGGTCTATCAAGCTGCTACTCAAGTTGTTATCTCAATCATCTTTATTGCACTACTTCCTTGTTTCGCATTTGGCATAGCAGCACAAACCCTTGTTGGTAATTATCTCGGTCAAAAACAATATTCTCTTGCTGAAAAATATGCTGTTGAAACTCTTAAGTTGATAACTATTTTTTCATTCTTCTTAGCAATCATTTATATCTTGTTACCAGAATTATTACTGAATTTAATAACAACAGACAAGGCAATTATTCAAACTGCAAAGCCGGCGTTAAAAATAGCTGGTATTTCACAGATTTTTTATGGAATTGCAATTGTATTGGCTTATATTCTGCAAACAGCAGGTTTAACTTTTTTTGTCATGAAATCTGAAGTATTAACTAATTGGTTAATTTTACTCCCCCTTTCTTATTTGTCCAGTGTTGTCTTAAAACTTGGGTTTGTCGCTACCTGGATTAGTTTACCAGTATATATTTTCATCTATGCATTACTTCTTCTGACGAAATTTTTAAAAGATGATTGGAATATGAATGACCTTAATGAATAAACTTTCTATAAAATTACTCGAATCAAAGTCGATTTTATTTCTTCTCTTTGTTCTTTTCATCTTATTGAAAGTACCATTTATATACCAGGAAAATTTCTGGATATCATTCTTAAGTGATCTTCTTCTCATCCCAGTTGTTTATTTTACTGTAAAGAAGATAATCGTTTTCATTAGAAATAGAAATTTTAGTCAATTCAAACTATTAATTTTTTTTATAATTATTCAAATCGCTTTTGTAGACATATCTGCTGAATTCTCATTAAATGTATTAGGTCCTTCTTTAAAAGAATTAAAAGGATTTGTTGGTAAACCTACAATCTTTACAGCTTTGTTATCAATTTTCTATTCAATTAACTACTTAATTTTAATCATTTTAAAATTGAGCATCCTAACTGTCCTCTTCTATACTAGACAAAAATCCAGTATTGAAATCTATTATAAAATTGCTATCGTTAATTTTATCTTATCCGCTCTTAGCAGTAATTTCGATAAATACTTTGAAATTGAGTTTTTACAATATACTTTTGGTTCTGTTGCCGTTTTCTTTTTTATAATCATGAGTTACCTTAACCGATGGGTAATTTATTTGAACAAAAAGGAAAAATATAGCATTCTTATATTAGCAAACATTTTATTGATTGCCACAATTTTCTCTGCTACAAGATCAGACTCAAAAGAACAATTCGAGGTTTTCATTTCAATTTTTTCTAATTCAATCTTGGTCGGACATAACCTAATTTTTGCTTTTTCATTTGTTTACTCAATTCTTTTAATTATCGTGATCATTTTTCAATTGCCCACTACAGAAGTAATAGAGAAATTCAACCTTGAAGTTGAATCACTACAAAATCTATCTCAAATGATATCAAAGGTGCTTGATTTAAATGAACTAAAGCTATTCATAGTTCAAACCATCGAAAAATTGACGAAAACAGATAAAGTTTGGATCTGTTTAATTGATGAGAATAGTGAATGCAATTTCTTCCCCGAGACTCGGGAAACTGAACTTATCGGAAAAATCATCCATAAAAAAATGTTAGATGAACAAAATTTCCAACTAAAAAGAGAGGATAAATCTTTAGTTACTTTCGATCTTAACACAGAGAAAGAAAAATTCAATATAATTTCCATTGAGTTAACTTACAATCAGAACAATATGGGGTATATTTTTATCGGTTATGTTAATGACAGAACTTATGATTCGGAAGATTTAAAACTCCTGAAAAGTATAGGTGAATTTACTGTTATTGCAATTCAGAATCACAGGTTATTATCTGAATCAATCAAAAAAGAAAGATTGGAGAGAGAACTGGAAGTAGCTCGTGAAATTCAAAAAAAATTAGTTCCTGATTCATCACCTAAATTTCCTGATCTTGAGATTGAATCATTGTTCGTACCAGCCTTTGAAGTTGGAGGTGATTATTTTGATTTCTTCATACAAAACGAGAAAAATCTTAGCATTGTAATAGCAGATGTAAGTGGTAAAGGTCTACCTGCATCGTTTTACATGGCAGAGATAAAAGGAATTTTTGAGTCATTAACGAAAATTCTGACAAATCCTCGAGATATAATAATTCAAGCTAATAAGATTTTATGCCAGAGTCTCAACAGAAAAAATTTTGTAACAGTTGTTTTTGCCAGTTTTAATTCAGAATTATCTGAAATGAGAATCGTTCGGAGTGGACATTGTCCTGTTATTTATCTTAACAATTCAAATATTAGAATGTTAAAACCCGATGGGATTGCTCTTGGATTGATATCTGATTCAATGTTTGAAAACAATCTTGAGGAAATTTCTATAAAATTACAACCCGATGATATACTCTTATTTTTCACAGATGGTGTAACTGAAGCAAGAAACAAAAATCTTGAAGAATTTGGAATTCATAAACTTTGTGAGGTTATGCTTCAAAATAAGAATGAATCCGCAAAAATTATCCTAAGAAAAATTATTGAGGAAATATCTTTGCATTCCAAAGAGTATCAACAACACGACGATATTACAATGGTTCTGTTAAAAGTTAAAGGAGAAAATAATGATTAACTTTAGTATAGAAAAAATTTTTCTGAATGACATCACTGTCCTGAAACTTTCAGGATACCTTGATGCCCATACATCACCCGAACTTGAAAAAGAATTGGATAACCTTTTATCCAATAACCAACACAAAATCGTAGTAAATCTTGAGAATTTAAGTTACATAAGCAGTGCAGGACTCGGAGTTTTTTTGAGTTTCATTGAAAATGTTCGACAAATGGGCGGAGATATAAAATTTTCATCCCACAGTGACAAGATTTATGAAATTTTTGATCTAATCGGTTTCCCAAAAATATTCGAGTTTTATAAAAATGACAACGAAGCAATAGAAAAATTCAAAACTCTATAGGTAGAAATTGAAGTCTTCAATCTCAAAAACATTTGCAAGTGAGACAAAGTCACTTTCCGAGATAAGGAAATTCATTGAAGATTTTTTAAAGACTCACAAGGTTATTGAAGAAGAACGCGAAAAAATTATTCTCGCTATCGATGAGGCTTGCACTAATAAAATTAAACATGCCTATCATTTTAATTCATCAATGAAAATTTTAGTTAAACTCAAGATTAAAAAAGATAATTTTATTGCTGAGATAATTGATTGGGGCGAGCCATTTGATCCTGATTCAATACCAATTCCCGATATTTCTGAAAATATGAAAAACAGAAAAGTAGGTGGTTTTGGAATATTCTTAATGAAAAAATTAGTGGACGATATAGAGTATAAATTCAACTCCACTGGCGAGAACATACTAATCTTAAGAAAGAAAATTAGATTCGAGCACAATGGATGAACTAAATTCACGAATTCTCCGACATAAAAATCATAGCTTTGTTACTCTAACTGAATTTAACAGAGTCATCAATTCATTTAATACATTAAAAGAACTGACGGATTTTTTCTTGTTAACTTTGATGGGAAAATTTTTGATAACTCGAAGTGCAATAATTGTCTTAAAAGATTCTCTTAACCACTTTGTAAATTCAAAAGGAATTAAATTCGAGGATGTTTTTCCATTATCAATAAATCCAGAACAACTGGAAAAATATGTAAATGAAAAATTCATTTCACAAAAGCTTTTTAGTTCATATTATTTATTAAAGTCAGATTCTAAATTGCTCGGCATTTTACTATTAAATTTCTATGATAAAAAACAACAAGTTGCTGATGAAGAGAATATTTTATTTGATAGCTTAATCAATGTAACTGCAATCGCTATCGAAAGATTAATCCAGTTAGAGAGTTTAACAGATCTTAACAAAAGTTTAAAAATTAAAAATTCTTTTGCTCGCTCACTTTTTGAGTTAAGCAAAGAATTTTCTCAATTATTAAGTGAAGCAGAAGTATTCCATTTATTAAGTCGCACAATCATGGGTAGTCTCCTAACCAATAAGGTTGCGTTAGTTGAATTTATTAACGATTCTTTAAAAATTATTGGCAATAACTTTGACACTAAAAAATTTCAAATCCTGATTGATGAGTTAAATATCAATGCAATCGATTCCATTCTATGTTTTGAATCTCCCGAAAGTAAATTCATAAATCTACGACATGATTTAATCCAGGACTTACAGATTGCGCTTATTATTCCATTATTCATAAAAAATAAACTTAAGGGCATTATTTTCTGTGGTCGAAAATTAAATAATCAGGTTTTTACTGCTGAAGAAATAGAATTTATCGATTCACTTGGTAGTTTAACTGCAATAACTTTTGAAAATATCAAACTATTCAAAGAAACTCTTGAGAAGCAAAGAATTGAAGAGGACATTAAAATCGCAAAATCTATTCAACAAAATTTACTCCCTTCAACTTACCCTGATTCAGAATTATTTGAATTCTTCGGTTTGAATGAACCATCAAGACAAATTGGTGGTGATTACTTCGATGTGTTTCGCATTAACGACAATCAAATTATTATTCTTATTGCAGACGTAGTGGGCAAAGGGATTGGTGCTTCATTGATCATGATGAATCTACAAGCAACAGTTAAAGCATTAACCCGTCAAAATTTCTCAATAAAAGAATCAACAGTTGCCTTAAATAATTTGATGAAAGAGAATCTTTCTACTGGAAATTTCATCACCTTTTTCTGGGGAATTCTTGATGAAAAAAATAAAACTCTTGAGTATGTAAATGCAGGACATAATCCTCCCCTTCTCATTTCCCGGGAAAACATTAAAAGACTTAATAAAGGTGGAATTATACTTGGTGTATTAGAACTATACCAAAATTACGAATCAGAAATAATTGAATTGAAGAAAGATGATTTGATTGTTCTTTTCACAGATGGATTTATTGAAGCAACGAACGAAAAGGAAGAAGAATTTGGAGAAGAGAATTTTATCAATTTTATCAAACACAACCATAATCTTCCCCTTGAATTATTAGCTCATAAAATAATCGATGAAATCATGTCCTATTCGAATAATTCTTCAACGCTGGATGATTTAACTCTTCTTCTAACGAAATGTAAGTCATAAAATAATTTTACAGTCAATTGGAAATTATCTTATTTCCTTGATCTGTGTGTTACTCAAAGAGGCTACAACAAAAAGTAATAATCCTGAGATAATGAATATTATCCGAATACCGAAGAAGGAAGCTGTAATACCACTTAGGGATGGACCTACTAAATTACCAAATATTTGAGCGCTGCTTGCAATTCCCATGATTCCACCGCGTCTCTCAGAAGGTGTGGTATAACTAACGAGAGTGTAAAGAACCGGTAACAAACCACCCAATGCTAATCCTAGAATTGCTCTAGTAAAACTTAGAACGAATGGATCATAGATTAATGGATGTAAAAGATAACTGAAGCCCGCGATAATTCCTGCAATTGTAATTGAACGACTTAGTTTGTGAGTTTCATTGTACTTTCCCCATAACGGGGAACCTATCATCGTGAAAACTCCCATAATTCCGTATAATATTCCCGCAATTGAAGCGATATATCGTTTATCGACTTTCAATGACTCAGCATACAGAGTGAATAAAGGTTGATTAAATGCAACCGATATTTGTACAAGAACAATCATGAACAGAATAATTCTAAGTTGATGTGACTTCAGGACGAACTTGTAATTATCGATTAATTTTACTTTGCCATCTAAAATTTCTTTTCTTTCTTCACGGACTTTAAGAATCACAAGTATTGCACTAATAAAACATAGAGATGCAGTGATAAAGAAAATTGGTCTTATACCAATATGATCAGCGAGGAAACCACCCACAAATGGTCCTAAAACTGTTCCACCCGATGTTGCAGTTTGAAGTAATCCCAGTGCGTAGCCAGTTTTTTCTTTGGGTGTTGTTGAAGATACCAAAACCATTGACGCTGGAACAAATCCACTCATCAACCCCTGAACTATACGTCCAATTAATAAATGAAAAACATTCTGAGAAAATCCAATTATTATTTGAGAGATAGAAAGACCAAACAAAGCCCTAATGACCATCAATTTTCTACCATATTTATCACCTAAGAATCCCCAAACTGGAACTAATATCAAAGAAAATAAAAAAGGACCAGAAAAAACAATCCCACTCCATCTTGAAACCTGTTGATTATCTATAACTCCAAGTTCACGAATATAAAGTGGAAGGAATGGAACGACCATGCTCATACCCATCATCGCAATAAATTGTCCGGTCCAGATAATAATTAGATTGCTTTTCCAATTATCCATTAGTACAAAATTAACAAAAGATTAACCTAACCAGATGTAGAATTAAGAGTTTGCGAAATTATTTTAACAGAATGTTACCGATTCAATTATTTACCATTTCGATTTACACAAAATTAGTCAGAGTAAATGCTTACTTTTTATTTAAACTTCATCCAACTATTTATTCGATATCTCATTCATTTATCATGTTATCCGATATAAAAATGAATTAAACTCTTATCGATGTTTTTTTTAAATTCAATAAAAAAATGTAAGAAATGAGAGAAAAAATTAGCGTAATTATTATCACTAAGAACGAAGAAAAGAACATCAAAGAGTGTCTTGAATCCGTCAGTTGGGCAGATGAAATCATAGTCGTTGATGCATTAAGCGATGATTCAACTGTAGAAGTAGCAAAAAAATATACTGATAAAGTTTTTCAACGCGAGTGGATTGGTTTTGCAGACCAAAAAAATTATGCAATGAATCTTGCAACTAATGAGTGGATACTAAGCCTCGATGCAGATGAACGAGTAAGTCATCAATTAAGACAAAAAATATCGGAGCTTTTTTCCTCCAATGAATTGTTGACCAAATTTGATGGTTTTCTTATTAAACGCGAGAATTATTTTCTTGGGAAAAAAATAAACAGTTGTGGGTGGAATCGGGATTATCAACTGAGACTATTTAGAAAATCTAAAACTAATCTGACTCAAAGACTTGTTCATGAAGGATTCATGGTAAGCGGGAAAATAGACAAAATATCAGAACCAATTTTGCATTTCAGCTATCAAAGTTTTTCTGAAGCCATTTCAAAAATCAATCACTACTCATCATTAGAAGCTCTTGAGAAAAGTTTAACAAAACGAGCTAATGTTTTTACAATTATTTTTTATCCAATTATTTATTTTATTCAGCATTTTATTTTTCGCTATGGTTTTATTGATGGTATGTACGGATTTTTTGTATCGTTACTTCATGCATGGACAAAGTTGCTCGTTCAGTTAAAAATCTGGGAATTACAACACAAGCGCTATGAAGAGAGATAAACAATATCGGTTTTTGATCTGCCGAATAGATAGAATTGGTGATGTTGTTTTATCTACACCTTTACCAAGAGAAATTAAACGGAAATTTCCCAATTCGTTCATAGCGGTGCTGGTACGAAAATACACACGAGATGTTTACCTTAATAATCCTTATGTAGATGAAATATTGATTTATAATGAAGAAAAATCGTTTCGAAATTTTATAAAGACGATTAAAGCGATCAAAACTTATAAATTTACACACGCATTTATGCTATTACCAGATGAGCGATTGAATTATATTCTTTTTTTTGCCGGAATTCCTGTTAGAATTGGTGTTGGACATAAATTATTTCAATTTCTAACTTTTACGAAATATGTAGATCGTCATAAATACATTCCCCTTCGGCATGAAGCAGACTACTCTCTAGATATGATTCGTAAAATTGGTATTAATCCAGAATCACTCGAACCTGAGATTCATTTATCGGAAGAAGAAAAAAGATGGGCACAGGAATTTAAAAAATCAATTGCACCAAATGATGAATTTATTGTTGGAATCAATTCAACCTCAGGTAACTCTTCGCCAAATTTACCTCAAATTGAATATAGAAAATTGATCGAAAAACTTCTTACACTGGACAAAATTAAAGTGGTAGTCACAGATTTGATTCCTCCCGATGAAATTAAAAACATGGATAAAGTTTTATATCCTATGATAAATGATACTCTTCGTGAATCGATAATAAAATTTTCTGCTCTTGATGTTTTAATTTCTTCGAGTACTGGGCCAATGCACATTTGTGCAGCTCTTAAGGTTCCGACTATTTCTGTTTTCTGTCCTTTAACTGCCTGCTCACCAAAACTATGGGGACCACTCGGCAATAAATCGAAAGTACTTTTACCAAAAGATGATTATTGTAAGACACAGTGCCCGGGTAATCCTAAAATATGTCGTTATGAAGGTGATAGTGGTATAAATAGTGAGTCACTTTTTCAAAATGTAATTGAATTTTTCAACTTAAAAAATTGAAATATCTTAAAGTAGCAGAAGCAATAACTTAATCAATACTTAATTAATCTAATAAGTTGATTTTATCAATTTCTCTAATCCACGTAAACCTATATCCATGCGATAATATTTGTTGTGATAATTAATGTGCTCTGCAGCAGAATAAATTTGTTTAATTAGTTCATCAAAGGATCTGGATTCAGAAAAACCAACAATGTTAAGAACTCTTCCACCATCTGTAAAAATTTTATTCTTCTCCCTTGTTGTTCCAGCGTGATAGACAATTAAATCATCATAATCATTCAATGAATCTAATCCTGTTATTTCAAATCCTTTTTCAAATTTATCCGGATAACCCTTTGATGCCAGAACGAGACAGATTGCTTTTCCTCTGCTCTCGAGTTCTATTTCATTCAATTCACCATTTACACTTGCCAAAAGTATTTCGAGTAAATCTGTCTTAATTGTTTGTAAAACAGATTGAGTTTCAGGATCCCCGAATCTACAGTTGAATTCAATTACTTTAATTCCGTTCTTTGTTTGTATTAAACCACAATAAAGACATCCTTTATATGGAGAATTTATTTCATTTAATCCGTCAAGAATCGGTTCAATAATATTTTTTTTAATTTCATCAATTTGAGTTGGAATTAACAATTCAGGAAATGCATACGAACCCATTCCACCAGTGTTTTTACCAATATCACCATCTCCTATTCTTTTATAATCCTGAGCCGGAGTAAGAATTTTATAATTCTTTCCATCAGTAATTGCAAAAACAGAAAACTCTTCACCTTCGAGGTATTCTTCTATCACGATTCTATTTCCTGAATCTCCAAATTTTTTATCGTAAAAAATTTCATGGATAATTTTTCTTGCATCATCCTTGTCAAAACAGATCGTAACTCCTTTTCCTGCAGCGAGTCCATCAACTTTAATAACTAGAGGAAATTCCTGTTTGTCTATAAATTCAATGACTGAGTTGTAATTCTCGTATGAAAATGTTTTGTAATTCGCAGTAGGGACATTTTTCTTCCTCATTAATTCTTTCGCGAATGATTTGCTTCCCTCAATGCGTGCTGCATTTTTCGAAGGTCCAAAAACTTTAATTCCTCTCTCTGCTAAAAAATTTTCAATTCCTTCAACAAGAGGGGCTTCGGGACCAACTACTACTAAATCGATCTTCTTTTCTACACAAACATCAAAAATCAATTTAAAATCACTAGTCGTACCATTAACGTTTGTTGCCCATCTTTCCGTACCAGGATTTCCTGGCAGACAATAGAGTCTATTTAAAAATGAACTCTTTGATATTCTATGACAGAGAGAATCCTCTCTTCCCCCTGAGCCAATTACTAATACATTAATTTTCATCTCTCATCGTGAATTGAAAAATTTTTATTAATTCTTGCGTTAATTTTATTCTTTCAAATGTTTGTATGTATTCTTTGTCTGCTTCAGGTAGTTGTTTTGTTTTGAATAACTCAAATAATTTTATCAAGTTATTTTTAATCCCTTCAACATCTTCGGGTTCAACAATGAATGAAGATTTATAATCTTTGAGTAATTGAGCAGCTGCTCCATCCTTTGGTACAAGCGCAAGGATTGGTTTGGCTGTTCCCATATATTCAAAAAGTTTACTAGTAGCGTAGAGGTGTGGATTCTTTGAATGTCTGATCATGAACCATAATACATCAGATTCAATCAAATATTTTATATTGGTCTTATGATCAACATATCCTGTGAAGTGAAATAAATGTCTGACTTTACTTTTTAGTATTTTCTTGTAGTAGTATTTAGGGAAATTTCCTACGAAATAAAATTCTATCTGGTTTGCGATATCTGGTCTCTCAAATGCTAATTTTTCTATTGCTTGAATGAAAAATTTCGGAGTTCTTTCTTCGTAGAATGCTCCACTATAGGTCACTCGCATTTTCATTTTGCTAAGTGGAGATACTGTCTCACAATTAAAATCTTCTTTATCGAAACCATGGGGAATTATTTTTATTTCATCCTGTTTTAGGAAAGGATAATGTTTCAATATATGTTCTTTTATCTGACGAGTATAAGTAATGATTTTATCACTCGAGTAAAGAACTTTCCTTTCCATATTTTTCACAATCATTTTATGAATTGGAGTAGGATAAAATGAAAGACCATCATCAAACCATGCATCACGATAATCAAGAATCAATGGAATACCAAATTCATTTTTAAGCATTGAGCCTATTATAAAATCACTATAAGGTGGAGCAGTGGCAAAGATGATATCAAATTTTTCTTCACGAAGCAATTTTCTTGCAGCTTTTAATGCTGATTTGATCCAGAATCTTTTATTATCTGGAAGAATGAATGTCTGACTTAAACGATTCAATATTTTTCTTAAATATTCACTTCTAATTTTCTTTTGATTAAAAATTTTTTGAGTTGGATCTGATGAGCCTGTTCTGATGATTCTAATATTTTTAGATTCAATCTCTTTCAGTAAAGTATCATCAAATGCATAGTAAGATTTTGGATTGATTGTAAGAACGACTGGTTCCCAACCAAAATCAGGCATGTATTTTACAAACTTTGCTGTTCTTTGCACACCACTATATCCCATTGGCGGGAAATAATATGATATAATTAAAGCTCTTCTTTTCATATAATTATCAGTTCGTCACTTATTGTGTTCAAGATTTGTTTCTTACCCTCATAAAGAAGTACACTCTGCTCTATTCTGATTCCAAATTTGTTTTCAAAATAAAGTGCAGGTTCGATTGCAAGCAGAAGATTATCTAAAATTACATCATTTGATTGAGCAGATATTTTTGGAAAATTGTGAACATAAACACCAAGTCCATGACCCAGTCCATGTGTAAAATGATTCTGGACATTATATTTTTTGAAATAATCAATTACAAATTGGGCAATTTCTTTTGCCGGTTTATTCAATTCAATTTTCTCAAATGCGAAATTTAATGCCCCTCTGACAATATTGTAATATTTGTAAAATTCATCTGTAACTTCACCATAATAAATCATTCTTGTAAAATCTGAATTATATCCATTTATTTTGACACCAAAATCGATAAGTACAGGTGAGTTCTTTTTTAGTTTACAATTTGAGGGAACTCCGTGAGGGAAAGCTGTATTTTCCCCGAATAAAACAATGGGTGAAAAAGATTCATCATCTGCTAATTTATTAATCCTGTATCTTAATTCAGTTTGTAAATCCTTCTCGGTTATTCCCTCTTTTATGTATGATAGAATATCATTAAATATTTTTTCCGTTATAGAAAGTGCTTTTTTTGAATTTTCAATTGAATAGTCATCTTGAATAGCGAAAAGATGATTAAATCCTTTTTCAAATGAAATGACATTTACTCCAATAATCTTTTTTAGAATTTGATATAGTTTTAGGGAAATTTTTTCTGGTTGAACAATGAGAGATTTGATCTTTTCTTTTAGCACAAAATTTTTTAGGGATTCGATCAAATTATTATTAATGATTTCAAACTCAATAAATTTTTCGGAATTTTTAATCTGCTGAATGTATCTTTTGTCAGTAAAAATCCTTACGAGGTGATTAGTAACGATCAGATTTGAGTTAGTTGAATTGAATCCAGTTAAATAATACACATCCTCTTTTGTAAAATTTAGATATGCTTCGCATGATTTGAGAGAAAGAATATCTCTCAAATTTGAGATACGCTTTTGATAAATTTCGTTCATATTGAAACTATAAACTCTTGCCTCTATAATTAGGAGATTCTTTTGTGATTATTACATCATGTGGATGACTTTCTCTAAGTCCAGCTTCTGTCATCTTCACAAATTTAGTTTTTGTTTGCAATTCCTGAATGTTCTTAACACCACAATAACCCATAGCAGCTCTTAATCCACCAATCATTTGATAAACAGTTTCAGAAAGGGGTCCTTTATAAGGGACTCTTCCTTCAATTCCTTCAGGAACTAATTTTTTAATATCATCTTCAACATCTTGAAAGTATCTATCTTTACTTCCTTTTTTCATTGCTTCCAGTGATCCCATTCCCCTGTAAACTTTGTAACTTCTTCCTTCAAAAAGAATTTGTTCACCGGGACTTTCCTCAGTACCTGCAAACAAACTTCCAATCATAACAGAATCTGCTCCAGCTGCAATTGCTTTTGCGATATCACCGGTTTGTTTTATTCCACCATCAGCAATGATTGGAATGTTATGTTTTCTTGCAGCACTGGCACATTCCATAATTGCGGAAATTTGTGGAATACCGACTCCGGCAACAACTCTTGTAGTGCAAATAGACCCAGGTCCAATTCCAACTTTTACACAATCTGCCCCCGCTTTAATCACATCAATAGTAGCTTCAGCTGTCCCTACATTACCCGCTATCAATTGAATCTGGGGAAATTTACTTTTGATTTTTTTAATCATTTTAAGCACACCTTCAGAATGTGCGTGAGCAGTATCTATTACAATAACATCGACATTTACACTTATTAGCTGTTGAACTCTATCGATTGTTGTTCGATCTATTCCAACAGCAGCGCCAACTCTTAATCGTCCAAATTCATCTTTACATGCATTCGGATAACTCTTCTTCTTCTGAATATCTTTGTAAGTGATTAATCCAATTAGTCTATTTTGTTTATCGACAACCGGTAATTTTTCGATTTTATATTTTTGAAGAATCTTCTCTGCCTGTTCTAATGTAACTTTTCCTTTTGCAACTATTAAATTTTCTTTTGTCATTAATTTTTCAACTCGTTGGGCAATATCTGGATTGAATCTCAAATCTCGGTTTGTCAGGATGCCAACAAGCTTTCTATTTTCATCTATAACCGGAATTCCAGAAATTCTGTATTTATGCATTAAATCCAAAGCTTCTTTAACAGTTTGATGTGGATAGAGAGTGATTGGATCTTTGATCATTCCACTCTCACTTCGTTTCACTTTATCAACCATCTCACATTGTTCTTCAATCGTCATATTTTTATGAATAATCCCAATTCCTCCCTCACGAGCCATTGCAATCGCCATCTGCCATTCGGTCACAGTATCCATTGCTGCTGAAATCAGCGGAATATTTAGTTTAATTGAATTGGTCAATCTTGTAGTAACATCAACATCTCTTGGTAGAACACTGGATTTGGCTGGTATTAATAGAATATCATCGAATGTGAGAGCTTCATACTTGATTTTGTTTTTCATAGAATCCTTTAAATAAATTGATATCAAATTACAATCAATTATCAATCGAATGCAGGATATCCTGTTATATCCTCTCCAACGATCAAGGTATGCATCTCATGAGTTCCTTCATAAGTCTTTACAGATTCAAGATTATTCATATGTCTCATGATCGGATATTCATCAAGAATACCATTTGCACCAAGAATTTCCCTTGCGACTCTACAAATATCAAGCGCAACTTCACAGTTATTTCGTTTTGCAAGTGATACATGGGTAAATCGTGCTTTACCTTGATCTTTTAATCTTCCGAGTTGAAGCACAAGTAATTGTGCTTTTGTAATTTCAGTCAACATCCATACTAATTTTGCTTGTGTTAATTGATATGCGGCAATTGGTTTCGAAAATTGTACTCTTGATTTTGAATATTCAAGAGCAGTAGTATAAGCTACCATCATAGATCCGATTACTCCCCAGGCAATTCCATAACGAGCCTGACTCAAGCACATAAGAGCTGATTTTAATCCTTGAGTATTTGGCAACCAGTGCGAGTCTGGAACAAAAACATTATCAAGAATTAATTCTGAAGTCACAGATGCTCGTAGAGAATGTTTATTTTTCATCTCAGGAGCGGAAAATCCTTTGAAATCTTTCTCTACCAAAAAACCGTGGACTACACCATTCCATTTAGCCCAGACAACTGCAACATCTGAAATTGTACCATTGGTGATCCACATTTTAGTACCATTTAGAACAAAACCACCATCAACTTTTTCTGCCTTTGTAAGCATCCCACCTGGGTTAGAGCCAAAATCAGGTTCAGTTAAACCAAAACAACCTATTTTTTCTCCTCGTGCAAGCTTTGGTAACCAGTATTCTTTTTGTTCTTCACTTCCAAAGGTATAAATAGGATACATCACTAAAGCGCTTTGTACTGATGCAAAACTTCTTATTCCACTATCACCTCTTTCAAGTTCTTGCATTATTAATCCATAAGCGACATTGTTAAGATTAGCACAACCATATTTTTCCGGTAAAGTTGCTCCAAAAACTCCTAACTCTGCCATCTCAGGAATGAGATGCATCGGAAAAGTACCTTCGCGATAATGTTTTTCAATAATCGGTATTACTTTATCATCAACAAAATCTCTTATTGTTTGTCTGATTAATTTCTCCTCTTCCGATAAGAGTTCATCAATGTGATAATAGTCAACACCTTCAAACTTCATTTATTTTGCTCCTTAAATTTTTACAAATTTATCCAGTATAGTACTCGTAAACAATTCTATAAATTTAGTGATTTAATAATTATTGGTGAGTGTAGTTATACATTAATCAGAAAGCTTTAGTTTTTGCTGATTGAAATATTGTTTAGATGATTTTATGAATTGAACGAATCTAAATGAGATAAAAAAATTTTTTATTTACAAACTCGTAGGACAGACTTTAGTCTGTCAAAAAATTTCATCGACAGAATAAATGTTAATTACTGAATATTTTTTGTTCAACTTGTTATTGTTGAAATATGACAAATTTGGTAATCATAATTGTTAATTAATCATGTAAAAATGATTATACATTTTTTTGCCACTAAAGCACCAAACTTCACCAAAATAAGTTTAATTTAATTTCTTTTATACATATTTTCGAAAGAAAATTTTAACTGGTATGAGTAAGCTAATCGATGAATCGCGTTTTGTTATATGTGATGTCGAGACAACAGGATTAAATCCTGTCCATAATCGAGTTATAGAAATCGCATTAATTAAAGTGGAAAATTTTAAGATAGTGGACAAATTCACAACATTAATTAATCCAGAAACATTCATCCCTCCTTTCATCACCGAATTAACCGGCATTCACAATGAAGATGTTTTCAATGCACCAAAATTTTCTGATGTAATTTGTAACATCCAGAATTTTTTGAAGGATTCAGTTTTTGTGGCTCACAACGCCTCTTTCGATTATAAATTCTTATTACACAGTTTTTTAAGAGAGAACTATCTTTTCCCTACTGTTCAGATTCTTTGTACCAAATTACTGGCAAAGAGAATTTTACCTGGATTGCAAAGTTATGGACTCGGTTCTCTGATAAAATTTCTTCGTATTAAAAACTTACACCCTCATCGTGCTTACGGTGATGCTCTCGCTACAACTCATCTCTTATTAAAATTAATTGAGGAAGGTAGACAAAAATTTTTAATCGATGATCTGGACACATTACTATCACTACAATTTCAACCAATCAAATACTTAACAACTAAAAAAATCAAAAAAGATATTTCAGAGCAAATTGCAAAGCTACCAATAAAACCCGGTGTATACATTTTCAAAAACAGTAAAGGTGAAATAACTTATATAGGTAAAGCAAAAAATTTAAGAAATCGAGTTTTGAGTTATTTTCGAAATGATATCGATTCAAGAGTAAAAAAGATTGTTCGTTCCGCCCATTATCTTGAATTTATTGAAACGGGAAGTGAGTTAAGTGCTCTCCTGCTCGAAGCTGAATTAATTAACAAACACAAACCGAAACATAACACAGCATTAAAAATTATTAGAAAATACTCCTTCATCGCTCTTCAAAATGATCATCCCTATCCACGACTGGAAATTACTTCGAAGATTGAATTCGATGAGACATCTTATTTCGGACCTTTTCAGCGTTATGAAGTTGCAGAAAAAATTATGGATGTAATCTCAAAATCAACTTTGCTTAGAGAATGTGATGACAAAACTTTTTCGAAAAAGAGACCCTGTTACCTACTGGATATAAAACGATGTCTTGGACCGTGCATCAATACAGAAATCAATGGTGATTATCAGAAAGAAATTGAAACAGTAAAATCTTTCTTAACAGGTGATAATCTCAGTATTCTCAACAGATTGATCGAAAAGATGAAAGAATATTCAAGTCGTGAGAAATTTGAAGAAGCTGCAGAAGTGAGAGATGCTATTCAAACCATCGTGAATAACTTGGGAAGAATTAAAGTACTCAAGGAACCAATAAATTCATTGAATTCCATTATAATTATTTATGACGAAATGATTCCAGTCGATTTCATTTCAATTAGAAACGGAATCCTGTTATTCACAAAGAAATTTGAAACCACAGAGAATTTTTTACATCTGCTCACGGAAGAATACTTCATTTCTTCTATCGAAAATATTGATATTAATGTGAACATCACGAAAATAAAAATTATCGCCAACTTTCTTGTTAACAAGAAATCGATTTACAAAATAATCTATACAACTGGCCTGAGTAGAGAAGAGGTTTTTCTGAAACTAAAACAAAGTTTAATGGAGTAAAAATGAAACTCATTTCATTCAATACTAACACAACACAAATATTGGGAGAACTCGAGAAAACCTCACCTGAACAAGTATATGCAGTTGTTAAACAAGCACAAAAGGCAAAAAAATTTTGGAGCAATCTCAGTATTAATCAAAGAATCAATTTTATAAAAAAAGCAAAAGATTTACTTTATCAAAGAAGAGCTGAATTTGCTGAAATAATCACACAAGAAAACGGAAAACCTCTTTTTGAAAGTTATTCCACAGAAATCATTCCATCATTAAGCTTATTTAATTACTACATCAAAAAATCCAAAAAATTTCTTAAACCTGAATACGAACGCATTAAACTTCCTGTTTTGATTCATAAAAAGAGCTGGAAAGAATTTGTACCTTACGGGGTAGTTGGAATTATTAGTCCTTGGAATTATCCCTTACTCTTACCCTTAGGTCAAATAATTCCCGCTCTGGTTGCAGGTAATTGTGTTGTCTTCAAACCCTCCGAATGGACTCCTCTCGTTGGAGAGTTGATAGACAAACTCTTCAAAGATTCGGGTTTACCGGAAAACGTTTTCAATATTATTTATGGTGAAGCAGATGTTGGAGAAGCGTTGGTTAATAGTGAGATAGATAAACTGTTTTTCACTGGAAGTACTAAGGTTGGGAGAATTATTTCACAAATAACTGCACAAAAATTATTACCTGTTTCACTTGAACTTGGAGGAAAGGATCCAGCAATTATATTGAAAGATTCAGATATCGAGCGAGCAGCAATGGGAATCGCTTGGGGAGCATTGATGAATGCAGGTCAAACCTGTGTTTCAGTTGAGAGAGTTTATGTTCATAAAAACATTTTTGACGAATTTCTCAGTAGATTAATTAATGTCGTTTCAGAATTAAAGCCCTTTAATAATTCAGAATATTATGATTATTCAAAAATAAAACTTCCTAAACAAATCGATATAATCAGAGAGCAGATAGAAGACGCTGTTTCAAAAGGTGCAAAAATTGTTTTTGGTGGAAAGATTGAAAATCAATTCGTTGAACCTACAATATTGATTAATGTAAATCATTCAATGAAAGTAATGCGGGAAGAAACTTTTGGACCACTCATACCAATAATGCCATTTGATTCAATTGATGAGGCGATTGAGCTGGCTAATGATTGTGATTATGGACTTTCTGCTTCGGTTTGGACAAAAAATCTTAAGATTGCCCGTGAAATTGCAAAAAGAATTCAGGCAGGTTCAGTATTAATTAATGATTGTATTAGTCATTTTGGTGCTGGTGAAGCAATAATCGGTGGAATTAAAATGAGTGGTACAGGTAGAGTTCATGGAAGAAGTGGACTTATGGAGATGGTCTACGAAAAATATTACAATTCGGATAGTCTCACATGGCAAAAGAAATTGTGGTGGTTTAGTTATACAGAAAAATCTACACAGAACATTAAAGATGCAACAGAATTTCTGTTTGATAAAAATCTGATTAAAAGAATTGTTAAAGGATTGAAAGTTTTGCCTGAAATTTTTAAGACTAAATAATACTTTTATGAAGACTAAGTTTTAAGACTATATCCCGTTTTAATTTTTTACACCACATCAAGTAATAGAAAATCCTTATTGTTATTGTTCTTGCTTTTCATTGCTCTTGTCGATTCTAAATTTTTGTGCTCATACTTACACATTTTTTTTAACGGGCACTCAAAACATCTGGGATTCTTACTCAAGCAAAATGTCCTACCAAGTTTGATCAAATTAGTATGAAACTCGTGAGCAATCCCATCAGGAAGTGATTTGTAAATTTCATAAAATGTTTTATCTCTGGAATTTGTGTTAACAACACCTACTCTGTTCAATACACGATGAACATGAGTATCAACAGGACAAACATTTTTCTTCAATCCAAATAATAGAACACAAGCTGCTGTTTTTAATCCGACTCCGTTAAAATTGCTCAGATATTTTAGTGCCTCAATTGTGCCCAATCTCTCTAAAAACTTTAAATCCAATTTTCCTTTTTCACTCTTTAAATTTTTCAAAAAACTTTTAATTGCTTTTGCCTTCTGTTTTCCCAATCCTGCTATCTTGATTTCCTTTTCAATCTTACTTAATGGAGTTGAAATGATTTTTTCATAATCGGAGAATTTGTTCTTAAGATTTAGAAATGCTTTGTGAGAATTTAGATCATTCGTGTTTTGTGAAAGAATTGTGGCAATAAGGATATCCAGTGGATCTGAATTTAATTTTCTTTTTGGTTTGCCGAAATAGTCGAGTAAAATCTGATTAATCTTTAAAATTAAAATGGCAGTCGAATCTGTATAATTATTTCTTTTTTCGACTGCCATGAAAATCGAATTAAAATTTTACCACAAGGTCAATAAATTGAACATTCTTTAATCTGCCATAATCAGCAAAACCGTAATTCAGTGCGAGTGTGATATCATTTACAATCGGATAATTCAATCCAAAACCAAAAGTATAACTTTGTTCACTATCTCTTAAAAACAAAGATTTGTAGCCAGTTCTTGCGTAAAATAAATTGTTAAAATTAAGTTCTAATCCTAAGTTCATGTATTCAGTGTTATCATTCGGATGAACAGCATCAACTGATGTTGTCACTGTTAAAAGATTTGATTTTATAACTTCCATTGCGAGTCCGATTCTAAAGGATAATGGTATATCGTAAGATGCAAGTCTATATTCAGCAGGTACATTATTTGGTCCAGAATTTGGATCATTATTTGGATCAATATTGAAGTAAATATTTCTTCCTTCAAGTTTCATTTTTGTACCGAAATTAGAAATACTTGCACCTATTCTAAGTCCATTAAACGGAGTAGTATACATTGTACCTGCATCTAAAGCAATTGAATTTGCACTCATATCCCAAACTTGATCTCGAATGTATTTGAAATTAAAACCAATGGAAAAATTATCAGTAAGATTTCTCGCATAAGATAAACCTATTGCCATTGAACTTGCATCCCAATATCTTCCATCACCCTCTGGATTCTCAAATGTTCTTACCTTTTCTTCAGGAACTCTAAAAGAAATTAAACTAAATGCAATACTTCCAATATCACCAAGATTTAAAGCTAAAGCAGCAAAATCGTAAGACATATCAGCTAACCAATTCGCATGATTAAAAGCTGCTGAACCAGAACCTGTTATTCTCGAAATTCCTGCTGGATTATAATAAATCGAATAGATGTCGTTTTCCATCCCTGCAAAAGCACCAGCCATACCAATAGCTCTTGCACCCGCGTTTATTTTCAAAAACGTTGCTGCTGTTGTACCAACTTTTGAAGTACTCCTATCAAGCTGAGCAAAAATATCGATTGAAGTTGCTAAGAAAATAACTCCAATAAGAATTGATAACTTTTTCATTTTTCTCTCCATAGATATTATTTAATTACTGCAAATCGACCTATTTTTTCGCCAACACCAGGAACTTCAACATGATAAATATAAACTCCGTAAGCAATTCTCATTCCTTCGTAACTTAATAAATCCCAGTTTAATATACTGCCATCATCGTTTTTATGTAGAGTTTGAACAAGCTCACCAGCAATAGTATAGATCCTAACTGTACATTCTTTAGGTAGATTTCTAAATTGAAGAACTTTCTCGCCTCTACGATTAGGTTGTCGTGCTGGTTGCTCTCCTTCCGAAAATGCAACGAATGGATTAGGTACTACATAAATATTTTCAAGCTGGGACTTAGCAACTTGTTTATCATATATTTCGCCAATAGTTCTAAATTGATACTTCTCTCCAGTTTTAAAAGGTTTTGTCGTTCTTAAGTAATAAACATCACCCTGTTGTGGTGGAATGAATTCTTCAGTTGGATAACTAAATGTTACCTGATAAGAAGTTCTTAATCTATCTCTTACTCTCGGGAAGAAGATAATATCTTCACCTGGATCCCAGCGATTGTTCCCTCTCGTTGCTGGAATACCTTCGAAAATTAAATAATCAGCTTTTCTTCCAAGCATCGAATCTTGGGTAACGATTGTAATTCTAAATGGACAAATAACCTGACGATTCAGATTGTTTAATACTGTATCCCCAGGAGTTACATATTTACCATCAGCTGTAGTATCCATACTCGTAAATTCAATTTTGAAATCAAGATCTGTTGGTAAATGAGGATTAGAAATAGAAACTGTACGTGGTACCCAAAAGATTGTATCTTTGAGATTGGTTTTCTTCCCTGGGACCCAACCTGAGTTTTTATAGTCAATTCCAAGAGTATCATTGTAAAGAAATACTCGCATACCATCAAACGATGGATTAGCATCTTCACCATTAATATATTGGCTTTCAAAAACTGGATAATATTTATAGCTAACAAAATAAACATTCCCCGAGGGTAAATCACCCTGATTAGCACCTCTGATTTTTCCTGTAACTGGGGCAACTACATATTTATTAGATGGAATTACATTTCCATTTTGATCCTTTACTACAACACTGCTTAAGATAATGTTTTGATTCGAAAGATTAACCAGAACTGTATCTTTTGATATTATTTGATCAGTCACTCCTGTTTCATTAATTAAATTAAATTTATTATTTGCAACAAATTCGATTCCATAATCATTTCCATCTTTTACAAGTTTACTATCATAAGTTTTAACTATAATTTTCCCTGTAGCAATTCCTGCTGTGTGTTCAATTCTAATATTATCATTCAAATTAGTTAAAGTACCAGAAGCTCGTGGATTAGGAGTAACCATCACGGTATTGGCATCAAATTTCAATTCACCAGTGATAGGATCCTGGATTATTACCATCGGTGATTCTGATGGTGGCAATTCTTTCCCTTGTAATAACGAACCTCCATCATAAGATACAACTGCATAATAATAAGTTATTCCATTTTTTACAGTGGAATCAACATACTCATGAACCAATCCTGTATTATTACCAATCCAATATTTAACTCCTCTTCCGAGATATTCAACTGGATGAAATCCTTTCAATGAATCAATCAGATCGAATTGTGCATATTTACCTGTATTAGGATCGAATAGAGGAACTCCGATGAAGGGAACCCCATTTCCATCTGTGATTTTAAAAACATCACTGAACTTTGGATCCTGACTTCTATAAATTTTATAACCTTGAAAATCTCTCAAGCCTGTCAAAGGATCAACCGAATTTTCCGCTCTGGTATCCCAATAGAGAGTTACTCTGCCATTTCCAGGTACAGCTTTAACAATTGGTTTTGCCGGTGGTTGAGCAAATCTATAATCAGCTTCCAAAACTCTTGTTGATATCTCAGCATTTAACACTAAATCATTTAAATTTTCACCGAACAAAATGCACATCGAAAATCTCTGAGTCTCTCCAGGATCAAGTGTAAATGGACCTGTTCCAAAATTAAAAACATTATCTCCGGGTTCATTAAGTAATTCCTGATTTGGATCAATCGTTTCGCTCGATAACCATTCCCACATTAACTCATCATTCATTGGAACATTTGGAAGCGAGTTTGTATAAACTGCAGCGTGAAAACTTGTTAATCCAAGTTGATCTGACTCCGAGATATCTCTCAATCCAAAGTTTGGTTCAGAACCTGCCCATTTATAACCAGTTAATCTAATTTCTGAGATTGGTTCACCTTCATCATATTTACCACTACTATTCAAATCATCATACCACGCTTGTGTTGGTTTACCATCCCCTTCTCCATAATCTGGACCTGGATAATTTGGTGAATCGGGACCTATACCGTCAATACCAACATCATGAATAGCAGGGTCCCAATCTCCATCTTCATCACCAGACCAGCGTGGTTTCGGTGAACCATAAACTTCTGTGTACTTCTGAACATTTGCAATTCCATAAGTTAAAGGATATTGAATCCCATCAATATAAAATCCAGCATCATTAAAGGGATTTTCATCTATTATGCCATCATCATCATTGTCCAGAGCATCCACATGTTTACTCGGACTTTCGAGAAACTTCCAACCAAAATATCCACACCATTTACCACCATCTCCTTTCATATCATCATCCCAGGCATAAACCATATTTCTTGCTCTCTGGGGATAAGGATCAGCAAGTGTACCTAATGGTGGAATGAAAAACGCTCTATCATCTGAATAATTACTTGGACCACCAACATGTGGATCTCCGTGCATTCCAAAATAAACTCGTGGTAATCTTTTAGGACTTACATTTGTTGTTTGATAAACTAGAAAAACGATATCTTCTGCAAGGGGATTATTGAACTGCAATACCCTTACTTCCATATCAAGACCAAGTCCTCTTCTCGAGGAATCATCGGGAAATGGATAATACGGAAATTCTGCATTGGTATAGTCATCTATTACGAAATAAACTTCTTCATCTGGAGCTGTTGCCATATCACCAAGAAATGCAGGCCATAAATATTTGCCTGCACCTGGATTGTACCATCCTTCAGGCCAGCTATCTGGTTTACCGTCACCATCATTATCTGGAGCATTTAATCTTGCTATTTCATTCTGATTTGGATCAACATATCCATCTTTTGGTAACCATCCCCATTTGATGGTACCTGATGGATCATAATCACCTTGAAAAGTTCTAATGAATGAATCATCAACGATATGAAGAGTATCACCTCGTCCATTTACAACTTCTGCAGCAGCAAGTGGACCGAATTCAAATCCATAACCTAAACCATTCCATACTAAATCTGCAATATTACCGAGATAATTTGGAGCACAAATGGAACCATAATTGAAGAGCACCGTTTTTACTTTATTCCCCTGTATAATACTTTCTTTAATAATTTTTGGATTTCCAAGTGCTTTAGCCAATCTTTCTCCGGGCTTACCGAATATTTTCAGCGCCTGTTGTTCTGTGAGCTCTTTTAAAAGAAAATTTCCATATTCATCTCTCTTTTGAGCAAATAAGTTTAATGAAAATAGAAAAATGAGGACTAATACAACTTTAATATTGCTCTTCATTTTTTCTCTCCTTTAGAAATTCAATTAAAAATTAATTGGAATCCGAATCTCAATTCTCTTGGTTTATTTACCCTCTCGGGCCTTAATGAATAATATCGTTCGATTTCCTTCATTGGAATTAATCCTTGATCACCTCTATTAATTCTTTTTATCATATCAGAGAAAACAATTTTAATATCTTTCTCTTCAATTGCACTTAAAGCTCTTCCTGTGGATGCATACACAAATAGTTCATTCTGTGTGTCGAATAGATTATCTATCTGAGTGAATAATGATAATTTGAATTTACCGATCATAAAGAACTTTTCGAATTTGAAATCAACATTCCATTGAACTGGTTGTCGTGCTGAATTCTGTTCGAAAGTTATGTCTACAATATTGGATGGGAAAATCGGTGTATATGGAGTACCTGTCTGGAAGTATCCAATAAACGAAGCAATCCAGTTATTTGGTTGTGTGAAAGTTAATGTTGCATTGATTACATGAGATCTATCAAAACTAAATGGTACAAGATAAGTCTCACTCTGTTTTCCACTTTTCTCACTGAAGAACAATTCATCAGCAGGATATGTTCTGTTTCCTTCTGCGAGTGAGAATGTGTAGTCCAGACTTGCAGAAAAGAAATCTTGTGGACCCCTTCGTTTTAGTAAAGATACAGTGATACCTTTACTGCTCGAATATGCAAGATTTGTTAATAAATAAAATGCACGACCTTCATTTGTGAATATTTGCTGTGTATAGATGTAATTACTTACATCTTTATAAAAACCAGTGACTTCTAATTTTAAATCATCCATCAACAATTGTTGTAATCCCAATTCATATTGAATACTTTTCTGTGGTTCCACATTTGGATTCCCAAATGTTGGATTTTCCCCAAAGTTTGCAACAAAGAAAAACGGATTTCTATATAAACTTGCTAAAGATGGAACCTGATAAAAATGACCATATGAAAATCTAATCACCCCTCTATCAGTTATCGGATATGAAACACTTAATCTTGGACTAAATCTATGTTTTGGTTTAGCATCAGCTGCACTCTTAGTGATTGAACCGGCTTTCAATTCACTTAAATCTTTACTCACATATGGATTATATTGTGCTGCCGGATTGAAATATTCATAACGAAGTCCAACATTCAAAATCATTGATGATGCAAGTTCTATCTTATCCTGTAAATATGCAGCAGCCTGAAGTGGAAGTCGTTCATAACTTGTATAGAGTGAAGTATCCGATGGAATTCTTCTTACAAGATTGAGAGTATCATACAATAAATTCGATGGAATTAAAGTATTAAATCTTCCCTGGTCATCATAATATCCTACTTGAACAGTATAACTCTCGACATTTAATCTATGTTTTCTTACTTCAAATCCCATTTTAATTTCATGTACATCAAATAATTGAGCAACTAAATCTCCCTTTATTCCAAGTGTTTGAGTCCTTCGCCAGAATCGGGAATTATCTGTACCACCAGCTAAGAATGTTGTATTCCCAATAGTTCTTGCATACAATGAAGGTAAATAGCGAGAATCCATTGGGTCTTCATATAAATATGATTTGTAATAATTGTCTGAATAAGAGGCCTTAAAAGTATAAAAAAGATTGTTAGATAAAGTGTGTGTCCAATCAATAGCGTGTATATAACCATTTGTATAGATGTTTGGTACACCGTCTGGATTGAATTTGTAGCTTCGGTAATTGTCTGTTGATTTTCTAGTTCCTTTCTCGTAAACATATTCATATTTGAATTTAATTGTTGGCAATGGTTTGAAAATCAAATTCCCCTGAAAATTGAATGCTCTCGACCAATCCATCGGAACAAATGCACCATCGCCAGTTGGAAGTCCTGATGAATCGTTACTATAAGGATTAAAAAAGTAGGGATCAGTTGACTTACCATATCTTGGATCACTGGATTTAAAATTATTCCTTTCAAGATATGAATCGGTTGGTCTGTACAATCTAATGCCATACAATGAACCCTTAAAATCTTCATAAACAGTTGAGATGAAGAAATTAATATTCTTTGAGAATAGTAATGGACCTCCAAATGTAAATTCTGTTCTTGCTCTATTAAGTGGATTTATTTCGTCAAGATGTTCAAACAAATCGGTATTTCTTGTTACATAATCACCTGAATAAGCTCTAATACTTCCTGTATATTTTGATGGACCTTCTTTTGTAACATAATTAACCACTCCACTGAGAGCATTTCCATATTCTGCACTGAATGTTCCACTCGATACCGAAACTTCCTGAACTGCATTCGTAGCCAGTCCAACGGATCTTCTATTCCCATAAGGATCATTCAAAGCTATACCATTGAGTGTATATGCAATTTCATTCCCATAACCACCACGGATATGAAGATCACCATCATTACCAACAACAACCCCAGCCTGGAGTTTTATTATGTCTGCAATTTGATCAACAGGAAGTTCTTCAATCTTATCACTTGAGATGGATGCGACTGGATTTGTTAAATCCTGTCTAATCAAAGGATTTCTTTCACCTTTAACTACAACAGGTGGTAAATCAATTGCCCCTGAAGCCAATTCAAACTCAAGTCGTGTTGTAAAGTCGACATTAACTCTAACATCTGTAATTGATTTTTTCTGATAACCTACGATTGATGCAGTAACAGTATAAACACCTGGTGGAACATTTAATATGACAAATTCACCTTTCAAATTTGTTGCTGCTCCGAGTTGAGTCCCTTCAACAATCACATTTGCAAATGGGATCGGTTCTCGGGTATCTTTATCAATTACCCTTCCAGCTATCTTTCCTGTATTACCAGCAAAAGAAAAATTAATTGTAATTAAGAGTAGAAGGAAGGAATTAAAAAAAGTTTTAAGCATCTCTACCTCACTATGAAGTTAATAATTATTCAAAATTTATTGTATAATAATTAGTGCAAAAATAAATGAATATGTTAATTCATATCAAGCTAATGAAGATTTATGGCGATAAAAATTTAATGCAGTAGCAATCATCATCATATTTGTCAGTAATGCACTTCCACCATAGCTCATCAAAGGTAAAGGAATTCCAATTACAGGAACAAGCCCAATTGTCATGCCAATGTTAATAAAAATGTGTGTAAGATAAACTGAGATAACCATAATCATTATGCTACTTCTAAAAATAGAGTCGGTGTTATTTGCGATGTAGAGTAACCTTGAAATAAGAACGAAATACATCACAAGTATTAAGACTGAGCCCACGAAACCAAACTCTTCTCCAACAACACAGAAAATAAAATCTGTCCATTGTTCAGGTATGAATTTGAGTTGTGTTTGACTGCCGGCTAAAAATCCTTTTCCAAGAAGACCACCTGAACCAACTGCTATCTTAGCTTGCAATGCGTTGTAGCCACTTCCAAGTGGATCAAAATATGGATCAATGAAATTTTTTATCCTTGCAACTTGATGTGGTGAGAGAAAACGAAAAACAAATTGAGTAAGTATCGCCGTTGATAGATTTATAGCGAAAATCCCAATCGACAAAAACAATTCTCTCTTAAAATAAATCAATACAAATAAAACAATTACAAGCGAGATAATTAATGGTAGAATTCCTAGTAAAGTACTAAATGCAACAAGAATTGGACTAATTAAGACAAAAGATGAGAATCCAGATAGACCATTCCAGAATAGACCAAATATGAAAATAGAAAAGAACACAATTGCAGTTCCAATATCTCTTTGAAGAATTATCAGTAAGACAGGCAATGCAATGATTCCAGCAACCAGTGTGAATCCCTTAAGAGAATTCACATTGAAATTTCTTCGTGCGAAAACATCTGATAACAATAGTATAGTAGCAAATTTGGAAATTTCTGATGGCTGCAAAGAAAAGAAACCTATATTTATCCATGCTTGATTACCAGAAATTCTTTTCCCCATAAACAAGACTATGACCAGGAGAAAGATTGAAAATATGTAAAAAGGTAAAGCTGATAACCTGAAGTATTTTAATGGAAGATTATATACAATCAGACCAAGGATGATTCCAAGAAAAGCAAATGTAAGTTGTTTATAAAAATTAATATGTAATGATGGAGTTGATAAAGTGGAACTGTAAATAGAAAGTAAACCAAAAATTATAATGAATATACTCGAGAAGCAAAGATATATATCTAATTTATCAGTAATTTTTCCTTTAACAGTTTCTGGTTTTGTCTTATCTAACAGCCAGAATTTTCTCATCTTTTCTGTCTTTCAAATAAAATTCAATTAATTGTTTTGCAATTGGTGCTGCGAAGGTTCCCCCAAATCCTGCATTCTCTACTATTACTGCAAGTGCAATTTTGGGATTTTCGAAAGGAGCAAATCCAATAAACCAGGCATGATCTTTACCATGTGGATTTTGTGCCGTCCCAGTTTTTCCTGCAACATGAATTCCAGGAATTCTCACATGTGTTGCAGTGCCTGCTCCATTGACGACAAGGAACATTCCTTCTCTCACTAAATCCATAACTTCTTTTTTTATGGGAAGTCTTTTCCCCTCAATTGGTATTATTATCTCTTTGGGTGTTCCTTCAGGATTAAAAAGTTTTCTCACCGCATGGGGCTTATAGATTGTTCCACCATTGGCTAATGCTGCAACATAAACAGCCATTTGGAGCGGAGTTACTCCTATCTCACCTTGACCAATTCCTAAACTAACAACATATCCTTTCGTCCATTTGTTTTTTCCATAGATCTTATCATAATATGCGGGAGAAGGAAGAATTCCTCCTTTTTCTTCATAAATATCAATTCCAGTTTTTTTTCCGAAACCGAACAATTCACCATAGTGTGACCATCTCTCAAACCCATTCCTCAAGATAAGTTGATAGAAGAAAGTGTTACATGATTTCTCAATCGCATGAACAACATTCAAACTACCATGGCTACTCATGCATTTAAAAAAATTATTACCAAATAAATATCCTCCTCCACAAGGATAAGTAAATTTCTCATCAATAATTCCATCGTTAAGTGCAGCCAATGCATTGACTGGTTTGAAACATGAACCAGGTGGGTAAATTGAACTGGTTGCCCTATTAAATAGTGGTACTCTTTTATCTGTATTTAATTCTCTCCAGATAGATGCTGGAGTTAAACTTGCAAAATGCGATAAATCAAAATCGGGTTTGCTAACAAGTGTTAATATTTCTCCATTTGTGGGATCAATCGCTACAATCGCACCACTTTTTCCTTCAAGTAATTCTTCTGCTAGTTTCTGTAACTCACCATCTATTGTTAATTGTGCATTATAACCTGCAACAGGTTTAATGTCATCTTTACCATCATTGACCGGTCCAACTTCTCGACCTTTTGAATCTACATAAATTAATTGTCGTCCTTTCGTCCCTCGTAGATATTCTTCATAATATTTTTCAAGACCATTATGTCCAATGTAATCCCCCATCAAGTAATAATCTTTTTTCTTCTCCAATTCATCACGAGATATTTCTTTACAATATCCGAATAAATGTGATCCACGAACTCCAAATGGATAAGTTCTTTGCATATCTATTGAATAATCCACCCCTGGCAGCAAGTCCTTATTTTCTTCAAGCCAGCTAACCTGTTCAAAAGTTAGTCCTCGCTGTATTCTTATTGGAATGAAAGGTGAGTACGATTTGTTTAATCTTAGAATATACCTGATATAACCAGGTTTTAATTTGAAATAATTTTCAAGAATAGGAATAATGCTGGTATCAAAATAGTAAGGTGTTATTCGTAATGTAAAACCGGGTTTATTATCAACTAAAACTTTCCAATTTCTATCGTAGAATATACCTCTGTAAGGTTCAATAATTTTTTCCTTGATTGCGTTTTTCTCTGAGGTTTTCTGATATTTTTCCGTTTCAATGATTTGAACCTGATATAATCTAAATCCAATCGTAAAAAAAAGGATAACATTTATTAATTTAATTATTAAAATCCTATGATGATATGTTAACTCCCTCATCTAATTTTATCTAACTTCTCTTTTAGTTACGATTATTATCAAGAATAAACTGAATATTAATGTAACGATTGCAGGTAACAATCCGTGATTGATTAAGACAATTATTAAATTCTTGAAATCGAGATTAATAGCAATAAACACATAAATAATTTTTTCAATTAATGTTAGGATAAATATCAACGCAAAAAAACTATAATCTATATCAATTCTATTGCTTTCTCTTGAAAAATAACCTGCTATGAATGCAGCAACCGACTTGGAAAGTGTACTTGCACCAATTACACCTCCACTGAAAATATCAAATAACAACCCAAATATGAATGCTGTTATCATACCGGAAATCTGGCCATTTACGAGTGTGAAATATATCAATCCAATTAATAACAAATCAGGTTTAATCGTTCGAACTGAGAACAATTCAACTAAGGTTAATTGTGCAATTAACAAAATTAAAAGGTATAGATAGTAGGTTGTAATTCGATTATTCACTTTGAGTTACAAATCTTAACTTTTCCTTCTGTAGATTTTGATTTAAAAGTAAACAGTATTTTGTATTCTTTAAATCCGCTATATCCTCAGCAACAATATCGTAGAATAAGCTCTCACCGCTTTTGGAAGCAGATTTTACTCTAACTACTGGAATACCATCAGGAAACTGAGTACTATATTCTGATACTACGAAAATATCCCCATCTTTCACATCATCAGATTTGTTGACATAGTAAATCTTGAATTTTTTTCCGTCCCAGAACAGGATACCATAACAATTCGTTCTTAAATTTTTAACACTAATTCTCGTGTTTAAATTCATAATTGTTTGTACTAAAGAATATGATTTTGATAAATCAGAAACATATCCTAAAAGACCTTTTGAATTAAAGACTATGGAATTCAACTTTACACCATCCACCGATCCTTTGTCTATGATAAACTTATCACCGTCAATGTGTGAGGTTTTTAATAAAATTCTGGATGTCAAAAAATTTATTGGATTCGCTTTTTTAAATTCAAGTAAACTTTCTAATTCTTCCTTTTCTCTGATAAACGCTCTTAATTCACTTAATTCCTTAACTAATTGCGCATTCTCTTCTCTCAATCTTTTGATTTCATATTTATTATAAACAAATTCATCGAATGGTGATTTTAAATAATTGATTAATCCATAAACTAAGAATGAAGCTCTTCTCAAATTCGTTATACTTTTTGCTTCATTCAAACTGAGTAAAAGAAGTGAAAAGAGAATGAGGATTGATAGAATAATATATTGTCTGTAATTATTAACAAATCTTATCAGCCAATAAATCATTTTAGTATCGTCGACTTCTTATTAAAACTCTCTCATATTTCTCAAAATTTTCCTGAACTTTTCCACATCCTCGAACAACAGCAGTCAATGGATCCTCTGCAACATGAACAGGTAAATTAGTCTCCAGCCTGATTCTTTCATCCAATCCTTTGAGAAGTGCTCCACCACCTGTTAACATTATTCCTCTATCAAGAATATCGGCACTGAGTTCTGGTGGCGTATTTTCAAGTGTTAATTTAACAGCTTCTATGATTTGATCCACAGGTTCACGAAGTGCTTCACGAATTTCTTCAGAACTAATTTCAACAGCTGTAGGGACACCTTGAACGAGATCCCTACCTTTAACTTGAATAGTAATTTCTTCTGGCAAAGGCATTGCTGAACCAACTTGAATTTTTATCATTTCAGCGGTTCTTTCACCGATTAAAATGTTGTAATTCTTTTTAAAGAATTGTTGGATTGCGTTATTCATTTCATCACCAGCAATACGAATCGATTGCTCTGTCACTATTCCAGAAAGTGCAATTACTGCAATCTCAGTTGTTCCACCACCAATATCGATTATCATATTTCCAACTGGTGATTCAACATCACAACCTATTCCGATAGCAGCAGCCATCGGTTCAGCAATTAAATGGACTTCTTTCGCACCAGCATGTTCAGCAGAATCTCTCACTGCTCTCTTTTCTACTTCGGTTATTCCAGAAGGAACAGCGATGATAATCCTTCTACTTGGGAGCAATCCCCCTTTTGCCATTTTGATGAATGTTCTGAGCATCCCTTCTGCAATTTCGAAATCCGCAATAACACCATCTCTCAATGGACGACTAACCTGAATATCTCTATGTTCTCGACCTTGAATTTCTTTTGCTTTGTTACCGACTGCAATAATTCTTTTTGTATTTTTATCAAAGGCAACAATTGAGGGTTCGTTCAGAACTATTCCTTTTCCTTTGATATAAATTAAAGTGTTGGCAGTTCCTAAATCTATAGCGATGTCAGATGAAAAAATATTAAATATTCCCATATTTAATCCTAATGTTTAAAATGCCTGATTTTAGTTAAAACCATTTTTAATTTTTTTTGATTAGCTAGATATATTACTTCATTATCTCGAATTGAACCACCTGGTTGAATAAATGCTTTGGCTCCTGCTTCCGCTGCAATCTCAACTGAATCAGGAAATGGAAAGAAACCATCTGATGCTACAACTGAATCGTTCAAATCGTGCTTGAATTCATTTGCTTTCATGATTGCTATCATTACCGAATAAACTCTTGAAGTTTGTCCTCCACCAATTCCTATGGTCATTCCATTCTTTGCAAAGACAATCGCATTTGATTTAACATATTTAGCGACAATAAAAGCAAATTTTAAATCTTCAAGTTCATTTGAATTAGGTCTTAAATCCGTTACAAATTCAAGATCATTTTCTTCTATATTAATCTTATCCTTTGATTGTATAATTAATCCTCCGGGAATTGAGCGCAATTCATTGGCAAACAAAAATTCTGAATTTTTAAAGTAATTGGGATTAAATTTTATCAATCTTCTATCTTTCTTCTTTCTTAAAATCTCTAAAACATCTTCATCATAATCAGGAGCCACAATAACTTCAATAAAAATCTCATTTAATTTCTCAGCTGTGAGTGAATTAAATTTAGTGTTGAATGCGACAATTCCACCAAACACAGAAATAGGATCACATGCCCTTGCTTTCTCAAATACTTCTGCAGTGGAATCACCAATTGCCACACCACAAGGTGAATTATGTTTTACGATTGCGCATGCAGTTTTATCAAATTCCATCACTAAATCTGTTACAGCCACTATATCGAGTATATTATTATATGATAATTCTTTACCATGAATCTGTTGAAAATATTCGGAGAAAGCTCCGTAAACTTTTGCACTTTGATGTGGATTCTCTCCATATCTTAATTCTTTTTCAAGTGGAAGTGATATATTTAACTTATTGTCTTTATTAAAATAATTACTAATTGCTACATCGTATTCAGCCACCATTTGAAATGCTTCACTTGCTAATTTTTTGCGAAGCTCAAAAGAAATTGAACCATTGTTGGTTTCTAATTCATCAATAAATGAATCATACTGATTAATTGATGTTAGAACTACTATTGACTGAAAATTCTTTGCAGCAGATCTTACTAGAGCTGGACCACCAATATCAATGTTTTCGATTATTTCTTCCTCACTCGTTTGAGTTGATGCGATTACTTTCTCAAAGGGATAAAAATTAACAACAACTAAATCAAAAGGTTCGATGCCAATAGCTTTTAATTCATCCAGATGTTCTTTTAAATCTTTCCTTGCGAGTATTGAGGCATGAACCAAGGGATGTAGAGTCTTAACTCTACCATTAAGAAGTGAAACTAATCCTGTTATCTCACTCAGAGATTTGATTCCGTCGAATTGTTCTGTCAAAAAATTGTAGGTACCACCAGATGCAAATATTTCCACATTATGTTTTTTTAAAGCTTTCACAAGTCGGGTTAAATCTGTTTTATCATAAACACTAATCAGACATCTTTTGATCTGTAAATGCTCAATCATTCTAATCTTCTAATTTGATTTTTCCTGTAATGATACTTTGAATCACTTCTGGATATACGGAATGTTCTATCAACAACACCTTTTCTGCAATTTCTTCTGGTGATGCACAATCACTTATATCAACCTTCTTTTGAAACAATATCTTTCCTTCATCGTAATTTTCATTCACAATATGAATAGTAACTCCACTAAATTTATCTCCAGACTCATAAACAGCTCGATGAACATTCATACCATACATTCCTTTTCCACCGTATTTGGGAAGTAATGCAGGATGAATATTTATCATTCTATTTCTGTATTTTTTTATAATTGATTCTGGTATCAATTTCATATACCCCGCAAGAACTATTAAATCTGGCTTAAATTCATCCAGCACATCAATTAAAGATTCTTCAAAACTATTTTTATGAAATACTTTTTCACTGAGATGAATAGCGGGAATATTTTTCTTTCTCGCAATTTCAAGTGCACCAGAATCTGAATTATTACTCAACACAAAAGCTATTTCACAATCAAGTCTTTTCTCTTCAATCGCATTAATAATAGCCTGCAAGTTCGAACCTCTTCCTGACGCAAATACACAAATCCTGAATCTCTGCAAATTCATTTTAAAGTTTATGCAATTTAGTCAATGGTTAAAATTTTATCAATTTTTTGAGAAATTTCAGAAATTCTTTGCGAGTAAATCAAGTTCTCTATTCAAAAGTTGTTCTGTATCCTAGATTGTAAATTTTTTGCTTGAGCTTTCACGGAATTTTCGAAATCGAAACCTTCGAGATCCATCAACTTACTGAGATAATTTTCTGCTAATTGAAAGTTTTTCAAGATGAACTCTATTCTTGCAAGGTAAAGATAGCTAAAAGCTTTAGCCCAGGTTTCATTATTAGTATCATATTTCAAACATTCCTTAAGGTCTTTTCTCGCATTCTGGAAATCCTCTAATTTGTAATACGAAAGTCCTCTCAAATATCTCGTAACCACTTTTATATCATGATTTAGATCTGAGTTTAAAATCGAATCAAAAGAACTAATTGCTTGCTTGAATTTACCAGCTCTTAAATAATTCCATCCTTCAAAAATTTTGAACAATGTCTCGGCATTATTTTCAACCATCAATTTAGCATATCTCTGATGAAATTTATCTTCTTCGATTCTCGATGAGATTGTTAGTGATTTGCTAAGGAATGCCTTTGCTTTATTCTTATCACCAAGAAAATAATATGAAATCCCAATTCTGAAATTTGCAGTCGGTTTGTATTGATTATCTTTATAGCTATTTAAAAATCGAGTATAATATTCAACTGCATTTTCAACATCAAGACTGTAAAAAGCACAATCACCTAATAAGAATTGTGTTAAATCTTTTATAGCAGAAATCTCTACTGTGTTTCTACTCAAAATTGATTGAAGTAATTGTTTTGCCTGATTCAATTTATGAAGTTTCATCAGTTCGATTGCTGCAGAATAAACAAACAGAACATTGTTTGGATAATCAATTACAAGTTGATTTAATAATTCATAAGCTTTCTTGTTATCAACAAGCATGGATGAATAAAACTGAGAAAGGAAATACTTAGCTTCTACCTTTGCTAAATCACCATGATTAACAACTTTTCTTAGATCATTAAATCCTTGTTTGATATCACCTTTCAAACCAAACATACTCAGTACACTCTTGAATCCTGATGGTACCTGATATAATGAGAAGTTAAACAATCCTCTCCATAAATAAGCATCATAATATTTTGAATTTTTTTCTATTAATTCATTTGTCCATGACATTGATTTTTTCGCTGCCCAGATTCCACTCATATAATTCCGATTCATAAAGAACATCATTGCTCTGTATCCATATATACTCGAAAGAACAAAATATGAGTTGTAATCATTCGGATTATTTTTAATTTGGGACTCTGCAAGCTGGATAGTTTGATTACTATAATTTTCAAAGTTTTTAAAATCTGATTGGTTTTTATCTCCGATGAATTTCCAAACATAAATAAGGGAAATGTATAGAAGTGGTCTACCATCAGTTTTATCTAAGTTTGAAAGCTTGGTTAATTCTGATTCTGCTTCTTTGAAATTAAAGTCAAAAACAAGATCAATAGTTTTTCTTAATCTGGTTTCATAATCTTGATAAGAGTTTTGGAAAGAGTAAGTAATCGAGTAAAAGAAGAATAGGAGTATTAGAACTCTTAGAATAATCATCCCATTCCGACTAAAGTTCTATTTTCAATTTTAAATTCATATGCATGTTTTACAAATTCTCTAAATAATGGATGTGCCCTCAGCGCTCTTGATTTTAACTCTGGATGGAATTGACAACCGAGAAACCATGGATGGTCTTTTAGTTCAATTATTTCAACTAAATTTCCATCAGGTGATAATCCACTAAAAATCATTCCATTATCACTCAGAATCTTTCTGAATTTATTATTTACTTCATAACGATGTCGATGTCTCTCATAGATTAATTCATGTCCATATGCTTCGAAAGCATTGGTTCCCTTTTTTATCACACATGGATATGAACCTAATCTCATTGTACCACCAAGTTCCTTAACCTTTTTTTGTTCTGGCATCAAATCAATAACATTCTGATTCGTCTGCCTGAATTCTGTACTATTTGCTTTTTTCAGCCCACAAACATTTCTTGCAAATTCAATAACTGCGCATTGCATGCCGAGACAAATTCCAAAAAATGGAATTTTATTTTCCCGTGCATATTTGATTGCATTGATTTTACCCTCAATTCCTCTTTCACCAAATCCACCTGGTACAAGCAAACCATGGATATTTTTCATCAACTCGGCAGGATTTTTACTTTCACAATCTTCTGCATTTAACCATATCAACTTTACTTTCAATTTATGCTCAGCACCAGCATGCACGAAAGTTTCCATTATACTTTTGTAAGCATCATGTAATTCAACATACTTACCACAAATTCCAATATTTACTTCATCTTCTGGCTTCCTGATTTTTTCAACAAAATCAACCCATTGATCAATTCTGAGTCTACCAGGTTTTAGATTTAATTTCTCAAGGATCAGCTCATCGAGTTTTTCTTTCTGAAGAATTAATGGAACTTCATAAATGGAGAATGTATCATATGCTGAGATAACTTCATTGGGTTGAACATTACAGAAGAGAGCAATTTTTGATTTAATTTCCTTGGGTAGTTTTTTTTCTGATCTACAAACAATTATATCTGGTTGAACACCCATTTCCAGCAAACTTTTTACTGAATGCTGAGTCGGTTTTGTCTTTAATTCACCTGAAGCTGCAACAAATGGTACTAGTGTAACATGAATACACAATGTATTTTTTCTTCCCATAGTTAACATGATCTGACGCATAGCTTCGATGAATGGTTGACTCTCAATATCTCCTACTGTTCCACCAATTTCTGTTATAACAATATCATAATCTCCTGTATTACCAAGGTAGGTAATTCTTTTCTTAATTTCGTCAGTGATGTGAGGAATAACCTGAACGGTCGCCCCTAAAAAATCTCCTCTTCTTTCTTTTGTGATAACTTCAAAGTAAACCTGACCAGCTGTTGTGTTATTATATCGGGAGGTATTAATATCCAGAAATCTTTCATAATGTCCTAAATCAAGATCTGTCTCTGCACCATCATCAGTTACATAAACTTCCCCATGTTGAAAAGGACTCATTGTTCCTGGATCTACATTAATATATGGATCAAATTTTTGGATTGTGACTCGATAACCACGAGATTTTAGTAACAATCCAAGTGATGCAGCTGTAATCCCTTTGCCTAAAGATGAAACAACTCCACCTGTTATAAAAATATATTTTACTTTTTTAGAAGCCATAATTGTTACGAAAATAATTCATTGATGAAAATTATAGAAATTACGAGCTCATTCATTTCAGTAATCGAAAAAATTATCCAATTAGAAAACATCATAAACAAATTATTATTAGTTCATAAGTGAGGGAGATATACGAAACAAATTTATACTCCAAATAACCAGAAAATTGTAAGCAATACAGATTCTTTTAATCTGAACCAGATATTGTTAATAATTGTGATGTTGAAACTTGATCTAACAACTTTTAAATCGACAGATAAAAATTTAGATATTTCTATCACGCGGGGTAAGTGGAAAGCATCGCTTACAATAACCACTTTTCTGAGTTTCCTTTTCTGCATCATCTCATTCTTTATAAAATGAATTTGTTCGATTGTACTTGTTGTTTTTTCTTCAATTACAATTTTATCCGGAGGCAAACCAATTTTTTCCAGATAAACTTTTCCTACCCTGGCTTCTGAACTTTCATTAGGAGCATTGCTACCTGTTAAAACTATTACATCTGAGTATTTTTTATTGATCAATTCAAATCCTTTTTTTAATCTAGCTTCGTAGATTGGACTCGGAATATCCCCTCTCCAAACAGCAGCACCCAGAATTATTACTGCATCAAATTTTTCGTCTCTTAAGAAATAATACTCATCACCTGTTTTTGAGATTAAGAAAATTTTTATGAAAGAAAAGATGATTACTACACCAAAACTAAAAACTGAAAAGAGTAAAATTTTCGGAAGAAGTATTTTCTTCACATTAAAGGTTCTGAGAAGAAGGAAGAAAAGGCTCCCGGTCTTTACTAAATAAAACATTAGCCATAAAAGTACACCAACTATTTTTTCAAATTTATATTCGTCGATTTCTAACATACTCAGAACATAAAAATCCTTTGATAGAAGGAGACTGATAACGACAAGAAGTAAAATTGAAAGAAACAATAAATTCAAAAAGATTTGAATATCCAGAAGCTTTAATTTTTTGATTCTGAAGAGGTTATAAACTAAGATCAGACTGATGCTTAAACTGGTAATTAAATTCAATACATTACCTGTATATGAAAAGTCTATTGATTCTAGAGGTAGATTATGAATTCTGTATTTTACATATACTAAAAAGACGAACGATGCTAATTCGCCAATGATAGAAATAATCAAGAAGGAAAATTTTTTGATCGTAGCTGCGTTTATCATTTTCTTTTTCGGGTTGGTTTGATGATTAATTGCGGGATTTTTTCTTCTGGATCAATTACGACTCTATTTTCAATCTCAAAAATTTCTTCAATTATATCTTCTTTCAATATCTCATCGATGGAACCATCATAATGAATCGTTCCATTTTTCAATAGAATGATTCTATCTGCATAAAAAGAAGCAAGATTTATATCATGAGATACAGCTATAATTGACTTGCCACTTTTTTTCAAAGACTTCAATAATTCAAAAATCTGAATTTGATGTTTCACATCAAGATGTGTATTTGGTTCATCTAGTAGAATTACTTCAGAGTCTTGAACTATTGCTCTGGCAATTATAACCTTTTGCAATTCACCACCACTTATTTCGCTAATTTTCTTCTTTGCCAGGTGAGAAAGATTGAGTTCTTCAAGAACAAGCTCAACTTTCTCTATATCACTCTCATGTTCGAACCCCAATAGACTAAAATTAAGACTTCTACCCATTAAAACTGTTTCAAAAACTGTGTAAGGATAAATCGAAAAAAATTTTTGTGGTACATAACTAATCTTTTTATAAAATTCTTTTGTTGAGATTCTATTGTAAGGTATCCCTCGCAAATACAATTGGCCTTGAACGGGTTTTATAAATCGAGCCATTAATTTAATTAATGTAGTCTTTCCAGAGCCATTCGGTCCAAGAATTACAGCGAATTCATTCTCATTGAAAGTTATGTTTATTTTGTTCAAAATATTCTGATTCTGTGAAGTATATGAAAAAGTTAGATTCGAAATTTTTATCATATCGTTGATTCTGTTTACTTAAAATTAATAAAAGTTCTGACAATCTATCTATCTTACTCCAGAATTATTACATGTCAAACTTTAATAAGTGCAGCTTCTACGGACAAACTTTTACTTTTTAGCTAATTATATGCTCTCAATTAGTTTTTCCGGATCGGTGATTGGAGCTTTACAGATAAAATTTTCACAAAGATAGATTGTTAATTTATTGTCGATCGGTTTTTTATCAATCAAGTATGAAAAGTTGAAGTTCATATTTGTTGGTTTGTAAAATATTATTTGATTGACATTGAGGTTTTTTATAATCACATTTCTGAAATTATTGAGTTGAGTATTATCCTCTCCACCTATAAGTATTACCTCTCTTGATGGAATCAATATTCGTAATAAAGAGCTTAGAAAATTTCCACCACCAAATGGATATTTCATTATCTCATTTAAATTCTTTCTAATTAATGTCTCTGCAATTTTAATAAACTTCTCATCTTCAAATAATCTACCCAATCTTAACAAAACTTCTATAGCTAATGATGTCGAGGATGGTTTTGAATAATCTTTATTCTCTACAGTTCTGAACGGTAATGATGAATATTCCTTCTGCTGGAACACACAATCTAAATTCGAATCAAAAAAGCATTCTATCGCTTTATCAGCCCAATATCTTGCTTCTTCAATATACTTTAAATCAAGAGAAACTTCATAGAATTCGATTAAAGCATTAATATAACTGAAGTAATCTTCGGCATATCCTTCAATTTCTTTCTCATCATCGATTAGTGAATGATATAATAAATCATCTTGAATTAGTTTTGTTCTTATCACCTCATAAATTTCTAATGCGGTCCGAAAAATATTCTCGTCTTCCGTTGCTCGGTAAGCATAGATAAGTGCATCGATCAAAAGTGAGTTCAAATCAGTAAGCATCTTATTATCTTTTTGTGGTCGTACTCTTTTTGATCGTTCCTCGAATAGAAATTTTCTAATAAACTCAAGTTCGTTAATTAAAATTGGATTATTGAGATCTGGAATTTTTTTAATCGAAAGATTGCCTGAATTTCGTTGCCTCTCGATCAAATTAAATTGATAATATTCGAAGAATAGCTTCTCATCGAACTTCTGTGAAATAGAATGAATTAATTCATCATAATTCCAGAGATAAAATTTTCCCTCTTCACTTTCAGAGTCTGCGTCAAGAGCAGATAAAAATCCTCCACATGAGTTTTTTAATTCATTAATCAAAAAAATATAAGTTTCATACAATTTTGTTCGGAAGAAAAGATTTTCTTTGATTAAAAGAAATTTCGAGAGAACTTTAATCATTTGAGCATTATCATACAACATCTTTTCGAAGTGTGGTATAATCCATTGATTATCCACAGTATACCGGTGCAGTCCACCACCAATGTGATCATAAATACCACCGATCAAGATTCTCGTCAGATTATGCTCAACTATTCGAATAGAGTTGTCTTCTCTGAAAGCCATATAATAGTCGAGCAAAAAATTTAATAGCGAAAACATCGGGAATTTTGACCCACTACCCCAACCACCATATGTCCAGTCGTAATTTTCAACAATGGTTTGATACATATTTTTCAGTTTTTCATCATCAGGTTCACCCGGCTTCTCGGATTGAATAAATATTTTTCGCATAAACTCATTAACATTTTCTTTAACACTTTTTAATTCATCTTTTCTATTCTTATAAATATTAAGAATAGACAATAACAAATCCTTGAAAGACGGTTTTCCAAATTTTGGTTCAGAGGGAAAATAAGTACCACCAAAAAATGGAGTCTTATCAGGCAACAAAAAAACATTCAATGGCCAACCACCACTACCAGTTGTTGCTTGAACAAAACTCATATAAAAATTATCAATATCAGGATATTCTTCCCTATCAACCTTAATTGAAACAAAATTCTCATTTAAAATTTTTGCAATCTCCTCGTTATCGAAACTCTCTCTTTCCATCACATGACACCAGTGACAAGAGCTATAACCAATGCTCAAAAATATTGGCATGTCTTTCTCATTTGCTAATTGAAAAGCTAAATCACACCATGGATACCAATTAATTGGATTATATGCGTGTTGTTTGAGATATAAGCTTTTCTCGTTAATTAACCTATTTGGAATTCGACCACTCATATTACTCCACGATTTTTATGAAATTAAATAAAATGTACTTCGATAGATAGTCAAAAAAATAGTGATGATCCTGAACGATCAGAATTTTCAGAATTTAAGAGTTAAGTTTAATCATCATACAATCTAAACTTGATTGATTAGAATAATAGAATTATATTTGCATCGGATTTGAACAAAATTGTTCTCAAGATTCTGTAATGCGGGAATAGCTCAGCTGGTAGAGCGTCACCTTGCCAAGGTGAATGTCGCGGGTTCGAGTCCCGTTTCCCGCTCATCTTAAATCCCGATGAAACAATCATCGGGATTTTTAGTTTTATGGAATGAATTGAAATTATGGCGCGGTACCCAAGTGGCTAAGGGAGAGGTCTGCAAAACCTTTATTCGCCGGTTCGAATCCGGCCCGCGCCTCAAAAAAAATAAAAAAGGGATAATCTAATTCAATTATCCCTTTTTTTATATCTGAATAAATGCTGCTACAATCTCAAATCAATATCTTAATATTGCTCCAATTCTCTGATAATCTTTTAACTTTCCATCCTCATAAAAATATACTTTACCTTTTTGTGTAAAAACAAGCTCAATCGTCTCATCCACAAGATCCTCGACAACATATGTATCATTCACTTCTTCTACAAAGACTGGTTGATTGCCTTCAAATCTCGCTGGTTGACAATAATTTTCCTCTACAAGTAAAGTTTCAACTCTACCTTGTGATGCTAAATTCCATACATCTAAAAGACCGTAGGCTCCCTTCTTATAACCGAAACTTTCAACAAATTCTTTAAACAATTTTTCTCGTTGTTCGCTTAAATATTTTGTAATTATTTCGTGCGCCTTCTTACCAAGGGTAATTAAATCTTGAATGTTATAACTACCTTCAATCTTACCGATTAATCCTTTACAATTATTCACTTCTTCGAATAGTGAATTAATCTTATTCACTCCTGAAATAATTAAATTTGAGCCCTCTGGTGTATTCTTCTTAAATCTTTTGTATGATTCTCTAACATATTGGCGTAATCTTTCAATCTGAGCCGATTCAAATCCCCATGTCCCCTGCTCATATTCCAGTTCAACAACATCTTTTATAGAAAAAGGAAAATCTTCCGATTCAATTGGTTCAAGAATTTTATTAAATCCGTAAAATAAATTCGTTTCACCTTCATTCAGATTCAATAGAAAATATTCCAGAGATCTATTGTACTGCTTAATTAAAAATTTAGTCAGGAAGGTATCATCCACAACTGTTAAGGCTGGAACTGAAAAAGGAAACTTTATATAAAACCCTCTCTCTTCGTTCACAAAGATTCCCAGACCTTCACTCAACCGGAAAAAATCTATCTCTTCTATCACAACATTTACTTTATTCAGTAAATTTTCTGCCTCTTTTTTATCGACTTTACTTTTCAATTTCTCTTCAAGCTCGTTGATGAGATTCTTGAGCAATAATTTTTCTTTTGCCGCATCGACCGTAATCCTTGTAGTAGGCAATAAAATTGTGATTGATGGATAAATACGATCTTTCTGAAGAGTGAGAATTTGATCTTTAAGCATGCTCTAATCCTCCTTTTATTAACAATAAGGATTCTTTCCCGTAGTACATTGAGAAAGAATCCTTTAGAAAAAATAACTAAGAATTCTTGTTTTGAAAATCTTTCATGAATTCTACGAGTACCCTCGTCCCTTCAACAGGAAAAGCATTATAAACAGATGCTCTTAAACCACCAACCGATCTGTGTCCTTTCAATCCAACAAGTCCTTGTTCAGTTGCTTCTTTTACAAATTTCTTTTCTAACTCTTCATTTGGCAGTCTAAATGTAATATTCATTTTTGATCTACTATCCTTTGCTGCGTGTCCTCTGTAAAATCCATTTGAATTATCAATTGCATCATAAATCATTTTCGCTTTCTCATCATTAATCTTAGAAATAGCTTCGAGCCCACCCAACTTTAGAAGCCATTTCGCAACAAGTCCTATAATATAAATACCAAAAACTGGCGGAGTATTGTAAAGCGAATTATTTTCAGCATGAATTTTGTAGTTTAACATTGTGTGTAAAGAATCCTGTGACCTTTCCAGAAGATCTTCTCTTATTATAACTATTGTCACACCTGCTGGTCCAAGATTTTTTTGTGCTCCTGCATAAATTAAACCAAATTTTGTTATATCGAAAGGATACGAAAAAATGTCGGAACTCATATCGCATACCAGTGGTACATCTCCAACTTCTGGAATATAATGCCATTCGGTACCATAAATTGTATTATTTGATGTGTAATGAACATAAGCTGCATCAGAGTCTAATTTTAATTCTTCTTGTTTCGGGATTCTTTTGAAGTTTTCTTCTTCGGTGGATGCTGCAATATTTACAGTTCCAACTCTCTTCGCTTCTTTTACAGCTTTTTTACTCCATGAACCAGTTACAATGTAATCGGCTTTATTTTTTGGTGGCATAAGATTGAGTGGAACCATTGAAAATTGTAGACTTGCACCACCACCCAGGAATAATATCTTATAATTCGACGGTATGCTAGCAAGTTTTCTCAGATTTTCGATTGTTTCGTTTAAAATATTTTCAAAAGTTGATGAACGGTGACTTATCTCAAGTATTGACATTCCAACATCTGGTAATGATAGAAGATTTTCTTGAACCTCTTTTAATACGGGTTCAGGAAGTACTGCAGGACCAGGATTGAAATTATATACGCGATTTGTCATGTTAACCTCTGTATTTTTTTAGATTAAATGTATCAAAAGGCCATCTCTTAGTTTTGGCTCGAACCAGGTTGATTTTGGTGGCATTATTTCGCCAGAATCAGAAATATTCATTAAATCATCTACGGTGACAGGATACATCGAAAAGGCGACACTTGCTTTCCCTGAATTTACCAATTTCTCAAGTTCATCTGTACCACGAATTCCACCAATAAAATCGATGTTCTTACTTGTCCTCGGATCTTCAATACCAAGAACGGGCTGGAGTAAATAGTTTTGTAAAATACTCACATCTAGATTTTCACCATAAGAATTACCGGGTTTTACATTTGCGTTGGGTGTGAGTAAAAACCAATTCCCATCAAAATACATGCAAATATTTCTTCGCTCTTTCGGAGTTGCATAATCAATAATTTCGATATTGAAATTCATTTTTACTCTTTCAAGAAATTCTTCTTTTGTAAGTCCGTTTAAATTGAATACAATCCTATTATATGGTAAAATTTTTAATTCCGACGCTGGAAATAGAACGGCCAGAAAATAATTGTATTCTTCCTTTCCAGTGTGAGATGGATTTTGTTCTTTCTTTATCGCTCTAACTCTCGATGCACTTGCAGCACGATGATGCCCATCAGCAATATAAATTTTTTCAACTTTAGCGATCTCATCAATTATTAATTGATTATATTCTTCCGGAATAATCCAGATACGATGCTGGACTAAATCTTTTGCTATAAAATCATAAATTGGCGCAATTTCCATTCTAATCTTTTTAACTAATTCATTAATTGATTCCACATCTCGATATGTAAGGAATACCGGACCAGTCTGCGCTGAAGTAGTTAGAATATGATTTGTTCTATCGTCTTCTTTTTCTTTTCTTGTTTTTTCATGTTTCAGAATGATATTATTATCATAATCATCAACTGAAAATGTTGCAGCAATTCCAGTTTGAGCTCTTCCATCCATTATCAATTGATATAAATAAAACCTTTCACTTTGATCTTGCACCAATGGTGCTTTCTGAGTGATTAATTCTAAATTCTTTTTTGCGAGTTCATAAACTTCCTGCGAATACGGGTTCACACTAGCGGGTAATTCAATTTCGGATCTTGTGACTCGTAGAAAAGATATTGGATTTCCTTCTGCGAGTTCAAAAGCCTCTTCTCTGCTAATAACATCATATGGGACACTTGCAACAAGATGAGCAACATTTCTTTCCGGACGAAGTGCTTTGAATGGTTTTATTTTTGCCATGTTTCTCCTATAAATTTTAATTTCTTTACAAAATTCGGAAAATTTCTGATTATATACTATAAGTTTAGACTTGGAGTCTCTTTCTAGTAATTTAAACTGATTAGTTATCATTCCATTTTTTAATCTAATTACAACTGCATATTCAACTTTCCTAATTTCGATAATACTCCAAGCTAAGATTATGGGTAGTTTTGAATGAACATTCGAAAAATTTAAGTTATTGAAATAAAAAATTGAAGGAATGTTTGTTTAACTAATTGTTTAGTAATAATTCTAAAGAAGGATTCATTTAGATTTGATCGGGATTGATACTTATTAGAGCGGGCGACGGGATTCGAACCCGCGACCCTCAGCTTGGGAAGCTGATGCTCTACCAACTGAGCTACACCCGCATTTCAATCAACCAAAATTACTGAGCAATTTTATCAAAAATTTATTTCACAAACAATTGTATTTTTAATAAATTCATAAATCAGATTTTAAGACTTTATAACCGAAAAATGAAATCTCTACCTTCATCTCAAGCTTTATTATCTTTCAAGAAAGGTTTTATTAATTCAATTGGTATTGGAAATATGGTGGTAGAATTCTTTTCACTTGCAACCTCGCTGAGTGTTTGAAGAAATCTCAATTGTACAGCTACAGGATGATTCTCAATTATCTGAGCTGCTTCTTTCAATTTTTGACTTGCCTGAAATTCTCCTTCTGCATGAATAATTTTTGCTCTTCTCTCTCTTTCAGCTTCGGCTTGCCGAGCCATTGCTCTTTGCATTTCTAATGGTAAATCAACATGCTTAATTTCAACATTTGAAACTTTGATTCCCCATGGCTCAGTTTGATGATCAATTATTCGCTGTAACTCCCGATTTATTTTATCTCTTTCGGCAAGTATTTCATCAAGCTGTGATTGTCCCAGAACACTTCTTAATGTGGTTTGCGATAGTTGGGATGTTGCTAATAAATAATCTTCCACTTCGACAATTGCTTTTTCTGCCTGAATCACACGGAAATAAACTACTGCATTCACTTTCAATGAAACATTATCTTTGGTGATAACATCCTGAGGAGGAACATCCATTACAATAGTTCTCAAACTTACTCTTACCATACGATCAACAAGAGGAATTAATAAAATCAAACCTGGACCTTTTGCTCCAATTAATCTTCCAAGTCTGAAGACTACTCCCCTTTCATATTCTCTAAGAATTTTAATTGCACTTGATAAAATCAGAATCACAAAAAATAAAAACGTAAATAAAATTGGAGAAATCATTTTAACCTCCTTAAGTGAGTTTTTTCACTTTTAATTTTAAGTTTTGAACCTCAATGACTACAATTTTGCTGTTAGCCTCAATTGTCTGATTATCCAAAGTAAATGCATTCCATATTTCACCATGGACACTCACCTGTCCTTCTGGATTCAAATCTGTGATTGCATAACCAATCTCACCGATCATTCCTTCCAATCCTGTCTGAGTCTTTTTCTTTTGAGCTTTCAAACCAAGTCCAATAGCAAATGTGAAAAATAAAAATGTAAGAACAGCCAATACAATAATGATTTGATAAGAAACTTTGAAAACCTCGAGTGCTGATTCAGTTCGAATCAGCATAAGCGAACCAATTACGAATGAAATTAATCCACCCATGGTTAGTAATCCATGACTTACTATTTGTGTTTCCAGGATAAATAGAATAATCCCGACAATAATAAGAGCAATTCCAGCAAAATTAACTGGTAATGTATGTAAAGCATAAAAAGCCAGAATTAAAGATATAATACCTATAACTCCCGGGAAAATTGAACCAGGGTTGTATAACTCAAAAAGTAATCCATAAAGTCCAATCATTAAAAGTATATAAGCAATATTTGGATCACTGATTAATCTCATTAATTTTTGTCCAATCGTCATTTCGAATTCAACTATTTCGGCATTTCTTGTGGTTAACACTTTTTCTCCAAAATTACCCGTAACTTTAAATGAATCAATTCTTGTTAATAAATCTTTTAGATCCGATGCAATTAAATCGATTACTTTCAATTTCAGAGCTTCGGTTTCAGTTATGGATAAACTTTTTCTAACAGCATCTTCAGCCCATTTAACATTTCTATTTCTCTTCTCAGAAATTGTCCTGATAAATGCAGCTGCATCATTTGTTGCTTTTTCGATCATAACAGTATCAGTTCTTTCGAGTGATACTGGATGAGCTGCACCAATATTTGTTCCGGGAGTCATTGCAGCAATATGAGCAGCAAGTGTAATAAAAACACCTGCAGATGCAGCCTGTGCCCCTGAAGGCGATACATATACTACAACAGGAATTTTCGATTCGAGTATCTCCGAAACAATTACTCGAGTTGATTTCAATAAACCACCCGGAGTGTTGAGTTTGATAATTACGCATTCAGCATTTTTATCAATTGCTTCTCTAATTCCATCATGAATATATTCAGAGATGGGAGGAGAGATTGCATCGTCTATTGTAAGTACAAAAACCTTTTGCCCATAAGTAGATTGAACAAATAAATAAATAAAGCTCAAAATTTTAATTAAAGTTCTCATGATGATAAATTCCTTGTGATTAAATTATATAAAATAAAATTTTGTTGCAAGTATCAAAGAATGGAGAAACCAAAATCTATTCGAATGAAATTCTTGAAATAGAATTGTTTCAACACGATCTATTATCAGTGAAGTGATAACCCTTACAAAGAATTATAAAACATTTTAATTGTTTTTTGAAAATGAATTCATGGAACAAAGTTAGTTGCACGATTAGTGATCTTAAAACAATCGTGTTGTATTGTGATATGTCCTTACAAAAAATAAATTAATATGTTTTTGAATATGACTAATGTTATTTACTTAACCAATTATTGAGTAGCGAGCACACTATTCTAAAAAATCAGATTATATCTGTCAATTTTTTAAAACAAAAAAGCCTTCTCATTTGATACAGAAGGCTTAGATAGTGGGCCCGGAAGGACTTGAACCTCCGACCCGCTGATTATGAGTCAGCTGCTCTAACCAACTGAGCTACGGGCCCAAATCATATTTTCAAAATTTTCCGATGCAAAAATCATAAAAAGAGAATAAAAAATCAAATCTTTTGTTTGGAATGTGTTCCCACAATCGTTTGATAGTACAAGTTAAATATATAGAATTCTGAAATAATAATTCGTCTGTTTAAAAACATCACAAACTTCTAAATGTGACCTACCCTTTGTATTTTTATTCCTTACCTTTACGATCTGCATCTTGACAGACTTAATAACCTTCTTATTGTCTCTAATCCCTTACAATCAGGACATCTCACTCTGAGTACTGTTACCGTAATTACTCAATTAAAAAACCGGCAAAATCGTTAACTCCGATAATCCATTAAATTAGATTTACTTACATCTATTGTATCAACCGATTTGAGGGACACATACAATTTATTAAATTTTGAAATCAGATTTAGATGTAATGACATTCTTGCTGTTTAATGCAAAGAGTAAGGTAAGAGGTAAAATGCGAAGAATAATATTAACTAATATGAGAAAATTTTTTATTCAGGAATGTATGTACTGATTCGATCAGAGAGAAAAATTATGTACGATAGAATCTTGATAATCTCGTTAAATTTTTTCTTTCATTTAACTCGACTTAAAACTTTTTCGGCAATGTATTTCCCGATTGATAATGAAGCTGTTGCAGCGGGACTTGGTGCATTACAAACATGCAAAACATTTCTATCCTCAACAAAATAAAAATCATCAACCAGATCACCGTTAATATCACAAGCTTGTGCTCGAACTCCGGAACCACCATCAATCAAATCATCTTCCTTTATTTCTGGAATTAACTTTTGTAATGATTCAACAAACAACTTTTTCGAGAAGGATCTCTTAAATTCCTCTAATCCCATCTTATAATATTTTTTCATAACCTGTCTGAATCCTCTCCATCCAAAAATTTCAACGATATCGTATAAATTGATATCCGATTTTTTATATCCTTCTCTTTTAAATGCGAGTACAGCATTTGGACCAGCTTCGACTTTACCATCAATCATTCGTGTGAAATGAACCCCAAGAAATGGAAATTCTGGATCCGGCACCGGATAAATCAAATTCTTCACTATATATTTCTTCTCATCCCTTATTCTGTAATATTCACCACGAAATGGAATTATTCTCAAAGTCAATCCCTTATTGGTCATTCTCGCCAATCTATCAGAAAATAATCCAGCACATGTAACCAAATATTTTGCCTCGTAACTTTTATTCAATGTTATAACACTTACGGAATCATTTTGAAGCTCGATCTTTATTACTTTTTCATTGAACAAAATTTCTCCATCATTTGCTCTAACTTTTTCAAGTAATTTTTCAGCCACAAGTCTAAAATCGATGATTCCTGTATAGGGAACATAAATCCCTGCTATCCCATTAACATGAGGTTCGTATTCTTTAAGTTGTTCACCTGTAAGTTTTTTTATATCAATCAAACCATTCTCAATTCCTCTCTCGTATAATTTGTTTAATGAAATTAACTCTTTCTCTGAGGTTGCAACAATTAACTTTCCGCAGATTTCATATTTGATGTTCTCCTGATCACAAAATTCAATAAGCATTTGATAGCCTGCACGACAATTTTTTGCTTTCAGGCTACCTGGTTTGTAATAAATTCCAGAGTGGATCACTCCACTATTGTGTCCAGTCTGATGTTGTGCCACTGAAGATTCTTTCTCTAATATTAATAACTTTAATCGAGGATTTATTTTTAATAATTGATATGCAGATGCTAAACCTACTATACCTGCTCCAACAACAATTATGTCGTATTTCATTATTTCTCCTCAAAGAAAAAATATTGTGGTAACTCTGAGAAAAACATTCCACTTCTGTCCTTTTCCGAAACAATTGGTTTATCTACTTTCCAGTCTATATTAAGAGTCGGATCATCAAATCTTAAAATTCGTTCCGATTCCTTATTGTAAAAATTACTGCATTTGTAATGAAAAATTGCTTCATCAGATAATACAGAGAAACCATGAGCAAATCCTACAGGTATCCAGATTTGAGTAAAATTTTCTTCCGAAAGAATCTGTGAAAAATATTTTCCATATGTTGGAGAATTAACTCTCAAATCTACAGCTATATCAAGCACCTCACCTTTTATAACAGAACATAATTTCCCCTGTCCAAATGGTTCAATCTGAAAATGCAAACCCCGTATTGTTCCCCTAACTGATTTCGAAAAATTATCCTGAACGAATTCAATATCAAGTCCATGAGATAAAAATTTATTCTGATTGTATGATTCATAGAAATATCCACGCTCATCACCAAAAACTTCAGACTCAATTATTAATAAACCTGGAAATTCTGTTTTATGAATTTTCATTTTCATCAACCTCTCTAAGAACTTTTTCAAGATAATCTCTGTACATAGATTTTGGAATTTGAGTTAGTAAATCTTTGAATTGCTCCTTGGTTATAAAACCCTTGTATAGTGCGATTTCTTCAATACAGGCTACTTTCAGTCCCTGACGATCTTCAATCACACCAAAGAAATTTGATGCTTTAAGTAATGCTTCTGGTGTCCCTGTATCAAGCCATGCAACTCCTCGGCCAATTTTTTCAACTTTCAATTCTCCTCGATTCAAATATTCAACATTAACATCAGTGATTTCCAGCTCGCCTCGCCATGAAGGTTTCAGATTCTTTGCTATCTCGATTACTTTGTTATCATAAACATACAATCCCGGTACAGCATAATTCGATTTTGGACTTTTTGGCTTTTCCTCGATTGAAATCGCTCTACCTGTCTCATCAAATTCAATAACACCATATCTTTCTGGATCACTCACCTGATAACCAAAAATTGTTGCGCCACTTTTTTGTTGAATTGCTTTATAGAAAAAATCAAGTTTACCATAAAAAATATTATCACCAAGAATTAATGAAACTTGATCTTCACCAATGAATTCTTCACCAATTATAAAAGCTTCAGCAATTCCGTTAGGAGCTTTTTGTACAGCATATGAGATAGAAAGTCCAATTTGATTACCAGAATCAAATAATTTCTGATACAAAGGAATGGTATTCTCGTCTGATATTATTAAAATCTCTCTGATCCCAGCAAGCATTAAAACAGAGAGTGGATAATATATCAATGGTTTATCGTAAATCATTGCGAGTTGTTTTGAATAGACTTTTGTGATCGGATAAAGTCTCGACCCTGACCCTCCAGCTAAGATAATACCTTTCATGAATCATTCCTTTTTTTGTTGAACAAACTTGACAAAAATAAGTATTAAGTCTTTCGATTGAAAGATTAAATGAGTAAAGAAAAACTTATTGATTTGTATCATAAAAACCAGATCGAAGATTTACTTAGCCTTTTAGACTATTAATTAATATATATTGTGTTTACCTAGGCTCAAAGTAGATTAAAATACAAATGTATTAATTCAACCCATGAATTCATTCATTGAGAAAAGACAACTTCAAATACAGTTAAATTAACCGTTTTAACAGTTTCCAGTTAGAAGCTTCCAGGAATTTTCTATTGCTCACTGAAAATAATTTAATAGAGCAAAGTAAATTTTACCCATTACTTCCTTTGACCAAAACTTTAGAAACATAATTTCTCTTCAATTGAGCTGAATTTCTCTTCAATTGAGCTGAATTTCCCTTCATTTGAGCTGAATTTGAGGACTTTGTGAGGACTTTGTAAGCACTTTGTAAAGAGAATTTTACCTCTTTTATACCCAACAAATCAGAATGTCAAAGAACACTCTCTCTATATATAATGTCTCAATTCGCCCAAAATTTGCCACCCGGAATAAAAAAATTTGTATGTTACTTCTAATAGACCGGTAAATCGGTTAGCTATTTTTTTCTAATTGTATTATGTTCCCATGATTGAAATCATAAGGAACTGATTGATTCTTAGTCTCTTGAAACGCTGGTAATGACTGCTATCGTAGATACCATACAAAGATTAATTTAACCAATGAATTCATTCATGGAGAGAAGACAATCTCAAACACACTTAAACTAATCGTTTCAATGATCTTCAATAAAAACTTTCCACAAATCTTTTTCACATTCTGAAATGTTTTATGCTATAGAATGATATTTATAAAAATTTCTGATGTGATTTGACAACTAATTTAATGACCTGCGATTCCTGACATTTCTACTGAAAATCTATTTTTCGTTCACATATAGAGAAAATCATAGATTTTCATTAAACTATCTTAGGGAGAAAATCCATTAATTTACAACTCTTCGTCAGTAGAAGAAGTTAAGAATTATACCATCCCGAATAATACAAATCCACTTAATTGACGACTAAGAATATAAAATTTGAAAATTTTTATGCAATCCTATTTTTTAAGTAACCAGTAAAAATTGAGTTGGTTATTATTGATAAAGTGGTATCATGTATCGGATAATTATGGATATCAGATGAAGTGAGGTGAGCAAAATAATTATTTATTTTATTGTAAAATTGCGGAGAGGGAGGGATTCGAACCCTCGGTACCGGTTTACCCAGTACGGCGGTTTAGCAAACCGCTGCCTTCAGCCACTCGGCCACCTCTCCAGTATTCTTGAACAATCTCTAAAGAACTCGTTTATTCCAAAAATATATGCAAAAATAAAACTTTCATCTACTTTAGCAAAAAGTAATTCACTATTTCAAATCAAGATGATAACAATTCCATAAAACATATAGAATTTTTATTTGCAAAATAATAAGTAATTTTCACACCTCAACAAATTTCATTTAGGATCAATAAGTGTCTACAAAACTCACTTTTGTTCAATCATCACCATAGTTATGATTTGGTTAAAATATTCCTGAATCTTCTCACAACTTAATCTATTTTTTCCTGCTTTTATTGACATTTCAATCATTAATAAAAAAACAAAAAAATTAAATTTAAAAACTAATTGAGCATCCTTTGAGTGAATGTGAAATGTTTGTGAAATATACTTTATCAGGTTATGATAAGACTTTGTCATTAGTTGAATATGAATTAAAAACTCTTCAGGGGATAACAACCAAAATTTTTCGAAGCGGAACGATGCTTCGTTTTAAGATATTGAGTTCTTAACTGTTTTTTCACATTCAGTAAAACTTATCCTCTCAATTTATCGAGCAAATCATTTAGAGTCTTTGCTTCTTTTTGGGAGAGATTACTCATAAATTCATCCATCTCATTATCCGTCATATCAATCTTTTTCAGTAATTCTAAGCCCTTTTTCGTGATTACTACATCAACTTTTCTTCTGTCGGATTCACAAATTCTTCTTTCCACTAAATCCTTTTGCAAGAGTCGATCTACAAGACGAGATGTATCTGACATCTTATCAAGCATCCTTTCCTTCAATATGGAGATGCTTACAGGTGAAGGGTATTGACCTCTTAGAATTCTTAAGAGATTGAATTGTTGGGGAGTTAAATCGAATCGAGATAGAATGGACTCGATTTTAGTGAGAAGCCAGCCGTGAGTATAGAGGATATTCACGGCCAGCTTATGATACTCATTCCTGAATGCTTTTTGTTTAATTTCGTCTTCTAATCGCATTATGATTGTTTTAGAAGTTGAACATTAATCTTAAGTTTTACTATCTTATCGACTACAGCTCCACCTAATTCAGTCAAAGCATTCCATTTCAAACCATAATCGAATCTATTCAGTTGACCTGTTACCTGAAATCCAGCTTTGGTATTACCCCACGGGTCTTTTACTGTACCATTATAAACTACATCTAATGTTATTTCCTTGGTGACATCTCGAATTGTTAAATCACCTTTGAGTGCATATTTATTTTTACCAACTTTTTTGAATGATTTACTAACAAATTTCATTTCAGGAAATTTTTCTGAATTGAAGAAATCGTCGGATCGCAGGTGCTCATCCCTTCTTTCGTTATCAGTGAATATGCTTGCTGTTTTGGCAGTAAACTCAATCTTTGCATCAGAAAAATCGTCTTTTGTGGCAACGACTTTTGTGTCAAATTCTTTAAAATATCCCTCTACTTCTGTTATTAGAAGGTGAGTAACCGAAAAACCAATCTTGGAATGATTTTTATCAATTACCCAGACAGTTTCTTTGCTCTGGGCGAATACAACCGCGCCAAACAGTAACAGGAAGAATAAAGATTTTAATGATTTCATTTGAGTTCTCCTTTCTTTGTTTTTGATAGTGATAAATATTTTGATCAACTAGACTTAATATATGTTATAACATTTAATGTTGCAACACATAATTTAATGCACTGGAATGAGAGGTGATAAGGAGACACTATGGTTAAGTACTTGAGTCTAAAAAATTTGAGATTGTTATCGTGTTAATTTGATAGTAACTCATGATTTCAATATGGGAACATCATTCAACCTGAAAAAAACACTAATCAATTCATCGGTCTACCTGCTTCTCATCGAAATATTGAAATATGATTAGCAGGAAAACCGTGAAACGTTTCCGGGATTGTTTTTTCCTTGTCACCATTGAATAAATTCATGGGTTACAAAATTTCACTTTCCTTCTATTATAGTGAACAAACTAACTCTCCTTCAAAATAATCGAAGAATAATCAATGATTTTAATCATATGGGATTAGAGGGTACTTAAATAAATTATATGTTTAATTCAATGCACTTTAAAAAAATGAATACTACTACAATCTGTCCTTCACATTACTATAATATCTTATTTCAAATTTTCTCTGTTTACCATTTGTGTGTATTGTGAATGAACCCCTTATCAGACCAGAGACTTTGGGAATAAAAATCCCCTGTATTGTCGCAAATTCCCCCGGTTTTAATTCATATTTATCGATTTTAAGAACTAAATTCTCGTCTGGATTTTCAATTTTCAATATCTTTATTGGTTTATCACTTCGATTAATAATTTGAACAAAACTTTGCTTTTCAACTCCAACAACTGCATTATCGAAAACCATATAAATAGGAACTATTTCCAGTTCGACTTTAACAGTTGCTTGTAATTTCAAGGTATGAATAGGAACTGGATTATTCTTCTCATACACATAGATAAGTTTCTCCTGAAAGCCAGTAAATCCCTCGCTATTGAATTCAGCCGTAATTTTAGCAATTTCATTCGGTTTGAGTGTCTTCTTTGAAATTAATGTTGCAGTACATCCACAGGAACTTTCAACTTTCTCGATTACTAAAGTTTTTTTACTCAAATTCTTCAATTCAAAAGTATGTTTAACCACTTCTCCTCTTGAGATAACCCCAAAATTATAAATATCTCCATTTAGAGCTTTCAATTGAGATTGTGCATTTAGAGTATAAGTTATAATGAAGAAAATAATTACTATTCTTTTCATATATTCACCAAAAATTTTTTGATTTTATTTTATTTATTTTAATCTGGTTCCAAATTAATAAATGCACTGACATATGAAAAAAAATTCGAACTTGCATTTTGGAACATGTAGCTGGAAATACGATTCGTGGCGAGGAATAATTTATCCACCAACGGGTAAATTCAATTATCTGAAAGAATACTCAAAGCATTTCGATACAGTCGAGATTGATCAGTGGTTCTGGTCACTTTTCGGAGAAAAGGTAAAATTACCCTCGCATAAAGATGTAGTTGATTATACCGATTCTGTTCATGAAGATTTTAAGTTTACGATAAAAGTACCGAATAGTATAACTTTAACACATCATTATAAAAAAACTAAAAACGACAGTTTAACCCCAAATTTGTTCTTCCTCTCACCAGAACTGTTTTCAGAATTTTGTGATTCTATTAAGTATATGCATCGAAAGATTGGTATGCTCATGTTTCAGTTCGAATATCTGAACAAGCAAAAAATTTCTTCTCTACAGGAATTTTTAAGAAAACTTGAACAATTTTTATATAATGTGAATCGCGATCTACCTATTGGAATTGAAATTAGAAATCCAAACTATTTAACCTCTGAATTTTTCGATTTCTTGAATACTCACAATGTTTATTTCGTCTTCCTTCAAGGGTATTACATGCCACCAATCTGGGAGATTTATAATAAATTTTCGTCTAAAATAATTGGAAAAACGGTAATTAGGTTACATGGTCCAAATAGAGAAGAAATTGAACGGGAAACAAGTGGTAATTGGAATCAAATAATTTTTCCTAAAGATTCAGAGTTGAAACAAATAATTGAAGTTCTTCGAGACCTTGATAAAAAGAAAATAGATACTTATATAAATGTCAATAATCATTACGAAGGAAGTGCTCCATTAACTATTCAAAAAATTAAAGAAAATCTTTGAACTTTAGATTTAATGATTAAATTTTCTATAATTTTGTAAAGTAAAAATTATGATTGTTTTTATGTACTTATTGAATACATTAATTTAGGAGGAGATATGGCCTTTTTAATTTTCTTTACACTTTTTGTTTTCTCACTGATTGTTTTCATAAAATCAAAAAAACTTTACAACAATCCATTTGCAAAATATTCACCTATTGGGGTAGCTATTTTTGGTCTTCTATCACTTATTCAATGCTTTACAGTAATTCCGGCAGGACATGTTGGAGTTGTGGATTTCTTCGGAGTTGTTTCGGATAATACCCTCAAATCCGGAATCAATTTAGTTAATCCATTAGCAAGGGTTATTAAATTTTCAGTGAAAACTCAGGAAATTAAGGAAGATATGGATGTTCCATCTAAAGAAGGTCTAACTGTTGGATTGGAAATCTCCTGCCTGTTTCATTTAAATCCAGATAAAGCTTCATTAGTATATAAAACGATTGGTGAAAATTATGCTCAGATAATTCTAATTCCAAACTTTAGGTCAGTGTGTCGTGGTGTGACAGCCAGTTACGAAGCAAAAGCACTTTACACATCTGAGCGAGAGCAATTAGCACAGATAATTAAAGATGAATTGCAAAAAAATGTCGGTCCAAGAGGAATAACTATTGAAGCCACACCATTAAGAAAAGTTGTTTTACCCGAAGGTCTATCTAAAGCAATCGAAGCAAAGCTACAGGCTGAGCAAGAAAGTCAGCGAATGCAATTCATACTACAGAAAGAAGAACAGGAGGCTCAAAGAAAACGCATAGAAGCAAAAGGAATTGCGGATTTTCAGGATATTGTCACCAGAGGGATAAGCGAACCTTTATTGAGATGGAAAGGTATTGAAGCAACTGAAAAATTAGCTTCATCTCCGAACTCCAAGATTGTCATTATTGGGGCAGGAAAAGACGGTCTACCAATAATTCTGGATACAAAGTAATCTTGCAATGAAGAATTTCTTTGAAAAATATTCCGGAAGATTTTTAGCCGTTCTTGCAATTTTAATTTTTTCAATATTTGTTATCCAGTATGGATTTTACATCAGTGAAGAATTAAACAATACATTAAACTATTTCAATATCATAGCATTTTTACTTTTTATTTTCTATCAAATTGGAAGGATAGTCTATTCACCCGATAAGAGTGAATACTTAAAATCAAGATGGTTCGATTTAATAATTTTGCTACTGATTATAATTCACACTATTTTTTTCTTGCTCTTCCCAAAAACATTTAAATCTTTAGCTCGTGTTTTCAATGTTGTCGATTTAAATTTGTTCTATATAATTGTTATTCAAGTCTATATTCTCACTTCTCTCGTCGTAAAAGCTGTGAGATTAAGTCACATTATTGCTGAATACAGAATTCAACCTGCAAAGTTATTTCTTATTAGCTTTCTGTTACTGATTATATTTGGTACAGGATTATTGATGCTTCCAAAGGCGACGGTAGAGGGAGAATTCTCCTTTATTGATGCATTGTTCACTTCCACGAGTGCTGTTTGTGTAACTGGACTTACTGTAGTTGATACAGCAACTCATTTTACAAGATTTGGGCAACTGGTGATACTCGCATTAATCCAGATTGGTGGATTGGGTGTGATGACCCTAACTACTTTCTTCGCACTATTCTTTGCCGGTGGATTGGGTATAAAAGAGAGAGTATTAATAGGTGACCTCATTGAGGAAGAAAAACTTGGTAAAATAAAATTTACTCTAATTCAAATAATCTTGACAACATTTATCTTAGAAGGAATTGGTGCGATCTTGATATTTCATAGTATCAACGACTTAAATATGCCATTTGGAGAAAAAGTTTATCATTCTGTTTTTCATTCGATATCTGCTTTTTGCAATGCTGGGTTTTCTACTTTTTCTGAGAATTTAATGTTTGAAGGTATCAGGTATAATTATCTTACAGTCGGAACAATTGGTATCTTAATAATCCTTGGCGGATTAGGATTCCACACCATTTCTAATCTTTTCAGTTTGTTTACTCTCATCTCAAGAAAAAATAGACCTAAAACCAGATTGCTTTCATCACAAACCAAGATTGTTCTAATAACAACAGCTTTTTTAATCTTGATTGGTGCCCTTTTAACTTTTTATCTTGAATCCGACAATACGATGAAGAATTTAACTGTTGACCAGAAAATTCTTGCCTCTATATTTCAGTCAATCACTACAAGAACTGCTGGATTTAATACGATTGCTATGAATGAAATCTTACTACCCACAGCTTTAGTATTTATTCTTTTAATGTTCATTGGTGCTTCACCAGGAGGGACTGGTGGAGGAATCAAAACGACGACTATGTTTATTAGTTTTATTGCATTAAACGATTTTATAAGAGGTAAAAAAAAGCTGGAGATTTTCAAAAGACATATTCCAGATGAAATCATTCATCGAGTTTTCATCAAAATTGTATTCTCTCTATCTTTAATTTTTATTTCCACAGTTATTCTAACGATTACAGAAAATTTTGAACTAATCGACTTAATTTTTGAGCAGTTCTCAGCTTTCGGAACCGTTGGTTTATCTAAAGGAATTACACCTTACTTGAGTTCTACAGGAAAACTGATAATAATTTGTTTAATGTATATTGGTAGAGTTGGTCCAGTTACATTATTAACTTCATTCTCAAAAGAAGAAGCTCATATTAGATATGATTATCCATCAGAATATATTTCAACAGTATAAGGAGAAATAAAAGTGGCAAGAAAAATTGCAATAATTGGTCTGGGCGATTTTGGAATGAATTTAGCAAAACATCTCTCTGATAAAGGCGCTGAAGTCCTTGCCATTGACAGTGATTTTGATAAAGTTGAAGAAATTAAAGATATAGTATCTGTAGCTGTTCGATTAGATGCGACAGATGAAAAAGCACTCAAAGCTCAGGGAATTCAAGATATGGATGCTGTCGTTATTTCTATTGGACAGGAATTTGAAAGCACAATTCTGACAGTAATGAATCTACTAAATTTAGGGGTTAAGAAAATAGTCGCTCGTGCAACGACACCAATTCATAAAATCATTCTTGAAAAAGTTGGTGTTCATCACATTATATCTCCTGAAGAAGAAGTGGCTGACAAATTAGCAAGTACCCTATTCTATGAAGATGTTATTGAATGGATTAAACTTGGGAATGAATACACAATTGCTTACCTCCCCACTCCAGAAATATTCGTTGGTAAGTCTCTTCAGGAATTAGATCTGAGAACTAAATATAATGTCAATTTGATTACCATAAAACGAATCACAAAAACAATTAACAAAACAACTAAACAGGAAGAAATTCGCGAGCATATCATCGGTGTTCCAGGTCCTGGAACCGTTATAGAACCTGACGACATCTTAATTTTATTTGGGCGGGAAAAGGATATTTCTAAATTGACTTGAACGAAACGATATACTGTGATATTGAATCCTTTGCTTCTTCATTTAAATCCTTCGATAGATTCATAAACAATTTAGCATAAGTTCCTTACAAAAACATAAAATGAATAAAATTCTGGTTCTTAATTATCGATTAACAATTAAAGTAACAGAATTTTAAGATGTCCTTTTTAAAGTATCCATTGAGGCAATTAATTGGATGCTATTGGAGCTTTTCCCCATGAATGAATTCGTGGGTGAAGTCGTTTCAATTACTTATCCTGTTTTCCTATAGTGGAACTCTGCATCAAAATCGGAAGGAACAAAACTTAACCTATGATTTGAATCATAGGTAAAATGAAATACACACAAAACCTTAACCGATTTATCGGTGTAAAATTATCGTCAATGAATCTAGAAACATAAATAATCGAATCAGCCTGGAACGATCAATCGCGTACACGAAATTATCTTTGATTTATTATGAATTATACATGGACTAATGTATGGCGATATGTAGTTACAAAATATTGCACAATTTTTTTCGTTTATTAGAAATGGCCCTTTTAGATATTTTTTTTGTGTGGTGATATGATCTTACAAGTATGATTATTTTTTTATTGATTTATTATAAAATTCTTTTAATAATATAGTCATCAGTATCACCTTAAAATATTTCAAAGATTGATACAGTTTCCTTGAATACTCAAGTCTAAAAAAATATTTAACTAATCCTGATTGATCGAAAATGCCCATTAAAATTTCCCTCTAAACAAAATAAAAAATCCCGAGAAGCTATTCAACCTCTCAGGATCCAATACCATCTGAATGAGAAATATTTTTATTTAATCGAAACTCTCTCTGCAACCTTTATACGATTCTCTAATTCTCGAATTTTAGTTTCTAATTCTTCAACATTACCAGTCTTTCTACGCTCTTTAATTTCTTCTTTTAATAATCTGAGTTTTTCACTATCTTCTCTCACATTAATTTCACTGGAGCTTTGAATTGAATCACTAACAATAGTTACCCTATTCTTAAATACCATCAAGAAACCACTACTAGAAGCGTAGAAAAATTTGTTGCCATGTTCATCTTCAAATTTAATTTCACCAATAGTCAAATTACTGATAATCGGTGCGTGATTGAATAAAATTTGAAAACTGCCGAGTTCACCAGGCACGGTAATTGATTTCACATTACCCGAGAAAACTATCTTTGCCGGTGTTACAATTTCCAGATAGAGTAATTTATCACTCACTTTGTAACCTCTTAGCCTGTTCAATGGCTTCTTCTATTGTTCCAACCATATAAAAAGCTGCTTCGGGTAAATCATCATACTCACCTTCAATAATTCCTTTGAAGCCTTTTATTGTATCTTCAAGCTTAACATATTTCCCTGGTCTACCAGTGAATTGCTCTGCGACATGGAATGGTTGGGATAAGAATTTTTGAATCTTTCTTGCTCGCTGAACAATTATTTTGTCTTCATCGGACAGTTCATCAATTCCAAGTATGTTGATAATATCCTGTAAATCTTTATATGTCTGTAAAATTTCTTTAACTCGCTTTGCAACATAATAATGTTCTTCACCTACAACCGATGGCTCAAGAATTCTTGAAGTAGAATCGAGTGGGTCTACTGCAGGATAAATTCCAAGTTCTGCAATTTGTCGGCTAAGAACTGTTGTTGCATCAAGGTGCGAGAATGCCGATGCCGGAGCTGGATCTGTCAAGTCGTCAGCAGGAACATAAATTGCTTGAACTGATGTAATGGAACCTCTCTTTGTGGAAACGATTCTCTCCTGTAATTCACCCATCTCAGTTCCAAGTGTCGGCTGATAACCTACTGCCGAGGGCATTCTTCCCAACAAAGCACTTACTTCACTTCCAGCTTGAATAAATCTGAAAATATTATCAATGAACAGAAGAACATCTTTTCCTTCTTCATCCCTGAAATATTCTGCGATCGTTAATCCAGTCAAACCAACTCTCTGTCTTGCTCCCGGTGGTTCGTTCATCTGACCAAATACAAGGGCAGTTTTACTCAAAACACCGGATTCCTTCATCTCAAGCCACAAATCATTTCCTTCACGAGTTCTCTCACCTACACCTGCGAAAACTGAATAACCACCATGATATTTAGCAATGTTATGAATTAGTTCCATAATAACAACTGTCTTGCCAACACCTGCACCACCAAACAAACCAGTCTTTCCACCTTTTGAATATGGTTCAAGCAAATCAATAACTTTAATTCCTGTTTCAAACATTTCTCGTTTTGTACTTAACTCTTTGAAATCAACTGGTTCACGATGGATCGGATATTTTTTCTGAGATGGTACAGGACCGAGACCATCGATTGGTTCTCCAACAACATTCAATAATCTGCCAAGAACTTCAGGACCAACAGGTACTTCGATTGGTTTTCCAGTATCGTAAGCATCCATTCCTCTTACTAATCCATCAGTGGAATCCATCGCTACTGTTCTTACTCTGTCTTCACCTAAATGTTGTTGAACTTCACATACCAGAGTTTCTTCTTTTCCCTCAACCGTGACTCTTGGAATTATAACCGCATTCAATATTTGTGGTAATTGACCACCAGAAAAATCGATATCTACAACTGGTCCAATTATTTGAACTATTTTACCTTTGTTCATTTATCTCCTCATTTAAGTTTTTGTATCTTAAAATTGATTGCAAAGTTAAAAAATTGCTATGTCCTGACAAAAATTTGGATAACTCAATAAATTTAAAATTATCACTTTAATAGAATCATTTTTCGCGAGATTGTGGAACGATTAGTATTCAAAACATAGAAATAAACTCCACCAGATAGCTCATCCCCACGAAAATCTATCGCAGTTATTCCTGCTTCTACGACACCTGTAAAAATATTTTTTATTTTTCTTCCCAGTACATCGTATAGTTCGAGAGAAACTTCTGTTTTTTCTGGCAGAGTAAAAGTTATAGTGGTAACTGGATTAAATGGATTTGGATAATTTTGATGAAGTTCTACCTTATAAGGAATATATTTATCCCTAATCGAAGAAAGAACAGGAATTGTAAAGTAACCCGTTCCACCAAGTTCGTTATATCTTTTCTTAAATTCTTGCATGTACTGATTAGCAACGAAAACATCTCCAATTATTAGAGTGTTCTCATCATTTATCGTTTCTGCTGATGTTGACCAATTATGAGATCCCGAAATTACATATGGTTGTAGCTCAACCCATGAAGCATCCACTATCGCATACTTATGATGAAAGGTACCTGTCAAATTGTAATCAAATACTTCACCGTAATTTTTTAAGAATAAATATTGTGAGCCAGTATCGTTTACATTTTCTATGATACCTCGTAATTTGACTCCATTATTAACTCTTGATACAATTATATTTGCAATATCACTTCGTGTGAATGTATACAACGAAAAATAAATAGCTGAATCAGCTGTTAATATTGTATTTTTTATTTGATTTGTTGTCTGATCCGAAGGACTAAAATACAGACGAACCTCGCGATTCCCTATATTAAATACATGTGGTGTATTATCAGATTTTTGATTGCCAAATTTTGCAACGGTGGGATTTGGTTCATCTGTACTACTTCCCCACATTTCCTCAAATTCAATTGTGTAAGCTTGTGCTAAATAATAGTCATTAATCTCAATTACATTATTGATCCATGCAGATTCATCTGCAGAAAGATTCCAGCTACCGGTCCATATCCAATCATTCGTGGGATCATTATCGCGTGCATCAAAGATTAAAAACTTGTTATGCATAATTCCGTCGATATTGGGTCGTTTGCTGACCAAGAATCCTGCATTAATTAATTGTTGCATTGAATTCTGAGTTTGTCGCTTATCGTATACAATCCTAACTTTGACACCCCGATTTCGAGCAGCAATCAACGCATTGACTATCGAAGGTTGATTATAAAAACTGTATACACACATATCGATCGAATAAACCGCTGAATTAATTCTTTCAAGTAATTTCTCAGTTAGATTAATGTTACCATTTGCTTCATTCCCGGGAATTGCAACGGAGTGATCGACAGATGAATTGAAGTATATATTTATTTTTGATGATGTACTTCCACTCGATAAAGTTCTTACACTTTCGAGTGGACCCTCACTCGTTCCATGTTCATTGGTGGAATAAACCTTGAAATAATATCCCGTGCCTGGTTGTAATCCACTGATCGTTATTGTATGATATTTGGTAATGGTTGGATCGATGAATGAACCAATTTCAAGATCCGAGGTTAATCCGTATCTAACTTCCGTATTCCCTGGATGCATCGTTTCGAAATAAATTCGAAAGGAATTTTCAGTAATATTCGAAATGACAATTGGTTTGAGTATGAAAGGTTTTAAATCAGTTATGATGTCATAAACATTTCTTGGCAGAATTTGATATGATGTTGCATCATATGGTGGTGCAGATTTAAATGCACCTAATGAACCAATTACATCAAATTTTCCTGTTGGAATAGTTTGACCCACCAGGTTTGTAGTATTAACAATTCTTAAAGCCATTGATCCAGTGGAATCAGTAATGGTATAGTTTGTATTCCCTACCCATGTACCAGTTGCAGAAACTGTAACATTATTAATTCTAACGAGCATACCTTCATATGCTTCGTAACCATTCCAATCCTGAGATTTTATATCATCAATAGTTAAAATCAGAGGTTCAACTGTTTTGCCAGTATCAATTATCTGAAATGAATAGACTGGATCAAATTGTGTCAAACCTCTAAAATGTGTCAATTTACCAGTTACAACGACAGAATCTCCAACTTTCACAGAAGCAGAAAACAAACCACTTCCACGAGCAAAGATTGCAAGACCTGCTGTATTATCCTGAATATATGAAGGGCTATTGAATTCATTTCCAACTGTAACTACTCCAGTAATTGTAAAAATATTTCCCGAATCAACTGGTACTCCAGAAGCATTATTATAACGTAGTTGAGAAATAGGAGTATATACGATCTGTGCAAATAAATTCGTAGTTAAGGCTATAATTATCGAGAAAAAAAGTTTCTTCATCTCATATTACCTTTTCCTTAAAATTAGAAGTGTGGTTATTTCAAATCTGTTGAGAGCATAAATCTCAATATTCTATTATTTCCAGTATCACAGATGTATAATGTTCTATCGAAATAAGCTACCCCTTTTGGGTTCTTAAATAGATTACTTCCACCGAAAGAATGTAACTCATTTCCGAATTGATTAAACTTGAATAAACTGTCTTTTTCACTATCAATGATATAAATATTATTGTTGTTATCAGTTGTTACATCTTCAGGTTTTGCAAATTTTCCAATTCTTAAGAAATCAACTCCAGGATCATCAGGATCGAATTTGCTTACATATCCAACATAATCATTCGTTATGATGTATCGCAACCATTGAACTTTAAAGTTTGTGTTCCCTGTCTGAGTTGTAACTATTTCATAATTTTTCCTCTGAAAAGATGTTATAGAGGAAAGAAAATTTATTGACATCAAACCTGTTCCAGTAGCTTCGAAATTTGGCAGTCGACCAATAAGGGTATCACGAATGCTCCCATCAGAATTCTTTACTTGCTGAAATTCGAGTATTGCATTATCAGGATCGATGAAAGATGTATTATCTGGTCCAACTCTCGTAACAAGATAAGAATTATCATAAAATACGGTTATACCTGTATATCTTCTTTGTTCTTTAGCAAAATCCTGTGAAGTTCTTGGTAGTAAACGAATTAGCCTGGCTTGATTGAAATTATGTTGAATAGAGAATAAATCAATTTTATATAACGCTCCAAAAGATTTTGATTGTCCACTAATCGTTGTATCGAACTCAGCACAAATAAAAAGATTTAATCTGTAATCCTGTGCTAAAGCCACAGGTCGTCTGACATTAATAACACCAATTTGTTGACCAGCGAGATTTAAAACAACGACTCGATCATTATCGGTATCGGCTACATAGATAAATGGTTCGCGACCGATCATTATATCTTCTGGATTGTTAAAACCAGTCCATGGTGGATTTATAAGGACATATGCTGTATCAAGTGAAAAGGTACCCTGTCTACCTACTTGAGTGAATTCAGTTAAATCGAGCTTCTCTCCACAACCTATAGAAATCAAGGAAATAAAGATAACCAAAACTATGTTTTTCATTTTACAATCCTAAGATTATTGAGAATCTGTGAGTACTTCCAAGTCGTGTGAATTGATTATAAGCATAATCAAACAAGAAATTAGCAAATGAGATTGGTGTACGGATACCGACACCAAAACTGAAATTTTGCTCGTCAACATTCAATTTATATCCGGAACGGAGAGATAATAAATTTTGCCAGCAGTATTCTAAACCAAGACCGAGATTTTCTGAATTATCATTAGGATGATTTATTTGAATCGATGTAGTTACTCGGTGATTATCATCATAATAAGGTTCAACAGCAAAACCAATTCTAAACATTGTTGGCGGTGAAAAAGATTGAAATTCAGAAATTGTTTTACCATTCAATAAAGTTACCTCACCTCTTGGAGCTACATTACCGCCAAAATTCGTAACCGATACAGAAAACCTTGAAGTCCCAAGTCCGGTCCAGTAATAAGTTCCTAGATCAATCAAGTAACCGTCCATATGCAACTTATCTAAAGTTTCTCGAGCATACTTTAATGAAAATCCGAAACTAAATTGTTCAGTGAATTTTCGTGCATAGGAAACTCCCACTGCAATATCACCAAAATTAAAATATTCTCCTGTACCAAAAGGTAAAAATTCAGTTGTAACTTTCATCGGTGCCATATGTAAAGATGTAAATGAAACTCCTACTGCATCAACATCACTAAGATGATGAACATAACCAACGAATTCATGTTTAATATCAGCAACCCACTCTGTGTGAGAAAATATAACTTGATGATCGTTAAATTGTACCATCCCCGCTGGATTCCAGAACAAAGATGATGCATCATTAGCGATTGCAATAAAAGATTCGCCAAGACCAATCGCTCTACCACCAACACCAATCTTGAGAAATTGCATCGCAGAAATACCGGCTCTTTGACCACCAAGAACTGGAACAAGTTGAGAAAATACTGGTTGCGGTAAAATCAGTAAAACAAAGATCAAAAAATATTTTTTAGTGATTGAATTCATTTAAAACCTCACCGTAATTCCAGCTTTCACATTTCTTCGAGTTAAATATCGAGCAGGATTGAAAGGATATGGATCGAGTGGTGCTTGATAACTTGGATACAATGGATCATTCCATGTCAAAGGTGTTGGATCACCATATTCATAAGCTCGTCCGGTAATTGGATTAATTATCGCTGAGTTCTTGAAATCAAATAGATTGTTCACTTCTATTCTTATCGAGAATTTAATTTTATCAATAGTGAAAAACTTTTCCAAGTTCATATCAACCCAGAACCAGTCTTTGCCAATAGCACCATTTCTATTCTGTCGATCTGCAGTGTAGACCGGTCTTCCATTCTCAAGATATTGACCTGTGAAATAATATGGAGTGTATCTTTTCCCTGACTGATAAAAGAATCTCAGATAAATATTGTAATCATCCAATAAACCTTTACCAAAATTAAAGAGTGGTTTATTTTTCTCTATATAGAAATTTAAATTCAAAGAAGCCTGGAATGGTCGATCCCATATCATATATGATTCTTTAATTGATTCATCTATATCACCTCTTAATACGAGAACACCTTCATCGGCACTTGAACTCTTACCAGTAGCAATTGAATAAGAAGCGCTGAAAGATCCATTAAACCATCGTCCAATTCTTTTTCGATATTCGACTTCTATTCCTCTTGAGCGTGCATAATCTTGATTAACATAAGTTATGTAATTGCTTGTTCCTAATCTCGGATTTTGAATTCGAGCGGTACGAGTTGAGACATAATCGAAAATATCTTTGTAATATGCTGTGAGTGTGAAGACATCATCCAGAGTAAATTGATTTCTTATTCCTAATTCATAGGCGACTGTAGTTTCAGGATTTAGGTCTGGATTACCAAATTTCTGGAATGATGATTTTGCTGCAGCTGGAGTTAGCTTTGCATAAACGAATTGAGGTCTTGGCCATTTGCTAAAATGACCATAACTGAAAAATAAAGTCTGGTTATCGGAAACGGGATGCGAAATTCCAAGTCTTGGGCTAATTCTTGCCTTCATTCGTCTGCCAAAAATATTGTATGTGTGCTCTTTGTATCGTTTTCTGATTTCATCAGGAATAGTTATAACATCAGGATTTTCAATTGCATCATCGACAAATTTTCCGGGAAACCAGAAATCGAATCTTAATCCAAAGTTCAAAATCATTCCACTGAAATTGATGTTGTTCTGTGCATAAAAAGCTCCAGTTGCAGGATAAACTTTATAAATATCGTTGTTCAGCCCAAGTTCACCAATCCATGGTTTATAAATATCGATTAATTGCATCTCTCGAACACTTAAATCAAAACCTGTTTTGAATTTACTCTTTTCTGTAAATAGGGTTGTCAGATCAAATTTTAAGTTATATTCTTCTACATGATGATCATGCCATGTGAATGGATTACCAAAATCCCAGAAACCATCACCTGGAATAACACCAATCGTATCTCCGTCTGTATTGAAATATTCGAGTGGTGGATTGGTAATATCTTTTGGTTCCTGATATTCTTTCCAGTTCTTACCATTTGCATCGGCACGAAGATGTGTGAAGAATCTTGAGAATTTTACTTCATAAAAAGTTTTTGCACTTAAAGTATGAGTAAAATTAATCGTATGGAATAAATTGTTATGCGTGTAAACATTGGCATTATTAAGATTATACTGGAATTCGTATTGGTAACCAGGACTTGGTTCCACATATTCAAGATTAGTTTGAAGTGATTGAGAATTTTGGTTAATACTTACAGATTGATTGAATGAATATGATAACTTTATTAGTGGAGTAATTTTCCATGTTATCTTACCCAACCAGAAGTATGAATTTTCTTGACGAAGAGCAAAACGAGAACCATAGAAGATTGATGAGTATAATTTTGTAGCTCGAGTCTTCACCCAGCCTTGAGTAATACCATCAGAAATTCCCATGTAGAAATTACCATAGAAAGTTAATTCACCCGGTAATTTTAATCCCAATGCTGGCAATAAGTAATTTGTAATAGGTTCAGGACCACTTAAACTGGCTTCTATGATATCAGTATTGAATGAGTGATATGAATTGTTATTAAAACCGAAATTATCTTTCTTCCACGAAAAATTACCTCGAAAATCTTTACCACCTTCACGAGTGCGGACATTAACAACACCTGATGTTGCCTGTCCATATTCTGCATTAAATCCTCCAGTAATAACCTCTACTTCTTCTATTGAGGACGCACTTAATTGCAAACCAAATCCTGTTCCTGCCAGTGGATCCTGAATTGAAACACCATCGAGTAAGAAAGCATTTTCGTATGATCTGCCACCTCTGATATGGACTGCATTATCCGAATAAACAACCCCTGCCTGTTGAGTTACTACATCCTTAACATTTTCTACAATTGCAACTTCAATATCTTCTTTGCTGATTGATTTCCTACTGGCAGTTTCCTCCACATCAATCAATGGTTTCTCTCCTATCACCACAACTTCTTTTCCGAGAGTTAAAACCGTTTCTTCCATCTTAACATTCAGAATCTTTCGTTCACCCGGATTAATCTTTACTCCAGTGAATTGAACAAGTTTATATCCGATTAAACTTACCTCAATATTATAGACACCCGGATTTAGCTCACGAATTGTAAAATTTCCATTAATGTCGGTTGCTGAACCGTAATAAGTTCCTTTAATAATCACATTAACTCCTGGTAATGGTTCACCTGTATTTGCGTCTGTAACTTTTCCCGTAAGAATAGCCTTTTCTTGTCCGATTAAACAGGAAAAGAATACTAATGTGATAAAAATGATCCGATTCATGGTCGTACTCCAAATTCATCTATCAATACTTTACTGAGAAATGCTCTTAAGTTTGATGAACCACCATTTAATCTATGCAATGGCAAACCGACAAATACTCTTCGTGATTCAATATCTTTGAAACCAATTATTGGATTTCCGGACAAACTAAGAGTATATAGTTTAATTGCAGCAGCAGAATTTGGCACAAATGTCCTGATTCTTGCAACAGGACTTGGTGAAGCATCACGTTGTAATGGTGGATAACCAAGTGCTTGTCCTTCCGGTGTGACATTAATCATTGTATTTGCAGGTATAAAACTAATCGGTGTAACAGACACACTATCAATTGGTAGGAAATCACCTAAACTTCTTGTATCAAATATTTGAGGAAAAATCATTGAAAGAAGAATTTTTCCACCTCGTTCAACATATCGTCTAACGGTAAGTTGAGCTACTTCTAACGATGGATCGTTATCTGTAAACCAGAAAACAGCTTTGAACAATCTCATCGTCTCTGTGAAAGTTGGATTGATAAACTTTGGAAGAAAAATACCAGGAGTCGTAGAAGTTTTACCATATTTTATATCGAGATAATCGTACTTATCTCCCAATCCAAGACTATCTAACATTCTCAAATAAAATCCTTCGGCATTATCCGCAATTGTATAATCATCAATTATGAGAATTTCTCCCTTCGGTTTTTTTACATACCATTTTTTATCTACTCCTGGCATTACCAGCGTCTTACTGTAGACTCCTGCAATATCTTTCGCTTTAACATAAAAATAGTTGAGTGAATTTAGTTTTAAATTTGGTAATCTTGTTGAATAAGGTTCATTCACTGAGCTACCAAAATAAATTTCAGCATCAACTTCATCAGAATTAAATGGAGGTCTTGCGACAATCGTGATAAAATTGACAAAACCAGGAATTTCAACAAAATTAGATGTATCGTTCAAGGCAATGAATATTCTTTCTACCGTTTCGTCCCCATCAATATCAGTAGTATTCCAGGCAAAGCTCACCACAGTAAAAGTAGTTTCCGGTACTGAGGTTCCTTTTTGAAATTCAATTTCTGGTGGTGAATTTTTAATCGGGAATTTAAATGATGCAGGAGTTAAATCGATATTTCCAATATCGATGAATGTTTCACCAACATCATAGATACCGTTTCCATTTGAATCTATGAATGGTTCTGGACCAAAATTGATTCCATTTCTTCGTACTTCATTATCATACTTTCCATTTCCCGAATTATCAACCGCTGCAACATAGAAAGTGTATGAAGTATCATTACCAGAAATTCTAAGTGTGAAGACAGAATCTGTTTTAGTTGTAAATGCCCATGATTCATTTTCCCATTTTATGTAATATCCAATCACAAAACCATCCGGATCATCACCCCACCAAAAAACCTGAAGTTTACTCTTCTGCTTACTGATTCCATCAGATGAATCAGGAAATAGAAATATTTTTGTCTCTGGATGAAAATTTTCTACCTTCGAACCTGTGATGTTCTCCTTGCAGGAAACACCAATTAAGATTAAAATTATAAAAAGCATTAGAATGATTTTTTTCATCATAACATTTCATTCTTTGTTTAATTTTTTGGGATACAGGTTATGCCTGTATCCCTTCCTTGATTAACGCAATAATATCATTTTCTTTGTGGAAGAATATTTATCCGTGGTGAGCTTATAAAAATAAACACCACTTGTTAATTCACCTGCGTTCAGGAAATATTTATAAAGTCCCTTACTTTGAAATTCTCCATCAACCAATGTCTTAACTTCTCTTCCCATCAAATCATAAATCTTCAAAGTGACTTTTGTAGCTTCCGGTAAATTGTACTCAATTATTGTAGATGGATTGAATGGGTTTGGATAATTTTGTTTCAAAATGAATTTATCAGGTAATAATTCGTCTTCAACACCTGTCTGGTATCCTTCAAAATCATCATCTTTACGAGGAACTATTTTGTAATTGCTAAATGAGAAGAACAAAACACCTTTGATTGAAGTGAATCTATCTCCCACATTCAGAGCTGTAGTTTTATTCGCTGGGAGAGTAGCTGACCAGTTATTATGATATCGGTGTGGACCTTCCTGAGTTTCCATTCTCAAATTTCCGGTTCCATCATTAATCAAAACTTCACCGAAATTACTATTTCCACCACCACCAGGACCTGGATTACCATCAGCATTTGTATTTGTAACTGAAACATTATTGAACCTAATCAAAACACCTTCCCATTGCTCTGCGCTCAATGTACCTTTGGTTTTTCCACCAATTTCACCGGTAGTTAATAATTGAGCATCTGGTTCTGGATTACCGCTTGAATGAACAATTAATTGAGTTACAGAATCAATAGCTGTGTGTGAATTAATTTCTCTAATCAAACCAGAAATAGTGACATCCTGTCCTTTTCGCAGTTCATCACCAAATAATCCAGCAACCCAGATACCACTCCATGGACCAGTACCATTTTGAATGTAAGCTCGTCTTGAAACCGAACCACCATCACCTCGCAAATCGGAAGTATCGGCAGTGCAAATTCCTCTTATTGTTACACGATAATTCAAATATCCCCCCAGACCATTTCCAAAAGGAGCATATTGAACATCTTGAATTGTAAGTGGTCTATTTAATACGAGATAGAAATATCTCGATCTGGATGTATCTACAGGATTTATTGAAGTATTGCCTCCATTATCTTTAGCCCAGATAAAATAATCGACCAACGCAGAATCCTGAACACCAGGTATCGTTCCACTCCATACATTATTTGTAGTCAAACTCATCGCAATAGAATTTAATGTTCCAGAATTCACTCGATAATAAATCTTGGCCTCCGTAACAGTACCATCTAAATCAGTAATCGTTGAAGTAATTGTAACTGATTGATTGGGTCCCACTGTATTTAAATCTCTTCGGACAGATGAGATGGCGGGAGGTATAACAGTCCCAACTTTGTAATCATCTGGTAACATTGGTCTTAATACATACCCTTGTGAACCAGTTCCGATCACACCACGAATATATTCGAGCACGGTTCCATTAACTGGTGGATCCCATGTTCTGAGTTGATGTGCTCTACGAGTGAAATAGCCCGATTGATCATGGATGAAAATTTTATTTCCTTGAGCATCATTAATTGCAAATGTTCCATTTGATGCATTTGCATCAGAAGTTACTACATTTCTGAATTCAACATACATTCCTTCATACTTCTCTCCTGTGAGATAGTTAGGAGCTGTTCCTGTTGCAAATTCAGAGACCTGTACTTGAACAGGAGCAGGCCTAAAATCTTTATATCCTAAAATCTGAACAGGTTGAGTTAACAATACAGCGTGCTGAGTTTGACTATAAGTTGTTCCAAATTCTTCCACCCTGCCTGTGATAGCAACTATCATACATGTATCAAGTAAATCAAAATAAGTTGATTGGCCTGCAGCACTCGTATCGTGTTGAATAACATTTAATCCTGCCCATTCTGTGTTAGAATAATTTGTATCGGCGATATATGTTTGCCATCTCGCCCCTGCCCACATGATGGGTTTTCGAGTGGTATTTGGATTATCAAGCGGTGGAATCATAACGACACCAATAACTGTAACTGTATCACCTAATCGTGGGGATTTGTCTTTACCAGCAGCTAAAGAATCAGGTGGTTGATATTGAATATCCCTGATTGTAACCACAGGATATTGAGCAAATAACTGAGCTGTAAACAAGAATAAAATTAACAGAAACAATTTCTTCATAATTCAACTCCTTTTATTTAATTATTAAAAACTTTCCAGTTTTAATTTTTCCTGTTTTCTTGTCTTTAACAGAGAAGAGATATAAACCTGAAGCAATGGCTTGATCATATTTCGTGATTAAATCCCAGGCGTGTTCACCCCCTGAAAGAATTTGATTCCCCTCTCGAGAGTAGCTTTCAAACCATCGAATATCACTACCATTGTAGTTTTTATCATGATCAAGAACAGCTACAACATCCCCTGCAAGAGTATATATAGTAATTTCGCAAGATTCAGGCAGATTGTAGAAATATATTTTTCTCTGTCTTTCCTGTGGACCATCCCATACTGCTCCAGCATAGTACGGATTGGGATAAACTCCTATTTCGGCTTCATCGATTGATTTTGGGATTGTACCAGGAAATACTCTCAAAGCCGTGGCAATTTTACTACTCTCTAAACTTTCAATATTATTTTCAAGATCACCTTTATCAAATGCTGTGACTGATAAAATATATTGCCATCCATTCAATAAGTTATCAAACTCGAATTTATAGTAATAAGCGATAGTATCACCTTCAAAATAAACTGGTTCATTAAGTTGAATAAATTTAAATCCAGTGTTATAACCATAATCATTTCCAGCACTATCAAATTCTGCTACTTTAATAAGTAATTCATTTAAGTTTTGTGCTTGAGTTAAATCAGCTCCTGCTTGTGAACGATAAATTCTATATCCTTCAAAATCATTTTTCCCTGAGAGTGGATCAATGGATTCTTCTGCTGATTTATTCCAGTAAAGAGTAACCTTCCGATCACCTGGAACTACTTTCACTCGTGGCGCGACTGGAGGTTCAGGAAATCGATACTTTGTGTCATAAACCAATTGAGCCCATCTTGCGTTATTATAAAGATTCTTTCTTTGAATTTCTGTATCGAACATCGCTGGTTCAGTTCCATATTTCTTCGCACAAATTATTGCAAAAGTTACATTAATTGAGTCACCAGGTGCAATCCTTGTAAAGGGACCAGTTGAAACAAGGAAAGATCTATTTGATGGAGTAGTGCGGAGCGGATCTATTCTATCTCTTCGTAATGATTGAGAAAGTTTTTGATATCGCTGTATATCATCAAGTGGTGAAAAATAAATTGGATCAGTTGTGTTTCTAAATTGCCAGGATTGGAAATACGCATTATTAATTGGTGGCTCTGAACCAAGATATTTTACTGCAAAATATGAATCAGTAAAACCAGGGTCACCATCATAATCAAACTCATAACCTAATCTAAGTGAATCAATGTAGCCATTACCTCCATGAGTGTAAAATGGTGATCCAACTCTTGGTGAAGTAATATTAGTATTTCGAACTACTGCATCAGTCCAGAGTCCTACATAAACACTATCAATTGGTTTGTTGGAAACATTTTTTATCCAAAAATTCATTATGACAAAAAAATCAGCAAAAGGGAAATTCCATGCATAACTTTCCTGTCTCACACTGATTCCAAGCGGTATATGATCAGGAATGACTTCTCCACTGAGCAATCGAGTTGATGTATCAGAATATTCAGCAATAAAATCTTGATGACTTATCGCTTGAGGACTATAAAATTTGCTTGTAAGTAGGGATGATCTTTCAATTATCATAGATTCTGGAGAATTTGTAAACTCAAAACCACCACCACGAGTCCCAACAGAAGCAGCATCAACTGAACCAGTTGTAACTCGATATTGACCATCTACAATTCCACCAATCCACAAACTTCCGTCAAAAATATGTTCGATTCCACTACCTTTTGGATATTCACAATTTGGTTGTCGAGGCCACAGAGTAAAACCATGTCCGTACATTCCAAAATTTGTTATAGTTAAACCGATATTGCCAACATTTGTATATTTTGAGTTATCATCTTTCAGAGCTTTTGGAAGGATTCGAGATTCCTGGGAGAAAGTAAGAGAGCCAAATAAAAGCAGTGATATTAAAATAAAATAAAATTTCTTCATTGTGAACTCTCTATCAAATTTTTATTTCATGTTTTTAATATAACTAAAATTGAAAGATTTTTCATTTATATCGTTAACACACAAGAAATATAACAAGCTCGAGATTAACTAAAAATTATTTTACCTATTCTCCCATCACCTTAATTATCACTCTTTTTCTTCTTTGACCATCAAACTCTGCATAATAAATCTGCTGCCATGGTCCTAAATCGAGATGACCATCAGTTATTGGTACAATAACTTCGTGATGGATCAACAAACTTTTTAGATGAGCATCGCCGTTATCTTCACCTGTTCTATGATGTCGATAATCTGGATTGTAAGGTGCAAGTTTTTCTAACCACTCATCGATATCTTGAATCAAACCACTCTCAGCATCGTTAACATAGACTCCAGCAGTTATATGCATCGCACTCACCAGAACCATTCCATCTTTCACTCCACTTTTTCTCACCGCTTCTTCAACTTCGCGAGTTATGTTAATGTATTCTCTTCGTTTTTTAGTATTGAACCAGATATATTCTGTGAGGAATTTCATTTTAACCCCCTATTTTGTTTCTTTACCAAATTGCATCAGATATGCTTTAATAAATTCATCGATCTCACCATCCATAACAGCCTGTGTATCCGATGTTTCGTAATTAGTCCTGTGATCTTTTACAAGATTATAAGGGTGAAAAACATATGATCTTATCTGACTACCCCACTCAATCTTCATTTTCGATTTCTCTAACTCTGATTTTTGTTGATTCATTTTCTCAAGTTCGAGTTGGTAAAGTTTTGATTTCAATATTTTTAATGCGTTATTTTTATTTTGAAGTTGAGATCGTTCATTCTGACATGAAACAACAATACCAGTTGGAATGTGAGTAATTCTCACTGCGGTTTCAACCTTATTTACATTCTGACCACCTTTTCCACCAGAACGAAATGTATCAATTTTTAAATCCGCTGGGTTGATTTCTATTTCAATATCATCATCAATTTCTGGCATAACAAATACAGCAGCAAAAGAAGTGTGTCGCCTCTTATTAGCATCAAATGGTGAAATTCTAACAAGTCTATGGACTCCTGATTCTGCTTTTAAGTATCCGTATGCATATTGTCCGATTACTTCAATCGTAGCACTCTTAATTCCAGCACCATCCCCTTCGAGTATATCCATAATATTCACTTCATAACCATTTCGTTCGGCCCAGCGTAAATACATTCTCATTAGCATTTCTGCCCAATCCTGTGCCTCTGTTCCGCCTGCTCCTGAATGTATAGTTAGAATTGCATTTTTAGAATCATCTTTACCACTTAACATATTCTGAAATTCTAAATCTTCAATTTCTTTCTCGAGAATGGATACTTCTTTTTCAATTTCTGGTTGGAAATTTGTGTCTTCCTCAGCTTCGGCAAGTTCAATCAGATCTTTTAAATCAATAGAATGCTTTTCAACCTTATGAAATTTCTCAATTATATCACGATGCGACTTAATTTCTTGAAGTGTTCTTTGTGCAGTATGTTGATCTTCCCAGAATGAAGGTAGCTGTGTTTGTTCCTCCAATTTTTTGATAATCTCATTTCTATTAGAGATGTCAAAGATAACCTCGTAAATCTTCGAGTCTTTGAATTAATTCCTCAATTTTTCTTCTCTGTTCTTCGTACATATATCACCTTTTTAATCACAAATTTACGAATAAATATAATGATAAATTACCCACTCTTTCAGTACCATATCAATTTTTAATTGTGATGTGTGAATTAAACCTCGTCTAAAAAAAGTAAAATTCAGAAAGCAATAGATCAAAAAAATTTTTTGAACGCACAATTACTCATCTGAGCAAAATTACAGCAACAAATAAAATTTTATATGCTCTAGATTTCAATGGTTAATAACATCAATTAATAGGTTATAACTAATCCTTCTCGGGTTAGGACATTAAAAATTTTTGAACTAATAATAACTATACGATGTTTTTAGAAAAATTTTGGAGTATTCGGTCATGAGACTAAAGATTACGATTAATTTATTCATATTACTCTTTTCATTCAATCTGTATTCGCAAAGCGAACCTGGGACAATTTCTGGACAAGTTCGAGAAGCAAATACACTTATCCCACTTGTCTCAGCAAATGTTTTAATTCTTGGCACTGATTTGGGCGCAGCGACCGATGCTAATGGAAATTTTATCATAAAGAATATTCCACCAAATGTTTATCAATTAAGAGCTTCAATAATTGGTTACAGAAGTCAAATCAAAACTGATATAATTGTACAACCAGGTAAATTAACACAAGTGAATTTTGATTTATTACAGGAAACAATAGAAATTGAAAATGTAGTTGTTAAAGCGGATTATTTCACTAAAGATTTATTACAACCAATAAGCATAAAGAAATTCAGTTATGAAGAAATCCGTAGAAGTCCTGGTGGTTTTGAGGATGTTGTTCGAGCTCTTTCAGTTTTACCAGGCGTTGCTCAAGCAGACGCAGGTAGAAACGATTTAATAGTAAGAGGCGGTGCACCTTCCGAAAATCTCTACATTATTGATGGAATTGAAATTCCTAATATCAATCATTTCGGCACGCAGGGTTCAACTGGTGGTCCTTTAAGTTACATCAATCTTGATTTTGTTAGAGAAAGTTCTTTTTCGACAGGTGGGTTTCCAGTTATTTATGGAGATAAGCTTTCTTCTGTACTTAGAATAGATTTACGACAAGGAAGAGATGATAGATTAGGTGGGAAAGCAACAATATCTGCTACACAGTTCGGGTTAAATCTGGAAGGACCTGGCTTAAATGAAAATTCGAGTTTCATCTTTTCTGCTCGAAGAAGTTACTTAGATTTTATATTTAAATCAGCAGGGTTTGGTTTCGTACCAGAGTATTATGATCTCCTTACTAAATACGATTATAAAATTGATAATAAAAATTCCATCTCTTTCTTATTTATTGGTGCATTTGACAATGTAAAATTCTTCAACGACACTCCAGATAAAATTTTTTCTAATTCGAGGATACTGGGTACTGATCAAATACAATATGTCACTGGAATAACTTACAAGAGACTAATTAATAATGGATTTATGCAATTCACAATCAATCGCAACTTTACTGATTTCAACTCTATTCAAAAGGATACTCTTCTCAATCCTATTTTCAAAAACATTTCAAGAGAGCAAGAGAATAACATAAAATTCGATATAGTGTATAAATTAAGCCCAACAACAGAATTAAATTTTGGAGCTTCAACAAAATTAATTAAGTTCAGATCAGATATTCTTTTCCCATTCTTTTTAACTTCCTTCGGTGATACATTATCCATTACCTCACTCGATAAATCGAAACAATTTTTGAAAAGTGCAACTTATTTTAATATAAATTTTACCGTATTTAAAAAATTGATCACCAATTTTGGATTCCGGTTTGATTATTTCGATGCTATATCTGAAAAATTTTATGTAAGCCCCAGGTTTTCAATTTCATATCCGATTAGTTACACAACGAATTTAAATTTCAGTACAGGGGTTTATCATCAATCTCCTTCCTATATCTGGCTCATAGCAGATGAATCTAACAAAACTCTAAAGAACATCAGAGCACATCAATACATATTGGGTGTTGATCACCAACTTAATGAAGATGCATTATTAAAAGTTGAAGGATTCATCAAGAATTATTTCAATTATCCTACGAGTAAAATTAGACCCTATCTTGTTCTGGCAAATACAGGTGCAGGCTTTTCAGGTAGTGATGATAATTATTCATCTTTTGGACTTGAACCGTTGGTAAGTCATGGAAGTGGTCTATCTCGAGGAATTGAACTTTCAGTTCAGAAAAAACTTTCGAATACACCTTATTACGGTCTGCTCAGCATAACTCTATCACAAACGGATTTCACTTCCCTCGATGGAATAAAAAGATCTGGTGCTTATGACCAAAATTTAATTTTCAATTTAAGTGGGGGTTATAAAATCAATAAACATTGGGAAGTGAGTACTAAATTCAGATTTGCTTCTGGTAGACCCTTTACTCCTTTCCAGAATGACGGTTCTCAGTTAGTTTCGGAATATAATTCAAGAAGATTAAAATCAATTCATAGTCTTGATTTTAGAGTTGACCGAAGATGGATTTTCAAAAGCTGGACACTGATTACATATCTCGATATTCAAAATATTTACAATCAAAAGAATTTGACTGGAATTCGGTGGAATAAGCAAAAAAATACGATCGAGGAATCATCTTCTATTGGGATATTACCTTCGGTAGGAATTAGCGCTGAATTCTGATTTAATTTTTTGACAATTACTTTTATCAAATTAAATGCGAAAAAATGTCAATTCAGAAAAACACTGAATTGATATTTTTCATTCTTCAATCTCTAATTCCATTCTCAGAAGAGCCGATGCTAATGTTTTACCTTGCGCATCATGTTTTAGTGATACGGTACCTCCGCCACCAAGTGTATTGTGCAGGAGAAAATTCAAAGCTTTGAGATTAGGCATCTCAAATCTTTCAACTTCACCAAGACAAATTCCTTTGAAATATTCTTTTACTCGTTCTTTTGTGAGATATTTTCTAAGAATTTCATAACCTTTATCATCGTAGGCTATAATGCCAATGTTTGCAGAATCACCTTTGTCACCACTTCTTCCGTGTGCTATGTCAATTAACCTGATTTTCATATTAGACCTCCACAAATTGTATCTCTGGTTCGACTAAATTTTTAGGAATCAACGCTGGCCAGTATGCAACAACTTCAGCTGGTTTTGGTCTACCTCCAGCAAATCCTGTAACACTCGGTGGACCAGTTAAGACAAGCGGGGCTATTTCTCTCCCAAATCTCTCTACTGCATTATAATCTTTTCCTCTAACTGCAATTCTTAAAACGACTTCGTTCATTAAATCTTCATCAATTTCTTTTGCAAGTGGACCGAAACAAGCATTGTATCCAAGAAATTCTGTTCTTATTTCATCAAATTTCAAACCGAGTAACTCGAGTCTTTTTCTGATAATCTTATCAGCGAGTTTTGCTTTCTTTAATGCTTTAGGCCAGGAATATGTTAGAGTTCCCACAGCAGAGTAACCATCAAAGTAGGCTGCTGAAACTTTATAAAATTCTGTTGGAGCTTTTCCCTTCACATCATAAACCATAACTTTATCTTTATCTACCTGCTCAAGTTTAATTGAAGTAAAATCTGCGATACATTCAGGAGTTATGTAATTTTCAGGATCACCGATTTCGTAAACTAATTGTTCAGAAACCGTTTCAATGGAAACTAATCCTCCAGTATTCTCATGTTTTGTAATTATTACTCTACCATCAGGATAAGCTTCTGCAATTGGAAAACCAATTTCAGCAAAATTCTCAATTGATTCCCAATCACCAAGAAAATTTCCTCCTGTCGATTGTGCACCACACTCAAGAATATGTCCTGCAACTGTTCCCACTGCCATTAAATCGTAATTGTCGAATGTCCAACCAAATTCATAAATCATAGGTGCAAGTGTTAGTCCAGTATCTGTGGTTCTTCCTGTAATTACGATCTGTGCTCCTTGTTTTAACGCATTCACAATTGGTTCGGCACCAAAGTAAACATTAGCACTCAATAATCTATCTTTAATCGAGAATATACTTTCTCCAGTATCCATATTTTTTAAGTGAATTCCTTCAGAAATTAATTCATCGATTCTATGAAGAATATCATCACCAAGAACAACTCCTATTTTCAAATTTTTTAATCCTAACTCATTTGCAACTTTCTTTACTTCCAGAGCACATGAGAGCGGATTGACTCCTCCACCATTCGTTATAATTTTTATGTCTTTCTCAATACAAATTGGAAGAATTTTTTTCATTAACTCAGGAATATCCCTTGCATATCCATGTTCAGGATTCTTTTTTTTCTGTTTTTGAAGGATAGACATGGTTACTTCTGCTAAGTAATCCATAACAAGATAATCGATAGGTCCTTTAGTAACCTGATGATATGGCGCTTCAAGTAAATCACCCCAGAAACCCTGTCCTGAAGCAATTCTAATTTTTTCTTTCATTATCTCCCTCCATTAATTGTTTTATTATGTGCTCCGAAATCAATTCGAATTGATCTTCAGAGTTGACCTCAATCCATCTTATATTCTTATCTTTTCTGAACCATGTTAATTGTCTTTTTGCATATCGACGAGTATTTCTTTTTATCAATTCTATCATTTTGTCATAAGTAATTTCATTCTTTAAGTATTGTATGACTTCTTTATATCCCACAGTTTGGAGAACAACATTAACATTCTCTCCAAAATTATCAATTATAAATTTGACTTCATCCACTAAACCTTCTGAAATCATTTTATCAACACGATCATTAATTCTCTGGTAAAGAATTTTTCTGTTCCAGTTCAAACCAAAAATAAAGTTTTCATATTCTGGCCTGATATGTTTTTCCTTTTGAAGTTGGGAAAGTGGTATCCCTGTTAAATAATAAACTTCGAGTGCGCGAATAATTCTTCTTGGATTATTTTTATCGATCCTATTATAAGTCTCTACATCAAATTTTTTAAGGACTTCAAGCAAATATTCTTTTCCACGAGATTTCAGTTCTCCTTCAAGTTGGAGTCGAATGGAATCATCTGCTGAGGGACCTTCAAATATTCCATATAGTAGTGAATTAATATAAAGTCCACTGCCACCAACAATGATCGGAATTTTGTTTAGTTGAAAAAGTTGATTAATTACTTTTTGAGCATCTTGAAAAAATTTACCAGCATCGTATTTATCCTTAATCGATAGATGATTGATGAAATGATGTTTTATTTGTTTTAATTCTTCTTCTGTTGGTTTAGCTGTTCCAATATTTAGCTCTTTGTAAGTTTGTCTCGAGTCGGCTGAAATTATTTCTGAATTTAGTTTTTTCGCTAAAATAATTGATAATTTTGTTTTCCCCGAAGCAGTTGGACCGACAATCGTTACTACTCGTTTAACCATCCATCGATGCCTATTAATGGTACAAACTGAAAGGCTGGTATTTTTTTAACCTCAAATTCATTTTCATTCAATTTTGTTAAGATGTGCATGATTTGAGTTGTTCTCGAACCTACAGGTATGACTAGTCGTCCACCAACAGCTAACTGTTCTTTGAGAGCTTTAGGAATATCAGGTGCAGCAGCTGTTACAATAATTCCATCATAAGGTGCGAATTCTTTCCAACCAATCGTACCATCCCCACATAAAGTCGAAATTTTTAAACCTAATCTTTTAAAACGCTCCCTCGCTTCTTTGAACAAATCAAAATCTCTTTCGATAGTAAAAACTCTTGCTCCAAGATAATCTAAAATTGCTGCCTGATAACCAGAGCCAGTTCCTATTTCAAGTATTTTCATTCCTTTCTTTACTTGCAGCGCTTCAGTCATTATCGCCACTGTTAATGGTTGCGAAATTGTTTGACCCTTACCTATTGGTAGTGCAACATTTTTATAAGATTGATGGCGTAAAATTTCTGGAACAAACAATTCTCGTGGTACATTTCTAATCGCATCAAGAACCTTTTCGTCACTAATACCTTGTTGTATCAATTCCTTAATTAATTTTTCTTTTTCATCCTCGTACATTCAGACTCCACAATTATTTAATTCAAATTTAACCAAAATGAAATAATTAAATTAGAATGAAAAGTACGAATAGTGATTTGATGTTTCTGTCAATAAGATTCGGATAGAATTTATATTTCCATCAAAATCAAGAAATCATTCATATCTATGAATAAAAAAATAGCAATGAAACTATATAACCTCTAATTCGAATAACTTTAACGATTATCTATTTGAATAAAAATCGAGTAATTACTAACTTGTTTTCAATGTTAGAGATAAAAAATCTTCATAAAGAATTTAACGGTATAATAGCAGTAAATAACCTTTCATTAGAAATCCAAGAAGGTGAAATTTTTGGACTACTTGGACCAAATGGTGCAGGCAAAACAACAACAATTCGTTGCTTGTTAAATATAATTCAACCCGATAGCGGGGAAATTCTCCTGAATGGTTCTAAAAATCATGATATTAAAAATATTGTCGGATATTTACCAGAAGAAAGAGGTTTATACACAAAAAGTAGAGTAATAGATGTACTTCTCTATCTCGGTGAGTTAAAAGGTAAGTCGAGAAAATTTTTACAAGAACGTGCAAACTATTATATGAAAAAACTTGAAATGCAAGATGTTCTTCATCGCAGAATAAATGAATTATCAAAAGGAAATCAACAAAAGATACAACTCATCTCTTCAATACTTTTTGACCCTCAAATTCTTATTCTTGATGAACCCTTCTCTGGTCTCGATCCAATAAATCAAGAACTTATAAAAGATTTAATTAAAGAATTTTTAAATGAAGGAAAAATTATAATACTTTCAACTCATCAGATGGATTTAGCTGAAAAACTCTGTAATCGAATAGCTCTGATAAATAAAGGAAATCTTCTACTGTATGGTTCACTTTCCGATATCAAAAGGAATTTTGGGAAGATGAGTCTTGTTGTAAAATCCCCTGACCTCGATGAAAGTATTAAAAACATTCCGGAGTTCGAATCAATTGATCTCTATGAAAATTACGCAGAAATAAATTTGAAGAATCATGCGAACACAAAAGAAATTATTATGAAACTTTTAGCAAAACATAACATTACTGGATTCGAATTAAGAGAACCTTCTCTTCATTCAATCTTCATTAATACGGTAAAAAGTTCGGGCAATAAAGATGCTTAAATTTTTAACTATTGCAAAATGGGAATATCTCGAAAGAATAAAAAATAGAAGTTTTATTTTTTTCACTTTCATATTTCCATTGATAGTTCTGGGTATTGCTTTTATACCAGTACTTTTACAATCTGAAGAAGATGTAACCACTAAAGTCGTAGGTATAATCGAAAAAAATTGCTCTATTTCAAAGGAGCTTGAAAATTCATTAATTCAATATAAGACAAAAAAAGGCCAACAATCTTATGTAATTAGAAAATTGAACGAAGAAAAAGATGAAACGAACCGAATAAAAGAAATTGCCAGTATGATGGTGCTGAACAAAGATATTGATGGATTTCTTTACATCGAGAAAGTATCGAATGATTCTTTCAAGGTCGAATATCACACCGAAAAAGTCACAGCAATTACCGATTTAACTCGTCTTGAAAAAGCTCTTAATCAAGTCTTAACCAAAGAAAAATTAGTTAATTCCAATCTTGATGCTGAATTAATCAATAAATTAACCAGAACGATACCAGTTGAGATTGTTAAAGTTTCTAAGAGCGGTCGAGAGAAAGTTGATACCGAAAAAATTTTCACCGGTACTTTTATTTTCTTATTTATGTTAATACTATCTATGTTAATGCCAGCAGGCATGCTCGTCCGTAGTGTTGTCGAAGAAAAATCAAATCGAGTGATTGAAGTGCTGCTTTCATCCTGTACAGCAAAAGATTTAATGGCTGGGAAAATCCTTGGTCTTAGCGCACTTGGACTAACTCAAATTATTGTGTGGGTTCTATTGATTCTGTCTATTGGTGGTTATCAAATTCTTCAATTTGTTCAGATACAAGATTTTACTTTTGCTGTGATTTATTTCATTCTGGGATACATACTGTACGGATCACTCTTTATAGGATTTGGTTCAATTGCTAATACTGATCAGGATTCACAAAGCATAATGAGTGTTTTATCGATAATTGTAATGCTTCCTGTTTTTTTATCAACTCTGATATTTGAAAAACCTGAGATGCCACTAAGTAAAGCTCTCTCATATTTCCCATTAACCGCACCTCAAATCATGATAATTAGAACTAATATAACTGAAGTTGCATTCATTGAGAAAATTTTAATCGTCTTTCTCTTGATTATAACAATTTATTTTTCAATTCTGTTATCAGGCAAAATTTTTCGAGTTGCAATTTTAAGTTATGGTAAAACACCTAATTTGAGTGAAATAATTAAATGGATAAAAAGTAAGTGATATTTGCTCTATCATTATTTTTTTCGATAGTCCCAATCACATTTTATCTCATTATTTTATGGTGGCTCGATAAATATGAACGTGAACCGTTCAGAATAATATTCTACCATTTTCTCTGGGGTATGACCGGTGCAGTAATTTTGAGTGTATTGATTAGTGCTTTAATTAATAACATAATTATAAAAAATTTCATAGAAGTTGATTTTCAAGAATTAGCTTCTACCATCATTATTGCACCCATCGTTGAGGAAGCTTTTAAAGGTTTTATTCTAATTATCACCCTTAATAAGATTCAATTTGATAACTTGACAGATGGGATAGTATACGGAGGATCTATCGGCCTTGGTTTTGGACTGACTGAAAATTTTTTGTATTTCTTTTTTGGGTCTGAAAACCTCTCGGAACTTTTAAATCTTATTTTAATGAGAGACATTTTTTCAATATCAACACATTTTGTTGCAACTGCCTCATTCGGTGGGATAATTGCACTGGCAAAATTTAAGGATATCCCAAGGAAGATAATCTTCATCTTAACTGGTTTTGTAATATCAATAGTGATCCATTCAATGTGGAATTTTCTGGTTTCTTTCGAAATCACTTTTATCGCTGGTATTATGATGATCATCGCCTCTTTGATTATTGTATTCTTTTTAATTCAATTTTCTCTATCTTATGAAAAACATATTTTGATGTATGAATTGAATGATGAAATTCAAAATGGTTACTTAAATCCGCAATTCGCTTCTGTAATTCATGACTACAAACTTCGAAATAAGAAAGGCTGGATTGATGAATCAATTAGAAGAGATTACATTAATTTAGCTACGACACTTGCTTTTCGAAAATATCAGCTTAAAAACATAACCTCAGGCAAATTAAGAGAGCATTATCAAAACGAAATTATTACAATTAGAAGTAAACTTAATTCACTTGAGTTAAACTCAACTACTCTATCCAACTAAAAGATTTAAAAATAATTTACATGAATAAAATGAAATCAAAAAGAGTCTGTTTATTCGGTGGGACATTCAATCCGGTTCATTTAGGTCATCTTATACTTGCTAACACTGTTCTTGAAACATTTGAATTTGACAAGGTTATCTTTATCCCAAGTTATATCCAACCATTAAAATCACCTCAAGAATTAGCTCCACCGGATGACAGAGTAATTATGCTCAAACTTGCTACAAGAGATAATCCTAAATTTACTGTATCAGATATCGAAATCAGAAGGAAAGGTAAATCCTACACAATTGAAACTCTTCGATACTTCAAAAAAAAATTTGATAATTTGTATTTTGTAATCGGTGCCGATAATATTAAAGAATTTCATAAATGGAAAGAACCAGATGCAATTCTTGAAATCGCAAAAATTATTGTAACTAATAGAGGTGGACTTGATATAAAAATCCCTTCAAAAATTCGTGGGAAAAAAATTTTAACCTGTCAGATACCACAAATTGAAATTTCAAGCTCTATTATCAGAGAAAAAATTCAAGGTAACAAAAGCATAAAATATCTTGTCCCCGAATCAGTTGAAAATTATATAATTAAAAAGAACCTTTACAAAAAATAGGAGATAAAAATGAATATTCTTATAACCGGTGGAGCTGGATTTATTGCTTCTCATGTTGCCGACGCTTTTATTGAGGCCGGTCATAATGTCATTATTCTCGATAATTTGACAACAGGAAGAGAAGAAAATATTAACCCTCGAGCAACTTTCTATAAAAATGATATTCGAGATGATTTATCATCTATTTTTGAGAGACATAAAATTGATGTAATAAATCATCATGCGGCACAGATTGATGTAAGAAGATCTGTGAATGATCCAATCTACGATGCAAACATCAATATAATTGGTACACTTAATCTACTTCAGAACGCTGTGAAGTTTGGTGTAAAGAAATTCATGTTTGCCTCCACAGGTGGTGCTGTCTATGGCGAACAGGATTATTTCCCGGCAGATGAAAATCATAAACAACAACCATTATCACCTTATGGTATTTCAAAATTAGCAGTAGAAAAATATCTTTATTTTTATAAAGAAGTTTATGGCTTAAAATATACAATTCTAAGATACGCAAATATTTATGGTCCACGACAGAATCCCATGGGAGAGGCAGGAGTAGTTTGTATATTCCTTGATAAAATCTTAGCTGGTGAGCAACCAATAATTAATGGAAGTGGTGAACAAACTCGAGATTATGTTTTTGTTAAAGATGTAGTAAAAGCAAATCTTTTAACTTTAAATGAAGAAGAATCTGAAATTTATAATGTTGGCACAGGAATAGAAACAAGTGTAAATGAACTATTTAGATTAATTAATGAAAACTTTGATAATAAGATTAAGGAAGTTCACGGACCTACAAAGCCAGGCGAACAGATGAGAAGTGTTATTACATCCGAAAAACTTTACAAAAAATTCGGATGGAGACCTTCCACCTTGTTAAAAGACGGATTACGAGCAACTATAGAATATTACAAATCACTCGCTGTAAAAAATGAGAAATAACATTTTCGAGAATTTGAAACAAAAAGATAAAAGAACTATTGCCAGAGTAATTTCAGAAATCGAGAATTCTACTCCACAATCTCAGAAAATTATTAACGAGATCGCAACAAGCTTTGGCAAATCGTATAGAATTGGAATTACAGGACCACCCGGAGCTGGTAAAAGTTCTATCACCAATGCACTTGTAAGATTACTGGTAGAAAAAAATTTTTATGTTGGTGTGATTGCAATTGATCCAACATCGCCATTTACAGGTGGTTCTCTACTCGGAGATAGAGTACGAATGTCTGAGATTGGATTGCATCCAAATGTTTTTATCCGAAGTATGGCTTCAAGAGGAAGTCTGGGCGGATTAAACAAATGCGCCTCTGAAGTTGGTGATGTTTTTGATTATGCTGGATATGATTTTACAATTTATGAGACCGTTGGTGTAGGACAATCAGAACTTGATGTTGTAAATAATGTTGATACCACAATTGTCGTTTTAGTTCCTGAATCAGGTGATTCAATCCAGGCAATGAAAGCAGGACTTATGGAAATTGGTGATATCTTTGTAATGAACAAATCTGATCGTGCAGGTGCTGACCAGGCAGTTGCTTCACTTCAATTTATATTATCTTTTCGTGAACATGATGAAAACAGCTGGCTACCACCAATTATAAAAACAATCGCAATTGAAAATAAAGGCATCGATGAACTTTACGATAAAATCGTTGAACATAGAAATTTTTTGACTAAAACCTGTCAACTTAACAAAAGAAGAACTCAAAGATTCATCAACAGAATCAGGGAAATGATAACAGATAATTTAAAGAAAGAATTACTCACAGATGAAGTGCATAAAAAATTAGATAGTTATGTTGAGTCTATCCTGAATAAAAAATTAACTCTATCTGCAGTTGTTGAAAAATTAACAGAGAGCTTGAGAAATAACTCACCTAAATAATCTACTAATCTTTAATTGTAATGAAGTAATAGAAATATACAATCAAACACAAATCATTAATAATTAAGATGATAATGTTTGATAAGTCTATCTTCAGATTGCTCTCGAAATCATACACAGAATAAATACTGATGCCTGCGTGATTTAAAATCAGTATCAACAAAAAAACAACTGCAAATTTTGAAAGGAAAAAATTCTTCATTTTAACCTTGATTATGTTTTTGATTTTTTCAATCATTTAGTAAGTGTTTTTTATGTGCGTTTTGATAAATTATTTTCTCAGCACTGAGTGATTTTAAGTATTTATTTTTTGTAATCTCTACTAAAATTCAAATACAAAAGAAAATTAGCAGGACGATAAAATATCATCCCGCTATAATAGTTGACTTAACTTGAGTGAATAAAATTATGGAACACCAATAGTCTTAACACATTAATACACTTTAATTGGTCCACTTCACATTAAATACACCTTCTGTGACAACTTTACTTCCGGTAGCACCACCACTTATACCTTGTGCATTAAATGAAAATGTACCTGCGATATTTTTATTTGCAACATCAAGCTTCGTAATTTTAACGGTACCTTTAAAATCTCCCTGGCCTGTGGTAGCATAACCTTTACCATCGGAGTAACCAATTGCAGCTATACCGGAAAAACCGCTCATGTTAGCATTTCCAATCTGATAATCGCCAGTTGAAGTTACATTGTACATAGTTATTTGAATGGTGCTTGCAGTATTTCCAGATATTTCTGTTCCGGTAATTTGTAAATAACTACCATTTGATTCATAGAAAGCATAAGCAGCATCGTAAGGAGAACCTGGTATTTTAGTTGCTGACCAGTTCTGCCCATCGACTTTTGCAGTCATTGAACCAAGACCAATATTGGTGTCACCACCATCCACTGGATTGTCTTCTTCTTTTTTACAGGAAGTTAAAAGAAAACTGGAGATTAAAATAACAAGTGTTAAGATTTTTGAAATTTGTCGTGTCATGGTTTTACTCCTTTTTTTAATTGTTAATGGTTTAATTAGTTAAGTTTTTAGATTTCAGAGGCTTGTTTAATCCTCTGCTAACAAATTCTGGTTGATAATTCAACACTTACCAGAATTGTGAATAAATAAGGTTTAAAGTATTCTGATTCATATATTTCTCCTTTTAGAGGGATAGTTTATGTTTTACTTAATCAAAATCATTTTCTTAACCTGAGTAAAGTCGCCTGCCTGCAATCTGTAAAAATATGTTCCGCTCGAAAGTCTGCTTGCATCAAAATTGATTGAATGACTCCCTGCCTGTAA